>Ga0265797_10003945_pt1 | contig 23145 bp, 11 predicted proteins | sample P2T30metagenome_FD_192433 | JGI IMG/M metagenome (GOLD analysis project Ga0265797, IMG submission 192433) | Plant litter microbial communities from East Loma Ridge, Irvine, California - P2 T30 | ecosystem: Environmental > Terrestrial > Plant litter > Unclassified | place: USA: California... | reverse complement strand
TATCTCGCTGCGAAGAGCTTGACGAGAGGCGCACACAAGAGGCTTATAGAATGCGGCTCACCATCACATACTCTCTCGAAGCTGGCCGGATCCAGCGTCAGGCTCACCACTGCCGGCTACCACGACAATACCTCAGATCATTGCACCGTAACGAACAAAACAACACTTTCTCGTCAAATGGGACTCTGTAGCAGGAACGGCAACATGTTACAAGGGAGGCATCGTGGAAGAGAGAGAGCTGAAGTTGCTCTTGCCCGCAGGATTTTGTCTGCGGAGGGGACTTGGTCGAATTCGGCAATTTCCGTGGGGCTGGGCTGGGCACGAAGTTTGTAGCGAAGCATGCTGCACTACAACGATTCTGCTTACCATTACAAGACATTATTGCTATTGACAGCATGTGATTTGATCCGATGCGACACGAGGTACTGGAAAAAAGGTGAAATCATGTATCTGGCGCTGGATAAAGGACGCGTTGGTTGCTAGATCGCTCGCGGATGAGGATACCACACCACACACACTCCTTTGGCTACATGTAGGTAGCTAGACCATGGCGCATCGCTGCCCATCCTCAGCTGCCACACCTCTCGTGGATATCCTTCTCGACCCATTGAGGACCAATGCAATACGCAAAAGCAGATAACTTACTTGGAATCCATGCAGCTCCGAAGCCCGACGGAGGACGGATGCGTAGTACCCAAAGAGGCAATTGCAAAGGCAGGATGTCATCCCAGCCAGCCGTCAACACGAGCAAAGTCCCTGCCGTAATGATCAACAGGCACGTGAGTGAGAAGCAGGCCGGCGGTGTGCGACTTGGAGGCGTCGGAAAACCCAAAGATTCTCTTTGCAGCGCATATGCTGGGACTCGTAATAAGATTGTACGTATGCCTACAGTACATACATAGTACTCGATGAATAACGAAATGTACATTATAGACAAGCCACCAGGTTCGAAGCTCTCACCGCGTCTTTGATCGTCGAGCGCACATTTACAACAAGGCCTGACACAAACAACGGCACTAATATAAATGAATCGCCCTGTTGCTTCGCTGCCTTCTCTCCACTCAACATCCTCACTACATGTACCTACCCATTCACACTCTAACCGATCACACATCACACATCATTCAATCTCACGTCCAGCTCTGCAAACCCCTTCAGGTTAGTCGCCAACATCTTATGCGTCTGGGCCCCGGGACTTATCACTCACTTACCATATGCGCAGAACGACCGCCCAACTTCTTGAAGAATGCATTTCGCAAAAGTTGCCTTCCTCATGGCATGCCTGACGGCTATCGGTCTCGCTCAAGGAGATGTAGGTGTCCAAGCTTCCGTTTGGTTTAGAGTGTCATTTGTACTGATGCTCTGCAATAGGAATGTTGGGGAGGCCTGACCGAATGTCTCCGCCAGAAGTCCGACTACGCGACGTTCAAGGAGTGTTATATGGCCACATGTACCTAGTAATAGAGATACCTGACACTATCTCTTGTCGGCTCGCTCGGTGTAGACAGTCGTGCACTTCCGCTCCGCTTTGAGGTGTATGCAGGCTTGCCTTCATCTCTATTACCGGACTTTACTAGCTGTCATGTTCAAGCAAGTCCAGAGAGTTTGGTAGCGGTCACCTCCAGCAGTCTTCAAATGGCCTTTCAAGTCGTACCTATAGTACCGTATATCACATCGAACCGGCTCGTCAAGCAGTCTAGGCTGAGTGTGATCTATGTCAGAACATTTGGGGCAAATTGAACCAGCACTTCACGCACGTACGAGAAGATGCAACGGTAGGTCGAGACCTTCTGTGTGTATATACATATGTCTTTTCTGCTTACAATAAACCGCTGCAAATCTTCCAATAAATCATCCGCACTTCTGATGTCCGCCGCCACCTGTCATCGAATTAGTATTAAAGCCCAAGGTGAACGTCAAGACTAGAGAAGGCACCTTACCTGTGATCATCTTTGCAATAGACTGCAAAAGACTGATGACTACGACGACGCAGCCGAAACCGATGCAAGCGTAAGCCGCGTATGTTTCCCAAGTCCTCCGCTTAGTGAGCTTGAGGAAGCAGAGAGGGGGCAGAATGTATGCCAACGCACAAGCGCTGGTGGCGCCCACAAGCTCGAAGACGGCGCCGATGTCGCATGTGATCAGGGACAGAGTCATTGCTGATACAACGAGGGAAGTGGTGAAGATGAGATGGCGGTTGGGGTTGTGCGGTTCGCCCGGGAAGTAGTACTCGGTCATGACTTCGCGGCACACAAAACACTCGAGTGGAAGAGTCGTGATCATGTTCAGGCCGAAGCACAGGCGCGCGATGTTGACCATGACGTTGTCCGTTGGGAAGTTGTTCAACACGTTTCCTTTGGTCATGTCGCCGAATGTAAGGTAGCCGCCGAGAGCCATTGCCAGACATGCGACCATGGAGATGGCAGTAGAGTAATGGGTGACACGTGCGAATCGGTCCATGGTCGGTTTGCGGAGCGAACCGTAAATCAATAGACTGTTGTGGTGGCAGACAAAGGCGAAGGAGATGACACCGATGGCCTGGAAGACGCCGCTGTTGATGAGGAGGCTGCCTCGCAGTTCACCGCGCATGTCGGATGGGAGTCTTGGACCTTGAGTCAATATTGTCACGACGATTACGGCCATGCTGACAAGGGCGAAGGTACTGGCTTTGGAGAGCTGGACGTTGTCAGTGTTTTGTGTCTTGCAAATCCTTACTTGCATACATACCATGGCAATGTCTCGATACAGAGAAAGCGGATACGACAGCCCAAGGACAAACAACACAATGGCTGCCCTCCGATCTGTAAGAAGCCACAGAATTGGTGTTTCAGGCAGAGAAGGGAACACAGCCGCCAGGACATGTGGTATGGTGTCTCCAATAACAATGCAGAAAGCCACCATTCCTCCGAATGCGAACGCCCATTGCGCGACCGAGATTGCAACCAGTCCGGACTTGCCGAAGCAATGTTGCATTGTTTCCTGGAAAGAGTTTGTTCCGCTCAGCTTCGAGTTCGTGACAATAAGCCGGATTGTCCAGTCCACTGTAACCGTCAACCCGATTAGGAGAAGCACACCCGTGAGAAGGCCCGCTTGCCTGAATGCATATGGCTGCCCAATGATTCCTGCGCCAATGATGCTATTCGCCATGTTCATAAACGCGCTCTTCATGCCACTTTTGGGGCGTGCAGACTCCAGGAGATCATCGGCGTTGAAGTCGTCCGTAGCCAACCTGACACTAGGCGCCTCGATGTCGGTCAAAAGTGGTACTCGGTGTCCAGTGTCGCTCCGTCGCTCTTGAAAGTCATTGTCTTCAGCCAGGTAATCCTCTTCCTCGATCCATTCCCGTCCATTGGCTGAGCCGTTCTGATCTGTTGTTGCCATGGGTTCGGCAACGTCGAATCGTACACGATTTGGTGTTCTAGACACGCCCTGTGCCCTCGGTTTTGCAAAAGAGGATTGTCTTCGTAGTGGCAGTCGTGGGAGTTCCTTGTGTTGGTTCATAGAGTTCGCGTCTGGCGAGCCGTCCCTGGACTCCTGAAGCAGGCCGGCTGCTTCCTCCGCGTCGCCCTCTCCGGCGTGGCCATTTTTGCGAGCGGTGATATTGTCTCTGGCCATAACATCGTTGCTGGGTTATGTTTAGATCATTGTAAGGGAGTTCGCAAGGTAGTGAGAGTTGCATCGGAAGAAGGGTCCTGCTCCACGTAATCGCATCCCTCCGGCTTGTGACAGCAGGCCGCATCCGGATCAATTCGGGTAAAATAGTCTACCGTCAAGTTGGATTCTTTCTTTGCTTTGAATGCGTGGCGCGTCTTCACGCTTACATTTTTGCCAATAAATTTCACTTCTGTTTGAGCCTAAGAAGCCACTATTATTCGGTACTTGAGGAATTCGATTCTTTGGTGGGTGTAAAGGATTGTACGAGCGAGACGATGACAGCCAAGTACAGGGTGCACGTCCTCGCTCTCGCGACCGTTTCATCCCGTCTTTCTCTTACTGCTATTTTGTGATCTCGTGTTCAAGGCTGTCAAAGACATCCAAAGAAGATCAATCACAATCACATCCATCTCGGAGGATGCAATACTGTAAAGCGGGCTGGCGGTAGTCGCGTACCAAACATGAACCTCAATGCCTTGAAGTCGAAGCCACTGCAGCACATCGCATTTCTCACTGGAGTGCCATCTACAGGGACGAAGTCGTGTATCACAGATCAACTCCATGAATCCATTCATAGACCTCGCCTTCCGAGCGGGAAGAGTCGCATCCTCAGTGTGGACATGGGTATCCGGAATCTTGCTTACTGCGTAATCGACGTGCCAGCATTGCTCGACACGACCCAGGGAAGCCTTCGCGTACAGTCCTGGAAACGGCTCGATCTTCTGGAGAAAATGAGACCCAACGTGGCCACTTCGCAGCTGAAGGAGTTGGAACAGTCCACCGAAAGCGACAGGGGAGAGTCCAAGTTGGTTGCAAGTGCGATCATGAAGAACAGCTTCACGCCTTCGGTCATGTCGAAAGTCGCGCTTCAAGTTGCCCGGGACTTTTTAAAACACAAGCCTGATGTCATACTGATCGAGCGACAACGATTCCGCTCTGGTGGTGGCTCGGCTATCCAGGAGTGGACGATTCGTGTCAACACGTTGGAGAGTATGCTGTGGGCGTGTTTCGAGACGATGAAGTCTGCGCAAGGCGATGCGCAACCTTCCGATTTTCCCACGGTGTACGAAGTCGCACCCAAAAGGGTGGCAAGTTTCTGGACAGGGCCGTCGGAGGCGCATCTGCCTGCTGCCAATATACTTGCTGCAGATTACTCTCCGCCAGATCTGAAAGTCACAACTGTCAAGACAAAGGCGGCTAATGCTGGCAAGAAAGAGAAGATCGCCGTTCTTCGATCATGGCTTGATGGCACGGGTGGAATCTCACTTGACTTTTCGCCAGAAACACAAGTGACAGCTGCGGCATTCGCTACCGGGCTGAAACGTCGGAAGACAAAGTCTGACGATACCAATACAGTTGAAGAGGCTGTGGCAGGACGTGAAACAAAGCTGGATGATCTCGCTGACTGTCTGCTCCAAGGCGCAGCTTGGGTGAGGTGGGAAGAAAATCGGAAATCTATCTTGAAAGCTTTGGCAGAGCAGACAATTTCGTGATCGTGTATATCGTTCGCGGCAGATTATCATCCATGCTCGCTTCAGAGATGCCTGGGTATATCGCTTCCAAGTGAAAGTCGAAAGACGCGACTTAGGCAGCAGCGTTGCTCCTTCCTTCTTCTCGATACAACGCTCACCCGCTGTCTTCTTCCACCTCATCTCTTCACTGACCAACAACTCATCCATAACATCAAACATCGCCAACAACACCATGGTAGACACTCCAGTCGTCAGAAGAAGCGGCCGCACTCGCACCGCGGTCACTTCATACGCCGATGAACAGGCTCAAGCAACCGCCATGTCGGCGCCACCTGCAAAGCGCAAGAAGACTGCAGGCAAAACAGCCCGACTCCTACCAAAGGATGAAATGCCTGAAGAAGCCGCGATCAAATCGCAGCCCGATGACGAATGGACTGATACAGCCATCGTGAAGGCCGAGCCTCTGGAAGACGAGGACGACTTCCAGCCCGCGCCCAAGAAGAAGGCGAAGAAGTCCACCAAGAAGGTGAAAGCCATCGGCAAGCTCGACGCTGAGGGTGTGATGCGTCTTGACACGACCATGCAACGTCCGAAGGGCGAAAAGATGCCACCACGCGTGTACGAGGTCCCGCCCAGGGACAAGGCAGCAAAGGGCACAAGCTTTAATCTTTCTGCGATCCTGGCGGAGAATTTCGAGCAGCGCTTCGAGCGCAAGAAATCCAAGATCCCACGCCTTGGTCCTGGACAGCCGGAGGTTCGGCTCAAGAAGTGAGTACATGATCCCTGCAAGCCGCATTCTCAACCACACGTATTGACAGCGCCCTCAGAGACGTTATTTACGCAACCGAGTCGTACGACACCCTGTTCAAGCGTGCCATCACCCAGCGCATGTATGTGCTGTCGCGCTCCCAAAGCACAGAGGAGAACTGCCACGCGGGCCACGAAGACTGCCCCGTCCATCGTTTCCAGATCGCCGGAACGACTGGCAACGTCTACACGGTCATCATCTCGCACGTTCCGACGTGCAGCTGCCCGAACACCAACTTCAAGCGCGATGATTCCGACCAAGCCCTGTGCAAGCACATGCTCTACATCCTGCACTACGTCCTCAAGGTGCCGGAACATCTCTGCTACCAAAACGCTTTCCTCTCTTCCGAGCTGAGAGAGATCACCGACAACGCACCCTCTCTGTCTGCAGCTGTCAAGGAAGAGCCGCAGGACGACGGTGACGGCAGCAACCGCAAGCCGATCGAAGACGACTGTCCCATCTGCTGCATGCCCTTTGAACCAGATGGCGAAAAAATCACCTGGTGCCAAGCTGCTTGTGGAAACAACATCCACGAAGGCTGCTTCAACCTCTGGGAAATGACCAAGCCCAAGGGCCAGGTGAGCTGCCCGTTCTGCCGTACCCTCTGGCACACGAACATGCCGGCTTTGCCCGGCGAACAAACGGAAACGTTGGTGGACGTCCAGATGGCGCAGCGCGTCAATGGCTACTACAACGTAAGGGATCAGCTCACGTACGACGATTGAGGGAGGCGTTGAAGGATGACTAAGCAAGAGGTGGGCAGACAGGTGAATGGTTTACAGCTCAGCGGGAACTTCCTTGCGGGTGTGCCATTCGTTGCCGAAGACTCGCAAACACGTATGCAATTTACTCACAGCATCCCAGCTATAGTGAATTCCCTTACTTGAAAGACGATGGGTTCAGATACAAGGGGAATCAAATACAATCGTTACGCTAGTGGGTTCTCGCTCAAAACATGACAACAAACAAATCCAAAATCCAACATGAGAGGGTTTTTTTCAGTTCCAGTCCCAGGGCAAGATGCAACAAGCCGAAAGCGGCGCAAAGCATTTACCACCAGTCACCCTGGTCGCGCATGGCAGCAGCAGTCTTGCTGAAACCAGCAATGTTGGCGCCGGCGACCAAGCTGGGGAACTCGCCCTCCTTGGCGGGCACGTACTCCTTGGCCGTCTCGAGGCAGTTGTCGAAGCAGTCCTTCATGATGTTCTTGAGCTTCTGGTCGACCTCCTCGGCGGTCCAGGTGATGCGCTGGCTGTTCTGCGCCATCTCGAGACCGGAGACAGCGACGCCGCCGGCGTTGGCCGCCTTGCCGGGCGCGTACCAGATCGCAGAGCCCTGGTTGGCCCGACGGTGGTCCTCGAAGGCGTCGATGGCCTCCTGCGTGCAGCCCATGTTGGAGCCCTCGGCGATGAACTTGCAGCCCGCGTCGATCAGGGCCTTGGCCTCGTCGCCCGAGACCTCGTTCTGGGTCGCGGACGGCAGCGCCACGTCGACCTTGCCGGCGTGCACCCACGGGCGCTCGCCCTCGAGGTAGTTGAACTTGTCCTTGTACTCGGCGCTCTCGGACAGCTCGGAGAGCTGCTTGCGGCGCACCTTCAGGTCCGCAATGTGGTTGACCAGGTTGGCGGTGATGCCCTGGGCGTCGGTGGCGATCAGGGAGCCCTTGCTGTCGGACAGCGAGACGACGGTGCCGCCCAGCTCGATCACTTTGAGCGCCGCGTACTGCGCCACGTTGCCGGAGCCGGAGATGGCGACGCGCTTGCCCTTGAAGGACTCTTTGCCGCCGGAGGCGTACTGGATCATGTGCTCGACGTCTGCGGATTGGTTAGGAAATGCTCTTCTCGAGGAGTTGTTTGTCGGAGGCTTGGGAACTTACAGTAGACAGTGCCGTAACCGGTGGCCTCGGGCCTGATCAAGCTACCGCCCCAGCTGCCACCCTTGCCGGTAAGGACACCCTCCCACTTGTTGGTGAGCGAGCGGTAGGCACCGAACATGTAACCGATCTCGCGGCCAGTGACACCAATGTCACCGGCGGGAACGTCGGTCTCGGCGCCAATGTGCTTGTGAAGCTCACGCATGAAGGAAACGCAGAAGCGGCGGATCTCGCTGTCGCTCTTGCCCTTGGGGTCGAAGTCGGAGCCGCCCTTGCCGCCGCCCATGTTGAGGCCGGTCAGGGCGTTCTTGAAGATCTGCTCGAAGCCCAGGAACTTGAGCACGCTGAGGTTGACGGTGGGGTGCAGTCTCAGGCCGCCCTTGTAGGGGCCCAGGGCCGAGTTGAACTGCACGCGGAAGGCATTGTTGACCTGGACCTCGCCGGCGTCGTTCTCCCACACGACGCGGAACTGGATGATGCGCTCGGGGATGGAGACGACTTTGAGGGCGTTACGGTACTCGGGGTGCTTCTCGAAGAGGGAGCTGTTCTCGAGGGTCGAGGCAAGCTCTAGATGGGAAATTAGCTTGTGTAATGAGAGGTTGATGTGGTGGTTCAATTGATCTTACCGTGATAGGCCTGTTGAAACTCGGGCTCGTGGGGGATGTTGGACATTGTGGCTGATGTTCACGAGGTTGTGTGTTGTTGGTGTTGGTGTGTCTGTAGAGAGGAGGCAATGGTTTTATCGAGAGAGGTAGGTGGATTGGAGCAGACAGTCAGTGAATGAGGAAGAATGACAGAAGACAAACAGCACGGCGAGGACACGGCGGTTCTTGTAGGTGGGCTCATTCACAGCGATCCACGGTGTTCCTCAACAACACTCGGACAAAAAAGCAACAGCAGTTTAGCTCAGACGTCACCCACGGCTACTCATTTTCGGGGCTCCAGACAGGCGGACCAAGGCAGCCCACCAAACAAAGAAATCGGGGCTAGCCGCTCCGTTGTCGCGGGTGTGGGATAGCCTGATACCCCGATACCGAGGGGTAAAGAATGGACAAATGCAATCGAGTTTGGAGTTTGCGGCGCTGATATGAGTGCGCGCGAGGAATGAGAAGATGGATGTGGTCACTTTTGCTGGCCTTGGATCGTCGCTGATAAGAAACAAGGTCTGTGATTGGCTGTGTCATGCGATTGGACCCTGCTATAGCGCGGAGATGGAAAAGCTTCTCTGCCGCAGCCTTTCCCAGTGGGCCGGATGATGCCCGCGCCGTCTGTCTACCAGATCCATTGTTGCGTCCATGTGAGTGAGGCTTGTAAGCCTTTGTGAGCCAACCACGCAATCTCCCGCTCAAGCGAGCCGCCTGCCACGCCTGCCATCACTCACATCTGTGATCAAGAAGATCTTATCTCGCCGAACACGGCCACCGCCACTCCACCGACACCGGCTTTGCTGCCCTTCCGAACACTTCTCTAGCCTGAATAGCTTTGACTGCCACCCACCGGAGCCCACCTCTAGTACTGTGATAGTCCTTACAGGCGTGGGATTGCGCACTCGGAGATGAGTGGTATAGGCGGGCGGCATCTGCCTGAATCTGCGTATCTTGTCTTTGACATCAACCTTCAAGTCATCCACCACCACACGGCAGACTTGACTTTCCTTGGCTGCATGTTCATCTTGCTCGCCTTGCTCGCCCAACTTCCAAGCAAATAGGCCTACATTTCAATTACACAATCCCATCACAAGCATTGAGTGAGTGCCGTCAAGTCTTTGTTACGCCAATTATTATTCCATGACATTCTCGTGGGCTTGTGAAGCTTTGAGCACCTCGGTGGAGTATGTCGGGAGTGAAGAGGACCCTCTCTTCTCGTGAACAAGGATGTAGCCTTGGAATGTTTGGAGTTCTATAAAGTACGGTGCACCCTTAACTTTTGAGATGCTGGTGTTTTACCGATCGTTTTCTCCATCTTCTTTGGTGGTGAGTCGCGACATGGACTACTATTTAGCCATGCTGATATGCTGTTTCTACATTCACGAGGCGGCAATATTCCGATCCGATCTATCATTAATGGCATGCTGGAGTCCGGCGGCGGTACTATACATCGTTCGGTCAAATACTGCCGAAACAGAATACCCGCCACTCGGATTTTCTCATACCATTAGTCAAATCTTTGTCAGCGCGCATGCATTGGGCTAGCTTCTATACCTTACTCACAGAGCCTCCGCCTACTTTCTCGTGGGTAGCCGCGATACCTCGCGGATCGGATACTTCAATAATTATCACTAAAGTATGACTTGGATCTTGCATTCTAAGTTCACAGGCGATTGTCGCATTTCTCCTGGTAGATCAATAGATCTACCGAACTCAAAAAGATGAGCTGGAGCCTGGAACAATTACAAGGCGTACTGCAGAGTGCCTTACGAGAGAATCTGCATGGGACAGAGGAGTCGCTGGTGAGACGCATTTCCACATGCATCCCACTCAGACGACGACTTGATACTTGTTATCTCGCAGATCCTGATGCTGTTCAAGTCATGCAGCGATGACTGCTTGAGAGTATGTTGACATTGTATCCTGCATGACAACAGCTCCTCGCAGCTTAATCATCACAAACCTTGCTGCCGCGAATATATTGCAGTACATGCAACACGCATGCTTTCTGCACGACGCCGTGTTTGGAATGCAAGCACGTGAGATTTCATGTTGACTCAAACTCACAGGCGACTCGGCCGAGGCTTGCTACAATGATCAAGCTTGCTTGCTGCGCCACGCTTGAACACTCTTGGTATGGATACGTGATGGTCTTGTTTGGTTGTCCAAGACCGATGGCACGCCTCTGATCAGGACAAGCCAAAGTCTTTGTCTTTCATCCGCGCGGCAAACACAGCTTCTTTGATGCAGCTTGGTGACACAGCCCCTCGGTTTGATGCGCGCCAAGTGGGCATGCCAGTCTCGGTGTCATCTTTCATGTCTGCCAACAAATAGAGTCGTCCGCCCAGACAATCCAATACGCAAGGACAGCGTAACAGGTCCCACTGCCCGCATGACCTGAGCTGTACACAAAGTACATCTTCCGTCTTCCCCGCGCTGACCTGATCACTTCTTCTTTCCCTCCAACAGGCTATCTTCGGTATCACTACCGCTGTCGTTGTCATCGATTTATGGAAAAAACCGTTCAGACCTCCGTGCAGCACGTTGAGTCCGGCTCTCAGACTCGACAAGATGGACTGCAGCCGGCCGCTGACGATGGCGGTACCGACAAACCGCCTATACCGAGCGCGGGCTCAACCGGCAAGAGCATTGTGCTCTTGAATGAAGACGAACCGGTTGGAGCTCGCTCCCAAAACACCAAACAGAAACATGAAGGCAGTGTCTCCGATGCTGGGAACAGCCACGATGCAGACAACACTCCAGACTGGGCTCATACCGTGCCCTCTGAACAAGTTGCACGCCTGCTCCGTACCAATGTGCAGTGAGTATTCCAGATGTCCATCAAATCTTCCAGCCAAACTAACATCCTCCAGAACAGGCCTAACCACGGGCGAGGCGGCAGTCCGTCGTGAGAAGTATGGCCGCAACAAGCTTGAATCCTCTGGGGGCGTCACCTGGTGGAACATCCTCGTTCGCCAGGTGTCCAACAGCCTTACGCTCGTCCTGGTCATTGCCATGGTTTTGAGTTACGCTACGCTAGATTTCATCGAAGGAGGTGTCATCAACGCTGTCATCCTCCTGAACATAATCGTTGGGTTCTTTCAGGACTATCGTGCGGAGCAGACTATTCAGTCCCTTCAGGCAATGGCCGCCCCTGTTTCCAAGGTCGTGCGCGATGGCACCCTCTCCACAATCAAGGCAGACGATCTGGTACTCGGTGATATCGTCCACTTGTCAGTCGGCGACATCGTCTCGGCGGATCTCCGCCTCGATACCAGTACCAATCTTGCTACCGACGAAGCACTGCTCACAGGAGAGTCGAAGCCTTGCAGTAAAGATGCGGAATCCATTGTAAATGACTGTTCGGCACCCCTCGGCGATCGGCATAATATTGCTTACTCTTCTACCACCGTCACACGAGGCAGAGGCACCGGCGTGGTAGTTGCCACGGGAATGAGCACCGAGATTGGCAAGATCGCATTCTTATTGCGTGACAAGAAGCAGACTGCGCAAGGAAATCTTCTCGTGCGGACCTGCAAGAGAATCTTGTACGCCGTCAAGAACGCTCTTGGCCTAGTGGGAACACCACTCCAAGTCAAACTCTCTTACTTTGGTCTGCTACTGTTCGGACTTGCTATCTTGCTCGCCATCATCGTCTTTTCAACCGCTGTCTGGGATATTGACGGCGAGACTCTTATTTACGGCATCTGTGTGGCTGTTGCTGTCATACCTGAGTCTCTCATTGCTGTTCTCACCATTACCATGGCTGTCGGTTCCAAAGCGATGGCTAGAGGCAACGTCATTGTCCGCAAGATGGGTGCTCTGGAAGCCATTGGTGGCGTCACAAACATCTGTTCGGACAAGACTGGCACGTTGACGCAAGGCAAGATGCTGGCCCGAATGGCCTACCTGCCAGATGGGAGGACATTGGCTGTCCAGGACGAGACTAGCCCGTTTGATCCTACCTCGGGATATGTCAGCATGAATGGAAGCAAACTGGAACAGAGCAGCATCTACGAAGACGCAGCTCTGCAGGACTTCTTCCAGACAATAGCAGTCTGTAACCTTGCTTCGGTGGCCCCACCGAAAGACGAAGATGGAACCACAGGCCTGTGGTCTGCTACTGGCGAGCCAACCGAGATTGCCCTCCAAGTAATGGCAATGCGCGTTGGCCACAGCAAAGAAGACGTTCTGTCGAAGCAAGGCCTTCGCCTCGTGGCCGAGCATTCTTTCGACTCATCCGTAAAGCGCATGACTGTTGTTTACGAAGGGTCAGCCTCGTCGAAGCTACTCTCATGCTTCACGAAAGGAGCCACAGAAGTCATTCTGCCTCTTGTCGAGGGTATGAACAATCCCACCAAAAAAGCCATCAACGCTCAAGCGGATGCGATGGCCACACAAGGACTGCGTGTTCTATGTCTTGCGCGCAGGTCTATTGCAGCATCCGAACGCGACCATCTGGAAAGCCGCAACTTTGTCGAACACAACCTCACTTTCGTTGGTCTTGTCGGCCTCTACGATCCGCCTCGCCTTGAGTCCGCAAGCGCTATAAAGCAATGTCAGGCGGCCGGAATCACTGTGCACATGTTGACGGGTGATCACCTCAAGACGGCTACCACGATTGCTCGAGAAATTGGCATTCTTGGTCCGCAGGTGCCCGGCTCGAATTTGCCATCGGCCGTTATGACCGCGCCTGATTTTGATGCCATGTCCGACGACGAGCTCGATCGACTTGAGACGCTGCCATTTGTCGTCGCTCGTTGTAGCCCGACTACTAAACTTCGCATGTTGGACACTCTTCATCGCAGAGGCGAATACTGCGTCATGACTGGCGACGGCGTCAACGACTCGCCAGCATTGAAAGGTGCAGACGTCGGCGTCGCCATGGGCCTCAACGGAAGCGATGTCAGCAAAGAGGCAGCCGATATGGTGCTCACAGACGACAACTTCGCATCGATCGTTTCCGCTATCCGCGAAGGCCGCAGACTATTTGACAACATCCAAAAAGTGAAGACACTCCCCAATCATTCCCCGATCGAAGTCAACACACTAACACCATCCCAGTTCCTCCTCCACCTCCTAATCTCCAACATCGCCCAAGTAGTCCTCCTCCTAATTGGCCTCGCCTTCCAAGACCGCAACGGCGTCTCCGCCTTCCCCCTCTCCCCCCTCGAAATCCTCTTCGCAAACCTCATCACCTCCTCCTTCCTCGCCATCGGCCTAGGCCTCGAACCCGCCTCCTCAGACATCATGACCCGCCCCCCACACAACTTGCGCGCAGGGGTCTTCACAAAGGAACTGATCGTCGACAAGTTCATCTACGGCACCTGCATGGGCTCGCTGTGCCTGGTCTCCTTCGTCATCGTCGTCTACGCCCACGGCGACGGAGACCTAGGCGCCGACTGCAACCACAGCTACAACGAGACGTGCAGCCTGCCTTTCCGCGCCCGCGCAACCGCTTACAGCATCCTGACCGTGCTCCTCAGCATCATGGCCTGGGAAGCCAAGCACCTCACCCGCAGCCTGTTCAACATGTATCCCGAAGAAGACGACGCGAGAGGCGTTCTCTCGGTTTTCAGCACGCTGCGCAGGAACGCCTTTTTGTTCTGGGCCGTGTGCGCGGGGCTGGCTACCCCTTTCCCTATCGTCTACATCCCCGTTGTCAATCGGGTCGTTTTCAGGCATGCGCCGTTGGGGTGGGAGTGGGGGCTTGTCGCGGGCAGTGTTGTCTGCTTTGTGGCGCTTGTGGAGAGCTGGAAGGCTGTTAAGCGGCGTTCGATTGGGAAGCGTGCTGCGGCGGTGGCGGCGGCGGCGGGGTCGGGTGGTGATGAGAAGAGTTCGATTGTGTGATCTTTGAGCTGTCGTCCGTTGTTCGTCTTCTTCTGAGGGTCGAGGGATCCGGGCAGAGTCTCTTGACGATGAAACGAATGCTGAGTATGGGGTGCATGGAGACGAAAGGTCAACTCAACTTGACCGGAAAGAACGAGGCTAGGGGTTCAACAACCACAGTTAGCAGCAGGGATTCTTCAACCATCCCCATTCATTGCCTGCTAATCTTGGTGCTCCTTTTCAACAAGAGTACCGTTTCCATTCTTTGAATTCTTTTTACTGTTTTGAGAAAGTTGGCATGTACCTAAGCAACGAGTTATGGTCCAAACACACGAAGCTAGGTAGTCAATCACCAACCTTCGTCTTATTTCCAAAACGTATTCGCATGCAATCGATGTCTCTTGTAGACACCCTCAATCTCTCGAGGTATCATGCTAAAGGCCACAATAGGTACAACATGTCTCGAACCAGAGCGACATGATTTCCTCTTGTACTCGCAAAAGGTCGTCGACGACAATGACCGAATCTGGGATGAACCCCAACCCTAACCCTTGATTGATCAAGTGATGCTTGATCAAGACTGGTCGAATCGAGAGTCATTGATTACAGTCTTTAGATGCTCGGAGACATGGATGAGTATAATTGCGGTACTTGACTCTCTATATCTGGGTAGGATTAGAGCTGGGGTCTGTTTGCGGGCTGAGATCCACTATAACGAGCCCAACAGATGGTTAGGTAGGCTGGAACGTGTTCAAAAATCGCAGCCTGCTTCTACATAAATCATCGTTTTGGAAAAGAAGATGAAACTGCCTTCCTTTCCGCGCTCAGATAAGAACCGACATGCAGAGATCAACTCATAGAGATTTATATGTCATCGTGGAAAAACGTAGATATACCCCAGATTACCACCACCCATCCCTGACCTTTTTACACATCACACACAAAACCCCACAAATCACTTCAGCGTAACAAGCTCCTCAGCACTAACAGGGTGGATAGCAACGCAACGATCAAAGTCGGCCTTGGTGGCGCCCATCTTGATCGCGACGCCGAAGCCCTGCAACATCTCGCCGGAGCCGACGCCCATGATGTGCAGGCCGACGACCTTCTCCTCCTTGCCCGCGCACACCAGCTTGTACGCCGTCGGCTGCTTGTCCTCGGGCTCCATCATCGCAAAGTACATGGCGGTGAAGTTGGTCTGGTAGATTTTGATCGCGGCGTCGCCGTAGGCTTCGCGCGCTTCGGGCTCGGTCAGGCCGATGCTGCCGATTTCGGGGTGCGCAAAGACGACGCTGGGGATCTGGTCGTAGACGAGGCGGGCGTCGCTTTGGCCGCCGAAGACGCGGTCGGAGAGCTTGCGGCCTGCGGCGATGGCGACGGGGGTGAGCTCGTAGCCTTTGTCGCAGACGTCGCCGAGGGCGTAGATTGAAGGGATGTTGGTGTTTTGGTAGTCGTCGACGGGGATGTGGCCCTTCTCGTTGAGCTTGACGCCCGTGGCGTCCAGGTTGAGCTTCTCCAGCTCGGGCGAGCGGCCGATGGCCCACAGCACGGTGTCGACGTCGAGCGTGCCCTCGCCGTTGGCGTCCTTGTAGTGCACGCGCTTCTGGCCGTTGCCCAGGTCTTCGATCTTGCTCTGCGAGGACTGCTTGTGCAGGTGCACGCCCTGGCGCTCGTACTCGGCCGTGACTTTTTCTTGGATCATCGGGTCGAAGGTGCGCAGGAAGGTGTCGTGGCGGATGAAGAGGTGGGTCTCCGTGCCCAGGGCGTGGAACATACCGGCCATTTCGATGGCGATGTAGCCGGCGCCGACGACTGCCACCTTCTTCGGCTGAGTTTCGAGTTCGAAGAAGCCATCTGACGTGATGCCGAGCTCGGCGCCCTCGATCGAAGGAATGTTGGGCTTGCCACCGACGGCGACGAGGATGTTCTTTGCCTTGACCTTGACCTCGGTCTGGTCGTCGAGGACGACCTTGACGTTGTGCTGGTCGATGAAGGACGCAGTTCCGTGCAGGTACTCGACCTTGTCGTTGCCCAGGTTTTTCTCGTAAATGCCGTTGAGACGCTTGACATAGGCGTCACGCTTGTTCTTGAAAGTCGTCCAGTCAAAGGGCGCGGTCTGCTCGACGCTGAAGCCGTAGGCCTTGCTGTCGTGGATGGTCTCTGCAATGGCGGCGGCGTTCCACGTGACCTTCTTGGGCACACATCCCACGTTCACACACGTGCCCCCGAGCCTCTTGTTTTCCACGGCGATGACTTTTGCGCCGTATGCTCCACTGGCCTTGCGCGCACTGGCAAGGCCTCCCGAACCACCGCCAATGACCAGGTAGTCGGCCTCTTTCTGAATGGGCGCCATGATCGTCGCCGAGCCGGAGAAGTGGCGGGTGAGATTGGCGAGTCGCTGCGGAGTGTTTGCCGTGGTGGTGAGAATGGTGCGCGGCGAGGCGTGGGTGAAGAGGCGTAAGGGAGACAGCGTGGCGGTGTTGAGGTTGGCGGGGTGGTGTTGCCTAAGTATTCGCAACACGACGACCGCAGATGTGGAGGAGTTCAATTACGCGTGGAGGCGTCACTGATTTCAAGAGGATTATTGGAGAGTTCGAGAAGTTGTATGTTAGCTTATGCAGGCGGCTCAAGGGTAGCTTCGAGATGACGCCTGGGATCGGCAATTCTTCGTGCGATCACTTTCTAATGTGCATCACCAATCCGCTTACAATCCAACTCCCCTCGGTCGTCTAACCCTGACCTGCTTACAAACTCCCGCGGCCCTTCCGGCTTGCCTGATTATGCATCACATGATCTCTAGTGGATTGATTTGGATGGAAGGATTGGAGGAAGGATGCATAAGCACTTTCGACCAGAAGGTAGAGTGATACTGTATTCAAGACGTGTGTATTGTTCGTCTGCTTGCTTACGTCCATGTATCTACTTGACTTGAAAGACCGCGCTTCCAGCCGCAGCATCCTTTTCCTAACCAACTCCATCTCTCACCCTTTATACATTAAGAGGTATCATATGCTGCATGTGCCGAAGAAAACAGAAACAAAACGCGCCAAATCAATGCTCGACACGGGAAACTGGCTTACGTCCGCGTGCATGCAAAGGCTTGTCCAGCAGCCGATAAGAAAGGGGGAAAAAAACACGATCAATCAAACAAAACTTTTTTTCCTTTTTCGAGAAAGCTACCAGTGCCAATTCTCGTATGTGTTGCCCATGGAACTGTCAGCACCCGCCTGCGTGTGCTGTTGGCGGGTCGGGAATTGTTGTTGAAGATGCTGCTGGAGGATTTGGTTCTGCGAGGGTGGAAGGCTGTACTGCTGCTGCCACTGCTGGTTCGTTGAGGTGTCCAGGAAGTTGAGCGAATTGGTTGACTGCAGGTCTGCCAGGTGCGCATTCGGCATGCTTTGGACGGGGAACGGGATCCAGTACTGCTGCTGCTGTTGTCCACCAGAGACCTGGTCGATGGATGGAAATTGGTTGCCGAAAAAGTCCGAATTGGCACCCGAACTCGGAGTTTGTGATTGTGAAATGGAAGAGAGGGTCGGTGGCGCAAAGGGGGAGTCGTCGTGACCCGGAGCTGACGGCTTCCTTGACGGCGGCGCCGACTCCTGCGACTCTGCAGAGCGCGTGCCGGACTGGGATGAGTTCTGGCGAGGAATGGATGCCGAATAGAAAGCGGACTTGGGCGAGCTCAATTTGCGTCCGTTTAGGTCGGGCCGAGGGGATGCGCACGGGGCGTCATCGGGTAGACTGATCTGCCATTTGGTGGCTAGCGAGCGGATGATATTCACACACCTACCAGCGAAGAAGTGGTTTGTGGACATGGTCTGGAGGTCCCGCATTCCTTGGCTGAGGTGCTGGGCAGATGTCTCCGACGGCAGGTTGAGCAAGTGGATGGTGCTCGCTGACAGCAAGAATCCGGTCACCGGGAGACAGACACGTCGAAGACCGTACATGGCCCGCAGAGCGTTCGTAAGAGCAGAGATCTCGTTGGCGCAGAGAGTGCAAGTGTCCCTTGGGTAAAGGTTTGCTCCTCGCAGATCGAGCTTGATATAGGGGCGGAATAGACTGGTCAGAGATGTCAGCAAGTGTGTTTCCAATTCTAGCAGTTTCCAGGCGGAACTCACTGTAGCACACATGCATAATAATACATGTGTAAAACAAGTACGTGCGGTAATGAAGTCTGCTCTAGCCTGAAGTGCTGCGGTAGCTTTCGATACCACTCCTGGTACGCTTCGTACGAGGTCGCCAGTCTTCTGCTGGTGAATCGCTCGCGTGGCGCGTAGAAAGTGTTAACCATGTCGCTCGAGAGCTCCGAAAGATCGCTCAAACAGTGAACGAAGCTCATGTAGCGGCCCGGCTGTTCCGTAGCTGGGTTGATTCCCATATTAGTATCTGTGTACGGCCGCCAGGTCTGCAGTTCAGAGCGTTCGGTTAACGTTGGCCTTTCTATGTCGGCAGCGGAACGAGGCATTTGCGAGAGTCGGCCTAGACCAACGGAACATATACTGTAGATTGTCAGTTTCGTTCTGATCCCGTGACCTGAAGTGGAGGATTCATTTACGTTTCCGTGTTGAAGACGCCCCAAAAGGTGATCTTTCTTGCCTCGTACTCGGCTGGGCGGAGGCTGCTGCTCATAACTGATAGATGAAGGCCCATCTCTAATGCCACGCGGAGGCATCTACCGGTGTACTGATAACCGTTACTGTCTCGGCCGTGGGAAGTTTCCCGGAAGCTCATGATGCCAAGCGCTTGCACCATACTTAAAGATGGCTTCTCGTCCATTTCTAGCAATCGTTTTGCTTCTGCAAAGAACTGATCGCCCGCGCTGTTTGGATCATCGGGATCAGCACGCGCAGAAGGCCTGTCGGAATAGTGGCACGCAAAAGCGGCGATCGCATTGACGAGCAAGGCACTGCAGTGCCCGGTCTCGCCACGCTTGAAGTCGACCAAAAATCGATCCTGGGAGAACAGTTGATAGAACGGGTGGACCCAGGTAAAGTAAAGATCCAGCAGATGCTCGATGAACTCGGGGTCCTGGGGCATTCTAAACCAGTAACTCGGGTTTTGATAAGTGATACCACCACCAGACGGAGGGTCGTCGCCATTTTGCCGATACTGCGAGGGCGACAATGTCGGGTCGCTTGATGGTGCGTCTGACTGTGCTCTCGCCGAGTCCGGGTGCGTCATGTGCTGCACAAGCTCAGACTCCAGCGTCTGCGGACCGAAACTATGCGGCAAACGAACATTGCTTTGCAACGACGCCGCAATGCCTTCGTTGTTGTCGTCGAGACGTAAGCTGTGCAGAAGATTGATGGAATCGGATTCGGGGAGTGCGCGAAGAGATGCCACAATAACGTCCAGCGAGTCGTTTCGTTGCTGCAGGGATTGAATGTCTCGCTTCAGTGCACCTTTTCGGCGATGGTCGCTGTCTTGGTCGTAGAAGCATTCTGTTCGATATACAGCAACACATGTCGAGCATGATGGTCCGCCACCGTCACACTGTCGAGACTGTCAGCTAACGTCACAGAACTTTGCATTTGACCAATACTGACTTTTGACTTGCGCTTCCTGCACGGTATGCATGCAGACGAAACAGCACGTCTCTTGGAGGACTTGGTCTCTGCTGCTGAATCGACACCGTCAATGGAGTTGACCTCATCCTTGGGTCGTATAGGTCGGGGAGGCATGGTCGAGGTGTTGTGAAGTGTAGATTAAGCCAAACGGTTGCGTGTCAGACCCGCGGAGGCAAGGCAAGGCAGTCAATCAGAGAACGTAAGGGTAGAGAGGCTCGAGCGAGGGTTGAACAAGGCAGAAGTGTTATGAGGTAGAGCGAAGTTAGGCAGTCCAACTTTGTTTTGTGCAAGCTCTCGGGTCGGATGAATAGGAGCCCTTCAATTTTCGTATTTCTAAGACGCTCTCGCCGTCCCCGTCCTGGGCCCCTTCGATGGAGTAGTGAAAAGGACCGCCAAGAACGGACGGATTTTTGCAGTGCCATAACGCTCGAGCAGACTCGGGTGCCGCATATTCTTCCAGCGGCGCCGGTAAATGTCTCTTGGCGCCTAATCAATGGGTCTCTGGAGCAGAACTTGGCGCTCGCATTGGTTGTGGCTTACAGCCTTTGGCTACTGCGTTGGTATGATATGTGGGCGCAGATCGTGGCGAGCTGCGAGACCCTGAGTTGCCGTTGGTTCCTTGACGGGGCCTCGGATGCGACGGCAAGCGGCTTGTCAGGCGCGCGATAGGCTCTGCGGATGCTTCCATCAGACTCTCTTTGCGGTAAGGTTAGCGATCTGCTAAAAACGTTGCACCGGACGACTTGGCGAGAGGTCCACATGGTGTCTCCGGCTGCTGCCTCTCAGCGCAATGCCCCGCACAAGGGACTCGAAGAATCCCCGGGTCCCTGTCAAATACCCATGAGCCCTCGCGTATTTGTCGAATGCTTAGAGAGCATGTCCCTCGGTCGCTTACTGTACTGAGAAGGGGTGCTCGGTTGATGCCAGCCGACGAGCCACCAGTGCCACCCACGAGGCGCAGTCTTTGCATGGCTGCCGATTACCCGACTACAGTTGTGAAAGTGTAAAGCTTGTTCCCACGTCCCCTGTTGTACGTCACAGGCATGATCGGCTCCCCCGGAGCGAACTCCTTTGCTTTTGCAAAGAGTAGAAGGTGCAACGAGACCACACGCCCAACGCCCTCCTGATAAGCCCTACACTCACCAAAGCTAGATGGACGGCATGGAGTCGTGGGAGACTCGCCGCCGAAAGCATGGAGAGTCAGGCAAGCCCTAGTCGTCAGAGCAGGATCACCAGTAGGTCACGGCTCGCGGTGCCGCCGGGATGGATGCGCGCGATGCGGTGGAGGAGGAAGCCACGATTGCAGTGGAAAGGAAGTATCCTGCGGAAGCGCGAGCAAATTGTGCCAGATCCGCAAGTTTAGCCGCGTGCAAAACATACGAGTGCACACGAGCCTGCCGCCTGCGCAAAGCGTATGTGATTGAAACGCCGCCACGTGAAGCCCAGCTCAACACCAAGAGTCGTGAGCCCTAACAAGAGCGAGCCGGAGGATTGTGAACGTGAACGGACAGCGCCTCTGCCGAGTAGAAACCCGGCAACAAATAATACGAAAGTACGAGGCGAGGCGATCGCCCTCGTGTGCAGTGAAACAGCAATACCAGGTTTGTGTTAATAATCCTGAACCTCGCATCCCTCGGCTGTGGGTCGACCGAGCCTGCGGCCTTTGCCTGCATGGCAATCGTGCCGTCTCTTGCGCTCGCGAGTACACTGATCTTCACGGCTCGACAGCCATCTTTTTGAATTCCTTCGAGCGTGTATTAAATTGACTCTGCGATTGCTGATGGAGCGGCACGGCCGGTCGGCTCCTAACGCTATCTTGCCGATGCCGACGGTGGTGTCTCTGTTCCTACGCGCTAACCAGACCATGTTTTTTTCGTGGGCTCGTCATTCTGATGTATTGCGAAAGCTTGTTGATCGATGGCCCGCTCTAGAATCCCCACAACGACCATGTCGTCGGTGACGCTAGAACGGTAGGGCTGAGGGCGTAGAAGCAAAAGAAGGATCGAAGCACCTTCCATCTTTTGCAAGCATTTGTTGAATCGCATCCTGCGACGAAAATCCTCCATCGTGGTGCAATTACCGAGCTTGGCTTGCTGTGCTATCTTCGGCAGAGCTGTCGTTCCACTTGTCTGCATTGGCAGCCCTGAATATTTGCTCGGATGTCACTCTCGATGCGATGCTCGCAAATACCAACATAATGTCAAATACTCCGCTGCACATTTTCTCAAAGGCAGGTGCCGATCGGAAGTCGGAAGAAGGTGGAAGGCTAACCACGGTCCTGCGGTTCATGCAAGCCACTTCCAGCCTACACCACGCGAACAAATGATAGCCACAGCAGCCAAGCCCGCCCCTCCACAGCCTCACAGCCTGACAGTGTGACAGTAACACAAAAGTACAGTATTTACCAAGTGTATCTGCAGCTCAACGACTCCGCCACATGAAACTTTTTCTTGGCACTTGGCCGATCAACGACATACTCTGCCCAGCCGACCACCGAGCATATTAATGCAATGCCGAGCTGCCATGTGTAACTCTGCTACATCCATGTATCTGTGTTGTCTTTGTTGTCTTGTCGTCTTGTCACCGAGGTGTTCATCACCCATGACTAAAACAGAGCAAGTATTTGGAAAAATTCTGCTGTGGGCGGTCGTGTCATTGCACAACGCAAATTCTCACACCAGTCTGACCGTTTGTTACTTGCTATTCTTCCGTCCGGAAACCTTTTGGTCTAGATTGTTTCGCAACCACCTAAAAAATGCACAACAGACAATCCTCCTCTCATCGAGGAAAATATCCCCAGAAAACCTTCCCGCGTGCCACTACAGCACTCCGGATTGACGCTTGCTAGCCTTCGTGGAGATGGCAAAAAGTCCAGACTCGTCTCCCCGAGAGAGCCTTTCCACCTTATCGCCCGGTAATTACCCTTGCTTGAAATGTACAAAAAGAGGAAGTGCACGGCTACATTTGCTTGCATTCACACTGTATAGGTCCACACCCGAGATCCGGGAAGAACCAAAGCACATCTCTAGAGTTTCGAGAGATTGTTCATCAATTTATCAACAATGACGATGAACTACGACAAAGCATCTGCCGATGGCGAGCGATTAGCTCGATACCATTTTTTTAAGAGATAGACTAAGATCTATATAACACAAACGCTGTCATCTTAGCACATACGACCATAGGTCAGTGAGAACTGGGCATCCCGTCCGCTCTGCCATACATAAGCACTGAACCGGGCGACTAGTACTAGAGTGGGTGACCATCTGGGAATCCCGCCTGTTGTATGTTT
>Ga0265797_10003944_pt1 | contig 23157 bp, 19 predicted proteins | sample P2T30metagenome_FD_192433 | JGI IMG/M metagenome (GOLD analysis project Ga0265797, IMG submission 192433) | Plant litter microbial communities from East Loma Ridge, Irvine, California - P2 T30 | ecosystem: Environmental > Terrestrial > Plant litter > Unclassified | place: USA: California... | reverse complement strand
CTCGTCCATGCGAGGCGTGTAAGTGCCCAAGAACATGGACCCCACCGCCTCACCTGTCGAGGAGAATCATTCCTTCTCCCTCTACTGAGCTCCACTTTACCCCACTTCCCCCCACTTGCAACCAAATCTTGGCCGTTCTGTGGAGGTAATTCCGGAACTCTCTCCGGTGCACCCCGCTGACCTGCGGATATTCGCGGGTGGAGGAGGTGGAGAGCAGTGGAGGGGTTTTCTCCAAACATGCGCAGGGGTCGTCTCGGAGCATCGACCGATGGACAAGGAGTACGAGTCCCTCGGCGTGACTGAGCTGGCTCTCAACATGACGCCATGGCAGCTGCTTCCCTGTATTGCCAGGGGCTCTGCGCTTCAGACGAGGCGCGAGGGAACTGTTTCACTACCCACGTGAGGTCCGGATCTAAAACCCTCGCGGCCGGGCGCGAGAGTCCCGCATGCACAGGTGGGGGAAAGTGGAGGGACAAAAAAGTAGGGCCCCTCCACGAGGGGCCCTACTAGAGATCTAAAGGTGCGTCGTTACCGGCTTGCCGGTCTGATGACTCAGCCTGCTGGTCTGATGACTCAGTCTTGCCGGCGTCGTTCTTCCCAGCGCTGCTCCAGTCCGGTCATGAAGGTCCCCGAACCCGAGGGGCTGGGGGCAGAACTTCTGGGTCCGCCGCCGCCTCCGCCGCCATTTCCACCGCTGCCGTTCCCGCGGGTATTGCCGGAGGCCCCGCCGGTGGTGGCGTAGTAGACGCCTGCACCCATGATGAGGAAGCCGATCACACCCACCGGGACCCACTGGTTATAGATGCCCAGAAGAAGGACCACGATGCCTGCGACGGCGATGATCGCACCCAGCACAAGGTTCTTGACATTGAGCTTCCCGGTCGGGGTGTCCTGCATCGAGCTTGCGAAGCTGGGATCCTCCGACTGCAACTGGTCTTCAAGTTGCTTGAGCATGCGCTGTTCACGCTCCGACAGTGGCATCGTGAAGCTCCTCGCGATCGTCGTGTGGCGTGCTGGCCGGTGTGGATACGCCTTGGCACGTAGTCTACCGGTTTTGCGATCCGGTACCTAGCCCGTTACAGGGCTGAAGGTAATCTATGGGCTGACACTCAGGAATCCCCCAGGCGTTCATCCGATTTCCGGTTCCGCAGCAGAGACGCAGGCGCGGTCTGAACCTTGGGAAACTTCTTCGCGACCGCATCCAGAGCACTTTCGGCATCGAGCCAATTGGTCTCGGTGCGGTCAAAGCTGAGCTGCAGCGACCCACTCTCCTCCACCAGGCGCTCCGCCCTGACTCCGATCAGACGCACCGACTGCGAGCGCGCGCCCAGCTTCTCCAGCAGAGCCAGCACCCGGGAGTAAATGGTCAGCGCGGAGTTGGTGGGATGTGTCAGCGTGGCCGCCCTGCTGAGGGTTTCGAAATCGCTGTAGCGCAGCTTGAGGCTGATGCCCTGGGCCGAGAATCCGGACTCCCGGAGTCTTGACGCGACCCGGTGGCTCAGTCGCAGCAGCTCGGCGCGAAGCACAGTCTCATCATCGACATCAGCGGCGAACGTCTCCTCAGCGCCGATTGACTTCTCTATACGGTGTGGTTGCACGCCACGGTCATCCTCACCCCAGGCGAGGCGGTGAAGGGCGGTGCCTGTCACGCCGAATCTCTTGCGCAGCGCTGGCTCCGGGGTCTGGGCCAGCTGCAGCACCGTGGTGATGCCGAAAGCCTGCAGCGACGCGGCGGTCTTCGCCCCTACTCCCCACATGGCTGTCACCGGAAGCGAGTGCAGGAATTCAATCCTTCGATGCGGAGGCACCAGGAGCAGCCCGTCAGGCTTGGCCCGGGTGGAGGCGATCTTGGCAATGAACTTTCGGTCAGCGATGCCTACTGTTGCGGGAAGACCGAACTCCTCGCGGATCTCTCGCCGAATCTTCTGCCCGATCTGGGCGGGGTCCCCGAGTCTGCGCATCGCCCCCGTCAGGTCCAAGAACGCCTCATCCACGCTGAGCTGCTCCACAGCGTCGGTGATGCTGTCGAAGTAACTCATGATTCGGCGGGAGAGATCACGGTAGGTCGACATATTCGGAGACACCACGACGGCGTGGGGGCTCGCCCGCCGCGCGGCGCTCAATGGCATGGCTGAACGCACTCCATCGGCACGGGCCTCGTAGGAGGCCGAGAGCACGACCGAGCGTCCGGAATCCTGCGCGACGATGATCTTCTTCCCGCGCAGCTCTGGCCGGGTGAGGAGTTCGACCTCTACGTAATAGGCATCCATGTCCACATGGGCGAAGACGCGTGGATCAGCCGGAGATGACGGGGCCATACCGATAGGCTATCCGCCATGGAGCGCCAAGAATTCATCAGCCAGGTCAACGCCGGATGTGTCCACTTCCTGGAACAGCGTCTCGACGAAGTGCGGGAAGTCTCCGAGCAGGCCGCTCCGCTCGTCACGGCCCTGATGGAACTGACCCGTGGCGGAAAGAAGATGCGGCCGGCTCTTGCCCGGCTGGGCTGGCAGGCGGCCTCAGGTCATGGCGAGGCCGTGGTCGAGCTCGGCGTCGCCCTTGAGCTTTTCCAGGCAGCAGCTCTGGTCCACGATGACGTCATCGACCGCTCCGCCACTCGCCGCGGACTGCCCAGTGCCCATATGCGGTTCGAGACGCTGCACCGAGATTCAGGATTCAGCGGACAGCGCTCCCATTTCGGCACCAGTGGCGCGATCCTTTCCGGCGACCTGTCCCTGGCCTGGGCCTCCGAGGCCTTCTTCCATGCGCAGGCCACCGCCCAGCGTGATGGAGTGGCGATCAACCCCATCGCTGCCTCCACCTTCCATCGGATGCACACCGAGGTCATCACCGGTCAATACCTCGACGTCTTGGAAGAGGTCCGAACCCCGGCTTCGACTGAGATCGAGGCAGTTGCCCGCGCCCGGGGCGTGCTGCGCTTCAAGGCAGCGAAGTACTCCACGGAGTACCCGGTGGTCCTTGGCGCCGCCCTCGCCGGCGGAACTGATGAGCTGTGCCGTGCCTTCGCGGCTGCCGCACTTCCCGTCGGAGAGGCGTTCCAGCTGCGCGATGACCTCCTCGGGGTCTTCGGTGATCCGGAGACCACAGGCAAGCCGGTGGGAGACGACCTCCGCGAGGGCAAACGCACCGAACTGATCGCCTACGGTCTTTTCCGATCCTCCGCTGAGGATGCGGCGGAACTGGCTGCGATGTTGGGGGATCCTGCGCTGAACCAGGACCAGGTGGAACGTGCGCGCGAGATTCTGAGCGCCTCAGGTGCTGTGGAAGAGGTGGAGCGCAGCATCGAGGAGCTCACCCGGACCAGCGTGGAGCACACTGCCGCGCTGGCGCAGCTCGGCGTCGACCCTGCTGTTCTGGAGGAATTCGATCGATTGCGCGGGAACCTGGTGCTGCGCACGGTGTGAGAGCGCATCGGGTTCGGTACCCTGGGGCAGTGAGCACCGAACAGTCTGACCCGTGGATCGATTCGAGGATCGACGACCGCTACGTCATCCAGGAACGCATCGCCCGTGGCGGCATGTCCACGGTCTACCGTGCTCAGGATGAGCGCCTTGGTCGTGAGGTGGCACTGAAGGTCCTGTTCCCGCATATGGCAGAAGACCGCAAGGTGGTCGATCGCTTCGAGCAGGAGGCGCGCAACTCGGCGCTGATCGCCCACCCCAATGTGGTCCAGGTGCTGGACCAGGGCCAGGCTCAGGAGACTGCCTATCTGGTGATGGAGTATGTCCCTGGAGCTACGCTGCGCACGCTGCTCAAGCACGGCGCGATGACTCCCCGGCTGGCGCTGACGTATATGGATTCCATCCTGCAGGGCCTGGCCGCAGCGCACCGCGCCGGCCTCGTTCACCGGGACATCAAACCAGAGAATGTGCTGGTCTCCCACGATGGTCGGATCAAACTTGCCGATCTGGGCCTGGCGCGGGCCGCCACCCACCACTCGGGCACATCCACGCTGATGGGAACCGTCGCCTATATCTCCCCCGAGCTGCTCTCCGGTGAGGGCGCCGATGAACGCTCAGACATCTATGCGATCGGCATCCTGCTCTACGAGATGCTCACCGGCGTGCAGCCCTTCACCGGGGACTCCCCCGTCCGCGTCGCCTACCAGCATGTGAATTCCACGGTCCCTGTCCCCTCGGCCCAGGTGGCAGGCCTTGCCGCTGAGCTCGACGATCTGGTCAGCATCTCTACCCGTCCCGAGGTCGCGCTGCGTCCCAAGAACGCCGATGAGCTGCTCAAGATGCTGCGCGAGGCGCGCGGTCAGCTCAGCGAGGACGAGCTGGATTTCGACGGCGCGCTCACCCGCACCGCAGCGCGCGCGATTCCCGCCATGGGTTCCGCCGGAGCGTCGGGAAGCAGTGCGCCGGCCGGACAGCGCGCCACGACCATGATGCCCGGAGACTCCACCGAAGCATTCACCGACGACGGCGAGCAGCACACCGTGGCCGAGCCCTGGGACGAGGACATCGAGGCTGCGCTGGGCAACTCGCGCACGACTCATCTGGATGCGTCACAGCTCGAGGCCGAACATCGCGAGTCGGCGGGGTCAGTGCCGGCCAGCCTCGCTGAGGAGGATCGACAGTTGATCACCGAGGTGCCCACAAGCGCCTTCCAGCTCACCCCACCCCGTTTGAGTGCCGATGATCCGGCCACCGGGATGCAGCCTGCCATTCCCTCCGTGGCACGTCGCGGGGATCCTGGGCGCACCGATCGACGCGAGCGTCAACGCCCTACGGTGGAACTCACGGGACCCACACCGACACGAGCCTGGCTGATGCTCGCCGCGATCATGATCGGCAGCGCGCTGCTCGTCTTGCTTGCTGGATGGATCGGCGTCTCGGACACCTTCATCCCGAGCCTCGGCGGAGGCTGAGCCCTCAGCCGAAGATCAGCTACGCTTCGTGAGGGACTCCGCCACCAGGAATGCCAGCTCGAGCGACTGCTTATGGTTCAACCGCGGGTCCACGAGTGATTCGTAGCCCTGGTCGAAGGCAGATTCATCCACCACGTCGGATCCTCCGAGGCACTCTGCGACGTCGTCGCCTGTCATCTCGACATGGAGCCCACCCGGGTAGGTGCCCAGTGACCGGTGGACTTCGAAGAACCCGCGGACTTCATCCATGATGTCGTCGAAGCGCCGGGTCTTATAGCCGTTGTCGGCAGTGATGGTGTTGCCATGCATCGGGTCTGTGACCCAGACGACCTTGGCTCCGGCATCCCTGACGGCCTTGACCAGTGGGGGAAGCTTCTCGCGGACGTTGGCGGCGCCCATGCGCGCGATGAAGGTGAGTCGGCCCGGCTCCCGTTCGGGGTCAAGCTTCTCAATGATCTGCAGCACGGTCTCCGGTGTGGTGCTCGGGCCAAGCTTCACACCGATGGGGTTCTGCACGCGGGAGAGGTAGTCCATATGGGCGCCGTCGAGCTCCCGAGTGCGCTCACCGATCCAGACGAAATGCCCTGAGGTGATGTAAGGCTTCCCGGTGCGTGAATCGATCCGCGTCAGGGCGCGCTCATAGTCGAGCAGCAGCGCTTCATGCGCCGCGTAGAACTCGGTGCGCTTGAGAGCCTCGAAATCGGCTCCACAGGCCTCCATGAAGCGCACGGCACGGTCGATCTCCCCGGCGAGCTGCTCGTAGCGAGCGTGCGCCGGGTTCGCCATGAATCCCTTATTCCACTGCTGGACCGCGCGAAGATCGGCGAAGCCGCCCTCGGTGAAGGCACGGATCAGATTCAAGGTGGCAGCGGATTTCAGGTACGCCGCGACCATGCGCTTGGGGTCGGGGATACGGGACTCTTCGGTGAACTCGAAGCCGTTGACGATCTCACCGCGGAAGGTCGGCAGGGTCACGCCATCGCGGGTCTCAACATCTGAGGAGCGCGGCTTGGCGTACTGGCCGGCCATCCGTCCCATCTTCACCACCGGCAGCGAGGCGCCGTAGGTGAGCACCACTGCCATCTGCAGGATGGTCTTGATCTTGGCGCTGATTCGATCAGCGCTGACACCGTCGAAGGTTTCGGCACAGTCCCCGCCCTGGAGCAGGAAGGCTTCGCCGTTTGCCACCTTCGCGAGCCGACGCTTGAGCTTGTCGACCTCACCGGCGAAGACCAGCGGGGGGTGGGCCGAGAGCTCGGCATAGGCGGAGTCAAAGTCTTTGTGCTCGCGCCAGTCCGGCTGCTGACGCAGCGGCAGCGAACGCCACTCGTCGAGGCCCGGATACTCGGCGGCACCCACGTGGATGATCTCACCTGGGGCGGTCAGCGGGGCAGCGGAGCGGGGTTCTGGCGTGGTAGTCACCCGCTAAGCGTAATCCGGAGGTCGGGACGGCACCTAATACCGATACCGCGTTCCACTATGCGGACGAATGAACCCCGGATGTCACGTGACATCCGGGGTTCATTCGTCGTATGGGTCAGATCTCGGTCAGCTCTTCCTGCTGGCCGCATCGGCATAGAGCGTCTCGACCTCGTCGGCGAAATCTTTCATGACCAAGGGTCGTTTGATCTTCATGGACGGGGTGAGGTGGCCGGATTCGATCGTGAAGTCCGTGTGCAGCAGGCGGAACTCCCGGATGGACTCGGCGCGGGAGACCGAGTCATTGGCCTTGTCCACCACGGTCTGGACATGGGCAAGGATCGTCTCGTGGGTCACCAGCTCTGCCATCGGGGTCTGCGGGTCCAGTCCCTTGCGCTTGAGCCACTGCGGAAGAGTCTCGGGATCCAAAGTGATCAGCGCCGCGACGAATGGCTTATTGTCACCGACCACCACGGCCTGGGACACGATGGCATCGGCGCGGATCAGATCCTCAAGCTGCGCCGGGGAGACATTCTTACCAGCTGCGGTGACCAGAATCTCCTTCTTGCGACCGGTGATGGTGAGGCAGCCGTCGGCATCGAGGGATCCGACGTCTCCGGTGCGGAACCAGCCGTCCTCGGTGAAGATCTCAGCGTTGAGCTCCGGGCGGTTGTGGTACCCGCGGAAGACGCAGATCCCGCGCCCAAGGATCTCCCCGTCCTCGGCGACCTTCACGGCACAGTTCGGAAGCGGGGCACCGACCGTGCCGATCTTGCTGAGCGCCGGGGTATTGACCGTCAGGGGCGCGGTGGTCTCGGTCAGGCCGTAGCCCTCGAGGATCTGGATTCCCACGCCGTAGAAGAAGTGGCCGAGCCGCTCCCCGAGCGGAGAACCGCCGGAGACCGCATGGCGAACCTGTCCCCCCATTCGGGCGCGCAGCTTGGAGTAGACCAGCTTGTCGAAGACCGCGTGCTTGAGCCCAAGCGTGAAGGGGATCTTGCCCTCCTGCTTGGCACGTGACCAGGCGATGGCGGTGTCCGCAGCCTTGTTGAAGATCGAGCCTTTGCCCTCGGATTCAGCCTTGAGCATCGCGGCGTTGTAGATCTTCTCGAACACCCGTGGGACGGCAAGCAGGAAGGTGGGCTCGAACGTCCCGAGGTCGTCCACCAATTCCTTGATATCGGAGGTGTGGCCCACCCGGGAGCCGCCGGCGACTGCGAGCACAGAGATGAAACGGGCGAAGACGTGGGCCAGCGGGATGAACATGACAGTGGAGGCGTCCTTATGCACCACTGAGCCGAGCGAGGATCCAAGCGCCTGCAGCGAGAGCTCCACGAAGTTGGAGTGAGTCAGCTCGCAGCCTTTGGGCCGACCGGTGGTCCCGGAGGTGTAGATGATCGTGGCCAGATCTGCACCGACGGCGATGTTGCGACGGGCCGACACCTCGTCCTCGGTGACATTGGCACCCTTGGCGCGGATGTCGGTGAGTCCGCTGCCTTCGATCGTGTAGATCTGCGAGAGCCCCTGGAGGTTCTCCTGGGAGATCGCGCGCTGGACGATCTTGTGGTGGGCCGCCGTTTCGGCGAAGAGCAGCTTTACACCTGCATCTTCGATGATCCAGGCCACCTGCGAGGGTGAGGAGGTCTCATAGACGGGAACCGTCACCGCACCGGCGTAGAAGATGGCGAAGTCCAGCAGGGTCCACTCATAGCGAGTGGGCGCCATGATGGCGACTCGGTCTCCGGCCTCGATGCCGGAGCCGATGAGTCCCTTGGCGATCGAAATGACCTGATCGCGGAACTCTTCGGCGCTGACGTCGCTCCACTGTCCAGGGCTGAGCTGACGGCCGAAGAGGATGTTCTTCGGGTCGGCGTCGACCTGGCGTTCCAGGAGGTCTGTGATGTTGAGATCGGCAGGAACCTCAACTGCGGGCGGTGTTGCAAATTCCTTCACGGCGAACTCCTCCATCATGTGTGCTATCTCACAACATCTTGCCACAGCCCATTACTGAACGGTAGCTGAATGACGCTGTGTCCTGGGGAAACACTGTCCACGGAGGTGTTCGGCCAAGGCCCAGAACCTAGACCTGGGCCCCGTCACCGCGTCCAGATCGGTTCCGTGGCATCTGCATGAAGAGGATCACCAGACCCGCGAGCACTGCGACGATGAGTGCAGGGACGCTCCAGCTGGGAGCGTTGACCGGGAGGAATGGAAGGATGATCAGCGCCAGGATCGCGCCGATCGCGAGAACCGAGCCGAGCACCACCGCTGGCTTCGCCCCCGCCAGCGGATTTCGCGGGTTCGGCGGCTGGAAGTCGTCGACTTCCTCGGCGGCGGAGTCACTCACGTAGTAGTCCCTGGGACCCTTGGCCGGGCCAGGACCTTTCCCCTCACCGGGACCTGGCACGGGTCTGGACTGACCGCCTCGGCCGAAGATCCTGCTGGGCTCGTCATCGCGATAGTTGCTCATACCTCATCCTCTCAGGGATTGCACCGCGGGAAGCTGCGAGTGCAGAAATTCGATCAGGTGCTGGTGGATCATGTCCGCCTCATGGTCAAGCGTGGCGACATGGTGACTCCGCGGGAGGTGGACTACCTCCAGCTGCGCCTCGGAGAGGAATCTGCTCAGAGTATCGGCGGAAGCCGGAGGCAGAACGTTATCGGTGCCCGAGCGGAACAGAAGGACAGGAGTCTCGCGCTGCCTCAACACGGGCAGCTCCCCTCGCACCTGAGCAAAGAGCCGGTCCAGCTGTACGACGGCGCGCAGCGGAGTCTCTGCATAGGCCTCCTCGATCACCTCTGACTTCGCGATATCTCCAGCGATGCTTGCCACCGTGGGGCGCAGGCGACCCAGCATCCACGCGGCCGGCCCGGTCATCGGAGCCAGTCTGAGACCAGGGTTGATCACGCCGACAGCCTGGACCCGTCGGTGGGCAGCTACATGCAGTGCCAATGAACCCCCCATGGACAACCCCACAGTGGCCACCCTTGAGCAGCGCGCGGCCAACCGGTCGTAGCTGGCGATGGCAGCGCGTGTGAGCTCAGCGCGAGATGTGGCCTGGAGGTCCTGCCACCGGGTTCCATGTCCAGGAAGCAACGGAAGGTCCACCGTGAAGCCGGCCTCCCGAAGAGCCTCGGCGACCGGCAGCATGGAAGCAGGAGTGGAGGTGAATCCGTGAAAAACGGCAATTCCAAACCCGGACATGTGCATGAGATCACTGTATTGCCTCTACAGTGGTTTCGAAGCTAGCCCTCGGAAAGGACCCCTGAAGCCTGTGTCGTTCTATAGCGTCGCCAAGAATTTTGTCGTGGCACCAGTGGTCAATACGACTTTCCGCCCCTGGGTGCGCGGGCTGCACAATATTCCGAGCGAGGGTCCGGCGATCCTCGCGGCAAATCATCTCTCCTTCTCCGACTCGGTGTTTATGCCGGTCAAGGTCCCCCGTCAGGTCCATTTCATGGCCAAGGACGACTACTGGGGCAAGCAGGGCGTCTCCGGGTGGGCGATGCGCAAGTTCTTCGATCTCTCGGGCCAGATCCCCATGGACCGTTCCGGGGGCACCGCCAGCCAGAACTCGCTCAATGCCGGGGAACAGGCTCTGCGCAACGGCTCGGTCCTCGGGATCTACCCAGAAGGCACCCGCAGCCCAGACGGGCGGCTCTACCGGGGCAAACTCGGCATTGCTCGCCTCGCCCTGAACACCCAGGCACCTGTCATTCCCATCGCGCTGATCGGCACAGATAAGGTCCAGCCGATCGGTAAGAATATTCCGCGGCTGGGCCGCGTGGGGATGATCGTCGGAGAACCGATGACCTTCGAGTCCTACTACGGCAATGCCGATGACCGCTTCGCCCAGCGTGCCGTGACCGATGAGATCATGTACCGCATCATGCGACTCTCCGGGCAGGAGTACGTCGACGTCTACGCCTCAGACGTGAAGCGCCAGCTTGAGGCGGAGAAGTCCGCGGCCAAGGCCGTCCGCAAGGCACAGCGCCGCCAGGGCGATGCTGACTTCTAGGATCACGCTCCTAGGATCACGGCCCCGAAGCGGCTGCGCATTCAGGGCAAAAAAATAGCTCCGGAGCGATGATCGTGATCATCTCTTCGGAGCTATTTCTCTAGTTCGAACATGTACTGCTCAATGTGCGCGAGGGGGGACTTGAACCCCCACGCCCGTGAAGGCACTGGCACCTGAAGCCAGCGCGTCTACCAATTCCGCCACTCGCGCATACCTACTTGTCAGGCCCCTTGGACCTCATTCGCCACCGTCATTTTCTCTCCGGCAGCGAAGAACATATTACCCACACGGCCAGGAGTATGCCTAATCGACCATAAGAATCTCCGGGATCATCCGCCGAGACAGCCCATGGAACTCCACGGACGCATGTCCTCCGCGCCTGACCCTAGTATTGGAGGGTTATGTCTTCTCCCAGCACAGCCCGTCGCGACAGCTGGTCCCCCGAGGACCTCGCCTATCCACCACAACTGCCCGTCACCGCAGAACGTGAGCGGATCATCCACGCCCTGGAACGCCACCAGGTGATCGTCGTCGCAGGTGAGACCGGTTCTGGCAAGACGACGCAGCTTCCCAAGATGGCACTGGAACTGGGTCTGCAGCATCAGGGAATGATCGGGCACACCCAGCCACGCCGACTTGCGGCACGCACTGTGGCTGAACGTCTGGCCGAAGAGATCGGCAGCACCGTCGGCAAGGACATCGGGTATCAGGTCCGGTTCAACGCCGAGGTCTCATCAGCCACCGCCGTGAAGCTCATGACCGACGGAATCCTGCTCGCCGAGATCCAGCGGGACCCGCAGCTGAGCCGGTATTCGGCCATCATCATCGATGAGGCCCATGAACGCAGCCTCAACATCGACGTGATCCTCGGATACCTGCGCAGGGTGCTTCCCACGCGCCCGGATCTCAAGGTGATCGTCACCTCGGCGACGATCGATCCCGAGCGCTTCGCCCGCCACTTCAGCTCGGATCCCGAGAACTGGACGCGGGAAACCTCTGAGGTCCCGATCATCGAGGTCTCAGGCCGTACCTATCCCGTGGAGATCCGTTACCGTCCGGTCAATCCGGAGGCAGAACTTGAGGACTTCGACGAGTCCGAACACTTCGGCGAGGAAGAAGACGGAGACTCCAGACGGCGCTCCGCCCAGGGCCCTGGTGCCGCCGTCGCTGAGGAACGCGATCTGCTCGACGCGGTCAACGACGCAGTGCTGGAACTGGCACGCGAACCCGAGGGAGACATCCTGATCTTCTTCCCCGGTGAACGCGAGATCCGCGATGCCACCGAGGCTCTCGCCGAGACAGTCGGCCGCGAGCGCCGCCTCGCTGGCACCGAGATCCTCCCGCTCTTTGGTCGGCTCTCGATGGCTGAACAGAAGCGAGTCTTCTCACCCGGCGGACGCCGGCGGATCGTACTGGCCACCAACGTCGCCGAGACCTCGCTCACCGTGCCAGGGATCAAATACGTGATCGACACGGGCACCGCCCGCATCTCGCGGTACTCCACCCGCACCAAGGTGCAGCGGCTGCCGATCGAAGCGATCTCCCAGGCGAGCGCCAACCAGCGCTCTGGCCGTTCCGGCCGCACGAGCGACGGCATCGCGATCAGGCTCTACTCGCAGGAGGACTTCGAGTCGCGGCCCGAGTTCACAGATCCCGAGATCCTGCGCACCTCGCTGGCCTCGGTCCTGCTCCAGATGTCCTCCATGGGCATCACCCGTACCCCTGAGGACCTGCTGGACTTTCCGTTCGTCCAGAAGCCCGATGCCAAGGCAGTCAACGACGCCGTCCGGCTGCTCACCGAGCTGGGTGCGCTCAGGAGCACCAAGGGCTCAGACCGTGGTCGCGCACAGGGCGAGACCTCTCAGAAGGCCAGCGCCAGCGCGAAGGGTGCGGTCACTTCGGTGGGCCGGATGCTCGCACAGCTGCCTGTAGACCCACGCATGGCTCGGATGATGGTCGAAGCGGCCCGACGTGACTGCCTTCCCGAGGTCACCGTTCTTGTGGCCGCGCTGACCATCCAAGACCCCCGCGAGCGGCCCTCGGAGAAGCGGCAGCAGGCCGATGAGTTCCACGCGCGGTTCAAGGATGAGAACTCCGACTTCTCGGCCCTGCTGAATCTCTGGCGCTACCTCCAGGACAAACAGGCCGAGCTCTCGGGCAACCAGTTCCGGAAGCTCTGCCACCGCGAGCACCTGAACTACCTGCGCGTGCGCGAGTGGCAGGACCTGGTCTCCCAGCTCGGCGAGATCGCGGACCAGGTGGAGTTCACCGCTGAGGGAAGCGGGCGAGGTCGCTCGTCGGGGCGGCGCAGCAAGAAGAAGCTGCCCACCGTGGATCCCGCACAGAAACACGACCAGATCCACCAGTCTCTGCTGTCAGGACTGCTCAGCCACGTCGGGCTGTACAACCCCAGGACCCGCGACTACCAGGGAGCCAGAGGCAGCCGGTTCGCGGTGTTCCCCGGCTCCCATCTGTTCAAGAAGAACCATGACTGGGTGATGGCCAGTGAGCTGGTGGAGACCTCTCGGCTCTGGGCCCGCTCGGTGGCCAAGATTGATCCTGCCTGGGTGGAGGAGCTGGCACCGCACCTGATCAAACGCAACTACTCCGAGCCACGCTGGTCCGCGGGCAAGGGGGCTGTCGTGGCCACCGAGAAGGTCACCCTCTTCGGGGTGCCCGTGGTCGCGGACCGTCAGGTGCTCTACGCGAAGATCGATCCCGAGTACAGCCGCGAGCTGTTCATCCAGCGGGCCCTGGTCGACGGCGACTGGTCTACCCGGCACCACTTCGACCGGCGAAACCGCGAGCGCTTCACCGAGCTCGAGGACTTGGAGAACCGGACCAGGCGCAAGGATCTCCGTGCCTCTGACGAGGAGCTCTTCGCCTTCTTCGACGCGCGGGTGCCGGCACATATCGTGTCGCAACGACACTTCGACTCCTGGTGGAAGAACCAGCGTCTGGAGACTCCCGAGCTGCTTGACCTCACCGATCAAGAGCTCCTGGCCCAAAGTGCCGCCGAAGTCGATATCGAGTCCTTCCCCGAGTTCTTCGACCACGACGGTCTGCAGCTGGAACTCCAATACGAGTTCAACCCCACGCGCTACACGGCCGAGACCGGCGCTGCAGCCACAGCCTCAGCCGACGGGGTCACCGTGAAGATCCCCGTGCTGTTTCTCAATCAGCTCGTGCCCGAACGTTTCGATTGGCTGATCCCCGGACTGCGCACGGAACTGATCACAGCCCTGATCCGTAGCATGCCCAAATCACTGCGCAAGAACTTTGTGCCGGCACCAGACGTCGCCCGGCGCGCGCGGGCCCAGCTGGAGGAAGACTTCATGCCCGGAGTCGATTCGCTGACCGAGTCCCTGAGCACTGTCCTGCGCCGGCTCAAGGGCCACGTGGTGGAACCCGGTGTCTTTGACACCAGCGCACTGCCGGGACACCTCAGGTTCACCTTTGCCGTGGTCAGTGAGCGCGGACGTGTCCTGGATTCCGGCTTCGACCTGCGCGAGCTGCAGATCCGCTTCTCCCAGGAGAACCGGGAGGCCATCGGGCGCAGTCTCTCCGCAGACGGGTCATCACAGGGTGGATCTGCTGACACCGGCTCTGGTGACACCGCTCCTGCCGGCGCAGTGCCTTCCGCGGCGGGATCTCCTCCACGCCCTGGCACCTCGCAGCCCGGGAAGCGGTCTGCGCAGAAGAACTCCCGGGGCACCCCTGCCGCCAGCGCCCCCGGCAAGCAGCGACAGACCTCCTGGACCTTCGGAGACATCCCCACCGAGATCACCACCACTGTGGCAGGGCGGCAGATCACCGGCTACCCCGCGCTGTCACCTGCCCCCCGGTCCGCGAAGGGTGAGTCCCAGGGGGTGTCCTACACGATCCAGGACTCCGCGGCAGCACAGCAACGAGTGCACCGTTCGGGCGTCGTCGCCCTCTTGCGGGAGGTGCTTCCGTCTCCGCAGCGCTATGTGCTGGACCATCTCAGCAACAGGGAACGCTTGGCGTTCAGCCAGTCCCCCCATGGCACCGTGGAATCCCTGGTCAGCGATTCCACCACCGCCGCGCTCGCACACCTGGTCCCGGCGCAGCTGCCGTTCACCGAGGCTGAGTTCCAGCAGATTGCCCGAGAGGCACGCGCGGAGTTGATCGAGACGGTTCTGAAGCTCACCGATGTCCTGGCGCAGGTGCTCAGCCGTTCCACGGAGCTCACCGCACGGCTCACGCAGATTCGCTCAGACGCGCTGCGCGCACCGGTCAGTGATCTCTCCACCCAGCTGACGCAGCTCGTCTATCCCGGCTTCGTCACTGCCACGGGGCTCGCACAGCTCCACCATGTTCCGCGGTATCTCAATGCGATCGCACTGCGCCTGGATCGGTTGGAGTCTGGGCAGGGACTGACTCGAGATGCCGAGGACATGGCGGTGGTCCAGGAGCTGGAGGACGAGTTCGACGCCGCCCTGGATGCGGTCCCGGAACAGCTGCCGGTGCCGGGTGAACTGACTGCGGTGAAATGGATGCTGGAGGAGCTCCGCGTGAATCTCTTCGCCCAGCAGCTGGGCACCGCGCAGACCGTTTCAGTCAAGCGAATCCGCCGAGCTCTGAAACAGGCACGGCCCTAGCGCAGCCCCGGTCAGGGACAGCTGAGTCGGCGCGGAACTAGTCCTGCTCGGCGGGCACGCGCTCGGCGTCGCCCATCAACCGAAGTGCCACTCGAAGCTTCTCCGCGGACTCATCCATCGCAGCTGGATCGGGATTCTCATTGGTCTGCGCGAAGCTGTGGTCTGCCATCGAGTTGGAGGGCCAGACGTGGATGTGCAGATGTGGGACCTCGAAGCCGGCGATGCTCAGTCCGGCCCGCTCAGAGCCGAAGGCCTCCACCTGCGCCTTGCCGATGCGGTGTGCTACATGCATCAGATGCGTCATCAGCGCAGCATCGGCATCTGTCCACTTATCGACTTCCTGCCGCGGCACCACCAGGGTATGACCGTAGGCCAGCGGGGCGATGGAGAGGAACGCCACGCAGGTCTCGTCCTGCCATACGAAGCGGCCCGGGATCTCCCCTGCGATGATCTTGCTGAACACAGTACTCATGCGCCCACTCTAGACCTGACTGCTAGTCTGGAGCGAGCATGAACGAGAACACTTCCACTCCCCCGGCTCGCGGCCGTTCAACGCGGCAGAAGCGTGCCGTCTGGGCAGCTCTGCACTCACTCGATGACTTCGTGAGTGCCCAGGATCTCTACAAGGTTCTCGACGAGCGCGGAGAGAAAGTTTCCCTCGCCACTGTCTACCGAGTGCTGCAGTCCCATCAGGAAGATGGCCTGGTTGACGTGCTGCGCCCCGATGACGGGGAGGCGATCTTCAGGCTCTGCGAGCGCGAGGAGCACCACCATCATCTGGTGTGCCGTTCCTGCGGACTCACCGTGGAATTCGAAGCCCCCGATATCGAGGACTGGGCCACCAAGCTGGCTTCCGAGCACAACTTCACCGATGTCAGGCACACCCTGGAGATCTTCGGACTCTGCGCCACCTGCGCAGCCCTTCCCCGAGAATAACCACCAGCCACACGTGGCTCAGCCGCCCTGGGCTCACCGCGGCGCTTACACCGTCAGTGCAGCGGCTTCTTCACGTCTGCGGTTTCTCCCACGGCGCCCCAGCAGGACGCAGATCACGTAGATCAAGAACGAGATCGTGGTGATGTAGGGGCTGATAGGCACGGTCCCGGTGATCGCGAGCATGATGCCGCCCACCGAGGAGACCAGCGCGAAGACCATGGAGAGCAGCACCGCGAGATACGGCCGCACGGTGACCTTCAGCGCCGCTGCCGCGGGCACCACCAGGAGCGCAAGGACCAGAAGCGCTCCGACCACCTGGACCGACATGGCCACGGCAACACCCAGGAGGACCATGAACACCATGGAGAGCAGGTTCACATGAACTCCCCGGGCCTGCGCGAGCTGTGGGTCCACCGACGCGAACATCAGGGGGCGCCAGATCAGCAGCAGCACGACGCTGATGATCACCGCTCCCGTGACGAGGGTCTGCGTCTGGATGTCATCCACCCCGACGATCTGCCCCGTGAGCAGGCCGAACTTATTGGCGCTGCGTCCCTGGTAGAGGGAGAGGAAGAGAATGCCGAGTCCCAGGCCGAAGGGCATGAGCACGCCAGTCACGGCGCTGGTGTCACGATCCTTGAGACTGAGCACCCCGATGAGCACCGAGGCCGCGACGGCCCCCAGCGCAGAGCCCGCCACCACATCGACGCCGATGAGCAGCGCCAGTGCAGCTCCGGCGAAGGAGATCTCGGCGATGCCATGCACCACCAGGGCGGTGCGGCGCAGCATGATGAACACGCCGATGAGTCCGCCCATGAGTCCGAGCACTCCTGCGGTGATCACCGAATTTCGGACCAAGGAGAAGAGCTCCCAGTAGCCTTCGGTGCTGAAAGAGCTGGTCAGCGTCTCCATCATGGCAGCGCCAACTCCTCTGGGTGGTAGTGGCAGCTCTCATCATGCTGAGACATGACCACGAGACGTCCCTTGTGTTCGATGACGTCCACGGAGGACCCGTAGAGCTCTGAGAGCACCTCAGAGCGCATGACCTCGGCAGTGGTGCCGATCCGGTACTGCCCGCGGGCGAAGTAGAGGACGCGGTCCACATGTTCGATGACAGGGTTGATCTCGTGGGTCACGAAGACCACAGCTGAACTTCGATCCACCGCTTGGCGTCGGATCAGCTCGGTGACAGCCTGCTGGTGGTGCAGGTCAAGTGAATGCAGAGGTTCGTCGCACAGCAAGACCGCGGGGTTCGAGGCCAGCGCCTGGGCGGCGCGGAGTCGCTGCTGCTCTCCACCAGAGAGAAGTCCGATGGGCATATCCGCGTAGGCGGTAGCACCCACAGCGCTGAGCAGCTCATCAACGCGTCTGCGCAGGGCGCGGGGATGTAGGCGCATGCCGAAGCGGTGGCCGTCCAGTCCCAGCGCGACCATGTCGCGGGCTCGCAGCGGAGTCTCCTCCGGCATGGTCTGCTGCTGTGGGATGTAGCCGACCCGGCTGCTTCCGCGCCGAACGGGTGCACCCGCAATCTCCACGGATCCCGCGTTCAGACGCTGCAGACCGAGCAGCACCTTCAGGAATGTCGATTTTCCCGCACCGTTGGGTCCCAACACCGCAAGGAATTCCCCTGGAACCAGGTCCAGGTCAAGGTCCTCCCAGAGGGTACGCCCGCTGAACCCCACCGCAGCCCCTCGGAGTGAGACGACGGGTTCTGCAGAGTTCCTAGCTTCAGAAGTCTCAGCTGATTCAGCCACGCGACTCCTCGACCACTGTCTCGACAGCGGCGATGTTGCTCTCCATCCATTCCGTATAGGAGTCGAACTCCTCCGGGATGGTCTCGTTGAAGTCGAGCACCGCCACATCGGCGCCCTCAGCAGCCTCACGGATCTGAGCTGACTGATTGGTCTCGGTCTGTGGGTTATAGGAGAGCAGGTCGATCTCCTGATCGGCTGCGGCACTCAGCGCTTCCTGATAGAGGCGCACGGATACGTCGTCTCCGTGTTCCACCGCTGCCAGGAACTGCGCATCGGTGCTGTCTTCGAGGCCAGCGTCAGTGAGCAGGAACTGGGAGACCGCTTCAGTGGAGAGGAAGCTCAATCCTTCGGCCTCGATGCCGCGATTGCGCTCATCAAGCGCGTCGATCTCGGCAGCGAGCTCGGTGGCGTTCTCGGTATAGAGCTCAGCGTTCTCCGGGGAGAGCTCCCCCATATGCGCGCTGAAGTCTTCCACGAAATCGCTCATCGCGGCCAGGTCGTACCAGATGTGCTCGTTGACGAACTCGCTGGAGTGATCGTGGCCAGCATGGGCATCCTCGTGCTCACCTTCATGCTCACCTCCAGCGTGATCGCCTTCTTCGTGCTCGCCCTCCTCATGCTCGCCCTCTTCACCAGCGTGGGCGTTCTCGCCCTCGATCAGCTGATAGACAGCATCCTCTTTGCCCGAGGTCGCGGCCAATCGTGTGATGAACGGGTCATAGCCGCCACCATTGGCCACGATCACGTCGGCACGATCCACGGTCAGGCGATCCTGCGGGGTGGCCTCATAGGAGTGCGGATCAGCGGCGGAGTTGTCCACCAGCGGGGACACCTCGGCGGTATCCCCCAGGATTCGCGCTGCAAGGTCGGCATAGACATCCGTCGAGGTCACCACGGTCATCGGGCCGCCGTCGTCCCCGGTCGCCTCGGCATCGGCCGAATCGGAGGAGCAGGCGCTGAGCAGCAGCGTGGACGCGGCAAGCACAGCGAGGGAGGAGGACAGGCGGGAGGCAGGCATTGAACGTACTTTCATGAGGGGAACCGCGAACGGTAGGGCAGCTGAGAACAGCGTACGTGCAGTCTTTGTTGAGAACAAATCTCAACTAGCCGCTGCACAGTGTAATTCCTGCCGCTGGCTGAGTTCAGTTTCCCTCGGGAGCCACGGTATGGCGGCGGCGGGAGTCCCAGGACTGGGTCGCGTCGTGGATCTCACCGACGAGCACCTCGAGCACATCCTCGAGGAAGAGGATGCCGCGGGTGACTCCCGCATCATCGATCACACGAGCGAGGTGAGATCCGGTGCGCTGCATCTGCGCGAGACAGTCTTCGATCTCATCGGCAATGCTCATGTTGCCCAGCGAGCGGACCACGGTGACCGGGATCGGATCGCCTGAGTTCGCCACCGGGAGACTCATGACGTCCTTGAGGTGCACGTATCCGGTGTAGACGCGGTCGTCTTCTGCGGTGACGAAACGTGAGAACCCGGTACGTCCCACGGCCTTCTCCACCTTCCGCGGCGTGACATCGGTGGGAAGGGTCACCACGTCCTGAACCGGCACCATCACCTGTCCGGCGGTGTAGTCGCTGAACTCCATGGCGCCGGCGATGATGCCGGCGTCATCGCGCACCGTGCCGCCGCGCTTGGACTCCGCGACGATCGATTCCATCTCCTCCAGCGTGAAGGTGGAGACCACCTCATCACGTGGCGTGACCCGGAAGGCTCGCAGCACGAGGTTCGCCGCGAGGTTCAGCACCCAGATCAGCGGCATCAGCACGCGGTAGAGGAAGACCATCGGTGGGGCCAGCAGCAGCACCGCGCGATCGGCCACGGAGACTGCAGCGTTCTTCGGCACCATCTCACCGATGGTGACGTGAAGGAAGGACACCAGCGCAAGGGCGATCACGAAAGCGATCACGCTGGCGGCGGTGTAGCTCAGACCCAGGGAGGTCAGCGGGTCGGTGAGCAGATGATGGATCGCGGGTTCTGAGACCATGAGGATCAGCAGCGAGCAGACCGTGATGCCGAGCTGGGCGATCGCGAGCATCTGGGAGACATGCTCCATGGCATACAGCGCGGTCTTCGCCCGGGCCGAGCCGGCCTCGGCCTTGGGCTCGATCTGGCTGCGGCGGGCACTCATCACGGCGAACTCTCCACCGACGAAGAACGCGTTGCCAGCCAGCAGGATCACCAGCCAAAGAATTCCTAAAAGGTCTGGATTCATCCGTGCTCACCCCTCTCGCGGGCGTGGCGGGCGTGCTCGGCGCGCGCCTCGGCAAGCTTCTCCGCCCGCGCTGCAGCATGTTCAAGTGCCGCGTCACGTGCTTCTGGATCAGGGGTGAAGCGCAGGCGGTCAATCCTTCGACCCTCAATGCCGACGACGGCGAGCTTGCCGCCGTCGACCTCTACCTCATCTCCCAGACCAGCCACCCGGCCGAGGGTCAGCAGCATGAATCCGGCCACCGTCTCATAGGCGGTGTGCTCAGGGATGGACAGCTCGAGAATCTGCGCGTTGATCTCATCGGGGCGGAGCAGACCGGGGAAGAACCAGTCGCCGGAGGCGCTCTGCAACACGCCCGGTGCAATCCGGTCATGTTCATCGGCGACCTCTCCGACGATCTCCTCGATGAGATCCTCCAGGGTCACCACTCCGGAGGTGCCGCCGTATTCGTCTTCAACGATTGCGACCTGCAGGGAGGCTGCTCGCAGCACGGGCAGCAGCGCGTCCAGGTGGATCGTCTCGGGCACCCTGCTGATCTCGGCCATGATGGTCGCCGCGACCAGTCCTTGACGCTTCTCTCGCGGAACTGCCACAGCCTTCTTCACATGGGTCACGCCGCGCACATCGTCGATGGACTCACCCAGCACCGGAAAGCGCGAGAACCCTGTGCGGCGCGCCAGGTCGATGAGTTCCTCCAGCGAGGAGTCCTCATCGATGGTCGCCATCCGCGGCCGCGGGGTCATCACATCTGCCGCGGTCTGATCAGAGAAGCGCAGGGTGCGATCAAGATACGTGGCGGTTCCCTCATCAAGGGTGCCAAGCATCGCGGAGCGGCGCACCATGGATGAGAGCTCCTCGGGGGTGCGCGCCCCAGAGAGCTCCTCTTTGACCTCAAGGCCGAAGCGGTGCAGGACCTTATTGGAGAAGCCGTTGAGCACGACGATCAGCGGTTTGAACACCGCGGTGAAGAACAGCTGCGGACGGGCGAGCGTGCGTGCGACTCGGTACGCCTCGGCAATCGCCAGGTTCTTGGGCACGAGCTCACCGATCAACATGGTGACCATCGTGGCGATGATCAGTGCCAGCGTGATCGAGACAGCCGGGACCGCCTGCTCCGGCACGCCCACTGCCACCAGCGGAGCCGAGAGCAGGGTGCCGAGTGCCGGTTCCGCCACATAACCGGTCAGCAGCGTGGTCAGCGTGATGCCGAGCTGGCAGGAGGACAGCTGCGTGGAGAGCGACTTCAGGCAGCGCATCACCGCCGGAGCGGCTTTGTCTCCCCGATCGATGGCGTGCTGCACGGTGGACTGGTCCAGCGCGACGAGGGAGAACTCCACGGCCACGAAGAATCCGGTGCCGAGGATCAGCAGCGCTCCGACGCCTAATAGCAACAGCTCCACTTAGTTCCGCCACCCCCATGACGAGGAGATCCGGAACGATCCACTCGCGTCAGAGGCTGCAGGTATGACTGCTGCGGGGACGAATGCAGTGGGAACAGCTGCAGTGGCAACGACTGCAGCGGGGGTCGCGCGCGGTATGTGGCGGCAATGAGGTTGTCGGTACTCCATGAGATCTTGGATACTACCGCTTCTCTACCAGGATCCCGACAGCGGCTTGCCCTCTTCGTAGCCTGCCGCAGACTGCACCCCTGCCACTGCTCGCTGGCGGAATTGGGCAAGTGATTCAGCCCCGGCGTAGGTCATCGAGGACCGCACTCCGGCCGTGATCGAATCCAGGAGATCCTCCACGCCGGGCTTGGCCGGATCGATATACATCTGCGAGGTGGAGATGCCCTCCTCGAAGATGGATTTCCGTGCCCGAGAGAAGGCACTCTCGGTGGCAGTCCGGTTCTGCACTGCGCGCGCCGAGGCCATGCCGAAGCTTTCCTTATACCGACGCCCGTCGACTCCGGTGAGCAGATCGCCCGGGGACTCATAGGTGCCCGCGAACCAGGAGCCGACCATGACCTGCGAGGCGCCTGCGGCAAGGGCCAGGGCGATATCCCTGGGATAGCGCACTCCCCCATCGGCCCAGACATGCTTGCCGAGCTCCCTGGCAGCGGCTGCACATTCGAGCACTGCGGAGAACTGCGGACGCCCGACGGCGGTCATCATGCGCGTGGTGCACATGGCGCCGGGGCCGACACCGACCTTCACGATGTCCGCGCCGCCCTCGATCAGCTCTCGGACCCCCTCTGCGGTGACCACATTTCCGGCCACCACGGGAACTGATTGCGCGCTGGCGTCCACGGTCTCGCGCACGATGCGCAGAGCTTCGAACATCTTCTGCTGATGCCCATGCGCGGTGTCGACCACCAGTACGTCGACCCCCGCGTCGAGCAGCGCCTCCGTCTTTCCGGCGACATCACCATTGATGCCGACGGCGGCACCGACCCGCAGCTGAGAGTTGGCGTCCACATTGGGCCGGTAGAGCGTGGAGCGCAGAGCGCCGCGCGGGGTCAGGACACCGGCGAGGACGCCGTCGGAACCCGTGACCGGAGCATACTCAGCACCAGCTGCATCCATAGTGGCGAAGGCCTGCTCGAGACCGCCCTCTGCGAGGACCTCTTCGGCCGAGAATCGCAGTGCGGGCATGCGCATCACGGAGGCCACGGAGGAGAAGCGATCCACACCCAGCCCATCCTGGGAGGTGACCACGCCGGCAAGGCGAAGATCCTCATCGACGACACAGACGGCGTCGTGGTTTCGCTTGTCCAGAAGGTGCAGGACATCGAGCATCGTGTCCGTGGGCGCGACCTTCAGCGCCGTCTCCAGCACCGGGTGACAAGACTTCACCCATTCGGTGGCCTGCCGGATCACGTCCAGCGGGACGTCCTGGGGCAATACGCCGAGTCCGCCTCGCCGCGCCATGGTCTCCACCATGCGCCTGCCGGTGACTGCGGTCATATTTGCCGAGACCACCGGGATCGTGGAACCGGTGGAGTCCTCCGCCGAGAGGTCCACACTCATCCGGGACTGGGTCTGCGACCGCGAAGGGACGAGGAACACGTCCGAATATGTCAGGTCGGTGACGGGTTCATTCAGAAATTTCACGCAGATCCGCGCCCTTCATAGTGCCGAAGACAAGACTCGATGGGCATGCAGACGGATGACATCCCCCGGCTGCAGCAACCCCTGACACGATACCGTGGCCGGTGGCGGGGTGGCGCATAAAGTCACTATGCTTGGACGAGGTGAAGATTCGCGTGCACGGAGCTGTGCCGGATAACTACACAACACAATGGAAGAGGCGTATCCACAGTGCCAGAGCTAACGTCCAGCCGTCTTGCCGAGG
>Ga0265797_10003941_pt1 | contig 23172 bp, 26 predicted proteins | sample P2T30metagenome_FD_192433 | JGI IMG/M metagenome (GOLD analysis project Ga0265797, IMG submission 192433) | Plant litter microbial communities from East Loma Ridge, Irvine, California - P2 T30 | ecosystem: Environmental > Terrestrial > Plant litter > Unclassified | place: USA: California... | reverse complement strand
GGGTTATAGGTAGCGTCACCGTTCATGATACAGCTGTAGGAATACCATTATGACATGAAGTGCTGATATTCATCTCCTCACAAATCCTGTAGTCACGGCAACCGTAGCATGAAGTTGCTCATCGTTCATGTGTCACCAGCTTCGGCATTCAGCGCGTCTTGAATGTTGACACAATCTGTCGCGGTCTACATACAGCTTGCTCGGTCCGATAGTACTCGGGCCTATGTGAACAGAGTTTCACCATAACCTTGCTGACTTCCGGACATATCGGTAGATATATCAACACGTAGACTCACTTCAATTCAACTTCAGTGTTCCTTTCAATTCTGCTGCCCAATCGCCTATTTCGCGAACCGTGACACAATCACAACGAGCCCGTTCGTAGATCGTCCTTCAAGTCACGCCGTATGCATCACCATCACCATCACCATCACGAGCCTCGAAGTCATTACTTCTGTGTTGTCAGCGTTGGTGTTTGGTGAGTCCTGAAGGTTGACGCATTAGATACGAGGCTCTTGGTAGAGCACATCACCGAGTCACACAGCTCACATCGACACCGATATGGACATCACTATCTCCATCGCAAGCATCACATCACGAAACAAGATATCAAGGTGGCAAGGACTTTACTGTTCTTTATTGGTGGGTAACCTAACTAGGCACTCGCTTTCCAACATCTCCATCATCATCGTTGATCCGAAGCTCAAAGGCTTTGACAAGTAAGGATATTAACAGGCAGTAGACGTAAGAAACGCAAACGACGGCGCGAAATGTTTCGGTGATTGTTTTGTGTTTTCCGGGTATTTTTGGTATTTTTGATGTTTTCTTTGGACGGCGTCCGGTGTCGTCGACCATAGTCAAGAGAGGAAGAGGAATGCGCTTGGGCGACATCTGGTGTCGTCGACCGTAGTCAGGGAAGAGGAGTGGTGAAAGGAGGGCAATGTGGCACTGATGCTGAGCAGAGAAGTGCGCCCTAACGACATCCGGTGTCTTTGACCTTGATCAAGAAGAAGACGAAAGTGCCGAGGGAGAGGGAAGAGGACGAGAGCGGTGCTTTGAGGTGTGCGCAACAACTTACGAGGGGAAGGAGCTGAATTCGAACAGCTTGTTCATCTGCGCATCCTCATTGGGCGCGCTGTCGTTGAAGGCACGAAGCATGGCGACGTCCTCCATGCTCTTATCCTTGGACTCCAACTCCTGGGCGGGTGCCGCTGGAGCAATCGCGGACACCAAGGGCTGGCCACGCTCAGGCATGGTGGCGCCCACAGGGTCGGACTGGTTCACAGAGTTCTGGCTATCTCCGAAGACCATAGGTCCCCACATGTTGGCAGGGTTCAAGTGGTCCGGGAAAAGGCCGGGAACCGAATCCGCCTCCGCGCCCAAGAACTGGGAGTCGTCGCAAGCAACGGGAGAGGCGGGGAGCTGAGGAAACCCAGTGGCAGCAAGGTCCAGTATCTCTGGACTTGGGTCCTTGAAGACACAATCACCCAAACCAAAGGGCCCGACTTCCCCCCACCCGCTTCCATAGCTCACCCATGCTTTGTGGCTGGGAATGTACGGCATGGTAGCCATACCCTCAAAGGAGAACCGCTCGTAGTCTTGACCACCGTCAGGGGTGGTTACGACGCGCAGTGGGCGGGTCTGCACCGCCAAGAAGGTCTTACCGTCGGCCTCGAATTGACCAAGCGGCATCGAACCAGGGAACACTTTCACGAACGACTGCCACGAAAGGTCGTTACGAGTTTCATTGTTAGGGCCTGGGGCCCAACGAGGCACCCAAACTTCTCCAAGCAGCGGGTTCCACCAAGGGGCTGTGCCGTGGTCCACGCAGACATGGTGCCCATTTCCGTCCGCGATCACCTCCATGTAGTCACCGCAATTGTTGAAGTAGTGGCCAAGGGGGATCGGGCCACCCTGATGAGCTTTCATCAACTCATCCATGGCGAAGTCCTTGCAACGCGCCAATAAGGCGAGACGTTCCGCCTCTAACCGCGGCGCTTGCATGGCCTCGTTCTTGGCCCATTCCTCCCTTTCCTCACGAGTCAGAGCGGCGTCGTGCTTGGACATACGGACTGTTCTCGGCATCTTGAAGGTATAGGCGGGCTTGTGAAGTGTGATTGGGGTCTGCTTAGACGTTAGCGTGATCCGGTATCCTGGAGGCAGACACAGTACTAACCTTGCTTGTGGAATGAGGGAGTGCGTTAGTGTGGTGAATGTAATTCGGAAAAGGTATGGTGGGTTGTCAGAGTGGGATGGGATGGGTGTCTTGAAGTTCGACGGGAAGTGTTATGGTGAAGGGTAAGTGGAAGTGGTCATATACTGCAGAAGTCTGTAGCTGTAAAGGCGTGTGATCACAGTTGATGGAAAAAGGATAAGAGGAAGGGGCGACATTGCTTATATAGTCGAAGAGAAGGAGTTGATGGGCGCGAAAAGATCAAACTGCTTTCTCGCTGCATTTTCCGCGACCAAACTCTTCAGTGTGGATCCACAAGCGAACGTTCGAGGAAATCATCGCCAGAACTGAGGTGGTAGGCCACGAGAACACTGGAACGAGTAGATTTGGAAGTCCTAGCGTGCAAAGAATTGCCATAATTGCATTTACTGGGAGCATATGTGGGTCCTGCAGAGCCCACCCGAGCGTTTGCACGATATCGTTGTGGTCAACATCTGGTACACCAAAAACGTGCTGTTTGGGTGCATCGGACCTTCTGCAGGCGCCAGAGGCAAGCTGCAACTGCGACATCACGGTGTCCGCTGGTGTTGTGGTCGCAAGACTCGTCAGGCACTTTCTGGAGTTTCTGGAAGGCGCGATCAATTGCAAGAGTTGGAAACCAACTACCATCAGTATCAGGGACATTGGCCAAGAATTTGTGGCCATCACGACAACTCTGGTCCTTCATGGTTTACATTCACGAAGGATCGAAGATCACTGCATTGCAAACGCATCTCACAATCATGAGGCATCACCAACAACGGGCTATGCGATAGGACGGGTCACATCTCGATCTTCACGATCTCTAGCTCAGAGTGCGTCGGCATATTCTGAGTGGGTCGGGATCGGTACGGCCCTTAGAAATCTGAACCGGAGTTTATCTCATGGTTTTAGGAAACGAGGTGCGTATGACCCAACGTTCCGCAGCGCACGATGATTGCTGGAGTTGGTACATCTCTTCGTCGAGTAGCAAAACACAGCTGATAGTGGTATGGATTGCTTGGAATGCCAGTAGCGAGAGTCGTCGTTCACTGCTCGATGTCTCTACACAACGCAAAAAATCGCATGCAATACACTTCCATTACTATCATTTTCATCTTCTATCCCAATATTCACAATGGACCAGCGAATTGTGAGCTTTTCTGGATTATCGACAACATCGTCGCGTACATTCAGATGCTATGTCGTTACCCCGTCAGGGTATTGGTAGACTAACGACGGCCCGTAGCGCGCAGCGCTAATTCGGGAAATCCTTGTCAGACCCTAGTCTACCGAATTCAAAGTTTGAATCACCAATTAAATCTACGATGAAGAGGAATGAGCAACGGCTGCCTGGAAGCTAAAGCTCAGAATGATATTTTATTGTCGACAATAATGCGTGCGCCACTGCAAGGACTTAGCGGTCCAAACCTGGGACTTGGAACACATCGCGCTAGTTTGCGACTCCCAAAAATGTTTTGGAATTAGAGGGTTTTTGGTGATCCGCTATTAAGCTTGGACTGCAGTAGGTAAGGAGATTTATCTTCAGAGTTGGTGCCGAAAGTGCTGTGGGAACGCTTCCTTTGAGTACAGGTGAATGCTGAGCAGTAAGTGTCCATGGAAAGAAACGTCACCAGCAAACTGCAAAGTGCCTCAGAGACGTCCTTGTGCTTCAAGCTAGACACTGAAGCAGGGACCTTACCATCAGAAGTAGGGACCAAGTAGCGCCCGCATTGTGGAAGTGCCACATAATTCGACCGTTCGGCCCAGGTACCCGTCTATGTCGAGAAGCCGGAACAAGTGGAGCTCAGCCTCCAATCCCGCCAGTTGGGATCCGATTCGGAAGGAAAAAGCAGCTGAAAGTACGGAAAAGTCTCCGGGCATGAGGAAAAGCCCCGGCCCAATGTGGTCCCAATGGTCGAGCCTGAGACTATAATGCGCTAGGAAAAGCGACCCACGGAAATGTCGTGGCAGAAACCGGAAACAGCACCGGATAAGCCGCAGTGAAGCACTGCGAATCCATGCTGCGCCCCATCTCACGGAGATCTAGATGGTCACCCACCACTGAATTCTCTCTCGGCTTGTGCTGGTCAAGCGAAGTGATCTCGATGTGCATCTTCGCTTAATTTAGTGCTTCAATCATGGGACATGCGAGAACAAGCGACCAAGGCATCTTGCTGGATTGAACAGATGTGTGTTGGGGTGGGTGACCATCATGTGATGAGCGATGTGTCGGGCCGGTGCGATTGGCGAGATTGATGGACTCATGACTTGCTGTACGGTATCGATATCGTCACGCTCGTATGCTTTGGATGACCGACACGCTTACGATTTCGAACAGCTTTGTGTGAATCGCTTGCGGCGACGACAGGCGGGAGAACGTGCGGTATGAACGAGGCTCAGAAGTGGTCGTAATTTGGGAAATGTGTGGGAAAATTGTACTGTTCGCATGCAACGGCCACTTGGATTGAATTCGTTTGACATTATGCTTTGGTTACATCTTGTTCGGAACGTATGTAAGAAAGGGCTAATGATGGTTGTCGTTGATGTAACCTTTCCTCGCTCCTCCATTGTAACCAGGTCGCAGAATCTGGGCTTCTACTTAGCTACTCATCGTTGTCATCTGACACGAATGCATAATCCTGAAGGCTCTTAAAAGCCAACCAATGGTCTGTATTTGAGCTTGCGTTCGACGTGACGCCTACCAGGAACGTGAGTCGATGAAGGACGAAAGCAGTCGTCCAGCTGTAAGTCTGTGTCGGCACATGCCATGAGCCTAGATTGAGTTTTACAGCCGTTAAAGACTCCGTGGTGTCTATGGAGTCGGGGAATATGACTTCCCAACGAATTGCCGTATGCAAATATATCTTCTCTTCGGCGTGCCTAGTAAGGCATCGGTAGATGTCAAAGTCCAGAACCAGCCAATCGAATCCAAGAAATTCGCGGTTGCTCGATGTTGACGTAATATCGATACTGTACGCTGTAATTGAGGAACTCATGTGGAAAGGTCTTGCGTGCGTCTCTCATCTCAGAAATATATGGCTTGGGACGAAAAATGTGTCTTCAATTCCTTACGCGATTCTGATCAGCGTCTGCTGCGTACAAACAGGAGGTAACACCCTTGACCAGTTGATGCTTGTTGTAATATCGGTGCGTACTTGTGCCTGTGCTAGGTGCACTCACGATGGCTTGCGAACCATGTGGGTAATTATTGCGGGTCCGTATTGTGACAACAACGTCTCCATTAATGTCGAATCGCCTGTCTTTTTGTTATTTTAGGATCTGTACATGTATGCAACGGTCTTTTTGTCGAGTGAAAGAGCAAGCACATGACCTGATGTGGGTCGGCGAGGCTATTTTAGTGCCGGCTTGGCCGGCTTGGACCGCTTGGACCCTGAATTCCAAGCGCAGGGATGTGACAAGCGATGATGAAACTCGGCACGCGCCAGATATTCACGCCCGGCGCATCGCATAGACTACCCCACAAACTGTCTTTATTCTTTGCCTTCAACAATCACTACAACTCTCGAAGAACGCAGTAATCGACATAACCTGCTATTCTGAAAACATGGCAGCAAGTCTTGAACCGCCGCTGCCGGCGCCATCGATACACAACAAACAAAGCGCACAACATATACAGAGCTGCCCATCATGCGGTACAAGCTTCGAGATCGACGCAGCAGACGTAGCGACTGCAAGGAAGCAGGTGGTGGAGCTCGAAGCACAAATGGAGCTTCTGAAGATGAGGACAACAACTGCCGGTACGTCAACACGGGCACATGTCGCTAATGTGGTACTTGGTACATTCTAACACACGACAGTGGACCGATGCGCCGACTACGAGGACCAAATACGAGACCTCAAGATTGCACAACACCGTAACAAACCACTACCACCCACTGGCAGTGAAGATACCGACCCATCACGATCCTCAGACGAGAACCCACGCCCCGCCACCGCCGGCGCAACAGCCTCGAGACCCTCACGCTTCTCGTTCCTGACCGGCCGACGCCTCTCACCCAACAACTCAACTTCTGCACCTCCTCCAATAACATCGCCCACATCCATCGACGTGGAACTTCTGAACGAACTAGAGCGCGAACGATCACTACGAGCCAAAGCCGAGGCGAGAGTTCAGACAGTGGACTCGGAGATAGAAGAACTGAGCGTACAGCTGTTCTCGCAGGCGAATGAGATGGTGGCGACGGAGAGACGGGAACGTGCGAAGCTTGAGGAAAGGATTCAGCTGTTGGAGAAGAAGGATAAGGATAAGATGGCGAGGTTGGAGAGGCTGGAGAACGCTATAAGTAGGCTGGATCGTGTCAAAGCGATGCTGAATCAGCCGCCGCATACGACTATGGCTGTTGGAGGTGGAATGCTTTCACCGCCGCCGAAGCGCTGAGATCGCCACATTGGCGTCACATCGGCTGGCTCATCATCACTTTCCTTACACTCCATGATACCCCAATTCGCGTCACTTAGCGTCTCCAGCATTTAGCATAGTTTTGGGCGCATGTAGGTTTTTGTATTTAGTATTGGTTGCTTTGGCTTTCCCTCGCTCTCCTCTACAGTTCATGATGTTGCACTGAGATTACTAAAGTCGGACTTAGGTTGCTGGTCTCGTAGCGCTAGCCGTGGAAACGATCAAAATCGACTGTCAGCCTCGAGCCACAATCAGTGAGTAAGCAACGATAAGTACGGTTATCACCAAACATTAACTCCAGACAGACACTCCATGAGGCTCAAGACCTTTTTCCATCACGCAGAGTCACGCTGAACATCGAGGCGCATACATCCAAACAACATAACACATCAAATTATCAGCCTTTCCACCCCCCTACTTCCGTTTCCGAATAATATCCGCCGCCTTCTCGCCCACACCATACATCGTACTCTGAATATGCTGACTCGGAATCAGCGGCAAAATACTCGCATCAACAACACTCAACCCTTCCACACCATAAAACAGCAGATCAGCACCCACACAGCCCCCCAGCTTCTCAGGCATCATCGCACAGCTACCGCTCGGGTGCGACAGCGTTGGCGTAATACCGTTCGCCGCGTTCAAGCGCTGGATCAGCGCTTCCGTCTCGGTGTATTGCGCACCGGGAGACGTTTCGGTGAGGTTAAATTGGGAGAGCTCCGGGCGCGCCCATACGGTGCGGATGTAGCGTACGCATGCGGCAAGCACGGTGCGGTCGAGGGGGTTGGACAGCGCGTTGTAAAGGATTTTAGGTGGGCCGCGAGGGTTAGACGGGTTCAGTGTGATTTGGCCACGAGACAAGGGTTTCTGCGCTGCGACGAGCACGAAGCCGCCGGATGCTGGGATCGGGTATTCGACGATAGCGGCTTTGTCGTTTGCGTACAGGGACGAGAGGATTTTGCGCTGGGCGGCGACGCCGGCTTGGAGCTTGGGGGAGTTGGCGTATAAGCTGGGTAGGAAGGATGTGGTGGATTGAGACAGGACGGACTTGGAAATCTCCTTGTATTGGGTTGGCGCGACTTCGGTGAGTTGTATGAAGGCGAGTGAGTTTCCGCGTGCTTGTGTCAACGGGCCGGTTTTATTGGCTTTGTACTGTGCCCATGCTGATGCGTTGAACGCAGGGTCTGTAACGAGGGATTGTGGGTTTGGTACGGAGGCGTTGGACGAGCTGAACATTACGGATGCGTATGGGTGGTCCTGGAAGTTTGCTCCCACGCCGTCGTGCGCGAGTTTGACTGGAATACCGGCTGCCTTGAGGACAGACGCTGGTCCGATACCACTGAGTTGCAGAAGCTTTGGGGTGTTGATAGAGCCAGCAGCGAGGACGACTTCCTTCTTCGCGTACACGATGGAGCCCTGTCCGGTGATGCGGGAGGTGATCTTCACGCCCTTGGCGACGAGGCTGCCCTTCTTGGTCTTCTCGAGCACGAGCTCAGTGGCCTCGGTGTCGAGCATGACTTTGAGGTTGGAGCGCGAGGAGACGGGGTCGTAGTAGGAGTTGCGGGCGTGCGAGCGCTCGCCTGTCTTAGGGTTCATGGTGTTGGGCCACCATGAGGCACCGTACGCTTCGCCGTTGTTGCCATCGACGGGCATGTTCGCACCGGCGCCGCGGAAGGCAGAGAAAAAGGCCTTTAGGTCGGGGTATTGGAAGTCGGAGATACCGAGTTTGAGTGGGCCATTGCCGTAGCTGTTGGGTGTGTTAGGGCAGTTCATGGATGTTTGGATGTCTGGAGGGAATTACGCCTTGGGGTCGTATGTGATTCCATACTTCTGGACGCTGGCCTTGGGAGGAGGAATGAGTTCGACACCTTTCTTGAGGAAAGGGTACATTCCGTCCCATCCCCATCCTTTGTTGCCCAGCTTCTCCCACGCATCGTAGTCTGCCTCCGAGCCCCGATCGTAGACCATGCCATTGACGACCGAACCGCCACCCAGGACCTCTGCTACACGAACATTCGAAGTCCTGTTGTTGAGGAATGGCTCAGGGTCTGAGACATAATTTTCCCACAGGAGCGTCAAGTTGAGCGCGTTGTTGGCGGCGTATGGAAGACGAATGTTCGGGTTGTCGTAGGCAGCACCCGCCTCGATCACGAGGACTTTGTTCTTCTTCTCCTCAGTCAAGCGATTGGCAACAATGAGGCCGGTGATTCCGCCGCCAACGATTACATAGTCGTATGCATCGTCGCGCGTTTCGACAGCCGCAGCGGAGCTCACGCCCAGCACTGCAGTGCAGACGGCTAAGTTCTTGCAGATATGCATGGTGTTGAAACGAGGGAAGAAACGAAGGGTCACACCGAAGGCAGTAATGAGCGACGACAGCGACGACGAAGAAGAACGAGCAATGTCCTGCGCGTTCTTTTATCACCCCTCTGGCATCCAGAATTGGCCACCACAAATCACGAGATTTGCCCCTAAAGTTCCCTTTACACCAAACTACCGTGCATGAGTCGCGGCAGTTGATGCCTTAAGAATCTCCCAGGCTTCGGCTTGAATGCTCCGCTATGGTAATCAGCCAGACGAACTGGGCGCTGATTGCCTGGAAGGATGACTTGGCGCATAGGAGGTGCTGGGGTTAGGAGATTGCACGCGGCTCGGCGGGTGTTTTTATGTTGCACGCAGGGTTCCGTCCCGTCTCGGCCCATTCCTTAGACGAGTGGATGTAAAAATGGCTATCGCCCGGCATCTCGTTATATCGCTTGCTCAGATCCGACGATTCAAGACTTGTGTGAATTTCGATGGCAAACAGGAGATTCGAGCAATTGATAACACAGGCCGTGTTTAAGTCATGGCTGCATGTGCGTTGCTGATCTCATGGTTTATCGGGATAGGTGCCCCGCATCCTACGCACCGGCAACCTCAATCACTTCCCCGGTACGTTCGCCGTCTACACGGACATCGAGTCATACAACCAGGGTCAGTGGGGGCGTTCGAATACGGCCCGCTGCCGTCGTACACATGTCAGGGACATCATCGGTGAGAAGGGCCTTACAACATTGTACCTACCTGTATGTGAGGCATACAGTTGAATGTCATCAGCAACAAACTCAAGCAATTCAGACTGCCTCTCAAAGAATCGAAGGAAGGAAGTGGTCAAGGCAAATGCAAGGACTGCAGTTGCCAAGAACAGCCAGAAAAATAATTATTTTCCGCTCCACCCCACGCCAAGCCTCCAATTGCAGACGCCATGCCGTTCCAGCGCGAGCATCACACAAAATCACAAAACCATTGGCTGACTCGAATCGACTAGGAGAATTTAGTCTACATCGCTTTTGGGAGCGAGCCCGCGAGAATGGCCTCGAAAGCCACCCCGTTGCTCGTAGCGTAACCTTGAACCTCTGGATGCGACTGTTCCAGGGATCCGGATGGGTTCCTGACTCGATATTAACCTACCATGCTATCGGCGCTCGATGGGCCAAAGAGGATTCAGGAAAAGTTGTTCTAGTTCCTTGGTAATTCTCCTTTCACGTGGAAGTGGTGAAGGTGGGTGCTTGCTGCCTGTGATGGACTTCAGCTGATGTGAGTGTTTGAACAAAACCCTGCCGTTGTACAGTATCGTTAGTCGCTGACTTTATTCAATGGCTGGTATGAACTTGGAAGACATGGTTCACTGCTCCTTCCCAGTACCAATCGCTGCTTGTCCACGACCACCAACTGCTCGACTTGCATGTTTGCGCCCGCATATGCACGTAGCATGGGCTCGGCTCCCCGGGGTATGTTGGAATCCATATACGCGGCATCGGGTAAGTTTCATGCAGGGCTTGCAACGTTCTCTGGCGAATGAGATGTAGGCAAGCGCCATGGCGGAAGAAATGTCCGTGGTCTGTTCGAGAAGGACCATGCACATGCCTCCAGTCAAGGTCTACCGAATAGTATAATGGTCGAAGCAAGAGGAGGCTCCTGCACGGTTCAACCCAAAAGAAAGAAGAGCGCATGGAAAACTTACGAGCTTTGACCGTCAGCGACCATTCACATGCTTGCACTCGTTGCCTCCAAGATCTAAGCCGTGAACCTAAAATGACGGTTTACGGGACATTCTTGAACCAGGAAGATCGACAGCTCAGAAAGGCCGAATGCACCGAGATGTCAAAGATCGATGCAAGAAAGTGACTGCGAAGCGAGCAGTACCTTGCAGGTCTCGATAATTGTAGGAAGGTGTCCTTGCGTCTAGCTTCGATGCGAAACGCATTGTCGTTGGCACATTGCTTGGCTACTGGGAGAGCTGCGACGGCTTATAGGGATCATCAGAGGGCATCGACGAGATGGGACCTCTTTCGAAGCTGCGATCATCCGATCAGCCTGCACTGGCTACTCACACACATTCTCTCCACAGCTGAACCTGGCCTTTGTGAGCGTTCACGATGTCGCAAGACTGGCCGAATCGTAAGGCGGACATCCTTGGGTCGACGGTCCCACTGTGCGTTCTCAGCACCGGGGTTCTCGTATGGAGAGTTGCGTACGGAATCCACAGCAAGCGAAAGCTTTTCCTTGCAGATTACCTACTCATACTCGCAGCAGTAGGTCTCCAGTCGCACTGATTCTGGAAATGACTTTGCTGACAATGCTTCTACAGGCCATGAACATTGGGACAACAGTCGTCCGATTCTACACTGTTGAGTACGGCCTAGGAAGACACTTCTTGGATCCCACAATCCAAATACGCAACTTCAGCTACTACCTTTGGATAGGCCAGATTGTGAACGTTCTCGCGGTCGCGGTACTGAAGTACGCAATCTGCGCCTATCTTCTGGCACTCAAATTCTCCAAAATTTACTTGATTATCATATGGGCTTCGGTACTCATGGTAACGGCATTTAACTTGCTTATTCCCGGCATTTCATTTTTCACATGCACGCCATTCGAGGCAAACTGGAACAAAGGAATGAAGGGCAAGTGTATCATGACTAGCACCTCCCCGCTTGTATATACTCAGGTAAGCTCCTTGAGGTTCTAGCTGGATCACGCAGTCTGACATACTGATACAGGGAATCTCAAACATCGTCACGGATATTGTGTATGTCGTAGCGCCCATCATCTATCTTTCCACCATAAAACTCCAGCGTCGCACACAATGGGGTTTACGAGTAGTCTTCTGCCTCGGTCTACTGTTAGTCCTTCTGCTTGAGGGCATCAACACAACGCTAACATCATCCGACAGCGCCACCATATGCTCCATCATGAAAACCACAGAATTCAGCGCCCTCAAAAAGACCCGAGACCCCACTTGGGACGGCGTAAATCTCTCCATCTGGAGCGCAACTGAACTCTCCGTCGGCATCCTCATCGCCGCACTCCCGCCCCTGCGCAAACAATTCGACAAGTTCTTTCGCTCTATTCTACCGAACACCCTAGGAGGCACGCGCTCAAAGTCGAAGCAAACGAGTGGCATACAGATGTACAACGTCAGCAAGCACGCGAGCATGAAACCTACTATGAAGTCACGAGTACGGGATGCAGATGACGACAGCGAGAGGGGTATCTTGCCGGATGTGGATGGGAGAGATGGTATCACGAAAACGATTGTGCATGAGGTTGTAAGTGAGCGCGCTCCTTCGAGGGATAGGGTACAGGTGCCTACTCGCACGTACAGTACGTACGGGAAGATAGACTCGTGAGACTAAGTTGTTCGGAGTTACAAGTATGTGAATGTAATGAGCATTATAATGATCGACTACGTGGATGTAGTCCGTGGATCGAATTCCCGAACACCTACGGAACCTCATGAGTGGATCCTGTGCTCTCTAGCGCCCCTTAGTTCCTCACTTCTCCTTCTTCTTTGCCGCCTTCGCGCGTCCCAACCTCTTCAGTATCTTCGGCCCTTCTGGCTTCCTCTTGTACAGCTCATCTCGCTTGTCCTGCAACATCATCTTCTTCTGTACAAGAACTTCCTTGAGCCGCTCCGTCTCTTCGTCGAACTGCTTTGTCTCTAATTTCAGGCTCTCGATGTGGTCTTCCTTGAGCTGTCGGTCGTCCCGTAGATCGGGCGCGGCTTTTGCGAGGAGAAGTGCCATATCTGAACAGTCTTTACACTCTTGGTAGCCCTTGAGGTTGCGGCAGCAGGTGAGGACGCGGCCGATGTTGGAACAGACTGCGCAGATACTTGCAGACGCAGGACCCCGGTCTGCTTGAGGTATTTCGGGAGCGTATGTCGCGTTCGGCCTACGCGAACTTGGCATCTGATCTTTCTTGTTGTGGCTCGCGTCTTTATTCAATATGCTCGTCTTTGTTTCTTTGGATTCTGTAGGGTTGCGACTAGTCTTAGTCGCTGGCACCTTTCTTGCTGAGATTTCATCCGGTATCGAGGCAACGCTCTTGCTGGTAAGGCCGTTCTGTTTGTTTATCATGCTCGGCATGAGAGGCAAAAGTGCATCCAATTTGCTGCTGATCGTCAGGTTGATAGGTTGCGTGTTGGTCGTGCGCTAGCTCACAGGTTGAGTAGCCACGGTAAATCAGTGTTGAAGAAGGCGCGATCATGAAGAAGTAGGTAGGGAGTGTAGTGACTGAGTTACAGCGCTGGCAAACGCTTGAGTGCGGCGAATGGCGAACGCTTGCAGTTGTGCACATGTTTGCGCGGCGGTTGCTATGGTGCCTGGTCGCCACACGTCAGAAGCTTCCGCTGCTCGATATAAACATCGACCGGGAAATTCACGACCAGATGAGACCATGAACGCCCTGAGCACCAAGTTCCAGGATAGCTTGCATGTCTCCGGCGCCGAGCGCGATGAGACTGGAAACAACCGGAGTCAGCATGTCTCGCCGCAGTTAAAGATGTTCGAACAGCAACACCGGCCCATTTCGGGAAATCTTTTCGCTCGATCTAATTTACTATCAGAGGGCACCGGAGTACCAGCCAGCGACTTCTCATTTGGGTTTCCAGCACCAAGGAATCCTCCAGTAGCTTCAGAGAGCCAGATCTTTGGTTGTAAAGTGGAACAGAGCGAACAGGTAAAGGCTGATACTACGGACTCCAACCTCTTCGCCCGGACTTCACGCTCATATCTCAAGCGGGTAATGCTGCCACGTGGTCACGGTCCACCTCCTCTGTTCTCCAAAATCCCAGATATGGCTCCCGAATTGCCCACTGATCAAGTTCCGGATGTCGTCAATGGAGCTCAACCATCTGCGAAACGACAGGCTCCCTATTATCTGCAGGTGCCCAAGGAGGACGATGACTACGCAACGTCGCCTACGAAACGTATGTTCGGCCATCCGAAGGCCCCGCTCTTTGCTCCTGAGACAACGCTCGATTCGGATGAACTTAAACACGATGGACGTCCGGCCTCAGTCACCAGCGAGAAGTTGTTCGGCACTCCCAGAATCAACCCAGGAGCTAATCAGCCTACTCTGTCATCCATCCAGTCACTGGTAAGCCTTTTGAATCTAGACGATGAGGACGACAAAAGCCTCCATGTCAAGCTCCTGGAAGGCCTGTTCGAGTTTCTTCCCAGTTTCACGGCTCAGGTTATCGAAAACACTGAGTTAGCTGTCAAACAAAAGAAGATCTGGACAGAGTGCGATGGCGATATAGCGAGCCTAGAGAGAACCCGATCTTCATGCAGGGCTTGGGCAGAGCTCAGCAAGATCAGCAAGGAACTCGCGAGGCTGAATGTAGAGCGAGACGAGCCGGTACGGGGTATAGCCAAGACGCAAGCCATGGCGAGGACACTCCAGGTCCGGCTCATAACGCAACTGACGGATACACTCAAAACTCTTCTGGAGCACTACCGGATAAGGTACGATGCTGGCACCTACACGAAGATGGATGTGGACGCGAAGAACGAGCTCATCAACAAGCTCCGCCTCGACACCATCAACTTCGAAGAAGAGTTGAAAGCAGCTAAGAGTAGCTCGAAAGTCGCCAACGAGACCGTCGAACAGCTTCAAATTCAGCTACAAGTCGATGCATCGAAAGCCGCCAACAATGCCAGAAGTGTGCATGCCTCGCACCGGCAAAGGATCGACCAGTTGGTGGCAGATCACAAGACAGACAAGAAAGAAGCTTTGAACACTTTAAAAGATCAATACACTGCTCAGATCGAAGAGGCGGAGTCCAAATTTCGGATGTACAGGAAGGGCAATGCTCAGATAGAGAGCTTGAAGACCTCAGTTGCGCGCCTAGAGCGTGAGAAGGCCGACGTCTTGTTAGCAAAAGCAGCGCGCGAGAAGGAGCTGGAAGACCTCGAAACGCAAGCGGCGCAGTGGAAGACGTTCGAGGACGCCTACAGGCAAGTCAAGGTCGAGCTGGATCAACAAACCGGCGAGTTCAACGGCGTTGTCGCTGAGCGCAATGATCTTCGCACGGCGAATGAAGCGCTTCGCAATGCGCCCGGCGCTCAGAATACGTCCGTAAGATCGACGGAGACGTCTCGTCCCATGAAGGGTGTTGGCGCCTTGAAGTCGTGTGACCAAGATTTGGCACTCCTCGAGACGTACTGGCGTCGTCAGCAGCGCTTTGCGGAGATGGCGAAGCGCGAGATGCAGGCGCAGGTCAATGAGGTGGACCAGGACATTGAGGACATCGAGCGCGAACTTGCGGCTCTCGACGCGCCAGAGGAGGGGGATCCGGAACCTGAAGCTGAGATTGCTGATGTCGGTGTGAAAGAAGATCCCGTGTCAGCAGAAAGCAGTGCTCCACAAGTTGCAACTGCGATCTCTCAAACACCCAACTATTGGTCACTCTACAGAGCCCTTTACTGAGCGACACCAGCAGGCCGACGCCAACTGCATTCCCAGCTCTAGGGTCTTTGTACCGAGCGAAAGTGCCCCAGATCAACCCAGATCCATCTCAACGCCCCTCAAAGAAGCCATTCTCGTATGCTGATAGGGTTGCAGGGCGTATTGTACCCGGTGCAGCCCACAAGACAAGCGCACATAGCTTGACCTATACGCCTTTCAGCGACACATCAAGCGATCAACGCACACTGGCGTCCACAGCGGAGAAGGTATCATCTGGGCCAGTCAACACAGCGGACGGCGTTTTCCGTTCAGAGGAGCAGCGAACTGCTACCGTCTCTTCAAGCCAGGACGGGGATCCTGTCGAAGCGCAGAAGAAGCTATGGGCAGACAAGCACGAACGTGCTCGCCTCAAGGAGCAGCAAGAGCGCGAGGCCGACCAGAAGGAAAAAATTGAGAGGAAGGAGCGGTTGATAAGGAGGCTAGCAGCCATAGGTCCCGGCAGAAGTGAGTCGCAAGAGGAGGGGTGGAGTACAGTCGGTAAACCATCGAAAAAGAAATAACGCGTAGCAATTCTACGGGCGCCACGTTTACGGGTGTAGGGCAGGCTGTATCTGACGATGGAGATAATCGAACAATGAATAATTCAGGTTGACATTATCTTTGCTGTGATGGTAGTCTTCAAAAGTGATGTCTTCGCGAAAGTGACGCGACGCGACGTGGGGCCGCCAAGACCGGCGACAGACTTCATCTCTCCAACGATCACGGCTTCACTTCTCCATCACAGTCCCCCACAATGCATCAAGTTCCGTGTCGTGGCGATGAGAAGCATCGAACTTTGATGAGTGCTCGTGCCCCATCGCATCCACTTAGCCTTTGAGATTAGTAGACCTTTCGATCTGCGCCCTCGTCCGATGTTGTCGTCAGCGCAACCCTACTACCACCTGGTCTCGCAATAATTCGTGATCGGTTAGGTAAGCAAACCAGCAGCAGCAACACCAACGCAACGTCAATGGATTTTTCTAAGAATTTACATACTAACTCTGTGCAAGCTGCTCTGCATTGTTGCGTAGAGAAAACTCGGATTATCTTGGAGTAGTGGGCAATAACGTTGTGTTCCTTGCTTACCTAACCGATCACGAATTATTGCCAGACCTGGTGCTACTTATTTCTTCCTTTCTTCTGCTTCGCTTCCTTAATGAAGAATTTTTGCCTCTCCTCAGCTTTCCTCTCCGGCTGTAGCTCCAGCAGCTCATCTTTTAGACGGTCTAAGTCTACTTTTGCCGTCTTCATCTGCGCCTTCATTCTCTGATCTTCTTTCTGTACCGCGTCCACCTCCGATTTCAGATTTTCAATCTCGGTATCCTTCTCTTTGGGAAGCCTTTTATATCGCTGCTTTGCCGTTTCGGTCTCTAACTGCGTGTTGCGGTGCTGCAGTGCTGCGACTTTGTCATTACTCTTCGCTTTATGTGTGTCGAATGCTTCGCTGATCATTGTGCAGTGCGAGCAGCTACCGGTTAATGCGCGGCAACATGGAAGGGCAAGGCCGAGTTTGACGCAGACAGAACATTCGAGCGTGGAGGTCTGGGTATGATCTTCGTTGCTGAGGGCGCTCCCAAAGTTTGTGTTCTCAACGGTCACTCTCTCTAGGTCGACGTTGCTTTTCTTTTTGTTGATGGTTTTGCGGTTCGAGTATCCCCGTGTGTTGCGGTGTGCCTGGGGTGGACTCGATTTCTCTGTGCATCGTCTTAGTACCGCTCTTGGGGTCTTTCACTTGTTCTCACCCCTTCCGCTTGCAAAATTTGGCACAAACTCAGCTGCTGTAGCGCGCAGGTCGTAGTTTGCTGTGCCACCTGTCATGCCATCACCAAGTGGTGTTAGTACGCAGCGAGAATGCTGGAAGATGAGGCGTATTCGTGGCTGTCGATTATGGCGCCAATACAGCGGTGTCTGCGTTAAGAGCAGTGCCAGCGAGGTGAGTGCAACGATTTCAGCAATCGAAACTGTGGGTGATTGCGCTCAAAGAGGTGGTGATTCGTTATCTAGTATGTTCTTGCACGGGCTAGGTGAAGTCACTTGGCGGGTGCTTCTAGCTGTCGCAACGCTGCTTCACCGCGGCTTCTAGCAACGCCTACGTCAGAGTGCAGCACGATTATCTCATCGACAAAATACCATCGAGCACTCTAACTGAACAAAACCTCGAGGCTCAACTATTTCGCACCAGCGAGAAACCCAGCGATCTACTTGTAGGTGTCAAGATCAAAAGATCCACCTGTTGCGTCGCTAACATCGGCGTGCACGCTTCAGTACTACTGGAATTCACGCAAATCAGCACCTCCTAGAACGTCATGAGTCTTCAAGCCACAGTCTCAGAGTGCGATGACATCGTGGACGGACCAGACTTGGACCGGCCCCTCCATGAGCAAAGCACTGTTCCGGATGTCCAAACACCGACCACACCTCCTCGCGCTACGACAGCCAGTAAAGAAGTCAGCTCAGGCTTGAGTAACGAAGCCCAGGATGCATCAGAAGCAGTCGGTTCGAGTCGCAGCTTTTCCGGGTTACTCAAATTCGAGGCACTGGTTAAGAATCATCTTACATATGCCGACTGTCCTCATGCGAACCCGGTAATGATCTCCAGTGATTGCGACGCAGAGCGGGGCGTGCGCTTGACGGAGCTATACAATCATTCGCCTATTAAGGTGCTGTCGCTCATCCTCCGATTCGGGCATTTGGCGTTCTCAACATCCATAACTTCCATTGATGTGAACTTCTTCCAAGACCTGCTCCTCGGCTCATTGGTAAAGCTGGGTCTGACGGAGATGACTAGTGGCTTGCTCGAGTCATCGGGCCTTGATACAAGTTTGGAAATTCTGAGGCACTTTCCAGACAAAGCAATCAGTTCGCTGGCTGCGGAATTGCTTGAGCGATGGCACCCGATGTTGATTGGCGAATTTACTCAGGATTCTGAGGTCATTGTCAATGCGATTAATCGTCTTGTCACCGAAAATCGTGCTTTCAATGCCGCCGCTTTGGAAGGAAAGCTGGCACCTGAGCCGTGCGAGTCTCATTCGAACGCTTCCGAGCCTGATCCCCATGGGCATCGATCATCACCACGACACCCATGGATCTCCTTCGCGGTGTCCTCATCATGGGCGTCCAAGACATCAAAATAGACAACTGGCTGACTCGAACAACGCTCTTCTTACTTCAACACTTCGGCGAGGACCAAAATTGCGTTGACAGAGACATTCTCGAGCTGACTAGGGTCCTGCCTGCTTTGCAAACATTCGTGACACTACGTGTATGGGACTGGTAAAGTCTTTGGATGCCCTGATAGCGAAGTGGCTGTCTATTGCGCAAGAAAAGAGGCCTCAGCAGCAGGTCTGGGCATTCAAGAAGGCTACAATTACGTCGAAAGATCCAGCGTCGACCATTGGCCATCAGTACCACGGATACAAGAAAAACTCCAGCTCTGACACTACCAAACTCGAATATTGTGGTGATGAAGATTCAACTAAATCATCAAGAGTCGACGAGCCAGCGAAGGCCGCTGATCTGTGTGATCGCGGAATAGGCCAATCATTTGTTTCTTCCGCTTGTCCTCCAGACGACAGGACTAAATACCGGAAAGACCGGGGCATCACAGCTCTGAAAGCTCTGGATTTCATCTGGACCGACCCTTGGGACCCTCTCGCAATTATGGACTTCATGAGTGAGAATGACGAGCGGCCTGCATTTGTGAAAGATCCTTCCAGTGTTGAGGTCATGCGCAACAGCCCAAACCCCATCGAATTCAGATTCACATCCAAAGACTTCCTGAAGTGGACGGCGGATTATCTGGGTGCAGCCGATTGCACTATGGACGCTATCGCAGATGACTTAAACGACTACAATGCCTCTGTCCCCAGCATCGTTCAAGATTTCCAGAACATGGCAATGTCCAAGGTCGCTCTCACTGTCCAGCAAGGCCGTAGGGCGAGCACAATGAACGAGTTGCTTGATGATCTCGATGAGATGCGTTAAGGTAGCATCGAATTCGACGACAGGTCTGAGCGCATTGAGGAGCTCAAAGCCGAATTCGCCAAAAAGAAGCAGAGCTCGACGCCAAAGAGGAAAGCACGGAGCGCCTGAGGGGTTTGCTTCTGACGAAAATGCTGCATCCCACGAGGACCATGATTCGTGTGTCATCCGAAAAGCTGCAGCGCCAGGCAATTGCCCTGAAGAAAAAGGATGCCAAGATCAACACGCTGACATCTGGTCACATGGTGCTCGCAGAAACAGCTGTCGACAATGCAGACACAATCCGCAACTTACGCCAAAAGATGGAGGGCATGGAGGAGAGGATGAAGGTAGAGAAAGCCGCAGTCCAAAAGCAGAGCAAGAAGTACTACCAAGACGTGGAGAAAGCCGTCCGTGAGGCGGTGTCAGATGGTCGAGCCCAACTCAAAGCCTCGAAAGCAGAGATCGCTGCGTGCAGGAAGTCATTGGAAGAGAAGGGCGACTTGCAGCTCAAGGTCGCCAAGTTGGAGCAAGGCAATGCTCGACTCGTCTCCGCGGTGAACGATTGGGAAGACACGTGCAATCGAGCAGAAGAAGCATCCGCGGCCATCACAACCGGCTACGAGCAAGGTCGAGAGGAGGTCCAGGAACTACAGGCCAGTCAAGTCGAGCTCCAGCTGGAAGTCGAACGACTCACCCAGGAGAACAAGCAGCTGCTAGAAAAACGCAACACTACTCCCGCTGTTCTAGCGTCCACTCCCGTCGTCGAAACACCGCCCACCCCTCAACGCGAGGATCGCCGCGACACCACCGATGCAGAGACATTCTCGCTGGCCAAGCACTTCAAAGAACTCCGCCATATGGACGGCACAATCACACTCTGGAAAAACATGCTTGCCGATGCAGAGGTAGCGAGATACAGGGAACAAGCCGAGAAGACAAAGCTTGATGCCGAGAGAGACGAGGTCGCGAGCCAGATCGAGAAGCTAGGTGCACAGAAGAAAGAGAGGACGAAGGATCGGGAAGTCCCGGCTTGGGCAATGCGCCAGTCCGTCGAAACTACAGAGGTCGATGGCCCGCGTACTACAGATTTTGCTGCGAATCTCGTCAAGTCTGCTCCTGCGATCATCGAGCGTTTCACTGCGCTTTTGTCCATGGTCGCACACTCGTCGAGCAGGTCAGCCCCATGGACTGGAACGCCTGCGGCGCTGCGCATTGTCAATACGTCGATGGAATTGCATGGCAAAGGAAAGGAGGTTGATGATGCGAGGAAGAATACTGGGGGCTGGGGTGTTGGTGGGTAGATTGGAGGGTCACGGCATGAAGGCAGTTCGATGTATGAGATTGGAAATGATTTGGAAACGGCATGACGACTGTATAGGAGTTCAGCTTGGACATTGGATGGGCTTGCGTACGTGCTTGTCGATTGGACACGCAAGTGGTGGCAGAGAGATCTTTCTGGCGAATTGGCACAGCCTCCTCTTGCTAATTGATCCTGAAGAAGTTCATGACATTGTCTGCTGGCCAACATCGAGTCTGTGTGCTCCTGTGTTATGTATATGCAGTTTTGTGTCCTTCAAGCTGGCGTTTTCGTAACACTGGATGATCACGTGCGCACGCGTAAACAACCCCACACCCACCTTCACCCCACATGCCACTCTGTTCCTACACATCCCACCACCACCGTCGCATACTCGCATCGTCTGCGCGCCTCTTCCAAGGTACGTATCCCAACATCTACACGCCAATCGCAACAACAGCCCTAACTCACCCAGATGAGTTTCGGCCTAGACGCGCTCTTGGACGAACGCCTCAAAGTCTTCCCAGCCGACGCCTCATCAATCACGCACTCACCCAGCAGCATCTCTACCGTAATCCATACCCTCATCAACAAACGCGAAGACGCACTGACACAAGCCAAAGAACACGCCGCCACCATCGACAAGCTCTCGCGCCGCATCTACAGCGAAGCCGCACCCGACGCCACGCTCTCCGCAGAAGTAGTACAGCGCATCCAACGCCTTGAAAACGAGTGCCAGAATCTCCGCAAAGAGAAGGTACGGCTACGCGAGAATCTCAATGCAGCGGAAAAGGAAGCTGTGACGCTGCAAGAGAGTGTATCTGCGAAAGCACAGAAAGTCAAGGGCGCGTTGAAGACTTCTAAAGCTAAGAATGCGGCGAGCGATAAGAAGCGCCATCTTGATGCTGAGCGCAGGCAGAGGAAGGAGTGTAGCAATGCGCTGAAGGAGCTGGCGAGACAGGCTAAGATTACGGAGGATTTGCGGGCTGAGGTCGAGATGGAACGGTCTGATTATCCGCATTTGCGCGATACTGAGGGTAGAAGGTCGAACTTTACGGTCTTGGTTGTTCCTGTGGAGATGACGATCAAGCGCGCAGAGCACATGAAGACGCTGTCGAAGCTGAGGTTTCGGCACAAGTCCTTCCTGCACGAGGCGCACAAGTGGCATCAGGCGTGGATGACGAGACTGGCGGAAGAAGACGCGGATGAGGGAGAAGAGGAAATGTATGCTTCGGAGTCTGATGAAGATGGAAATGGGGATGGAGATGAGGTAGACGATGATGGAGGAGATAAGTTGTATGGCGGCATGGTGGAGGGAGGAGACATGATGACAGGAGCCGAGTACGATGGATGGAGGTCTATGAAGGGCATACAAGCAGTTTGCCGGACTGCAGAGGCTCGGTACGGACAGATCTGGTGCATGTATGGCGTGGCATGTTCGACTACTCCTTCGGGGTTACCTCGTTCGAGCTACGAGGGTATAGGCACGGAATGTAGAAGCTGAGGATGTCACTCGTCTGATTGTGATGATCCTGATGTATTGAGTCGATGTAAGAGTCTAAGATGTAGATGGAAGTTGACTGCCATAAAAGTTGTAGGAGACGTCGTCCCTCCTTGGCGCCCATCAGCCTCAACGGCGCACGCACGACCCACGGACCCTTGCATGCTCCAGCACCACCACCAACCATCTCAATCCCACACTCCCAGCATGTCAAACATCCACATTGACCCCTACCTTCCTCGCCAACCCTCTTCCACATCCACATCCACATCCACATCCACATCCACCATACGCCCAACCCCCCAATCCAACACACAACCCCCGCAATTCACAACCTCCCGCTTATCCATGAGCACCCCCGCGCCCCCAGGCCCCGGGCTGCGCTACCCCTCGAACAAAAAGAGCATCTACGACCGCAACCTAAACCGCAGTAAAAACGCAGAGCTCTCCCGCGCAGCATTCGCATACCTCTTCATAGAAATGATAGCGTATGCGCAAAAGGGCGCAAAGGACGTTGGGGACTTGGAGCAGCGGTACGAAATACCCACCTTACCCTACCCTACCCTACACTACACTACACCCATATACATACCGTGTTCTATCTCACTATGTTCAAAAGCTCACACATGCTCACAGCTTAAACCAACAAGGCTACCCCCTCGGCCTCCGCCTCCTAGACCTCCTCCTCTCCCGCACCCCCAACCCCCTCACCTCAATCCGCCCCACCCGCATCCTCCCTCTCCTGCAATTCATCGCGCAAACAGTATACAAGCACCTCTTCAACCGGCCCGCCGACGCGCTCGAGCGCTCAGGTGCCGACGCTGCACAGTACATGATCTTCGACAACGAGCCGCTGGTAAACCAGTACATTTCGCTGCCGAAAGAACTGAGTTCGCTGAATTGTGCGGCGTTTGTGGCGGGTGTGATTGAGGGGGTGTGTGATGGCGCGGGGTTTCCGACGGAGGGGGTCACGGCGCATAGTGTGGGGGAGGAGGAGGGCGGGAGGGGGATGTGGCCGGGGAAAA
>Ga0265797_10003939_pt1 | contig 23184 bp, 25 predicted proteins | sample P2T30metagenome_FD_192433 | JGI IMG/M metagenome (GOLD analysis project Ga0265797, IMG submission 192433) | Plant litter microbial communities from East Loma Ridge, Irvine, California - P2 T30 | ecosystem: Environmental > Terrestrial > Plant litter > Unclassified | place: USA: California... | reverse complement strand
CTGCCGCCGGACATGTGGTATGAGCCGTCGAGGCTGCGGACGATGAGGTTGGCGTCGAGGCGTTGGAGTTCGCGGTATATGAGGGTGAGGGCTGAGCCGATGACTGGGATGGGTTGGTTAGCAAAAGAGAGATGACGGTGGGATGTTCGTGGCGCACGTACCTTGACTGGTCATTTTGATTCGCTCGAGGGCATCGACGCAATATCTGAGATTCTCCATTGCCTGCGATGTGAAGTCCTTCGTGGCTTGCACTTGCAGTAGGAAGACGGAGGCTGCGATGTATACGGTGTAGGCTTGGGACGTTATTACGTGGCCGTCGCCGAAGGATCTCGTGAAGAAGTTAAAGATCACTAGGGTAGAATTGGCGGCTTCGAGACACTGTCGTAAGTGGTGACTGTTTTGCGGGTCATCGGAATCGTCTTGTTTGCCGTAAGTTGTGAGCAAGGGTCGATGGAGGAGTATCCTGGTCAAGTGATATAGTAGACTATGCTGGTCAGTAGACTGATCCACAAAATGGGTGTCAAAACGTACTTCAATGTGATGATATGGCTTGGGGGACACTGTTCCGGTAATGAATGGACAGATATCGTCAGATGTGCTGGTAAGTTTTCGTGCCATTTCCCAAGCTTCTGCTCTTCTTCAAGTGCACACTTAGCGACCTCGGAAAGCGTGCCTTCTTTGACGGGATTGTACATTGTTACCAGTACCGCGTTCAAAATCTTGGCTAGAGCGCATGTGTTGATGAAACATGAAGTCGTGTGTGCTTGAGCTGGCGGATAGTGTTGCGTCTGGTCTAACCCTTGAGGAACCCAGGTGTCTATTTCTCCCGTGTCGTCCAGAACTTGGAGTGAGGGGCTGACAGACGTCTCCTGTATAATTGGAAGTCGGCCCAGGTACAAGGAGATGAGCTTGTCCCAGAAGTAGCATGACCAAAATAGTCTGCTTCGGATCTCGATGTCCTCTACAGATAAACGCACTGTCCTAGCGTATCGTCGGCCATCGAAGACAATACCCAAGTCGACTATTAATCTGAATGCCATTCCACTGTACAGCCAGGCTTGTGAGAGGTTGCCTTGGCCACACTCCTGCGCGCTTAGAAGCAAGAGAGCTTGTACTGTTGGAATACTCGGAGCGCCAATTTGAACCGCGTCCATGAGAGAGGCCCGTGCTTGGCGACCGAAGTAGGCGCCACCCTCGAACGGCTCGAGTAGCCTTACCATTCTGATGTCAGCTTTAGCCCACCGTACAGAATGTGCCAGCACTGCATTCAGCAACAGCACAGAGCAATACGGTCCGTTATTCTGCAGGTCGCGCGTGAACGTTGGTCTGTACACGAAGTTGAAGACTGGCTGTACCCAACACCAGTGCAAGTCCAGGAGCAATTGAATAGCTTCGGGCAACGTTGAGAACTTCTCCATGGCGCGTTCTGTCCAGGCACTATTGATGAGTTCTTGCTTTTCTTGTTCGGGGTCTTGTGGCATATGGGCGTCCTGCTGTTCGGCCGGTCCTGCAACACCCAGATTCATGAAGCTCGTACGTCCGTGAAACGATATGTGGCCACGGTCTTGTCTTGTGAGACTTGGTAGATTGGCGGTAGCCTCTCCAAGTAGTTTTGCGGATACCTGAGTCGTCGCATTCGAAGCAGCGGATTTTGGATGCGCTGAACTACTGCTCTCCTGCCCTCGTATTCGGGACAGCTCAGCTTCAAGCTCCGCAATACGATTCTCTAGTTTCTTGGTGTGAGAGATGGATGGCGCTCTGGTACAGATTCGTCAGACCATGTATTGGAATATGCTCAATGAAAGATCTCGTTCTTACAGCTTGTAGACACAACCTTGATCTCCACGCGCAACACATCGCGCGCAAACAGGATGAGCACCGTCACACTTGACCTTGCGACGACGGCATGGCTCACACGAGAAGGCGCTCTTCTTACGGATGCCATCTGCAGATGCGTGGCTGCTTTCAGGTGGCGTTGGCATTTTGATGGAAATGTAGATATCCCATAATGGAAGAGTTCAAACCGGGGAAATGAAGAACCCACACGTCCTCGACGCGTAATTATGCTAAAGAAATACTGTACATAGAGTTCGTATATGCATTGGCCGTGTCGAACCAGTGCGAAGTGAAGTACAAGCTTGAAGGTGTTGCTGGTTGCGTACAGTATTTGGAAAGCGCGCACGCGCCGCAGCACCACCGAGCTCTCTGAAGCTCTCGCTGGGCGTCACATGCCATCCACCATCTCGAACACCTTCTGGCCCTCCACCAACCGCCAACACCTTCGGCACAAACCGCAGCACCACCCATCATGGCCGTTCCCTCGACCGCCAGGAGCAGCTGCTTCCGCGCGGCCTCCCAGTTCAACCGCGCCTTCGCTGCGCCTACTCCCTCCAAGGCCTTCTTCACCACAGCCACTGCGCCATTGAAGCAGATCCGCCCTTCAATCACATCCTACATCCCCGCCGGTCACATTGCCGCTCAGTGCAAACCCCAATCCATCAGACATGCTTCTACTGCTAGCAAGCCCGCTGCGCCCGCGACACCAGCGCCCGAGATCTTGACCTGGAACCGCTTCTTCGACCTGAGGCGGAAGCGCCGCTTCATCAACCTCGGAGCATCCGTCGTCACAGCAGTCATTACCGTGGGCGTTGCTGCGCCCATTATCGCGAACCAGGACATCGACACCTGGGGAGCTCAGATCTCCGGCATGGACCCATTTGTCGTGCTGGGCGTGACCACTTTCACAGTTGCCATTGCAGGCTGGATGTGCGGACCGACCTTTGGAACGGCTGGCTTCAAGCTTTGGGCTGGCAGGAGAGGATGGAACAAGGCGATTGCAGAGGTAAGATGAGTACAAGTGAGCGAGTGAAGGGGAAACATGTCCACTGACACCACTACCAGAAAGAGAAGAGCTTCTACGCACGCATCAAGCGCTACCGTGCCGACCCATCTTCAAGCAGCCCGCAGAACCCGATTCCTGACTACTACGGAGAGAAGATTGCGAGCGTGAAGGACTACAGGCGCTGGCTCAAGGACCAGCGTGTCTTCAACCGCAAAAAGAACAGGGCTTTCGTCAACTAATCCCTGACATCAGGACACCCGACAGAAGGGTCACGCGAGAAGAAAGAAATTCGGTTCTGGATTACAGGCAAGTTTACTGGAGCATGGCGAAAAGGCGTTTTTGTTAGGGATGCACCTCACTGGATGCGGTCACATGCCCAGCTCCAGGCTTGCTGGTAGGGTAGCTCCAGTATGGGCACAGAGAACCATGTTCAAGCCTCAGGATCTCGGCACGATGAACATGCAGGGGGTCTTGATTCAATTGCTCAAGTGTACAACGTATATAAATCAAATTTCCTATCCATACTATTGGCAGTCATTTGTACTACCATTCTCCAGAAGATCAGAATTTCGCGCCCAACTCTTTCTCCCGCTTGATTTGCTCGTCGTCAACAACAATAATAGCCTTGCCCTGGATCTTCCCACCATGGACCATACTAACCAGATCCTCAATCTTGTCGAGTCCATAGAATGGATTGGTCTTGACTGTCACGCCATGCTCTGCGATGCATTTCAGCATGCTCTTGGACTCTTCTGGCGAACAAATTAGCGAGCCTCTGACTCTGATGTCCCTGAAGATGATCTCAGGGAATGGTATCTCAATGTTGTCCGGCTGAGCAATCTGGACCATCAAACCATGCATCTTCGTCACCGCACACGCCAGTCCAGCCGCACTCGAGGCGTCACTCAAATTGACCGTCGCATCCGCTCCCATACCGCCAGTCACCTCCCGCACAGCCTTAACCGCCCCCTCCTTCCCCTTCCTCGCATCCACAACAACATCAGCGCCATACTCCCTCGTCAACCCCAACCCCTCATCCCTCGCATCAATCCCAATAACCTTCAACCCCAACGCCTTCGCAAACTGAACCCCCAAATGCCCCAACCCGCCTCCACTCCCCACGAAACAAACCCACTCCCCAGCTTTCAACTCCGTCTCCAGCACCGCCCTCCACACCGTCCGCCCCGCGCACGCCAACGGCGCCGCACTCATAAAACTCACCGCGTCCGGCAACACCGTCGAGCTCCGCGAATCCACCCGCGCGTACTCCGCAAAACACCCATCCGTCGTAACGCCCACGTGCCCTTTGATATTCTCGCAATACTGCTTTTGCTTCTCTGGTCCCAAGCAATCTTGGCAGCGTCCACAAGGGTGCAGCGGAATACCAGACATTACTCTATCCCCGATTTTGAAGTTTGTGACTGCGGAGCCGACGGCGACGACGGTACCGGCGCCTTCGTGCGAGGCTGTCACCGGGAGGGCGGTGTTGAAGACACCGGTTTGCACCATGCTGTCGGTGTGGCAGTTTGAGGCGACGGCAATTTTGAGGAGGAGGTCGTGCGGTTCCAGAGAGGAGGGCACGGGGATTGTGTTGATTTGGTAGGGTTTGTGGTATTCTGTGACCTGGATGGCGCGCATTTCTGAGGGGATTGATGGAGACATGTTTGTTTCGGTTGGTTTTAATTGGGAGTGGTTGTGGACGGCTTGATGGCTTGGATGTTTCGTGCAGTAATGGGTTGGTTGGTGGCTCTTGGACGATTGTAGTATAGGTTCAATTAATCAAAAAAAGAGCTGCGTTTTTATGGGATTTTGTATTGCATTTCCCATGGTACATAGCTGTGTATGTCGTTGTCAAGTCCTCGGTAATAAACATGTTAGAGTTTCGAGATCTGGGTGGGGTTTGGGTTTCGGGAGGTCGTTGTCGTCATTGCTGCTTGGGCGATCAGGGTTCATGACGCGGTTTTGCAGTTGAGTATTTGAGTATTTGAGTTCTGGCAGTTATGTGCAATTGACCGATGTTGGAAACCGCTATGTTTGTTCTCTGTCAACGGCGATGAGCTTCGAGTCACGTGAAACTAACATTGATGGGATTGAGCAAGCGGTCCGTTCGATGCGTGCTTTAGCATCCATTCATACTCAATATGTTGAAGGGTTTGTCGTGGAAGCTATCATGAACCCATCTCCAGATGCAGTTTTCACGGACTCTAGCTTTTGCCATCGATCGTGCCTGTGTCGTGATCATATGAATATTTGGAAAGAAGTAACAGTCGTACGCTCTCACATCGTTGCTAGTCGGGAGATTGAGAGCACAACTTCAAGCAGTTGAATATCTACAGCAATCTCGATCAGTCGGTACAAGCTAGGGAGACAGTGGGTAATCGTCCAAGACCTGTTATCCTTCCAATCATGAGCATTGCACAGTTCATGTGGCCAAGTAGTCCACGCATGTGGCACGACTCACTCATCGTCGTGTGCATCCTCCATGCGAGGCAACGCATGCGGTGCCAAACACCAGATCCTCGGGTCTCGACACTTTCGGGGCACTATCAGCATATTGAGATTGTCGCTGGGGGTTTGCTCCAAGGGGCTCATTTCAGCGCAGACCAGGTGTACCTTGTTCAGACGTGCGATCTTGCCAAATCACGTCGACCGGAGATGTCACCGCCTTTTGTGGAATTTCGAGCACAGGTTGGTGCTTCGGAGAGAGAAGTCCATGCTTGAAGTGGCTGTGCGGGTTGCGAGACCGGGCGTTGTAGTCTGTGCTGTGTTGTGGTGGACCGTATGGGCGGCAGCTGGGCCCGGCTCCTGCTGGCGGCGACCATTCTAGATACCGTTTTGATAAGAGTCTCAGAAGCCCGAGTGTCTGCGTTTGTCTGTACGAGTAAAGACGATTCTGTTCCCATCACTTCTTACTCGCAACGCTTGTGTATCTGGCTCTGTTCATTATTATTCGTTCGCACTTGCGTACTGACAGCAGAGGGCGCATAGACGACTAGCAATGAACGTCGTTCCATTCGTCTGAGATCGCGTTGATCCTGACGTGTTCGGACCGTCACTTCCGATGCAATTGTTTCGAGGCATCATGGTTCGTTTCACTTGGGGACATGCGAGCTTCTCGTAGGATGAATCGTTTCACATGCTTCTCGAATAACGTCAAGTGAACTCGCGACCTTCTTTGCGACAAGACGATGCTTGCAATTGCGCGTGGTTGGAAGTTGCGTTGAGGAACCGTTGTTACTACACTACACTATCTTCCAACTACAAATCGGTTAGTGTTCAACAACGCCCGGATCTGGGGTCCGCGGAGGACATGGCCCGGCAGAGGCCTTCGCTCGATCGTGCACATTCACGGCGCAATCCGCAGTTATCAATGATTCAACTCCACGAAAGAGAGATAGCAGTGTAGCGTAACACGATTCCCATCGACAGCCTGGCCATATCCAGACCAAACAGGGGAAGTAGCGTGCTGCTCTGAAGCTGTATATTTTCGGCTACACGCTATAGTATTTGTGTTCGTTGCCGCGTTTGCGACGGATTTCTCCGAGCCGTGGCCTGGTCGATCAAGCTTCTCAAATTGCATTCACCTCCTGTCTATTCAATTCTGGTATGGCAGCTCAGGGAGTAACGATACTGCTGCCACGCGAACTGGTTCCTATTTCCTCATAGTGTTAAAAGCGCAAATGACAACCATAACTTTGGGATAGCTCTGCAGGAACAGTGCGGGTAGTACGGCTCGCCGTTCGCCGCTAGAACACTATCAGAAAGATCTGCAGCATCTTGACAGCTTGGCACAAAAGCTGTTTCATCCTAGAGGAAGCCCCTTGTACAGAAGAAGAAAACAACGCGGCAGGCTGACCAAGAGCATCCACTCTTCACGGACGCAGTTCCTTAGGTCTCTTCACAGTCTTCATGCCGCTTTCGCCTCGGTACTTCATGACTCTGGGTCGACGACGAATAGCGTGATACCCGTCCGGCACAATGATCTGGGGTCCCTGTCTAGCCACGCGCTCTATTGCAGGGCAATCCTGGCGCTCTTAATATGGCAGAGCTCTCCATTTGGCAAGACTGAACTGTCTAATCAGAACACCCGGTCAAGAAACCTGGAGATGTAACTGCTGGCTGATTCGAACATGACAACTCCTAGTCGGCAACGCAGTGGCACGGCTTGTGTAGACCAACCATAAGCTAGCCAAACCTCCAGCAGGACGTTTAGACCCACTGCTGGTTTCGCCCTACCGGATCAAGGCGGTTTGCCTCTGCAAGTTGAGCTAACCGCTCACCGTTGTAAGACGATCTTTGCCGACAATCCAGGGTGCAACTGACGCGGTCCATTGTAAGCCTCGATGACCTTACCGTAATGAAGAAGTGCTGTGCCGTTGTTGGAGGAAGGGACTTCGGTCGTGGACTCGTAGAATGCGATCACTCTTGTCATGTAAGTGGCAGTCTGGGCTCTCTGCACCGGTCTCGTGCTATAGCTCTTTATAATATCGGGACCACTACCATTACCATCGCACCCCTGCTTTGATCGCCACTGTTAGCCAACTACCCTTGCCAACTTGCTTCAACTTGGTCAAGTGCCGTTCACGAGCCTCGAGCGAGCCTATCCTCTCCTCGCTTGTGCGCCCCTGCGGAAAGAGCATTGGCTACATTACTATACAGTCTCTTGGTCTCCGCCATTCTTCCTCCCATCACCATATCAATGGGAGTCGTCATGGGTGACAGGAGCGCGCCGATTTGGGGCGTTGGCATCGCATTCTTCGTCATCTCCTGGGTTGCTGTTGGCTTGCGGATATGGGTCAGGGCAGGCATGATCAAGTCGTTCGGCGCAGACGACTGGTCCATGCTGGGTACGCAGCTTTTGAATACCGCGTATCTGGCGTGTCAGCTGGGAGGCCTCATTTACGGAACTGGACGACACATCGAAGACCTCGAGCCAGCGCGAGCTCAAGTAGCACTCCATGTATGCTCAGCCCTCCGAAGAGGTTACTCGGTCGTTGCTAACATGAATTTCAGTACTGGTTCTTCTGCGAGATTTTCTATGTACTCACGACTTCGCTTCTCAAGGTCAGCATTGGCTTCTTCTTGCTCAGAGTAGCTACCGCCAAACTCCATATCTGGACTATCCGCCTTACAATGGCACTTACCATTCTCTTTGGTCCGATTCTATTCTTCGTCTTTACCTTCCAGTGCTCTCCAGTCAGCGCTTTCTGGTCTTTGGAACCAGCGAACGGGAAATGCCTGAACACTACTGTGCTTGTGGGATTGGTCTTTGCCATCTCGGGCCTCAACGTTGTTGCCGACTGGACTTTCGGCCTATTACCATTCTGGATTGTCAAGGATCTCCAAATCCCTGTTCGTCAAAAACGACTAGTCATTGGCCTGCTTGCTTTTGCCGCTGTTGGTAGCACTGCAACATGCGTCCGGTTACCTTATGTTATGGCGCTGAAGGAGAGTGGGAAGGGTCGGGAGGGCGACTTTCTATGTAAGTCTGATGATGGAAGCAGGATATATTTGAGCCTCAGCTGACTTGAATCCAGACCGAACCACAGAAATAGCAATCTGGTCAACCGTTGAGCTTGGCGTTGGAGTCACAGCAGGTTGCGTCGCTACGCTCCGGCCACTTGTATCATCATTACTCAAGAAGTGCGGTGTCCGTAGCGGCATAGACACAAGGGGGACTGACATCCCAAAGGCTATAACTCGGGGTAACCGCATGTCGCTCAACCAATTCGGCACCAACTATGGCCACGGTACTACCGTTACAACGATCACCGGCCAGCGAAAGGAGCACTCGAGAGGTAGCAGCGAAGAGCCTCTGACTGTATACCCTGGACAGATCGGAAAGACGTTCCTGGTGGAGACAGAAGAGACGGACATTGGACATTCGCACCCCAACGATTCTTACTACCCAGGGAGGTAGTAACGAGTCGAAAGAAGTTACATTTCAGATGCGTATAGTTAATATAGCCTAATAATCGCTGCGGGAATTATCCATCGCACTAACACTATCATGATGCTACAACTGTCAGTTATCTAACTTTCTCGAGCCGCAGGGATTGGATCCACTGGAAAGTCTGGTGTTCCTACAAATCTCCTAGGCCCCAACTTGGACGCAAGCACAACGGCAGCCAACATATCGGTACCACGTCGTTGACGATAGCATCCATCCGCCTTTCAACGCCTGCCGTTGTATCACGCTTTCCAGAAACAAGGTTGTGCACCGCCTTTCCCCAATGTCTCAAGCTCCAACAGGCGAAGATCTGCAATCACCGTGATGCGCACCCCCGCAACGTGTGATCTGCCATTGTTACTCTCGAGTGGAGTCTGGTATCTTCATTTGCGTGCAACGTCACATCGTCCCCCGCAATTGTAACGATAACAACGCAGTGATCGATAGCAAGATTGGTGTTGGAGATAAAACCGCCAGGCCCTACTGTCCCCGAACAACTCATAGCCCAACTGTGTGACCGCAATGGCCAAGATACTTGCAGCGCTGTTTTTGTTCTCACAGCTGGTGACCAGCGACCTCCTCGGTCTTCCCACGGTGCCTTTTGTCGAGGATGGCGGCCATCTCAGTCTTTCAAAATTGGGCCGCATCATTGTCGACGCCGAGCATTGTGACACTTCAGATACCACTGGCCATACGCTGATACCCCCGACTCTACTGGAATTCGCCAACACTTTTGCGTCTGACCTGAAAGCTACTGGATCCCATGCTGAAGTTGTCGCTGGAGACCATGCCGAACACGGTAGCATTTTCTTGACCATAGCCAATAGTAGTGAATATGTGGATGCCGCTGGGAGATGGACCGCCGAGGCGTATACTCTCAATGTCACTGATGATCGGATCATCATTACTGGAGCAAGTCCGCTGGGTGCTTGGTGGGCGACGCGATCGGTCTTCCAGCAAAGGGCTCTCAATGGCACCATTGCGACTGGATATGGTGTTGATGCGCCCGGCTGGGGCACGCGAGGTATCATGGTACGCATTTTCCTGCCCTATCGTGCCGATTCTTGCTAGAGACATGATTATGGTTCATCGCTGATGTTGCCAGCTCGATTGTGGCCGTCATTACTACCCGCCAGAGTTTGTCGTTGAACTTTGCACCTGGCAATCATATTGGAAGCAGAACATCTTCCACATCCACTTGTCTGACAATCTCTACAACAACCCCAATTACACCTACGAGCAGCAAATGGAGCTCTACGCCCGTTTCCGCTTGATTTCCGATGACCCTAGAGTTGCAGGGCTGAACAAGTATGCAAATGAGTCTTATACTCGTGCAGACTTCGATCACATCCAATCTGCTTGTGCGGCACGAGGTGTCACAGTAATTCCTGAAATCGAGTCACCCGGCCACGCGCTTGTCATCTCGCAATGGAAACCAGAGCTCGGATTGGAAGGCTCCCTGGATCAACTCAATATCTCCTACCCAGACACAATCCCGACTGTTAAGGCAATTTGGGACGTCTTTGGGCCTTGGTTCAAGAGCAAGGTGTTCGAGATTGGCGCGGACGAGTACTCCGACGATACGCTGACTAAATAGTATGTTTTGGTCCGATTCTCCATACTCTGTCAGCGAGATACTAATATGTCACAGCGAGACTGGTGAGACCTATAACTACTTTGTCAAAAGCATGAACGACTACATCAGGTCGACATTCAATCGATCAATGCGCATTGTGAGTGGACGCCTGTACCATGATGACATTACTCTCCCGTGGCTAACTCAATCCCGATGACAGTGGGGAACATTCCCGCCTCAGTCGAACTACACCGATAACGTCGACACATCTGTCTCCATCCAGCACTGGGAATACTTCGAAGATAATCCTTACTTCGACTACATTCTGAACAACTACTCCGTTGTCAACTCCGATGATCGCGTCTACATCGTCACCAAGTACTCATCGTCCTATCACCAGAGTCTGAACCAGACGTTCATCTTTGAAGGGAACCCTGAAGGTGGTGCCTGGTCACCATACATCTTTGACTCCACGAACACGACGAACAACCCCAAGCGGGACAACCCATACGTCTTGGGCCACATCGCGCCACAGTGGAACGACTACGGCGCCAACGCATCCACATACCTGGAAGCATATTACTCTTGGCGCGACGGTCTACCCGCATTAGCTGACAAGCAATGGGGTGGTAAGATCTCACGTCCCGAGTACGACGCTCTTGTAGGAAAGCTCCATGCAAGCGCGCCAGCACAAAACCTGGACCGCACGATCAAATCAAAATCGTCCACGATCGTGCAATACAGCTTCAACCAGTCATCACCGAGCGCGACCGCAGATGTCGTCAAAGACTTGTCAGGCAACGGCTACGACGGTGACACCAACTGCAGCATATCCTCCGCAAGCCTCCAAGTCCGCGACGGCTGCTCCCTGAAACTCCCACTTGCATCCAAAGGTGAAGATTACACGCTTTCATTCTCCGTGAAACCCGTTTCGGGCTCCTTCGGCCCAATCTTCAGCGGCCAAGACAGTGTTTTGCAGTCTTCCAATTCAAGCCTCGATCTAAAGAGTGGAGGCTACGCATACGCTCTCAACTACTCACTCCCGATTGGCTCGTGGACCCAGGCAAAGCTCATCCGCAATGGCAATCGCACGTTCTTCAGCGCCGACGACGCTCCTAAGATGGAGTTCATTGTGCGGGTTGGTGTGAACGGAGAGAGGTTCGAGTGGGAGTCGATGGCAATTAATGCACCTATCCATAGTATTGGAGGTGGTGCTTGGGAGGGTGACATTGGCGAGGTTGAACTTGTGGATTATGCGAAGTCATGATGAGTTGACAGCCTTGGGAATTGACAATACCAATCTTGATAGACAGATGCTATGAGTTACTTGCGCTGGCAATCAAATGATGCTTCTAATTATGCTTCGGTGACCAACACACTATTCGTCGAAGAACACAAGCACAGCCTCGCTTCCACGAACTTTAACAACGCAATCTTTATCAAGCTGCTCGACCTCAACCTCGCCAACAGCAGTGCCGTTCTCAAACGATTGGCCAGCCCAAGTACTCTTTGAAGTATCCTTCTCATCAACATGAGGAGCTGTCATCCTCTTCAGCGAGACTGACTTGTGATCCTTGCCCTTACCCTTCGGCAACTTGAAGGACACAGTGTAGTCTTCTGTCGAGTTGGCATAGTACGGCTGCATGTTGATCAAAGCCACCTTGTTTATCTCGTCATCGACGTAGAAAGCATAAGCAGCGAATCGCTCGCCGTTGACATCTTCGGGCAGCTCTAAGGCGCGGACCCTGGTGTCAGGTGTGCTGAATGCTTCGGCCATGAACAACTGCGCGACGAAGCTAGGCAGAGCACGCGCTTTACCCCGTCTCAGACTGTCGCGCGGGTAGACGAAAGAGTAAGTGGAGAAGCCCGGAGAGCCATCTTCTCCCGCCTCGTTTGACTGCTGGTCGCTCTGGAAGACGAGAGTAGCACCTTGGTGCAGGTGCACGCTGCTTGCATTGAGTGAAGCGTAGATTAAGTCTGCGTCTAGCACCCACAGTGCTTGGGCAAAAGTGTCTGTCACATTTGGTCGGCCGGAGCAGGAGATGGAGTTGAACTCGCCAATTGCCCAAGGCTTGCCACTGTCCAGGGAAGCTTTCGCGGAAGGGTAGATCTCGTCGATGGCATAGCGCACGAGCTCGGTATGGTTGAGAATGTTGCTTGTTGTCGCAAGGACCAGGCGAGCTGGATCACAGGTTGAGAAAGGATACGAGTGGATGGAGTACTCTGCCACTTCTCCAGTGCTCTCGATGCCAGCAGGAATCAAATCGGCCGGTCGAACTTTCAAGCCAGTCACATCAGTCGTTGCTGAAGACGCCCACCATCTGTCCTTCGGGAGCTCGATGTTCCCCGTGGCGTCCACAGCGATATCGATCGCATTCGTCCAGTTTTGCCATTGAGCGATGTATGCTTCGGTGCTGTTCTTCCATCGAGAGCTCGGATAGTTGGTAGGTTCGTTGCCGAGCTCAAAGTAGAGAATCTTTTCGCCCTGATATTTTGCGGATGCAACCGCCATGTCTCTCGCGATTGGCAGACTCTCGTTACCAAAGTTGAGGGTGGAGACAAATTGCGTTCCTTCAGGGAAGTTGTTCCAGCTCTCATAGTATGCCGGGCCTACAGTGGTTCGGTATACACCTCCAGATGGACTGGTGGTACGAATGGGGTCACTAGCCGATGGATCAAAAACCTATTGGCCCAAATTAGTATCGTACCAGTACCATTTGACACAGGATTGCTCACCATTGAGTCCATGGTAATTCCACCAGGCCTTATTATCGGAGATCCGCCATGCTCAACGATGAGATCCAGAAGACCGAAGGTTAACGCGTTCGGACTGCTTGCGTTACCAAAGAATTCGACCCAAAAGGCAGGCTCGAATGAGAATGAGGCGAATGAGTTCGCGTGTGGGATAGAGGCATTCTCTGCCGTTCGTGGGATCGAGAGCTTGTGATGTTGGACATGAGGTTTTGGGTGAGCTTGCACCGTTGATGCTAATAGCAGACCTGTGCCAATAAGCTCCTTTGTTTGACGCATTTTGACAGTAACCACAGTGGAGCAATAGGAGGGGTGCTGGAGGCTGCGAGTTGGGAAACAATAGGATTATAATGCGAGGAGATCATCAAGATATAGACGTTCGTCCTCACCGTCGATGGACAAGCATCTCGTGCCAATGGTCACCGAGATCATTCATCCTTCGGAAGAATTATTGAGGGGGTCAGCGACGAACAACCAAGAAAAACTTATTGTATATGGCAGCAATGCTGTCGATCGGCAGAGGAGGCATTGCTACGAAAGGCAAAACTCATCTCAAGTGCGGAGAGGAACACGATGTGGAGCCGAGATGCCGACTTCGCACTGCATGCAGGCCCGTACGTCAAAGACGATTGTCGTCTCGACTTTGGGTGATTTCCTCAATTGTGTAATCCTGGATGAGTAGTGTAAGTGACCAAACGCTACGGTTGATTTGGTGAGGCATCATCTTCACGAACACTTCCTGGTGTTAAACTCGCGAGGCGAACTGATGATTCCTCTTTCCTTGCATATTGAGATTGCGTCATGTTCAATGTCGATCTCGGGGTTGGAGTGGAGAAAAGCTTCGGTCCCGGTATTGAGTCCGTTCACGGGAATGAAGAATGCGGGTAGATGTAAACATGTATGTATTTCAACATCGTACCAGGGAGAGGGAAGTGGCTTGCTGTATCTACCATTTGGTCGCACAGTTGGTCTGCCCTGAATGAGGATTGCACTATTTGCTGGTTCTCGAATGCTTTCCACGGCAAGTCACCGCTCACGAGACCTTTACCCACCCCTGCGTGGCATGATGAAGGTGGTAGCGGCAGTATCAGAATCCCAAAGGATCGTACCCAGACTACGGCGAGCACTTACACACTTCCTCCCTGCCTCCTTTTCTAGTCAAGCAAAAAATAAAAGTCGTCGCATGCTCATGGTCTCCCTTACTAAAGAGGGACATTATGACCTAACGCGTGGAGCTTCGACGGTAGCTCGATCCTGGGAATAATACCCGATGATATGCAGCTGAGTTTAGTCGACGACGGCTCCCCAAGTACGCTTCTCTTCATCGTGCTTTGAGTCGTTCCCGTTCCCCTCTCAACTTTACAATCCTACAGACCGTGAAATTAGTTGGCGGCGTTCATTCAATTAAGCGAGAAAACAGCAGCCATGGTCGTTGGAGATTTCCCACTGGCAGGCAAGGTTGTCGTCGTAACTGGTGGCGGTTCAGGTGACCAGCATTGTCCGCAAGCACAAAGGATCTTTCTAACATTCTTCCAGGTATCTGCTTGTCCTTTGTCAAGTTGGCTTTGGCTTCGCAAGCGAAAGTACTCATCGCGGACATCAAGCTCCTCAAAGAAGCCGAAGACCTTATTCGAAGCCCCGAAGCAGCCGGCCGAGTCGCATACGCTACATGCAATGTCTGCAAATGGGACCAATTAGACCGTCTGCCTGCAGAAGTCGAAAGCGCTTTCGGTGAAGGTGCAGTGGCGGATGTCTGGGTCGCAGGGGCTGGTGTATTCGAACCCAACCTAAGCTCTTTCTTCATGGACAACGAAGACGACTGCTACCGGGCAATGCGGATCAATGCAGAGCATCCCATCAAGCTCACCAGAATTGCGATGCGATCGTCCCTCAAAGCGAACAAGCCGGGTGTCGTCCTGATTGTGGCTTCTGGAGCTGGTGTGATTGGCTTTTACGGCTCGCCATTGTACTGTGCTACTAAGCATGCTGTTGTCGGGTTCACCAAGTCCATGGCGCAAGCAGACAAAGACGAGAACATCAAGATCGTAAGCGTGTGTCCTGGTATTGTGGCGACGCCGCTCTGGAAGGGAGAAGATGCAGAGAAAGTGGCCAAGCAGTATGCGTATGATGACAAGATGGCGCTGACAGCCGGAGAAGTCGCAGAGGCTATGAAGGATCTCGTCGAGCAAGGCAGATACGGAGGTGGGAGTCTGCTCGAGGTGTCGAAGGCAAACGGAGTGAAGTTGTTGGAAAGTAGCGAGAGCACGCTGACGCAAGGACCGGAGGCCAAGGCATGGGCAGACGGGGTCTACGCACCAGTAAGAGAAATCCTCAAGAAGGAGAGAGGTGCTGGTTCGCGTGCTGCTACGTGAGGACTTGGTGGACTTAACTGTTGATACTGCGCACGTGCTGCGCCTTCCTTTCACAAACAAGCTTCCAATCTGCTCCTGCTCCCCACAATAACAAACACCTGCAATTCTTTCATTGACTAGCGACCAACGCAACAACACAAAAATTCTCCAAAAGCCGCACACCACACCGGGAACCATACACACTCCACCATAGAAAACTCCTCGTCTGTCGAACGTCATAGAGACAGAAACGCATAAACGACGAAACCATGAACACCAGCCAGCTCGTAACTTCTCCAACCGGCCAGATGGTCTCACAAACACAGCCAAAGACCTTCATCAGCTTGCCTAAAGAGCTTCGTGGCCAAATCTACGAGCTCTACTTCGGCTGCAAGCCACACCTTGTCGTTCTTGCTGGGAAGACTCGTCCTTCCGACTATGATGGCCCAAGCAACCCCGAGATGACGGCGGAAGTTGCGTCCAAGTACGATGTTCTCTACCCTGGGTCTTTCGCTACCTTCGGTGAGCACACCACCGCGGCAGCGGTGCATACAGGCACCAAGTGGAGCGGATCCCTCACCGGCATCCTCTATGCAAACAAGCAAATCAGCTGCGAAGCTGTACCGCATCTGTACAAGTCATGCACTTTCCTCTTCGAGGACCTCGACTTGTCAAAGAAATTCCTCGAGATCGTCCGCCCTGCAAACCTCGAGTCCATCCGCAACATCTTCGTCTACTATCCGGACGAGCTCGAGATCATCTACACTCGGACGGCACACTTGTTGATAACACTGTACCCATGAGACAGAAGTTCCATCTCCTGTGTGAGAAGATTGTCAAGGCGATGCCGAAGGTCAAGGAGCTTACGGTGTGGATCAGGAAGATCCTGGAGCTTGAGAACGAAGGCACTCGCGTTGATGCGTACGAGAGAGCTATTCTCCAGTTCGCAGGCCTGGGAGAGCTCCAGAAGACCTGTGTGAAGAAGTATGGCGAGGTGTTCGACAATTCGCGCGACGAAAATGCCCGTTGGGAGGGTTCTAACGAGTAGACCGTGGAGGGTGTGAAGGAGATGATCGCGACAGGCGATCACGCTGCGCTGGACAGAAAGCGCAAGGAATTCGAGGAGGCGAGGGACACGGAGTGCGGGGGGGGATGAAGAATGAACGTCTGGGTTGGGAGAGTGTTACAGTGTCTCACTGGCAGAGTGTGATAATGTTGTTCCCGGAGATCATGATACTATCACAATGAGCATGGAGATACCGTTGAAGCGAAGACTCGTTCTCAATGGCGAGCATGGTGGTTTTCGGCGCATATAGCCAATGAAATTACCTCATTAACTTGTGACATGCTTTCCAGCTTCACTTGTCTCTCAATGGTGACATGTACTTCCCCATGAGATCAGTGCCGATGATGACACCTCAGTAACTTATGACATCCCCTGTAGCTTCACTGGTCTCTCAATGGCGGTGTGCACTTCCACTTAACAGTAGTGCCGATAATGACAACTCATTAACTTGTGAAATGCCTTGTAGCTTCACTGGTCTCTCAATGGCGATATGTCCTTTCCATTGCGACCACTGCCGACGATACCATCGCATAGATTTATGGCACATCCCTGAGAGATAGCAGTAATCTCGGGGGTTTACACAATAGTTATTAGGTCCACTGCTGATGGGATTGCTATAGTGAAGTTTTGGATACTGCGGGGGTTGAGCAGTATCTCAAGGGTTGAATGGCTATGTATCTGAGTACGTCAACAACGATAGCGCCTTACAAGAGCACGACGTAGTATCGAAGTTGAAGTGGTATCTCACTGGGCGATATGCCATTCTTCTGAACATAGTGCTGCTGGTATTAGCGCATTGAGATTGTCAGACTGTGCTAACACGGGATAGCATCTCAAAGGAACATGATTAAAGGAGTATAGTTCGTCGCTGACGATCTCGCCTTCTTGTAAGGCGAGATACCGCTGAGATTTTGCCCGTATCCCGGGGCTCACAGGTCTCATTAATGTTCTATTGAGCGAAAGACCTCAGCACAGCGTTTCGCAACTTTATGGCACAAGCACCTATCATGTGATAAAAAACCAGAACTTATATTCGTCACTTGAGCATCTAAACCCGCTCTACCCTCGAGTCAGGCACCGGCTTCTCATCATCACTGCCTCTTCCCTCTTTCAAAGCCTCCTCGCCATGGATCGGCTGCGGTCCCAGCGTCGCCCTCCATCCCATCCACCAGTGGCCCTGGAACAGCTCGCCCATACGCTCCATCGGCACGCCCTTCGTCTCCGGCGCCCAGAGACCTAGAATCACGAAGCCGAAGCCGCAAACCAAGGCCCAGAACACGTACGCGCCCCACACGTCGAGGCTGACGAACATGTTTGGCGTCACGCGCACCACGGCGAACTGGAAGAACCAGTGGAGAGCCATGCTGGAAGCGTAGCTGACGCTGCGGATGCGTGTGGGGAAGACTTCGGTGCCATAGAGGTATTGGACTGTGCAGAGGCCGATGCTCCAGCCGACGGCGTAGATGAAGACGGAAGCGATGGCGGCGTCGCTGGCGGACTTGTTGTCTCCTGATCCTGGTTGGTATTTCATGTATACAGCCATATAAATGTGTGCTGAGAGCTGGAGACCGAGACCGGCGAGGAAACAGCGCCTGCGCCCGATTATGTCGATCAAGCCCCAGGCGAAGACCATGGTGAATACGAGCTTGACGATACCGTAGGCTCCGGAGGAGATAAGAGCGCTATCCTTGCCAACAATCCCCGCGTATTCAAAGATCTCAGGAATATAGTACGTAATTCCATTGCCGCCCGTCCATTGAGCGACAGTTTGCATGGTCATGACAAGCAGGAAGCGGCTGCGGTATGTGGGAACAGTGGCGATCTCCTTGATGATCTGTATCAGCGATGTTCCGGCAAGATCGGCTGCTTTCGCACGGCGTTGTGACTCGATTTGTTCGAACTCTTCTTGTACTGCTGCGTCGCTTGAGTCGGAGCCGCGGAGACGTGCGAGAGCGAGCAGGGCTTCATCGTATCGGTCTTGGGATGCGAGCCAACGAGGCGTGTCGTCCATCCACCAAGAGAAGATGAAGGCGATGCCGGTTGGGATGAGGGGAATGGCTTGCACGAGGCGGTATTGGGTGCGAGTGGCTGCCATGTGGGCTTCGGCGCCGTAGTTGATGAAGAAGCCTTGTGCTTTGTTAGCAAACTGTGATCATGAGTGATGAATGCATCAAGGCTTACCAAGCGTCAAGAAGGTCAACAAGACAACCATGTACAGACTGACCATCAGTCCACGCCTTTTCGCAGTCGCAATCTCAGCCAAGAACAGAGGTGCTGTGACAGTCAAACATCCTGCTCCAAGGCCACCAAATATTCTTGCAAAGAGCATGAACCCATAAATGCCAGACGAGAAAATCTGCATCAAGATACCAGTGGCCCAGACACCGATGGCGAGCTGGTACGTCCTGAGACGTCCAATGCGATCATTGAGGAATATGGCGGCAAGAGAGCCGAAAGCAGCTCCCAGCACACCGAAGGAAGAGATGTTCGCCTTGCGATCTGCAAGAGCGGACGCCCGTCCTACCCAATTCGCCTTGCCCAAGTCGAAGTCATCGACAAATGATGTGAGTTTGGTGCTTGCTGAGAATCCACCTTCATCATAGCCTGGTATCTGATCTTAGTCTGGGCGTTTCATGATTTTCTAGATGCATGACGACTCACCTTTGGGGATACCAGCGCAGGCAATGCAGAGGAGAGCGGCGTAGTAGTACAAGGTCGGTCGGCCCATTGTAGCGTTGTGAGCGTTGTGAATGCGCGTGTCCTTTCAACGGTTCTCTTTCACGACGAACTCTTCTTACTTATACACCTCCACCGGCCTCTTGCTCTTGGTGTTAGTGATGCCGGAAAGGCTTGTTCTTTCAAAGCAATTCCCCACAGGTTTTTGGGGAAGGCCATGCGGGGGGCCTGGGGTGGAACTGGATCACGGACGATGGCCGAGCGCTTGGGCGGTGGCAGGCTGTCGCCGTTGGAAGAAATTTGATCCACCTCGACAGAATCGACTTCGGACGATGTCCGTTTGCTCTGTTCGTACGAGTGAATGGGTCTTTATGCCGTGAGCTCACATGACTATGCGCTGTCTGCCGGTGCCCGACCTGCAGTCATGTCCAATTAAGACTTCCCACAGTGGAGACAAGCGGTCTCTCAACAGGCTTGTCTGCGACGGTGCATGAGTACGCGAGACGGACGTTGTGCGACGACGAGCTCCACTCCGGCATATCGAGATTACCGTCTCCAGGTCTTCACTCGTGATGGCATACCGCAGCCGGGTAAACCGGCTTTATAGGCGCAGAGTCCCTTTCAAGCCATTCTCCAAGGCTTGTTTGCGACACACTTCGTTGTATCCTTCTTGGTCGGCATCAAATTTCGCTCGGCCTCTGGACAAGATGTTGACAACAGCTATGAGCCGCCTGATCCAGGGCATGTTCTCCTCCTTCTATGCCATCTTGTGTCTAGCAAAGATCGAGACTCGAGCAGCCGTGCTTCTACCAGCCAGTTCGCGGAATCAAAGCACTCGCCACAATGCGAAAGAAAGCCAACAACCCATCGCACGTCGCACTATTGCTTCCAGACTACCCGAAGAGACATGGGATGGTCATATGCATGTTGTCGACCCTAAGCGATATCCACTGGCATCAAGCGCTATCTACACTCCATCGACCCACTCGGTCTGGGATGCGGTATCCTTCGAAAACACAGTCAGCATGAAGAACATTCTCCTAGTGCAGCCATCCATCTATGGAAACGACAACAGCGCCATGCTCGACGCCATGAAAGCTCTCGGTCCCGAGCGTTCACGGGGAGTGGTTGTCTTCGACGAGTCAACAGTGGAGACCAGCACACTGCAAGAATGGCATGAATTGGGTGTCCGTGGCGTACGCTTGAACCTCGCCAGCACCAGCCAAAACCCAGACATTAATGCATTCCGCAATACCATCAAGAGATACGCAGAGCTCGTCAAGCCCTTTGGCTGGATGGTACAGATCTATATGTCAATGGATCTACTACCTGAGCTCGAATCAACCATCAAAGAACTCGGCGTGCAGGTCTGCTTCGACCACTTCGCACAGCCTACCAAACCCTTGAATACGGCCGGATCCAGTTTCGACCCTTACACAATCAATGGGTTCCCCTCTCTGATCCGATTGCTACAACACGGCAACGTCTTTGTCAAATTCTCCGCCCCGTACCGCGTGGCGCTTGACAGCAAGCAGCTTGATGCGGTGGCAAAGGAAATTCTGCGGGTGCAGAACGACCGCGTGGTGTTTGCGACCGACTGGCCCCACACTCGCTTCGAAGGTCTTGATATCAAGCCGTTCGAGGAGCGTTGTTTGGAATGGGCGGAGGATGCAGGATGCGTGGAGAAGGTGTTTTCGACCAATGCAAGAAAGCTGTGGAGTGTGTAAGATGGAAGTGGTCTTGCAAATGTATAAGGAGACTCAAAAAGTTGTCGGTTGCTGTATGTCAATTCAGCGATCAGAAGGAGCATAATGATCGATCAGCAAAGCCTGATTTTGTGGCATGGCAGGTCAACGGCGTTTTGAGCATAGCGACTAAGATAGACAGTGTTTCTCGTTCAGTTGATAATCATCGCAATTTTCCTCTATACATATCAGCCTTGTTGCGGTCGTGATTCTGATCTTCTGCAAGATTCTTGTATTTTCTCGTGAACGCCAGCGGTCGATCTCAGCACTTGGGGACGTGCAAGCTACCACCAAAAATTCGCATTAATCTCAACACTTCATCGGAGAAACCGCTCGATCAACCCCACGTATACCAAGAAACTCCTCCCGACCTCGCATCAACACATCTCTTGAACAAACCCGCTCCGCCATGCGGACTCAATGTCATCCGACCCACAATCTCCCGGATTCTCAGCGTCGACGTCTCCGTCACCAGCGAAACGTGGCTTATCGCCTCGTCTCCACTGCTTACAGCACGGTCGGCGCTCGGCCATCGTCCGTGTGGTATATGCGCAATGCTCTATGTCAGTCAGCACCCAAGGCCTTGTGAGCCTTGGTCACCAAGACGCTGGTGGTGCGTTGTTGGGATTTTGGGAGCTCGGAGTGTCGGGGGTGCGATGGGCTGGATTGTTGGAGATGGAGGGTACAAAGGTGGGAGGAGGGTGCTTTTGTGGAATTGTTTTGCTGATCTATAGATATCTCTGTATATAATCACGAGGCCTATACATCGTATAACATTTGCTCACAAGCCCAGTAGAACCAACTCGTACAGCCGGTCGCACCATTCACGCCATGAGCAAACCATCAACCACAACAAGTATCGCCGCCGGTGCAGCAGCCGGAGGCTGTGAGACCTTGGTTACAGTGAGTATACATATCCAGAAACGACCAGAAGGCTTCCCCGCTCTAACAAACCATCGCAGTACCCCGTCGAATACATCAAAACCCGCCGCCAACTACCCGCCGCCAAAAACCTCTCCTCAATCACAATCGTCCGCCAGACCCTCGCCGCCTCAGGCTTCAAAGGCCTCTACTCCGGATGTACAGCCCTAGCAACGAGCAACATGTGCAAATCCGGCATTCGCTTCCTGAGCTTCGAGACCGCTCGATCGAATCTCCCTGTACTTTTCCCTAGCCTCAAGAACAGCCCGCTGCTCAGCGTATACTCCGGTCTCTGCGCCGGCATCGCAGAAAGCATCCTCGTCGTCACCCCGGGAGAAGCAGTCAAGACCCGGATCGTCAACGCCGCTGCGACAGCTCAGACTAAAGCCGCACAGCTCTCAACGCTACAGCTCGTCTCCAAGATGCTGCGCACAGAAGGCATCTTCTCTTTCTGGCGCGGCCTCGCCCCTGTCGTCTGCAAACAAGGCACCAACAGCGCCGTCCGCTTCTCCACCTTCAGAGCTTTCGGAGACCTCCTGCGAAAATCAGACACCATCCGTGCGAACGCGAGTCCGTCGGCGGTGACTTTCGCGGCGGGTGCGGGGAGCGGTGTTGTTACGGTGTATGCGAGTATGCCTTTTGATAATATCAAGACGAGGGTGCAGACGCAGAAGGGCACGGGAGGAGCGGGGATGCTTGCTACTGCGCGGACGATGTTGGTGGAGGAGGGGGTGAGGGTGTTCTGGAAGGCTACGACGCCGAGGCTTGTGAGGCTTACGTTGAGTAGCTCGATTACGTTTACAGTTTATGATTCTGTTGTGAAGAGTAGTCGGGGGTGAGGGCGTTGCGGAGCTGGAGATTGACTGCCCTGCAAGGTGAAGATAGCTGGATCTGGCCTTGACAGGGGAAAGAAGCCAGGTGCAGGGACACTACGACATGGAGAATATCGAATTCTTCATACACTGGACCTTTGGCCGACCTCCAAGCATACTGTTTAGCTCAGCCTCAAGATGCGAAACATGCATGAGCAAGCTACGACTTGGATGCGACTTGTGCGATCATCTGCAGCAGAGTCTGAACCCACCTGTGCCAGGATTTCCAGAACTACATGTCTAGGACACATCGACAGATGAGCTTTCTGTGGCTGGACTCTTGCAGGACTTCTTGTGCTTCAATATCGAGCGTCCCTTCCTGTAGCTTCCCGCGAAAATTCATCGTCACGGATCGTCAAAGCAGACGGTGACAGTCTGTGAGACTTGATTCGAGAGATCTGGGAGAGATGTCACCTAGCACAATAACGTAGTAT
>Ga0265797_10003938_pt1 | contig 23184 bp, 21 predicted proteins | sample P2T30metagenome_FD_192433 | JGI IMG/M metagenome (GOLD analysis project Ga0265797, IMG submission 192433) | Plant litter microbial communities from East Loma Ridge, Irvine, California - P2 T30 | ecosystem: Environmental > Terrestrial > Plant litter > Unclassified | place: USA: California... | reverse complement strand
AAGGCCGCATCGTTCAGTTGACTGAGCTTTGGGTCGGCTCTGATCAGGGAAGCCGCGTGCACTTGGAGATTCTCACAAGTGGTCGTCTTGAATGAGGTATGGGATTTGATCGCCTTAGCCAGCGCACGTTGGTGCTCTTCCTCGTTGACTTTGTGTTTGTTGGAGACGTAAGAGACCAGTTCTGGTAAGTTCAAGCTGGTGTGTACGAGGAAAGTGTTCCAACGGACGGCAACATCGACCTCGGCGTGGTAGGCCTCGCGCTCGTTGTCGCTCAGAGATTTACCGTTGGAGCGAGCCTGACTAGCAGTTCCAGCGGGAGCGAGTGGCTGTAAGTTGATCAGAAGCTTTCGCAGCTGCTGGCGCTTCTCTTTGGTAAGGGTGTAACCTTCCGGTTGTGGGGTGGATCGATCAGTGTCGACGTGCTCGACAGTGGGAGCAGTGCGAAACTTGATGGTTGGCATGCGAAGGCCGCCAGATAGGTCAACAAGCGGGTCGGGGACGTTTGTTCGGAAACCCTTGAAGGTGGTCGAGAAGGAGGTACGAGGCTGCATCGGATCTGGAGGCTCGTTTGCACTCGAAGGGACACTGCCACGGCCAGATGTATTGCCACGACTTGCTGAGAAGCTGCCGTGAGGCATGATGCCAGAGCCACTGGGAGTGGGTCCCAGCGTCATGACCGAGGTCGTGCTTTTTGAGCCTGCCTTTGCTGTAGAGTCTTTATGGTGTAGCGTGTGAGCGCGGATGTGATGAGGAAGTGGAAGATGGATGAGATTCCAGATCAACTTTCGACGTATGCGAAGGAGCGAGAGGAACGGCGTCCGGTGCGGAAGTGCGGTGGCAGAATGTGCAGTGATTGCGAGTGAAGAGCAAAAAGCTGCCACCTACAGAGTTTAGTGAATGTGGTATCCGCTGCAAACGCAAACAACGGTCTCTTTGATCCCTCTTCACTCTTCCTGCAGCAAACGCCTTCCATCAAACCTTCAGCAGGTCCTACCTTGTTACGATGTTCATAAACCTCGGTATGCATGACTGCGCCTTTGATACTTCTCTGTTGATGGGTCCGAAGTTGTCGTAAATAGGGCTTCCAACGGCAGACGGTCGATGAAGTCTTCCGATTTGGCCAGTGAAGTACTTGACCATTGTAACCTGAGGCAAGATACTGGCATTGTCACGACAGCAGCCGTTGATGAGGGAACTTCTTCCTCACCAAAAAAAAATATTCATACCGAATGTTATTGACGCGTCGGAGTCCTGCGGCTGAAGCGTCCGGACATTCTGACTGAAGCGTCGTAAAGATGGACTCTTCCACTTGTTCCATACAAGAGTGGTGGACGTTACTTGCGTGCTGTCAAATCCTCCAACCGCAATGTACTTGTTCCGTGGGTCTTGTTGTAGGACTGGAGGCGAGGAGAGTTCGAAAACAGAGGCCAAGGTGCCTTGGTGGAAGGGGCGGAATATCTCTTTTGAGAGTTGCCCGATCGACCGGTGCGGGTAATTCCGTTTCGCCGACACGAAGACATTGGGCTCCGCCTTCCAGGCCACGATGAACGATCTCCTGGTCGTCAACATGCTTTTCCGTGGCTCATGATCCTGACATGTTGGCGCTGTCAAAGACCCCCAGACCTTGCACAATGCGTCGCTGAACTCACTCCGCCTCGAATGCGAGTGCATCGATCAGGTCTCCATGTGCCGTTCCGACAACAAGAGAAACCCTCCACTCGTGGCCTTGCGAGTCTTGCTGCGCTCGCCGGCACTCGAAGGACAGAAAACATCGTCCAGCACGTTCTAGCGGGCGGATAATCAGCAATGCATATACCGGGACGGCAAGCATCCTCAATCCTTCTTCCACCTCTCATACTTCGAGACAGGCCTTCCATGCAGGACATTCGCCACTGCCCTGTTCTAGACGCGTCGACAAAAGATACACCTTGATGATATATCACAGGGTCGTCTGCAGGTCCGCGATTTCACTGCGCCTATCAGCTGCGCCTAGACAGACCTGTCGCGAATGGGAAGGTGATGCTCGGCGGTTTGAGGGGAGCATTAGATGGCTTGGATGGCGTCCAAGGCAGCGAGGCGCAGGTCTCTATACTTTGCTTGGTGGTGGTCCTGCCTATCTCTGGCAACGGGTTGTGTATAGGCAGACATGTCTACATACCTCGGGCTTAGCTAAAAAATTTGGCTTGGTTTTGGTCTTGGAACGCGATTTCGTCCTGGGCGCTCTGTCCCATTTAGGCAGGTCAGGCTTATCGACGCCGTCGAGTCTCGACATTCGGCGGTGTTGATAATACGGTACAGTAAAGTGAGGAATGTTACGGGAGCAATAAACACGCAGTGGTAGAGCTATAAGTATGGCAATACAACCTGCTCAATCACGCTCAATCCTCCGCATCAGCCTCTATCGAACGCAGCCAAGATGAAGTACTCCGCGCCTTTGTTGGCCCTTTCGGCCATTGCCAATGCCGCTCACTTCTCGAAGGAGCAATACGAGTCTGGCGAGGTCCACCAGCGGATCATTGACATGAAGAATGTGTGTTGCCTGAGTGCATGCTCACGAATTGATTCCATCGCAATACTAACACATGGAGTAGGCTCAATGGGATGCACTCGAAGCTGCCGGTGCCCTCAACAGCTCCCAATACCCGTCTTGGAAGGACTGGGACCAGCTCCCCAAGAGCGTCAAGAAGGGTAGCCTGAAGTGCAAGCGTGGTGTTGCCGTTGCTGAGAAGGGAAACCCCGATCAGGTAATTGCATTCGTATTATCAAGCCGTGTAGTAGTACTTACTAAATGCCGATCAAATAGACCTTCCGCTGCAAGAACATGGATCTTTACGATTTCATGAACCACGAATCGTTGGGCGGTGGTGAGGCTGATCCTCGCTATCCTAACCGCCGCGGTAGCAGTGTATGGGGCTGGGTTGGACCGAAAGGCCGTCAGATCGGGTTGATCGGGCAGCATACTGGTCAGTTCTGCTATGGTTATCCGTCATGGCAGCTTCGAGCTAACACTGGTACAGGCACCGCATTCGTCGAGATCGACAAGAAGGGCAAACTCACCTACCTTGGACGCCTGCCAGCTCAGGATCCTCTGGGCTCCTCGTGGCGCGAGATTCGCGTGCTCAACAACCTCGCCATCATTGGCTCGGAAGCCGTTGGCCACAACGTTCAGATCTTCGACTTGAACAAGGTCGCTGCCATTGACCCTAAGAGCCCTGTCACTTTCGACGCAACCACCGACCTTGAAGGCCTGTTCGATGACTTGCCAATCGGCAGAGCCCACAATGTAAGTTTGACACTCTCAGGAGTTAGAGGTTATTACTCTCATGCACGACACACATGCTAATCAGTACCAGGTCGTCATCGACTGGGACAACGAGTACGCTATCGCTGTGGGCGCACAGCCCCGTAACCAGACTTGTGCCGCCGGCTTGGAGTACATCAACCTCGACGACCCGACCAACCCCTACAAGCCCGGCTGTGCCAGTTCCGATGGCTACACTCACGATGCTCAGTCAGACTTGCCTCCCTATCTGATCATATGGACCATCACTGACCAATTGATGTAGATGTGTAACCTACAACGGCCCCGACCGCCGTTACAAGGGCCGCAACATCTGCGTTGCCTACAATGAAGACTCGTATGTTGCACATGTCTTGAGCAGAACCATCGATCAGTAGAAGCTAAGTGTCAAACAAACAGGATCACCGTTTGGGATTCGACCAACAAGGCCAACTCGAAGATGCTCGGCCGTCTCGAGTACCCCGGCGCGACTTACACTCACCAGGGCTGGTGGACCGAGCGCAACTGGCACCAGTTCGTCCTGCTGAACGACGAGCTCGACGAGGTGGAGGGTGTGGTCGCTGACGGCGTTCCTATCACCCACATCATCGACCTGACCGACCTGACCAAGCCCAAGTGGACCGGCACCTTCCAGTCCACCGACGGCGAAATTGCCGTTGACCACAACCTTTACATCGAAGACGGCGTCATGTTCCAGTCGAACTACGGCGCTGGAGTCTGGGTCACTGATGTCCGATCCATCAGCAAGTACCCCGACGGCAGCCGCATCAAGCACCTTGCTTTCTTCGACATGCACCCTGAAGATGACGTAAGAATCCCATTATCCGTTGTTACGTTACGAATCCGATGCTAACTACCCTTGTGCAGGCGACTGGTGGAAGTCTTGGATTTGTCGGCACTTGGGGCAACTTCCAGTTCCCCTCGGGCTTCATTCTTGCGAACACGTTCGAGCGCGGAGCGTATGTCCTCAGAGTGGCTAGTGGCCGTGGCCGTAACGGTGGCAAGGGCTTCGGTGGCAAGTCGAAGTAGAACTCCAATGGTCGGATCACATCACGTGATCGTTCACAGCCAACACTGGACATCGCCATATCTCAGATAGCGGTGGACGTGCATAGGTCAATCTGTGTTGGACATTGCTGCAGCTAACATAGTTACTGTCATCTTGTTCATATACTGCAATATCACGATGCATCACAACAATTCCCCCAAGAGACAGAGGAGCCAACTCAATTTTCAACTTCTATCTGTACGCGTTAGTAGGATTACATTATATATGCAGTCGAAAACCGCCGCTCCACCTTCACATGGTCATACGTAGTGTCAACAGTTTGATCACGGATGTATACCAATATTGACTATGATAGATCGCAACCGTATCATACAATGTAGCAAACATCCAAACATCACACTTGCAAACCTTTAGTCACTATACACACATACATACTCGTATAGACCGCGAGAGACATCAACAGCCCAGATTATCAACACTGTCTCAATACGACACAAGCATGAAGAAACTCAAGCAGGCTTTCAGCAACAGATCCATCAAGGACAACACCCTTTCCAAAACCAAAATCCCTCCTCCTCCGAAACCCCAACCACCTCCGGTCAAGCAGCAACCACAACCTCAACTGCAACCATACCGCCACATTCCCCTCGGCTCCGGCGGCATCATCTCCCACATACCATTCGGCAACCTCGCCAGATCAAGAACATACGTCGGCACGACCGGCACCCTCGACACAGTCGGCGTCTTCTTCGAAATCTCCGACACGCGGTGCTTCGCGGCGCACATCGAAGCATACACCACACGCCCATCTTCGACAGAGAAGCACTACAGCTTGGACTTCCAGAGTGCTTCCCAGTTGCGCTCGACGGTTATTGCTCGGCTTGACGAGACTGTAGCCGGTCAACGCACGCAGCGTATGCGGGAGACGCTGGTCATGAGTTGTACGCGGTTGTCTGGGCAGGAAGCCAGGGCGTCGGAGGTTGTGGCTAAGGCTGTTAGGGAATGGCTTGGTGCTGGGTTGTCGAATGGTGGTAGGGTGGCGGAGGCTGGGGTGGGGTTTGTTGTTGGGTGGCCGGCTGCGGAGAGTTTGGTGTTCGAGCATGAGCTTGGGGAGGGTTGGAGTGCTGTTGAGTGTGGGATTGGGGAGGGAGAGTGGAGTTTTGGGGTGGTGGAGAGGGAGGTTGAAGGGAGTGAGGAGGCTTGGTGATGGAAGTGTTGGTTCGACTTGGCTGGACGATCGAAGGCTTGTGTAGATTGGAAGTGCAAAGGAGAGGATAGTGCAGTTGAAGGACAATGGAATGGTCATTCACACACACTTGTGTGTGATCGAAGCTACATGAGAACTGCTGCTGCTGCTCTTTTAGAAATCCTCGAGCTTGTAGACCTCATACGCCGGCTCTTCGTAAGGATGAATTCTGTAACGACCAGGTTAGCGATGGACAATCGGGAAATACTAAGCATCAAGCGCTGCATTCTTACTTTTTTAATGCCTCGATGGCGCGCTCAGTGATTTCGCGTGAATTACACACCATCTCACACCTAACTTCGCCTACCTCCTCCAGTTGACCCTTTGTTCCAATCGCTGGGTTGGCATCATCGCCGGGCCTAAATTGGCCGATCCCAGGTGTTTGGAAGCAACAATTGCTATAGTTGGGGTACGTTCCAGCGCCGGTAGCAAAGATGGCCGTCTTGAGCTCGTCGAGGTGTTGTGGTGGAGTGAAGAAGATGAACTTATAGCGGTCGGAGGAGGCCATGTTCAAGGTTGGGTGGTGGTGTTAGTACGTTAGTAATGATGAGAGCAAATTACTAACCACGAGTCGAGACTCTTGACTTTAAGAAGGGATGCATTCACTTATATGTCTTTTTTGAGTGATGCCCAAGATTCGATGTCATGGTCACGTCGCGTTGCAGTTAATATACGCGGCTCCATCGGATGTACACGGCGCGCCGATGCCGAAACGGGACGATTGACTTCAGGATTGGCAGGGTCTCGACAGCTCTGGGGGCTTCGCGAGAGCTTCGACTGCCTTCCCCCTGCTCTTCCACTCCATTCACTCATCTTCTAGTCCTTCCTTTGTCTTCTTTGGCCTGGCCATACCCGCTAATCATGGCTCCGAAACACCGCGATGGCGATGTCGTCGCGACCGTAAGTTCTCTCAACCGACTAGACGCCGCAACGCCAAAGCTGACACCTTCAAGATACCTGGCCAATGGATCACCCACTTTCACACCATCTCCGCCTATGCGGCCTTCCTCGGCGCCTTGATTGTCGGCATGTCCCTTCATTACACGAAAATTGTCCAAAACGAGCACTTCGGATACCCCGTCGAATGGTTCCCCTCTGTCAGCGCAACCATTGGAGACCGCTACCCTGAGCGTTCCGTCTTCCAAGTCTTCATCGCTATCTGCTCCGGCCCACGCTTCCTGCTGGTATTCCTCTTCTACTGCATGTCCAACACGCCGGGCAGCAGCTTGCCGAAATTCGTTGCGGGAGTGGGTGTTTTCAGGACATTGACATGCGGTGGATGGACATACGTTACAAGCACGGATGATCACGATTGGCACGATATTTTCATGATCAGCTACTTGGTCGCGACTCTGCCTTGGACGCTGGGCTGTCTTGCATTGAGCCCGCCGAACCCGAGAGCTATCAAGCTGAGGAAATACTTGGGTGGAGCTTTCTTCGCAACACTCGTTCCGCTCGTGTACTTCTTTATCCAGCACAAGGTCCATCGCGTGCCAGGCGCATACACCATTTACGCCTTCTTCGAGTGGTCTCTGGTTCTTCTGGACGTTGCTTTTGACGCAGTCACTGCTGTTGACTTCAGCGGCTTTGAGATTGTTGTCAAGGATGTCAAGGGTCTGAGCAGAGGGTACGTCCTGCGGCTTCCGAAGTAGCTGGTACGAGCTGCCCGCTCCATATCGTTGCGTTCGTGCAGAGGGTTGATTTGCTGACGAGCCGCAGAAACAAGCAGAGCGTCTCTGATGCAGTCCTCGAGAAGGAGAAAGACAAGCCCATTGGCCAGGTCTTCGACGGCCGCTTCTCGTGGGCGGCGCTCCTTGATGCGGTCGCCGATGTCTACCTTGGCGTGAGTGTTTCGCATGATTCTCACTCATAACATTGCTAAAACAATCGCAGCTCTCGTTTTGGACCATCCTCACTGGCCTTGGTGTAACAGTCTGGTATTTCCCGCTTTGGTACATGGGTATATCCGGTTTCGAAGTCGCTGTGATGTCGACGATTTCTCCGTTCCTTCTCGGTATTGGTCCTCTTAGGAGATTTGTGACTCGTTACTCCGCGATCACTCTCGGATCTACCGTCGTTGGCATGTCAGCCTACCTGTTCAGCACTCCGGTAGGCCGTCTGGGCGCTATAAGCTTCAGTGTCTGGATGGCCTCTTTGGCTTGGTCGGCGATCTGGTACTCTGAGCGTGGAAATGCCATGAAACTGGAAGCCAGAATCATGGCGTGGAGCATCGGTTTGATCGCCAGCAGCGTTGCCAAATTCGCATGTCAAACCAACAACCCGTTCTGGCCGATTATGCATGCCGCGAACGGAGGCTGGAACAAGACTGGCATTCTCCTCTTCGTCCTTGCAATTGCACGAGTCTCCCAGAGACAGCCTGGCAACGGCGATGTTTCCCACGGCGTTGAAAAACCCAAGGGCTCATCAGCACTCGCAGGTCTCGGTCTGGCCGGCCTTCTCTTCGGTCTCCATTCTTTGCTGTCTGATTCAAGCACAATGATCATGTGGGTCTGGGAGGGCTACCCCGTGCGTGGTCCTCTTGCTTCACCTCACGGCGCTTGGACAATCTTTGCCATGGGTGCTGGCTTGATCTTCGGTCTCTTCTACCCCAATCTCACTCGCACTTGGACTGCTTTCGGTATTGGATCTACAGGCGCTGCCTTGTTGACCTTGCTCTCCAACTGGACTGGCTACTATGGCGGTCTTACGCTTGCCTTCTACATGATGGCCCTGACACCCGCATCGATCGGCAACGCTGTTCGCTACCCGCCTGGGAGGACTTTCTTCCTCGCTTTCTTTGTTTACAACATCATGGTCCTTTTCCACGTGTGGGTTGTCGCCTACGCTTTCGTGCCTGGTGGCTTCCTGGTGCGTGAGCACACCGACTGGGTCATGGCGACGACCATGCTCCTTATTGGTTGCGGTGTCTTCAACTCACTTCAGGACAACACCCCAAAGCGTCAGAAGAGCATGAAGCCTCCCGCCAACCCGGCTGCGAGGAAGCAAAGGAGCTACTATATCTACATCCTGCTCCTGCTCCAATTGATCAGCGTTGCTGTGGCATACCTTCGCTTCCCTTCATACGATTATGCGCCTCACCACCCGGAATCCAAGTCTCTTAACGCCGGAATCTGGACCATTCACTTCAGTCTCGACAACGACATGTGGTCCTCTGAGAAGCGTATGGAGTCGCTTCTGCGCGAATCGGAGCTCGACATCATCGGCCTCCTTGAGTCAGATCAACAGCGCATTATCATGGGCAACCGCGACTCGACACAATACCTCGCTGAGCAGCTCGGTATGTACGTCGATGCCGGTCCTGGTCCTAACAAACACACATGGGGCTGTGCACTCCTGTCCAAGTTCCCCATCGTGAACTCAACCCACCATCTCCTTCCATCTCCTCACGGTGAATTGGCACCCGCAATCCACGCTACGATTCTCGCCTATGACGAACTTATCGATGTCTTCGTCTTCCATTCTGGTCAGGAAGAAGACCCTCTTGACCGCAAATTGCAGATGGAGTACCTCACCGCTCTCATGGGTTCTTCTACTCGCCCCAGCATCCTCCTTTCTTACCTCGTCACCAAGCCCAAGCAGGGCAACTACAACGGCTGGGTCAGTGAACGCAGCGGTATGCGTGACATCGATCCTAGCGACTGGGATCGATGGTGCGAGTACATCCTTTACAAGGGCATGCGCCGTGCAGGTTATGCGCGCATTTCCCGCTCGACTATCACCGATACTGAACTCCAGGTAAGAATTGAGAGTCGAAGCTTCCGAGAGAATCATTTGCTAACTTTCACTCTCAGGTCGGCAAATTCGTCGTGGGCCAGCCAGAAAGTACCGACGAAATAATTTCCGAAGACCAGGTGCCGGCGAACTTGCGCTTCCCTGAAATCTTCAAGGGACAGGGCGTTAGGGGACACCGGTATCATGTGTTTGATCAGCCCAGGTACTATGCTTGAGTAGAGTATAGGGATGTTGCATCTAGTGCGACATAATCGAAGTCGAACCGGCTAGTGGACCTACGGATCCTTATATCATTCTGGTAATACTCGATTGTAGACGCGCTTAAAACATCCAGTTAGATAATCGTGATCCGTCTTGCTGTCCACCGAACCCATTTGGTTACTCTAATTTATTCTGCTATCCCGGCGATCCTAGAATTTGCGAACGGGAAAGGATGTTTGGAAAGAGAACAATGACCTGCTTGCAACCCAACAAGAACGTGAACCAAAAAACAAACCCTCCTCTCTTGCGCGCTCGTGACCTCTTACCCGATAACGATGGACTGCGGGCTTGTTTTCCTCGCCCGTGTTGGCTAAGACTTCACTCTTGACCAGTTCTGCAGACGTCTAGGCAAGCTTATTGTGGCGTTCTATTGCCGCATTCCGCTCGTAGTCGAGCCAATCGGGCTGCCCGGGGCTTGGATGACCTCGTATACCATCGGCTCCTGGAGGATGATAGGGCTCTTTGATGTCCCAAGCCGTGGCTTTGCCTTGGTTAATTTTGATGCGAGATTGGAGATCATATGAGCTTGGAATTGTTGTTTTGGCAGGCTCGTAACAATACTACTATGTAATTTACTACTCGTCGTACAGAGTTGAAGAAGACAGGTTGGATTGTCCTGGCCTGGCACACCTGGCTGTGAAACTCGGCAGGGCGGCTGTTGGTACTGTGTACCATCTAAGCGAAGCTCATTGATGAATCGATCATGTAACGACGGTGGTAGCATTACCAGTGACCTGCATTTATCATGCAGATCTATCTGACATGCCTGCTAGTTCGGGGCTGGTAGATGGAAGTCGGAAAAGACACCGTTACATGGTCGGTTAATGCACCATCGTGAAGCTTCTGCGGTGGTGGGTGTCTTTCGAACCACAAATCAGTTGGAGGTGATCCAACTCGTCGACGTTTAAGCGATCCAATTGCAAACTGACATTTTATCTACCTGGAACTGTCGGACGAGTTGGCTGAAGAGACACGAGTTCTTCACCCAATAGTTGATGTTGGCCGCGGCAGCCGGCGGGAAAGGGTCGGCGATGACTTCACTCCCAAGACTTCCAAGACGATCCACCTCACACGTAAGGCTACTGCAACGCTACAACAACCCCCTGGAGGATCTGCCCAAGAGTTGCAGTCTGACGCCGAGAAGACATACACACCACAAGGCAGTGAAGACGGATGTTATCAGCAGGTCAAGTCGGGCCAGACTTGGTTGTACAGGGCAAACATGCTCCTTGAGGAAGGTAAGAATTGAAGGTAGGCGCAGTTCGCTTAGTTTCCTTGTCCCAGAGATCCCAAGGACTGCGGCGGTATACACGGTAGCACAAGGCACGTGGCGCCAAGAAGCATAACGTAGGAGATTGGATTCGTCTCCAATTACGTCGGCCGGCCTGACATTATCTCCCTAGGCACTTCGTGACGCCGCGGCATTGGCACCAGATAAGGTCATGGAGTCCGTTCCAGGTGACCGCGGTCCGCCAGGGTCGCGTCGCGATATATAGCTACTCGACTGGCCTATTGTCTGATGGCACCGCACCTGTTCTCGGATTCGGACGTTTTCGAGGGTCTCTTCTACTTTGGCTCGTCGACAAGATGAAAGACTCGATGCGACAGGACGGCTACATCTCCAACAACCTCGGCGACGGAGTGAACGCGCCCCAGGAGAAGACCACAGGGTTCGGAAGCAACAAAAGGACAGCTGGAACTTCCCCTCTCGCGGACCATGACAGCGGCTATGGTGTTGTTGAAGACCACTATGGCGGCAAGAAGCTGGGAATGACCAGGGTAAGAATAACTACCTCTAGACATGATCCTGTCAATGCGTGATCTGACGAGCGATCAAGACCGCCCTCATCTTCTTCACCAACCAAGTTGGTATTGGTATTCTCAGTCTTCCCGGAATGATGCACACGATTGGTATGATCCCGGGTATTTTCACGTGAGTCTTTTTCCTTTTTTCCCTTTTGGTCGCCCTCCATGATCCGGATGGACTGGACACTGACTGAATGCTATTAGAATCATTATATTAGGCGCTATCGCAACGTACACTGCCTATATCCTGATCCAGTTCTATCGCCGCTATCCTGCGATCAGAGATATCGTCGATGTTGCGTATATCATGGGAGGCAAACCGCTGGCGATCATCGTTGGCTTGGCGAACGTCCTCAATCTTTGCCTCATCTGCGCCTCTGCCAACGTCACATTGTCCATCGGCTTCAACACCATCTCGAGGCATGCACTTTGTACCGTCGGATTCATCGGTCTGCCGATGGTGGCCTGCTGGCTGTTGTGCATGCCACGAAGCATGAACTTTGCCGGCTGGTTCGGTATCCCTGCTACGATCAGTATTCGTAAGAGCTCTCCATGTCCTATATTGCTTGGCTTTGGTGTCATCGCTGTCCAAATCGCTGACCGAATTTAGTGACTTCCGTCCTCATCGTTACAATTGCTGTGGGCGTTGATGGTGCCAACCAAGACACCAACGGCTACTTCGGCGAGCCTCCCAATGAGCCGATTCAGTTGCAGCTTGGTCCCAACCCTCTCGCTTCGATGAATCAGCAGTTCGAGGTAAGTCTCAGCCATTCTTGTTTCGATTTCTCCCAAGCTTCCAATTTTCCAATTTCCAATCTTCTATTTTCTGTCTTTATTATCAAAACAACAGCAGACTCAGAATGCAGCTAACATCTTTCTAGAGCGTCCTAAACGTCGCCTTTGCCTACGCCGGAAACCAGGCCTTCGTTACCGTCATGTGCGAAATGCGCAACCCCAGCAAAGACTACACGCCAGCTAGTAAGTACAGTGTTCCTCGGGATTTCTTCGATTCCTGTGCAAGCGTACTGACCAATCTAAGTCATCTGGCTAAATGCAATTGCCGTACCGTTGTACGTGATTATCGGCTGTGTTATCTACAATTTTGCCGGCCAGTACGTCGTTGCGCCAGCTTTGGGTTCCGCGCCCGGTGTTCCCAGTCAAGTCGCCTACGGTATCCTCATTCCAACCATGCTGGGCTCTGGCTTGGTATTCGGGCATACAGGAATCAAATTTATGTATAACCAAACAGCAAGCCTTTTAAATATTCAGGCCAAGTTAACCGACAACACGTTCACTACGTGGGGTGTATGGCTTGGGTGCGGCACTACCTTTTGGGTCATCGCCTTTGTCCTTGCAAACGCCATTCCGGCCTTTGGCTCCATTCTTGCCATTTCTTCTGCTGTATTTGTTACATGGTATGCACGTTCCCCTCTCGCAAGATCCAAATTTTAAACTAACATAATGCAGGTTCACATTCGGCTTGGCCAACGTGCAGTGGATCTTCCTCAACTGGGGTCAGCAATTCTCCACTTGGCGAAAGTCTCTACTCGCTATCTTCAACTGGTTCTTATTCTTCGGTATATGAAGCCCAAGTGCGATTCGCTGATTGTCGAGCAACCCTGACTAACGACGATGTGCACAGCTTCCGCGTTCCTCACGGTTTTCGGCCTTTACACATCGATCTCAGACCTCAACGCACGCGTCCAGGATCCCGATGACCCCCTCGACGTCTTTACTTGCGCCGATAACTCCTTGTTCTGAGCAAAGTTGTCGAGACTCGAGTTGCGGAGTGTACGCTATAAACGAAGCGGCTCCATGTCGTGAGCTAAGGTCTCGCCCTTCTCAACAGTTGCGTCGCTAGTCAATACATTCAGGATGAAACGAGTCCGGCGAGTGAGAGATGGGTGAATATCATGACAGTGAGATGAAAATGTATTACTCGCATCTATAAAATGGGTTGACTGTTGACCTCTTGAACCGCAACGTCGAGCCTTGTCAATGCATCCTGAAATCCCTCTATAGCACCCTGATCTGCTGGGTTCTGCATCTCTACCAGACTCTCAGCGACTTCCTTCACCTGATCTAAATCTTTATCCACCCTTGCCCTGAGTCCAGAAAGCTTGTCATTGAGCCCGACGATGGCCTCCTGTTGGTTCTGAGTAATCTGATCATACTCTTGCACTCCTCTGCGTACGTTTGAATCAGCGTTGATCCGCTGGAATAGCTCCGCAAATTTCTCCGTAGCACCCTGACTTACCAGTTCCTGCAAATGAACCCTGAATTTTGCAAGGATCCGGTTGAACAACACACCCATCCCCTCGATCTTGGCCAAAAGACCATCAAGCTCTTCGACGGCCTTTTCGTGACCATGGACCAGCGCGCGCGGCAACTTAGGCTTCGTTCTCGTCGGCGCTGGCACCAGCATCACCGGCTGTCGTCCGGAAAAGCCCCGAGTGGGATGTTTCAACCGCAACATTCTCCATGCGGTTGAACCGCAGTAGCAGTTCCTGCATCGTATGGGGTGACAGAGGCAGCCCTTGAGGAAGGCGTCGTTGTCGTCATTCGGTTCCTTGATCTCTGTTCTGATAGCCAGTAGCGGAGACAACCCAGCGGCGCAAGACGATCCCTCGACTCGTCATCAACATTGGACGCCTCGTTTATTGAACCTCGGTGCTCGTCCAGCCAGCAAGATCGTAGTACATATCCTTGAGCGGTTTCTCGCTATGCAGCCGGAGTCGGGAATCGACAGCAGCCTTGACCTCTTGTGTCATCGTGTATTGTCCGGGATGGTTTTCCAAAGTCTTTGCGAATTTGCGTTGGTCGGGTGCGTCGCAATCAAAATCGTACCCATTAATCATGGATACAATTTTGTCCGAGGAAAGCGAGATGCTGTTGTCATGATTGAGCATGAGCTCTACGGTGTCAACGTTGCCGTCCCTGAGAAGCTGTTGCGCAATCTCGGAAGGGATCTTCGCAGAGGGCTCGAACTCCAGGAGGATTTCGAGCAGCTCTTGCCAGTGTATCGGACGACTTTTGAGAGAGGGACCGGACGTATCATTGAGGGCGCGAGGGAATTCGGAGTGAGAGGAGACATCGTCCTCATTGGTCCTGCGAGGTGGAGTCAATTCTTCCAGCACACGGTCGGTCACTACACGTTTCCCAGGTTCCAAGCGAGCAAGCAATGCTTTGAGTTCATTCGGCCGACGAACAGCCTCTACCATCGCTTGTGTGACGCTCAGGGATGGGTTCCGGTCAAACGTTAGATCCAGAAGAGTCATCTCCGCATTCCTCGTAGAATTGAAGGCAGTGTCTCGTCCTGATGCCAGGACTTTCAGCACCTGAGACTCGGTCGGGATCAAGGATGGGTTGCGCAATAGCAGCATCTTCACCATGTCTCTCTCGTCGTCTTGGCTTCCAGATGGAACTGCATCGACAGTGGCAGACGTCACAACGTACGAAGGATCGTAATCGAGCAAGAGCTCCATTGTACGAGCGTTGGACGCAGATGCCAGCATAGGTGTCGTTATCGACGAGATCGCGTGTTTGTCCAGTAGTCGTCGCAGGAAAACCACGCTCCCGTAGCGTCTCCCGCTTTTGAGAAGGCGAAGAAAGCTTTCTTCTGGCATCTTATGATTTTCCAATGAAACGGTGATTCTGTCCAAAATCTTGTCTTGCGCACGAGAGTCTGTGATGCTTGCAACATCTTCCAGCTCGTTCGAGGACAAGATAGGTCTCGTATCAGCATCTAATAGAACATGCACGATAAGTTCCATGTTGGGACGTAGTTCGCGATCGTCGTTGAATTTTTCCAAGGCTATACTGAGTGCTGTTCGTCTTTTATCGTCCTCTCTGCCTGGATTGTGACCATACTCGAGCAGCTTGAGCACCATGGCTAAGCTGCCGATCTCGCAAGCCCGATGCAGATAGTCGGTCTTCGTACTTGGAGGGTATCCTGACCTGCTCGCCATGTCAAGCATTTTGTCAACGAGTTCAACATGGCCTTGGTCGATGGCGACGGAAAGTGGCGACCCCAGAGCACCGCCAGCTTCACGAACATTGGCTCCACGAATGACTAGCATGTCAAAGGTCTCGTCGAGCCCCGCGAAGGCTGCCAGGGCGAGAGCGGTTCCAAACCGACCAGGGGGACTATCAGCGCGGGCACCGTATGACAACAAGAGCTCTACGGTCTTGTGGCATTTTTCTGTGAGCTTGCGAGCAACTTGCGGACCCCGTGTCGATGGACACTGGCGGTAGTCGAACGTCATGAAATTATCAAAATCCAACCCGGCCAACTCCTCAAGATATGGTCGATGAGAATCGGTTGTGAATTCGAGAGCTAGCTGTGCAGCTGAAAGCCCTTCGAGAGCGGATTGAATGGCATCACCATATCTTGCATGCATGTGAGTTACATCGGCGCCGGCTTCCAGAAGAGCCCGAACCACTGACTCTTTACTCCGGGCAGCAGCGAAGTGGAGTGGACTTCGCGCCCACTTGTCTTCGTCGTCAGGCTTATGGCCAAGATCGATCCCTCGCTGCACAAAGGCGACGTCTCCACGCACACATGCTTCAACGAAGAGTTCGACCGTGAAGGGAAAATAGCACGGCCAGAGTTCGAATAGCTCGCTTCGGACTGTTCGGATGTCGATTTCAGCAAGGGCAGAGCTTATGAAAGACTCAGCGTCGAGTGCGAAAAGACGATCGAAGAGTAATTGGACAGTAGACTCGTTTGCCCAACGACAGGCAGTTTTGCATAGGTCTAACAGTACCGGAGAAGAATTGGCATCCCATGCAGCGTCGAGAAGCTCTTCTAGAATCATGGGAAGGTCGTCTCGGATAGCAGCCTTCGAAGCCTGCAGCATCATTGCGTCACACTGGCCTGGCAAAAGCTTCAGCAGCATTGCGACCATCACAGGATCTCCATAGCGGACCGCGCAAGTTAAAATGTCTTCCGCACGGGGAAACGAGGCGGTCAGGTCGAAACCGTGCGACACAAGTAATTCCACCACGCCATGATGTCCACCAGAGATAGCTGCATGCATTGCGCTTGGGAAGCGACCTCCTTGCAGCGGACGAGTTTCGTGGATGTTGGCACCAACTGCGATCAGTCTGCGGACAACAGAGCATTCGCCCCATTCGCAAGCAGTGACTAGTAATGTTGGCCATACTTCCTCGCACTGCGCGCTTGCGATGGTAGCTCCGGCATCGACTAAAGCACACGCAATAGCAGCTTGCTTCTCTTGCATAGCGAGACGAAGCGGTGCTGGCTGCATGTTGCTGGTGTCCCATCTGCACGACCCGGTGAGTTCAGTGTCGGCATGGAACCGTAGCAAGAGCAGCACCGTTGGTAAACTCCCACTGACTACAGCCGCGCGAAGTGCAGTGTAATACTCTCCTTCGAGGAGATTGGGGTCCGCTCCGGCATTCAGAAGAGCCTCTGCTACATCCGTGTGGGCATATCGACAAGCTGCTTGCAAGGCTGTCCCGTAATAAGACCCTGTAGCGTTCACGTCGACCTTCCGAGCGATGAGCAGATCGACCAAATCAAGTTTGCCTGCAGCTGCTGCTGTTTGTAGTAGTGTAGCGTAGCCGTCTCCGGTGGCGTCCTCATGTGAAAGGCGTTTCAACAGGTACTGGACTACTGCTCCACACCCACTTACAAACAATTCATCAAGTGATCCAGTTCGAGGAAACAGGTCGTCGTACCCGTGTCGCGGATCCTCGACGAACTTCACCAGCGAAGAGTTCAGAAGTCGTTGCAAGTGGGCGGTTTCCAATTCGTGAGTGCCGCCAGCGTTAAGTATGAGTTGCATGATTGTGTATTCCGAGTGCTCTCTGGCGATTGCAAGTTCAAGTAGGCTTCCGACCCTCGTCACTGGCTGAAAACTCGCGCCTTTCTCCAGTACAAGGCGAAGCGCTTCAGGCGAACAATGTTCTGCGGCTATGCAAAGCCTGTGCGACAAATCATTCTCTTCGAGTCTGACTATGCTGTCAAGAAGACATTTCAGTGTCTTGGTTTGTGCTTGCTCGTCTGCTAGGTTGGTAGTCCTGAGCCTTGATCTCAAGAGAAAATAACCGGGTTCTCTTCTTGTAAATCGCTCGAACCCGCACAAGCAAGTCTGTAGCGCGTCTGTTTGAATGACTTTGGGCTCGCCCAAAAGAAATTGCAGGTCTAGGGCGTTGCTCTCTCTGTCCGTCATGTTGTAGTACAGAGGCAGAGTAGATCCCTGGAGAGGCATAGCACCTTGCGAGATTAGATACTCACAAACCTCGAAGTGTCCATTCTCGGCCCCGCTGATGAGACAGATGTTCAGCAGTTTCTGATCGACGAGACCACGAGCAGCGCCCCATGACAACAGAGTAATGATCGGTTGGCAAAACCCACCGCCCGCGGCCAAGCAAAGCATTTGGCTGAGGTCTTGTTCCAGACCCATGTCAGTGCAATTTCCAAGAAGATATCGTAGAAGATCATCATGCCCGGCTTGTGCTGCGAGTTTAGTCTGGCGGACTAATTGCGAAGAGCTGATCGGAGACGGGTCGCATGACGAATATAACACTGATGCGACTGATACGCTACCTGCTTCGCAGCCTCGCCTAAACGCGTCCGTCAGGTCTTCGCAGGTGATCGCTGGAAGCTCATCAATGATAGCTTTGACGATCTCGGGCCAGCCAGCCTGGGCAGCCTCTGGTAAACACTTTGAAAGTACACTTTGAACGTCAGATCGCGTGGCTGCTTGCTTCATGCTGTGCAAGGTTTCGTCAGGTGTACGTGGGCTGCAAGGCATTGATACCGTCAAAACGTCTTCGAAGAAACTTGCGGATGTTTCCTCGTTGATAAGCCGGTCGAGTAGTATGCGCGCAACGTCACTGTGACCACCAAGCGTGGCCTTGTGAAAACACTCATAAAGGTTGATTTCAAATTGATACCTCCCGCATAGCATCTCTTTGACGATACCAGTGTGGCCATGGCGGCATGCTGCGGTAAGAGCGACCTCTGGAGAGTCTTTGATTTCCCGACGATAAGTCTTGTCCGAAAGTAAGGTAACCACAACATCCTGATGGCCAAGAGCGGCAGCAGCTTCCAACATGTAGTTGCGACTTTCTCGACTCTCTCTGTCCAGCCATTCATCGGCGGGAAAGAAGGCTGGTGCACTGCTCGCAACGTTGAGCGGATCGGCGGACGTCAGAAGGCCATGCTGCGACCTTCTTTTACGCCGCCCGCCCCGACCGGATCGACTGGGAGATGAATCCCGGAGTATGTTTGGTCGAGGCACACTTCGTTTCATTTGTACAACAGGTTGCCTCACATTTGTTAAAGGCTGGAAACCGGCGTCGAAGAATAATTGTACAGCATCATGGCAGCCGCCCTCAGCTGCGGCATGAATCGCATCCTTCGAGAAACCAGCAGCGTGGACGTTGGCTTTGGCAGCAAGCAGCAAACGTATCATTTCGGTGTGCCCGTGGTAAGCAGCGGCTTGCAGCGGTGTTCCGTAATAGCCACCGCGGATATTCGCATTCGCTCCGAAATCCAAAAGTAGCTTGGCAGTGTGAAGCTGTCCCCTCATTGCAGCTGCGTGCAGAGCACTTCCGAAAGGGCCGTTTTCGTCGATTTTCGCTCCTCGACCAAGTAGAACGTTGCAGATGTTGTTGTGGCCGTTAACACTAGCACATCGCAATGGAGTGCCGAGCTCACCGACCTCGTCGACAGCAATTCCTTGGTCGATCAAGAAAGTGGTCATCTTTTCGTGGCCATGCAGTGCACTGATCGCAAGACTACCAGCGGGAATGACATTTGCGGAAGGCGATTTGCGCAGTAAGTAATTGAGGCCGTTCACCTCGCCATTCGCGATGACATCGGTGACTAGCTGAAATGTTCGATCACTCGATGCCTTGTTGCTGAAAGGATGTCGTTGTAGTTCTGTCATGGCTTGCGAGAGTCCAGCTTTCGCAATCTCGGATTCAACAGATTCGTATTCGTCCTGGGTGCGGATTTCGAATCCTTTTTGCAGCAACGCCATGACCGCGTGTTCACTATCACCCTTGCAGGCCGCATGGACCGCGGACTCGAAGTGTCGCTCGAGTTTAGCATCAGAGCCATGGTCGACTAACAACCGGACAGTCTCGTGGTGGCCTCGATACGCGGCACACTGCAATGCTGATCCCAGCCTACCGCACTCGATGTCTGGGTTTACATGGCGGTTGAGCAGGAACGCAACTGTTGCAGCGTACCCAGAGTACGACGCCATGTAGAGAGCTGTGTGTCCGGCTTTGTTCCGTTGATCCCAGTCGTAAGTTGGTGGCCAGTCGTGATTTTGTAGAACAAATATCATGTTGAATGCACATACGGGGAAAAGAGGTGAACCGGAGTCACTGATGATAGCCTCCATTTTCGTTTTCTGAGGATGTGCGCGTGGCAAAGTGGCGTAAGTCGCACTTGCGTGGTCCAGCCAAATTTTGGTGTAGAGACCGGCTTCCATTCCGTCGAATAGGAACTCCTCTATGTTTTGTGCAGTGGAGGAATCGATGATGTTCGCATCCAACATCGAGACATGATGTCCAAAATACAAAGCTGCGTAGTCGTAGGGCTTCTGGGTGGGTTGCAGACCAGTGGGGTCACCGAGTGGCGGCTCCCTAAAGATTCGTAGACAGCTCAAAGTGATCAATGTTTGTGCTTGCTGAGGTACGAATAACGTTTGCGATTGAAGGAACGACCGCACTGACTGGTGGTCGAAGCGAACGATCCGAGACTGTGAGTCGATGTGTACGAAGCCACGGCACACGTCTAGCATGGTCTCTGGGCTCAGTGTATCGCAACCGGAGCTTCCAGCCGTTGCCACCAGAAGCGCATCGATGGTGAGTGGCTCTCGTGCGTACAAGATCCAAGAAAACGCTTGAATCACCATGTCTCGCGTTGTTCTACCGGACCCCAGCAACGCTTCGAAGATCGTGCCGTAGAGTTCGTCCAGGGTGGACTTTGCGAAGTTCGACAGTTGATCCGTCAGGTCATGCTCAATGGCCGGCAGCTTGGAGGCTTGAAGTTGCGAAAGCTGCAGCTTAGCCCACTGAAACATTTCACCTGCACCAGACGCTAAGCTTGCTACAAGCTTGGTTCGCGTATCTTGTGGTATACTCCGTCGTAGGAACAACTGGTCAACTCTCGAGGTGATAAATTGTTCGACGTCCGACTGATTGTCAGCAAGCTTTACCTGCACCATCCGCGCAGTTGGGATTTTGTGCTTTGTTGGTGAGCTCTCCCTAGTCGTGATCATGATCTTGACCACGTTTCTTGCCTTGGTCGAGATGGTATGCAGGGAATCCATGAGATCGTATGGGTCGTCCATCTCGTCCAAGGCGTCGATGACGAGTGTGGCAGGGTTGTCCTCAAGTGCAGCAACGATCAAATCCTCGCAGTCTTGGATCGGGAGTGGAGTGAGATCAAATCCTTGTTGCTTCGCTGTCTTGATCTTGTTGTCGTACGCTGTAAGCACGGCGCTGTGTATTTTGGGGTAACGCGACGCAGCTATGGTGAGCTGCCTGAGTAAACTTCTGAGAACACTGGCAGCATTCTGTCTGTCAGGCTCGGACACCGAGGCCGAACAGTAGAAAAAAGCAACAGACGGCTTTGTTTGAGTCGGCCGTTGGACAGACGTGCTTTCGTCAATGACCAAGGAAGAGAGTATCGTCTTTCCACAGCCTGGGATGCCGTGCACGACCAGTATGGAGCTGGAGCTTTCCTGGTGCCAAGATAAGTATTCAACATGTTGAAGAAGCCAAGTTCCAGTCCCAGGAATTCGTAGCTTTCGCTGCTCATCGTGGTGCTCGTCGTATCTGGTTGCTGACAGCCAGCTTAGAATGTCTTTGTACTTCTGTCCTTCCACCGCCTTGTCCGTAATCGCTGAGGGCTCCGGAATGCGATTGACCTTCTGAGACACGTCGCGTAGCCGTTTTGCGTCGATCAAAATTGTAAACCTGCGTACCTCGTGCTCTCTCGCATGGAGATTTTCGATGTTTCCATTTCTGGGTGTTCTAAACGCCGCTTTGAGGCCATGGACCTTCTTTGACTCGGACAGATATCTCACCGCTTCTGCGAGACTTTCCAGAATTGTCACGTATGCACCCACGAGCGCATCCTCCAACTCCACCAGTGCGCCTGGCCCAAGATAGAGTTTCTCCACCTCACGGAAGCCTGCAAGTAGTCGCGTGACTAGCTCGATCCCTTCAAGGATCTCTCGCTCCACTTCGGTGTAGTTGACTACCGACTGGAGCACGAAGCGCACAGCAGCCCATGGAAGCGCTGCATGCCCTGGGTCGTACTGAACAGCATTATCCCCAACGTCTTTAAAGCGATCAATCCAGCCGATGATCTTTTCCATCACGTCTCTCACAATGATATCCTGCTTGCCGCGGCGTGACATCCGCCATCGTCTTTTGATAGACTCATCATGCTTGGTCTTAGCCACTTTCAACACTGCAGAGACGATGTCGTACATTCCAGTCTTTGCCGGGTTCAGTCCTGCAAACACTTGAGGATCCAAGGTGTCGACTGCTTTCTTCCAAAAATCGTGCGCTTGGGTAGTAAAAGCTGCCATTGTGTCATTTGGATCGATGGAGGCTGGCTGTGGAACTGAGGAAAGAGTAATCGATCATGGTGCCTGGTATGTCAATATACAGACCAGCTGAACTGCGAATGTACAACACCTAAGCTTGGAGCTGAGGCTGAATGCGTGTACAAGGCTACAAGGCGCAGCATCGTCTTGTGCGTACACCGCTGGGCTGCAGCAGCTCCATTATTGGTTGCGGTAGAACAGCTGTATGCGAGATAGGCTAGGGCTTTCATCAGTATGTCTAGGCACACTCATGAAGCCTGGGCGCTTGAAGCGTGCAAGCAACTCTTGCGACCTCGTGAAGGACGACCGGACCAGTCATGTTGAATGTCTGGCAGCACACCAATGGTTGCTTGTAATGGGCAACAACAGATCCAAGGCATGTCTATCGGAGACACGAGAGTGATGGAGACGATGAAGATGTCGGGGGGTGAGGAAGATGACACAAGTCAACGATGGATCTACCTTCGAGGGGTTAGCATTGGAAGACATATTAATCGGGACATATCAAGGTGGGATCGGCCGGGTCGCCTTGCGGTAATTACCTAGGTAGTTCCCATCATCACGCGCCCGGGGTTTTGGCGAAGTCCCTTAACTCGCGTCCAAGGTCCTTGGTCTCTCGCGCCCATCACCATCTTTCCCATCCTTCTCCACGTTGACCATCACTTGGATTACGGACACAAAGTGTACTTCGATCAATGTTTGCCTATTCCCAAAAACCCCAGGAGCCATACCTGGACTCACCCGGCAGCGTCGACATTCAATGTCCTCGGCTCGAACACATTTGACACCAAGATCTATTCCACAGTCAGTCTCACTGCGACTCGAGGTGCTCACGAACGCGGACGCACATGTCTCGAGAGATGATCTTGCGTTTCTGTACAATGACTGCAAAGCTACTTCGGAATCGCGTTGATTCGCGTTAGGGGTCTGCACTGCAGCGACAGCAAGCCCTGGAACACGATAGCGGTCTACCGACATCCTGCACCAAGGCGATTCCACTGAGCTCGTTGAGGAACCGCAGTTCTCGCGATCGCGTCTCTTCCGTTTTATCCGAACCAATTCACCTCCGATCTTCGACGGCATCTTGCTTAGGTGCATCCACTTGGGCGGTTACTGAGACACGCATCTGCTGCCGCTTGACGCTTCCTGACGACGCCGTTCGCCTGGGCACTGAAGCTGTTGAAGTCGACCGTGGTCAATGCAT
>Ga0265797_10003937_pt1 | contig 23187 bp, 12 predicted proteins | sample P2T30metagenome_FD_192433 | JGI IMG/M metagenome (GOLD analysis project Ga0265797, IMG submission 192433) | Plant litter microbial communities from East Loma Ridge, Irvine, California - P2 T30 | ecosystem: Environmental > Terrestrial > Plant litter > Unclassified | place: USA: California... | reverse complement strand
GTTTGGAACTCGCGCTTTCCAAGGATCTGCCACCGACACTTTGAGACAGGATGGAATGTCTTTCCAGGCTGCTGTTCGCGGCGTGCTCTTCAACCTCCCTTGTCCCGTCCACAGAGGCACGCCTGCAAATGGAAAGAAAGGCGATTCTCACCACATGTTCTACCCGACGTCGCTCAAGATTTGGCGTAAGAAGGAAGAGATCAACGATATGCTTGACCTTCTCACAGCAAAGCTGCAAAACGGCGCTCTCAACAGCTCCACACAAACACAACCGACGTCCAGCGCCTCCGGAGTCGCAGGCTGGAAACGCGAGTCAAGCGACAACCAAGCGACTCCAGCAGCCATCGCCTCAGCCAAAGCCGAATTCCTCACAGAGCGCCTCCCCTACATGGCCCGCATCCTCGAGTCTAAGTCCTCCAAAGCCAAACCCCCACCCTCCCAGTCTCAGTCTCAGCTCAGCCAAATCCTCAGCGTCACGCGGATTCGCGAAACTCCCAATATCGCCGCGACCGACAACGACGACGACGATATGGAGTTTGAGAATCCAGCCGAGCAGGAAGCCCGTTCGCTTTCAGGAGAATCATGGGCGACGGACAAGCCCGATGCGGAAGCCTCCTCCGATCGCTTGCGAGGGACCAAGGCGAAGAAGCGCAAGCTGCCTGGCTCTGGCTCTGTCGGCACTACTAGAGGTATGACTGAGGGCGGCGGGCTGGGGATTCCGGTTGAGAGTGAGATTGAGAGGTTGGTGTTGGAGGAGGATGATATTGTTGATGATTGAATGAGAGGATGTGAAGAAGGATGGGAAGGTACTGGGCTGGGTTGTAGAGGGGTTGCGACTTGAAGGTGGTTTAGCGGGACGTTTTTGGGTGTTTTGGGGGAGTATGATGGGTGGGTGTATGCTTGTATAATAATAACGTCGACTGTGTATTCAGATACTTGAGGAACGAATTTGAGATAGGGACGGTTGCGACCTCCTACAATCCGTTCTCGCGTAGCATCATGGCTATCCTGCACGACTTCTTGCTGAGGAGGTACGGTCTCAACTCACGAGATCGCAGGCATTATGAATCTGTCCTCGCGTAGCATCATGTCTAATCCGGACGACTTCTTGCTGAGAAGGCACGCTCACGATTCTCGTAACCGCAGGCATCACGAGTCTGTCCTCACATAGATAGCATATATGTATGTCCAAGACAAATCATCGCTAAGAAAGGACGGTCTCGACTCACGCAACCGCAGGCATTATGATTCTGTCCTCGCGTAGATAGCAGAATGTCTGTCCAAGACAAACTTTTGCTAAAAAGGGACGGTCTTGACTCACGCAACCGCACCGCAGGCTTGATAGTCCAAGAAAGTACGACCGAGACCACAAGTCTCATAGCATGTCTCTCCAAGACAATACTATGTACATACTATACTAAGAGGATACCAGACTGACTCATATAGCAAGCAAGTGTTAGAGTACGCAATATATTGTTCTTGGCAAGTCGGTTAATGGTGTGTGATGGCTCGACTCGATGTTGTACAGGGTCGTGTTTCACAACTTACAGGCGAAATCCTGCTAGATTCCTGCGGTGGGTTTGCCCTACGTTAAAAGATCTTTGGATGTTTTGGTGCATTGTGTGCATGTGGTAAGGCTGTTTTTTGACACTGCTTGGGAGCGTTGTTGTTGTGAGTCTGTGACGAGATGATTGTTATGCATGTTGTAGTGATAGAGCGCAAGGCCGTTGTAGTCTACTGTATCTGATGGAGGTAGGAGGTAGCGGGCGACAGTTGCAACGTTGCGCGGGTCGCGCCTACCGGTTCAAGATACCTTCAAGGCGTGTACACGTACCTTATACATCTGTTGCTTGGTCAAGAACGCCACAAAGCTGAATATACCAGTGTAACTTTTGCCTTAGACTACCTTCTGTCAACTGGTCTTGCAGTTACTGAGGCGACGACAAAACTATCGCCACGTCGCCCGTCTGAACCTAACCACGCACGCCGCTAACCATCAAAATGGAAATCAATAAATCGACCCCGGACCCAGTGACGTGAACGCAAGATGCTAAAGACACGCCGTTTCTGCGCTCGAGCGTCGCTAACAAACGGCCTTGTCACCGGGGCTCGCGAGTGGGACTCAAAATAGCATCTCGCGGTCACTGGACTGCATGCTTGGTCCATATCGACCCTACGATAGGGTTGAAAATACGACATCGAGTGCTATGCATACGAGCGCGGCTCCTTTGCAGATTAATACCTCTGGTAAAAGAGAAGAGATTATACGGAGTGCATGTTGAGCGTTTCAACAAAAGTGCAAAGCTGTATATACGTGAGCCTCATCGATATTAAAGTGTGGCTGCTGGTGTTTCAGGCGACTTTGTACCAAAGTCTCTTTCTGTCGAGGCTCGACAAACAACCTTTGTGATTGGGGACGGCAAAACTCATCTCAGCCCTACGAGCGGTGATCACCGAAATAGCCCGGGCCGTGTCAACAAAATGGCTTGCAGAAAGGGTTCTGCTGCTCTGCTTCTCTGCTCTGCAGAACCTGCACCGTCGCTGCGGCGCCTATCTTGTGTTACCTCCGTCCGTCTTCACAACTCAGCCACCACGATTGTATGGCGAGACTGTGCCTTAATATATGGTGATGTGCAACTAAGCATACCCAGATCTGTATGTTATGCACCGGTCCGTTTACGATAGCCTTCTCGTTTCTTCGCTTGCTTGTCGACTCCACCGCGCTTAGCCTAATGGCCTCCTAGACGCAATCTAGGAGGCCTCTGGGCCAGCCCTAGTCCCTGCTGGCGTCTACTTACTGCTAAGAAAAGGAGGTCAGCCACGCCGCTTGGTCAACATTCGTTAGCATGGCACGGCTCGCGTACCAATCGATTCTGAATGACAGGAGAGCCCGTCCAAGACCCCAGTGGAGTGGATTGAAACCTGCAGACGTGAGCAATCGGAGCGTTTTGCGAGCCGTTATCCGCCTAGCATCGCGTGCGGCTCGTCAATTGTGCCCCCGGTCCACGGCACTTTCGCGATAGTTCACTGATAGATCGGGGGCACCTATCCACTTGACACGAGAATGGAAGCACATCAATCCGACGCTTTGGGCGTGGGAGGCGTACTGCGATGGAAAGCTATGGCAGCCTCCGCCTGGCACTATCACCTAAGTATCTGAGCCCTCGCATCCGCAAACTGTACGTTCCTTTCTTCACGCCTTTCGTCTTGTACAATCTCATTGTACAGATACACTCTCATTTATTTCGTTTTGTTCTTATAATGTTTTCCTCTTTCTCATTAGCGAGCGTTGTGGCGCTGGCTGCCTCTGCAGCAGCGTCTGCGCTTCTTCCTAGAAGCGAGAACACCAGGGTGGTTGCTCGTCAGAACCAACCCGACTGCGTGCAGGTTTCAGTCAGCTTCCACGAGCTGAGGAAGACAGCATGGGGCGAGAGCATCTCCATTGTTGGTTCCATTCCCCAACTTGGTTCCTGGGACCCTACCAAGGCAATCTTCTTGTCTGCCTCATCGCAGTACAGCGACAACAACCCTCTTTGGACCACCACAGTCAACATGCCACCAAGCACTTCTTTCCAATACAAATACATTCTTTTCGACGTTAACGGCAATGTTGTCTGGGAGCAAGATCCCAACCACAGCTACACTGTGCCGTCCACTTGCAATGCCCCCGCTACACGAACCGATAAATGGCAAAGCACTGCTGGCGCCTCCCAGCCCACCTCTGCACCTCAGCCTGTATGCACCAACAGCCCTACCTCGCGTGACTGCTGGAACAAGGACTTCTCGATCGATACCGACTTCGACACCAACTTCCCCACCACCGGACGCACCGTGACCTACGATTGGACTATCACCAACATGACCATGGCACCCGATGGCTTCTCGCGCTCTGTCTTCGCCATCAACGGACAGTACCCTGGCCCTGCTATCCAGGCCAACTGGGGAGATTACGTCAAGATCACTGTCAGGAACCAGATGCAAAACAACGGCACCTCAATCCACTGGCACGGTCTCCGTCAGTGGCACAAGAACACTCAGGATGGCGTTCCCGGTATCTCTGAGTGTCCTATCGCTCCTGGCCAGCAGAAGACGTACACCTTCCAGGCTACCCAGTACGGTACGTCGTGGTATCACAGCCATTTCTCTTGCCAGTACGGCGATGGTATTGTGGGCCCGATTATTGTCCAGGGTCCAGCAACTGCCAACTACGATATCGATGCCGGTCCCATCTCGATCACCGACTGGTACTACGGCACTGTCAACTCTCTCGCCTCTTTTGTCGCCCACGTCGATGCTGGCCCTCCCACTGCTGACACTGCTTTGATCAACGGCAAGATGGTCAGCCGCTTCGGAGGCCAGTACGAGAGGACTCGCCTTCAGCAGGACAAGAAGCACCGTGTCCGCCTGATCAACATGTCAGTCGACAACCACTTCATGGTTTCTCTGGACAACCACCAGATGGAGGTTATTTCCGCCGACTTCGTGCCCATCGTTCCTTACAACACCACTCACATCTTCCTTGGCATCGGTCAGCGTTACGATGTGATCATCACCGGCAACCAGCCCGCTGGCAGCTACTGGTTCCGCGCCGAGAGCCAGAACCAGGCCGGCTGTGGTAACAACGCCAACAACGGCAACATCCTGTCCATCTTTTCTTACACGGGTCACGAGACCGAGACTCCTATCAGCACCGGCTCCGCATACACCCAGCGCTGCATCGACGAGCAGGGCCTTACGCCTTACTGGAACTCCTACGTCCCGAAAGGCGAGATCGCAAACAACATGACTCCTCTTGACACCTGGCTCAATCAGACCAGAGGCGCCGATGGTACTTTGACCCTCTACTGGAACGTCAACGGCTCATCGTTGAACGCCGACTGGACCAAGCCGACTCTCGACTACGTCAAGAAGAACCAGCTCAACAGCTTCCAGCAGCGCGCCAACTTGATTGAGCTTGAGAGCTCAGGACAGTGGGTCTACTGGGTCATCCGCTCCGTTCCCGGCAACCCCTACAACGTCCAGGTTCCTCACCCCATTCGTAAGTTTTGACTATCTTCAAAGTGTGAGAAACAAACCAAGACACTAACTTTCGCCGACAGACTTGCACGGCCACGACTTCTACGTCCTCGGTGCCGGTCAGCAGACCTGGAAGGCGAGCGACATCAACACCCTCAACTACAACAACCCTACCCGCAGAGACACCGCCATGCTGCCTTCCAACGGCTGGTTGGCGCTTGCTTTCCAGACTGACAACCCTGGTGCTTGGGTTATGGTAAGTGCAATTTTATTCATTCCTATCAAATACTCGTACTAACTCAACTCACAGCACTGCCACATTGCATGGCACGCAGACGAGGGTCTCGCCGTCCAGTTCTTGGAGTCGCCCGAGAGGATCGGCCAGGTCGAATCCTTCCCTGCCGAGTTCGACAACCAATGTAAAGCATGGAGCGCTTACTCCAACCGCGCTGCGTACGCAAAGCACGACTCTGGCATCTAAGGGATGGTGTTTCACAGAGCGGAAGTGGTACTAAATTTTAATAACGGCGATTCTTAACCCAGAACATAGATGATAAAAATGCATCTTTGGCGGGCTTTTTCCGACCCCGCCGCAACAACAAGAATATTCTCATGTCACTTGTGATGATGGCGATGTGTTATCTTGTGTTGAGTGTCGGCGTGGGCTTCGCGTGAGGACATGTAAAGATAGGTTTTGAGTTAGGATCTTGTCAATTATTATTATATCCTGTGCAACAATACTTCCATAATCGCTGTTGCGCTGCGCGGTGCTTGCTTTCATTGGCAAGCGGTCTCTTCATGGGCATCATTGCTCTCTTCAGGGTATTGAAAGCGATATCGCAGTGGCCAATAGTACCCCTTTGTATTCGTACATAGATTTGCGCAAGGATCGTAAACTGCAAGTTGCTCGACCTCGCTGCTCCAAGTGACAGGCGGCACTTTGCCAGTGAACCTGATCCCGAAAGCAATTTTCCAATGCGTGGCGCTTTCCATCGCTTGCGCACAGTATGTAAATGCAGCGTTGCGATATGCTCTTCGGAAGGATACTGAATCTCAGATACACCTAGAAGGCTCAAAATTGGTCGCGATTCCATGTCGAAACCTGTGAGAGCCTCCTCGTAAGAGTTGCGCTGTTGAGCCCACTGGCAAACCTTTCGACATAAATTGCACAGGGACATGCCAAGCGCAATGTCACGATAATCTCTTTGAGGCAAAAATGAGTTCCAGATCACAGGATCGGTGTGTCCCACAGATTGTTGCCGTCAAGAATCTGGCCGATGTCGAATCCTTGCAGGTTAGGCATATCAACCATAAGATCATCCAGCCACGATGAGTCGTTCCAGCTGTGGAGCCCGTTTGTCTCTGTTGCCGGATATGGCGCAGTGTGCGGCTCAGCGAAAGGCGCAGGTGAATACGCCTGGAGGACATTCGAGAGGCTCTTCGTGTCGGCTTCCTTGCGCTTTTGGTGTAGTAAGACGAGCAGACACGCAGTGTTACACGCCTCTCGAGCCGCGTCCGTCTGGTAAAGTTGCGCAGCATTTTTCAACACGCCGATAGCATTACCGAGCTGGGCGATGGAGGACGGCGTGTCAAAGGCAAGCAAGATGCAGACTACCTGGAAGGGGACGTTGGCTGTGTGATGCCACACACTTCCTGAATCCAAGTTTGCTTGAGCACACATCATGCTTTTGGCTGTCAACGCAAGGATCTTGTCCAACATGAGGCCGGAAATGACATAGTCTAGTGCTCGCAGACGACGACAAAGACACAGGACAAGGTTACAATGTGCCAGTATAGTGGATGGCATAGTAAGCTCTCTTTCGAGCACACTTGACAGTGTTGCCTTAAGGCTGACCAGGTCGACGTCCTTGCCGGGATCAAGACTTTCTGACCATGGTAGAAGGCTTAAGATCTCTGCGTGAAGTTCTCCTGGACGAGACGAAGGCGCCGAATGGGTTGCGTTCTGCAATATCACTCGTGAGCGTCCAAGGTCGAACGACATCCATACGTTGAGGTGGCGAGCAACTCCAAACAGACGTCTGCATAGCTCTGGTGCGGCAAAGCTCTCGCGCTGTATGCCTGGAATGTTCTCTGACAAATGAGCCGAATGAATGCCGGCCGCTTCTACCATGTGCATCAGCGTACAGCTAGCCATCCATGCTGTATGCGGAGATGCGGTCATCCTGAGATATGCCACTCGAAGAACCCAGCCGGTCACAATGTCAACGCCGGGGTGCGCATCCGTCGACCGTTCCAGAATGCGTTTGGCGGATTCCACTAAGTCTAGTTCCGTGTCTGTCACGAATCTCTGTGAGAACAGCAGTCCAAGAGCTGCAATTCCGCATAGCACAGCATCGTATTGGTCGGAAGATGTACCTATATTCCAACGAGCCTGTATGCGCTGATCCACAATGATTCGATCGACAAAGCTGTAGCACGGGTCAACCTTCTCGATATAGATAGCCATCAGTCCCTCCATAGTGGCTCGCGAGATGATCTCCGTAATTGGTAGACTGAGAGGCGTTCGATTAGACGTTCGAGCTCCAAGAAACAAGTTCCAGGCAAAGAGGTGCAGGCGAGGGGCGTTTGCCGGGTCAATGCCTAATGCCAGTTTTCTGACGAATGCAGCGCCCGAGTTTGCTTCCAGCGACTGCAATTGGCTATTCGGACCTGGTGAGTGTGCATGTCCATCGCGTATTGGTGGTGGCGCGCTTGGTGCGATGCGAGATTCCACGATGGGAGGAGAGGCACGATGGGAGGACGCGGTCATACCCCGTCGTTCGCGGACAGAAAAGTAATAGCAATCGTATTCATAGCGGACGCAGCAACTACATGGATTCCCGCCATCACACTTTCGCTTACGCTCGCGACAGGGTTCGCATGCTTTCCTGGCACGCATCCTCCGGACGTGATTCGTTGACGGCGCGGTTGAAGGCTTGTGATTTGAGCCATCGCCAAGCTGCGATTGTGGTGATATTGAATCGTCCATGACTTACTAAGTCGTTGTCGAGAATTGAAGGTCGTCGTCGCGACTGTCACTCTCTGACGTCTGTAGAAGTTGAGTAAGCCAAATACAACGCCTCGGACTGGCGGGCGGGAGCGGAAACGCCCCTTGGCCTGAGGCATCCATACGTGCTAGTCTGAGAAGGAGCTTCTGACGCCAATTTGTCACAGAGCTGCGACCTCAGCTGTCGTCTGGCCGAGCTCACTACATGTACACTACCTCCTTCTACCAAGTGCTCACTGCTGAGGATCTCCCACCCTATCGTCGTGCCGTCTTAAGAACAATGGATCTGTTTGCCCCTTGCGGTCGTCTACACATCGAGACTCTACGCCACGCTGATATCGGCGGATCCACACTCCACAGTCCGCACTGATTGCGGCGTTTCTGCGGCTTCCTGTCCACCATGCCACCATAAGAATATCGTGATAAGGTCCTGAGCGATTACTGCCAAGGTAGAAAAACACTACGAGGTGCAGACGGCGTATGCCCAGAGAGTGACGGTGAGCTCTGCGAGCACTCAATAATATGTCGGATCCTGCGATCCCCATCAGGAGTCATCATAGGATGTCCGCACATCCCCGCCATGTCCCGGTTCTTTGCCCAGTGCACGGTCGCCGAGCAATATTCCATTAGAAATCGTGTACCGGCGACCAGCCCAAAATTTGAAAGCGGTATGTCGACTCGCATTTCTCCTGTTGTCCATTGATCGAATCGTCGAGCCTTCGCGCAAAGAGGACGCTTCTTCAACAGAGCTTCAGCGTGCTTGGTCGAGATTTTTCCAAAACGAATCGGCAGACGACTCTTACTATTTCAACATGACAATATCACAAAACCCGTCAGCTCACGGGTCCACCGCGACATTGACGACACCAAGCGGCTACAACACGCCCCGGCTGAGTGTGTTGGCAGAGAAGACGGCAGCGTCAAGCTCGCTATCTTTGGGGAAGGGACGAAGATTGCCAGCGCCAGTCAATGAAGATGACTACATAGTAGACTTCGATGGACCGGACGATCCCCGCAATCCTCAGAATTGGTCGACCTGGAAGAAGTAAGCGTGCAATAGGCCAATCCGTGAATACATAGCAGCTGACCAGCTTTCGCAGATGCTATACTTCGACTATAGTATGTTACGGGACCTTCGTATCTGCATTCGACAGCGGTCTCTTTGCTCCTGGCAGTGCTTATGCTACGAAGGAGTTCGGTGTTAGCAGGCTTGTCGGCCTTCTGGGGACAAGTCTTTTTATGCTCGGTTTCTTCTTTGGCCCAATCATTTGGGCTCCAGGCTCCGAGGTCATTGGCAGACGATGGCCACTTTTAATCGGAATGCTCGGCTTATCTATCTTTACGATTGGGGCCGCAACTGCGGCCAACATCCAAACACTAATTGTATGCCGCTTCTTCTCGGGAGTCTGCGGTGTGAGCCCACTATGTGTTGTGCCTGGAGTTCTGGCAGATATGTACAACAACGTCTGGCGAGGCGTGGCTGTCACGCTTTATGCGTTGACTATCTTCCTGGGACCGTTGGCTGCGCCATTCATGGGCGGCTTTATCTCAATGAGCTCACTTGGATGGCGGTGGACGCTTTACATCCCGTCTATTCTCGGCTTCATTGATGTATTGCTGGTACTTGCCTTTGTCGATGAAAGCTACTCCGCTTTGATTCTCACACAAAAAGCGGTGGAGGTCCGAAAAGAGACTGGCAATTGGGCCATTCACTCCCGACAAGAGCGACTCGAATTCAATCCGCGCGATATGATTCGCAAGTACTTCACACGTCCGATCAAGATGCTATTTACCGAGCCGATCGTCTTCCTCGTCTCCCTGTACATGTCTTTCATCTACGGGATCGTGTATGCTCTGCTCGTGGCGTACCCTTACGTCTTCGAGGAGATTTACGATATGAACCCCGGTGTCCGCGGTCTTCCGTTCCTGGGTATCATCGTTGGTGTTGTTCTTGCAGTGGTCTGCATTCTCGCTCACAACGGTTCATACGCGAAGAAGCTGAAAGCCAATAACGATGTTCCCATCCCGGAGTGGCGCCTCGAATACCCCATTATTGGCGCCCCTATCTTCACAGCCGGATTGTTCTGGTAAGTCATATCATCACAGGCGCAAAGCGATTCTGTGACTAACATGGTAATTAGGTTCGCATGGACAGCTTGGAATCCGTCATTCCATTGGATGGCACCCACCGCCGCCGGCATACTTACTGGTTCTGGAATGTTGTGCATCTTCATGCCTTGCTTCAACTACTTGATCGATGCTTATCTTCCTGTGTAAGTTTTACAAATTACCATGTCATCCATGCAATTTAACGCAAACTAACATACCCGGATCCAGTGCTGCTTCCGCCGTCGCAGCCAACATCATGCTCCGATCTGTGATCGCAGCCGGCTTCCCTTTGTTCACGCGTCAAATGTTTTCCAATCTAGGCATACAGTGGGCTGGTACCCTATTAGGTTGCATCGCGGCGGTCATGATACCCATTCCTATCATCTTTTGGTTTTACGGCGCTGCGTTACGGCAGAAGAGCAAGGTCATGGCCGAGGGTGCTTAGCGTCCGAGGCGAAATACTTGGCTCGTAACAAATAGAGAATACATTCTTGCAGCATTTTAAAGTACTTTCTCACGACCAACATCTCGGGACCTACTACCGCGGACATTTATGATCGATGGTTCAATAATGTGAGAAAATATGTCACGTAAGTGGGCTTGTACGGCTGATGGTCTGCCTGTTTTCATCAAAACTGGCATGTTGGCACTCCAACCATACGCTCAACCTCTAAAAACACCAACAGCAGTCCTAGAAAGCCTAAAATGTCTTTCTGACACCACTGGCAGGATGGTAATCGACTAGTTCCACCTGATTTGTCCGAAAATGTATTAGGTTGTTCAACCTAACACTAACCCTGGACAACGAGATTCTGAATCAAATGTCGAATACGAATCTGCACAATGTCATGCATAAGGTATGTATACATATAGATATATGTATATGCATTGAGAATACATGTAGGGGACGATGTTTTCCAATACCATTCGAACCAGCAGCGTCAATGAGTTGTGGCTGTCAGGATCTCGTCCTCTTCATTCAATGTTCATTGTTATCGCAAGTAAGAAAATGACTCTAGAGAATTCAAGGACACAGCGTTTCGGCGACCGATCAAGGCGTGTCGATCAGACTGAACTAGACAACATCCATAGCTACGTGTCGCGATACCCTGTATACGTTACAATACGATCTTGATGTTCCATGTCCAGACCGACAAAGCCCCGTCTGTCTCGTGGCCCACAACCGTTACATAACGGACACAGTCGATTTCGAGGCCGATGGTAACCGATGGGTCCGTACGCACTAGCGTTTTGGTATTCTTGTGTAGTTCTTTTGATGACTGGAGGCAACCATTGTTGCCTTCTCAGTGTTCGTACCACGGAGAGGCAAAAGATATTCGAGGAGACTAGCCATGCTCAAACTCGCAATGGTGTTTGTATTGCTCCTTCCGAGCAAGGCTTTGACACTATCAGGTCAACAGCTTTCATCCAACGAAGCGCGCCCAACATGACGATTGGAATGTACGGTACAGTTGAAGCTGGACAAGGAATTCTTCGAAACATAACATATGCCTCATGTTGAAGGATATTTACCTAAGGAAGCGTTGCTGACCACGTCTCGGGGCAACGGACAAATGTCCTCCGAGACAACCGCCGAAAGTCGGCTGCAGACAGACATCACCAGAGAGCTTGTTTGCTTATCTTCAGCTTGCGAAACCTTCTCCTTCCGCAGACGCGAGCGGATATCGCGGCCATCACAGCGTCATCGCTCACCAGAATCCCTATAATACCTCCCCGAGGTCGACAGACGCAGGAGTCACCCTGTATGACTATTTGCGCGATATAGACAAGGACCCGACCTCCCTGGAATCAAAAGCAGCAAATAACAGGATCACCCTGTTCATCAGAAAAAGATAGGATAGTGCTCACATGCGATCGGCGTGTCAAAGACCTTTAGGTTCTAACGAGTATGGGTGTCGCTCCCGCAGAGCAACTGGCCATTGTCGCAGAGGATAAACAGCGAGGCGCAAACGGATTGTCAACAAAAGAAGCCATCGCGCAACTCCCGATGAAGCCCGCGAAAGTAGTTGAGAACATTGGCTTGAAAGAGCAGGGGCCAAAGACATGGAATACAGCGAATCTCGGACGGAGACTGGGTGTAGATGCCATGTCGGCAGGAATCGCAGGAGGACTCGTTGCGCCCATCATTTGCGCAATTGATAAGTACGTATCCGCCTCTCATCATATGGGAAAGGATAGCCACGACGATGACAATACTAACCATTACAACAGAGCTATAATCGAGAATGCATCCGGAAAGCGTCCCATGCTTCCCTCATTACAAGCGTCCTTCAGCGCTCTCCTCTTCCAACCCCACCGCTTCCTCACATCCAAGCCCTTCGCCCTCATCTTTGCCCTCTACACCGGCACATATCTCACGGCTAACTCGTTGGACACCTTCAAGTCGACCACGCAAAACAAACCAGCAACTCACATCACCAGCGGGCCCGCAAAATTCGTCGCCACGAGCGCTGCCAATCTTAGCTTGTGCCTCTACAAAGACAGCCAGTTTACCAAAATCTTCGGCGCAGTCTCCCCTCGACCAATCCCACCAGTCACATATGCGCTTTTCGCGGCGCGCGACTGCCTCACAATTTTCGCATCATTCAATCTCCCGCCCATGATCGCGCCTTCTCTACCGCTATCAGCAGAAATGGAGCGCTACGTTTCCCGCGCTTCAACCGCACAGTTCCTGGCGCCAGCAGCGATTCAATTGATCTCGACGCCTTTCCACCTCCTGGGTCTGGACATGTACAACCGCAACGGAAACACGACCATGAAAGAGCGATTCGCCAAAGTCAAGGTCGATTGGCTTACAAGCAGCTTTGCACGCATGTGCAGGATAGTACCTGCCTTTGGCGTCGGCGGCGTGGTGAACAAGAACTGCAGGGAGAAGATGATGGGCAAGCTGGAAGCGTAGATGGGCTTGGATAATTGCTTTTGAACATCGCGGCAAGTGCATAAGCGTTGAAGCTCTCATCCGATTGGGGAGGCGATAGATTTCGCTCGAGTTGGTTATTGACTCTTGCATGTTCGGCGTGGCGTTATGGGGATATGGTTCTTTTGCATTGCACAGCGAGCGTAATGTCTATACGCATAATTGCTTCAGATTTTTTCTTCTTGGCGTTGCGTTGCGATGGCGGCTCCGGCACGATAGATGTATACATAGATTACGTATAGAATAGACGATCTCCTCTCTCCATCTCTTTCCCCGGTAGCGTACTTCGTTGCGCAATTTGAGAGGGTCGTCTCAGCGGGCTGATATAGTGTACCAGCTATTCAGAGTGTCGCAAAGCTGCTGCTTGTGTGTCTAAGCCACTGAGAGTGGTTGGTCTCGTGCATCAATGAAAAGGTTATTCTAGGGACGCTACCTGGGAACGAGATACATACTGCCCTCGCTATGAGGCGACCAATGCTGTTAGGTTGAGCGACACGACGACACAAATAATACCTACCTCGAGTAAATGATCACGCCGGTCACGCCATTCCCGTCGGGCTGATCTCCTAAATCGTTCCTGCTGCCTCACCTCTACGGCTCTCACGACGCGCTTTAAGGCGGCTCTGAACGCTTGCTTGTACCGAAAGACCATCGTCTCAATTGCACGATAAGCCGTCTTGAACCCTTGTGGCGGCGGCGTATTGGTTACGGAAGATATGGGCGGGTAGTTCGGCGCGAAGGATTCGAAAGGTGTCAGAATCGTCGTGCATACATGATACAGGCCTTACAGTAGTGGGCTTGTCGTTGTTCGAAAGGGAGAGAGAGCGCGCGCAAATCAGCATCACATGAGTATCGTTAGCATCATTGGAAGAAGTGGGTATGTGCTCGTAAACGGCCAGACCATCAGGTCACCAGGCAACACTAACAGCAATAGCAGGAGCTATCACATGTCAAAATTTGCTCCCAAGCAAACTGCAATATCCGGTCCAAGACAACTTTTGTGGATCCGCAGGAGTGAAGAGTACACTGAAGGTTGTTAATAGAAGTCGTATACGGAAGTCTCGGAAGAGGTCCGACTCGATAAACGATAATAATGGATGTCAATAGAAGATCATATACGGAAGCCTCGGAGGCCGACCGACACAATACACGATAATAAACAATGAGGGCGCAGCGCAATCTCCAATTTCCCAAGAAAATGTCATGACACCGGATCCGCACAACTTCCGTCGTGGTAAGGGAGGGCCAGCCACCAGCAATATCACCTAGAGCCTTGGAGTGATTGTGAAAGTGGGCCACCTTGATGAAAATCAAAGGAAAATAGTAGACGGCGTCTTAGCAAAGGATGCGCTGGACAGCGTAGCAGAGTCGATAGTTTTTTGTTCCGGACCTTCCGGATATTGCTTGCTACTCTGACGGAGGGGCTGTGTAAGTTCGCATATTGCAACTATTGCCGTCTCCGTACTGCTGGGCCAGGCCCCATGGCAGAAGACAGGCCTTCGGCCGGGCACTGCTTGGCGGGTGATCCGGAGGAGGTCTGCTTGCGGCAGGTCGGTGGCTTGCAGGGGAGAGAGATAGAGTGCGCAATGCGAGGCATGTTCGCAGCAGGAGCGAGCGTGGTGGAGACAGGACAAGGGTGAAGACATGTTGTGATTTATGAATGGCGTACGGGTGGGTTGTCTAGATACACGGCTTGCCGGCTCGTGGTATAGTGTGCGAGGCGGCCAGCCAATACCCTAGATTAGATCAATATCATTTGCCCATTGGCCAGCGACTAAGGGCATGGAGGTCTTCAGGATAGCGAGGATGGTTGCGCGAAATGTGCAAGGGTTCTAGACGTCGTGCTTTGGCGAGACGGACCCCAGTCCATCTAGCGTAGGAGCGAGTTGGCCTTGTCGACAGTTGTGGTGCTGACAGAGTCCGAAAGGCTTCCATGTAATTTGTTGGATGGATTGCAGCGTGATGTTACATTCCTATAATGGTTGGTGTTGTCGAGCGTGTAGGATGAAACTGCATGGAACATGATGGAACGCGAACTTCTTGTCAGTGCGAAACCACCCCGTGAAACACCCTGTAAAGATACGCTGTTTCTTTTTTTCCTCCAATGCGCAGCGATTTGTCCAGCGGTCTCGACTCAGGCGGATCTTCGTTTCGTAAATCAACGGTGATCACAGAGATCTCAATACTGATAGAGTGCGTCATTCATCCAATACCTCCCGTCTCTCTCTCTCTCTCGGTCTCAGGCAACGATGATGAACGAAGGATCTAGTGGGCAATTTTTGGCGATAGAGTCAGTGCGTGCATGCTTTGAGTGTTGACATGTTGTGAAGAAACAGCCGAGGAACGGCGGTACTTCGCTTGTCGTTACAGGGGTTCCTCGTTGCAGATCCACGGTGTTGGTGTCTGTGGGAGATGGCATGTCGTCTTGATGAAGCGCAATTGCTCAATTGGGACAGGAGGATTTGACAGGGTGTGATATATGCTTTTTTGATACGACTTGATCGAGTCAGAGGAGAAGATTGTGAGGCAAGGGCTAGTGGAGTTGACTTTTGGCGCGACTATCCATGTTGTCGACTCCTGACAAGAGAAGTGCGACACTGCGAACAAGGTACTCCTCCGGTCTTACTGAGCCAATCCCCGAAGCACTAAGGGCAGACTGAACCAGGTTTTGTCTGTAATCAGATCCATGGACTCGGGACAGTAAGATTGCACCTGTGTGTATAGCGTGGTAGACTGACGGTGCGAGGGGTACGACGAATGCGAGGATGCCTCGGCAGTTGTTATCCTCACCGCTGCCCTGCCCTTCGCGGGCCAACGTCGTCGCCTGGTGGGTGCTTTAGTAACAATGTTTGAACTTTGCCGGCAACTCTTCATAGAACGATTCGAAACAAGGGCGAAGCTTGAATTCACGTGGCGTAGAAGCGTGGCAGGCGCACATGCTGGCTGGCGTCATCAACGGCGAATCCTCAGGTGAGCTTCCATTCGTGCGAGTCAGCGGCACAATCATCAGACGGCTAATAAGCCTAATCTGCAGGCTCGGCAGAGAAGGAGGAGGAGAGGTGAAGCAGCAGTAAGGTTGCTCTTCTGCAGAGAAGTGGAGGGACCCGGGCTCGAGATCGGTCGGAACACACCTTCGGGCCTTAGCGTCTGCATTCTGGCGGCGGACATACATCATATGCGGCATGTCGTAAGGCAGACAAGGCAGACCCTCGCACGCCAGACTGGGATGTCGCCGTGCCTGAGTGCCATCGATATAGGTAGGGCTCGTAGGCTCCCGAGCACATGGTTCGAGCGATCGCACTGATCGCACTTGACTACTGCACACGGCTCTCCAGGCCCGACGGCCCAAAGAGGGTGTCTGGCAGTCTACTGTACGAGGCACGTACCGGGCACGTGAAGGTCCCGTCGTGCACACGCACGGCGACTGTCTGCATGGAGGATGGATCATGGAGGCGGCGCAGAGGCAGGCAGGCCACAGGCTGCACGAGAACATGCGAGCAAATCGTGCAGACGGACTGCCGCGCCATCCGGAGAGACCACAGACCGCAATGCGCAGCAGTCAGCAGTAGTTTGGTATGGACTAGTTGCTGTACTGCGTGGACGGGGCGTGACTTTTCCCATGCCCACCACCGGTATTCTCCACGATGCACCTTGGAGTCGACTCCTTCCTTCGCGGTTGAGTTTGCAAGCGTAAATTCTGTCTGACTTTGGCAGTTTCTCCGCCTTGGGCATCTGCCAGAGATCCTACTACTCCCGATTGTCTATAGCTGCCACCAGCTTACCACACTATCGACTGGCCCAGTGAAACACGCAGCGCGCGGGTGGGCCTGTCACTACCAGAAGCTGCCTCCCTTCGCTCGCTCTCGTTCAGCGTGCGTCGTGCGCGCCTGCAGAATCACATGCGCCATCATCCTCCGGCGGCGCCACCCACAGCACCCTATTCGTCTCAAATCTCTATGCACACCTGCACGGCCCAGGGGTCTTGTGCTGCCGAGCGAGCAGATGTGCCATGAGCCATGGGCCATGGCCCTCCCCACGCCCGCAGTGTATGTACTGTAGATACTGCACAAATGTAGCGCCTGCTGGTCTGGCGTCGTCGGTTTATGCATCATCGGCCCTGAGGCCACCACCGCCCATCACCCGACTAGGTTCAACGTGCCATCTGAATCTCCTCGCGGCAGGATCCGACGACGTGCGCCGGAAAAATTGCGTGCAAACACCAACACGCTGTGTCGTGTTCTGCGCCGCTGCAACACCACTCCTCGCCAGTCAGGGCTGATCGCCAGACATTTTCTCGACGCGGCTGGGCGCCTTTGAAGCGGCGGCATCTCAACCTGTCCATGTACGTCGGCAGGGTCTCCCGCAGCTGCAGCCACCTGGCTCCCCGGCCGCGCCATGATCTAGCAGCACGGTCGCTATCTTCCTTGCAGAAGCGGGCTCAGGCCGCCAACTCAGATCGTCGGGGCAGACACTACTCCGGGACATGCTGCGTATTCACTGATGCCCGACTGAGCTGAAACCGGGCCACTCTGCGACAAGCAAAGTCTACAGCAACGTCTGCTAAAGGCTGTTATACTCACAACAGATGAGCTAAGCCCCGCCTCTAGCTTGTCTATTTGGAGAGCGCCACATTCAGTGTCATGCGAACTCTCGTTGCATCAGGTTGTTTCGGCGCGAAAATAGCTGTTACTTTGACAGAAACCATGTGGCAAGGACTCTCGTCGTGCAGACCGTAGATCGATGCTTTTCCAGCACCAGATCTGTATCAGCCTGAATGGCAACCGCACGATCTCCAACATTCTGGTTAACGCCTGTGCACGACTAGTCGCCGTCCTGCCTCACTACTCAACCTTGTCAACATCGCGAACCTCTGACTCTGTTCTTGCGACTTTCATGTCGACAGAAACCCTGTCGTCGATCAGTGACCGGGCGCGAAAACAGGCAGAACCTCCGATTGAGTACCGCCCGCCGCCCTTGTCAGTAGTAGTGCACATCGTCTGCTTCCGGTCACAGTCGCCATTGTGCGGTGTCTAACGAAAAGGGGATCCTATCTGCGGATCATTCGCCAGACGCGTGCGTCGCAACATACGACATGCTTGGTGAGAATCTGTACCTATACAAACTGGTCGCATCTTTACTGCAGTGTAAGTGACCTCGAACCTTAAGCAGCCATCTTACTCGCCTGGAACGTTCCTCCGACTATTGGTACCACCGCAGTCGACGTCCCTCAGTTGCCCGCAGTTCCAGCGGTGTGCGAGCCCTACACGTTAATCAAGCTCTCCTATCACCACAATACACCAGTGCTATCAATCCTGGCTGACGTCTCACTCCTTGACAGGCGGCTCGCGCCATACCCGGCTCCTCGAAACGTCTGCCGACTTTAGAGACGCACCAGCGCAGTGGCCTCAGAACGACCGTTCGTCGAGAGGCTAACCTGTCTGGCAAGACATCATTCCTCCACCACTAATCCTGCGGCTACTGCGCGCTAGTGTATTGCGCCGACAGCTTAAGTCTGCGGGCTACCCAACTACTTCTGCACACTGAAGGCCAACGGCTATTCGAGCCGCTACCCTGTTGGACCTATGATCACTGGACCTTTGCCGCCACAACGTCTGTCTTTCTGTTTCTGACACACCAAACAACCTGGAAGAACTGGAGTGAACAGGCTGTCGACGCGACCTCAGGTACCTTGAAGCTACCTATTAGAAATACTCCGACAATGGACGGGCACTTCCCGCCGGCGATGACACCTTACGGTGCCTACAACCCATATGGTCAACCACAGATGATCCCTCCCGAGTCGATGCAGCCTAGATTGCATCACCTGCAAACCATGTCAAGTGAGAGCTTAGGCGGCTACCATTCCGAATACGACGACCTCAGCAACGCTATGCTTCCACCTCACGCCCCGGCACAACAACCATCTGCACGATCACGAAGACGACAGACCCATGGTGCAGACCACATCAAACACCGACGCACCCGTAGCGGTTGCTTTACCTGTCGGCAGCGCCGGGTGAAGGTATGTCCCACCCACTTTCGAACCTCGAACCTGTGCTGACACTTGTGCCAGTGCGATGAAACGCGTCCAATGTGCGAACGTAAGTTGCACGCCTTGAGAGATTGGTAACGGTGATTGTCATGTACTGATCTGCTTTAGGCTGTCGCAAGGGCAAACGTGAATGCGAATACCCAGATCACCCATCATCGGCCAAGTCGGACAGAGGCGGCACACGATCAAAACGAGCCCACGGAGATAGCAACTCGGAGCACTCAGACGACGGCTCGGAGCATCTACCCACAATTACGGACGAGGACGAGACAGACGGACACGACGAAGCTGAATTACGCTCCGCCGTGTCAGAGTCTGGCGTGCGATTCCCCAGCTCACGAAGTGGAAAGTCTACTCCAACGACAGAGTACCCGCCCGCTCTTGTTCGAACACACCGTCCACAAGCCAGTCGAAGTAATTCGAAACAACTGATGAGAGACGACATCACTCAAAATCCGAGATGGGCGACTCTCCCGCAGAGTGTCAAATTCTACCTCAAATACCACCGGAACAACCTCTCACACCACCACTACTCATGGAAGTACGATGCTGGCGACTTCCTCAAAAAGACGTTCTTGGAGATTGCATTGAACTTCGAGCCTCTCATGTATGCTGTCGTTGCATTTGCTGCATACCATAATGCTCTCTCGCGCGAGGATGGCAAGGTTAAGGACTTCCTCGACGCATACAACAAGTCGGTGTCTTTATTACGCCAGTCGCTTGCGAAAACAGATCGACACTCACTGTCGACACTCTTAACGATTCTACAGCTTGCAACTATTGAGGTAAGACGAGTCAAACGATCTTTGAACGTTCCCACGCAAAATACTGACTACCTGTGATCAGGAATTCCTAGGAGACTGGGTTAACCTATTAAGTCACCAGCGCGCAGCGCATCAAATCATCACGGATCTGTTCACCCCACAAACGATTATGCAAAGTGAGACACATCGAAAGATCATCAGCTGGTACATCCGTTTCGACCTGTTTGCTGGAATGATGTCGGGTGGAAAGACTGTACTTGGGCGCGAATGGTTCGACGCCTGCGCCGACTTCTACAGGAGACAGGCTCGAGATAAGCCGAACGATTTCGGCGCTCGATTCGAAGACATGTTTGCGACTTCGAGGCTGATCGCAACGGATATCGCTTTACTACTGGCTTCTAAAGGGACAGGAGAAAAGTCAGACGAACAATTTGCGCTGGAGGTACAGAATCTTATGGCCCAGATGGACGATTTCGGCGAACGACTCGACAATACTTTCACAGATCCGTCTTGCTTCGTCAAGACATTCCCGAAGGCTCCTCCACCTAGCGATGACGACATTACCGATTTCCGAGATCCCAACTTCTGCTTGGCTGGAGAGCTGTTCTCGATGAACTACATTTTGATCGACTTCTGGGCAATGCAGCTTATGTTCAAGCTGCAGCTTTCCGAAACGCAATCGACACAACCCGAATTAGAGGCCATTGCTTTGAAGAAATGCAAGATGTTCGAAGCTGTGGACTACAGCGATCAGGGACCGCCTGGAGCAGTGCTTGGATTCCAAGCTAGTCTTGGTATTGCATGCCTTCTCTTGCCAAAAGAGCAAAAGTACACAGACTGGGCAAGGCGGAAATTCGCTCTTATGGAGAAACACGGGTAGGTCGACAAGAGTTTCATTGATTTTGGACACGCTGACATTCGCCCTAGTTACATATATCCTGCCAGTCTGAGGAAGCGTATGTCTGACCTCTGGGGAGTTGATGTCACTGGCTGGTGGCTACCAAACGACGAAGGCTATCCACCCGTCCTACGCGCCCTTCGAGACTTCATCGACTTCCGCGCCATGTCTGCAGCGAAAGAACCCGATGCTAAAGATGCGGACGTGCGAGACATGGCAGGCATTTTCAGAACCATGAGCATCGAACGGGACATGCCGGATCATATCACTGAGTTGATGCAGGGAGATGGAGGCTGGTTCGAGGGCGACATGTACGAGAGCAGCCCGGACCAAGCTGCGCAGCCATTCTCGTACGACTGAAGGTTAAATCATTCGCAACGATGTTACATGGACTAAGATCATTCCGCCTATACCTTCCATCAGAGCTGATGCGCACGACATTAACTCACGCCCTGACACGTTGAATCAATTGTCGGTCTGATCCAACGCTCGAGAACGAAGGATCGTCATCTTTTGGCTCGAGACCAACACACAAACTACCAAATACGATATTGGCACTAGGAGATGCAGGTGCTCACGAGAGTTCAGCCCAGGCTTGAAGGATTCTGTCAGACCATGCCGCAAAGGATTATGTGTCTCACCTTTTTTAACGTACTCCGCACTTTTGCGTTCGATAACCCGATACCCATGTATTACTATCGTTATTCCATCCATTGCCAGAACCAAAAAGTGACTTTCGGCCCTACGGCGCCACAATGCACATGCATCAGCAGCCTTGACTGTTTCTAGAAGGAGTCTGTGATTCCTCTGACGTACTTTTCACACCGTCACATGAGACGAAACGAAAGCCAGCAGTTCGTCAAACCGCCGAGAACGCCGTGCAGGTGCATCTCCCCGCCTCGCTCTTCGAGTGTATGTTTCCTCGACCCGCTCTCTCTTTTTAAGATCAACCCAAACCTCCCATCACAATTTCACAATAGTGACGCTCCATCGGCCACGCCGGGTCCCACACACGCAGTCTAATGCCGAGCCCGGCATTAGAATCACACAATCTACGCCGCAATCCACTATAATCAATCAAACAGAACGTCTTCCCACTCTCTCCCTCTCTAAATAGAGCCGACGAAATGTGGAACAATCAACCATAAAAATTAGCGGAGGAGTTTAACGTATCTGACCGCACATACCCTTCTGTTTTTACTCTTCCAAGGCAAAAGCCCGCGTGCCGGGCGCCCAGCCCGCCGTGCCCTAAGCCGGCAGTACTGGCTCTGACCCACTTACCCACGCCGAGGCAAAGCAAAAATGAAGAGCTCACTCCTTCCCGTGCCCATGAGCTGTGGAAGCCGCTTAAAAGGCGGCGGTTGTTACTGTAAGTTGGAGGTTGGTGACATGGTGTGGGTTGACGTTGCGTGCGCTACCTCCTACTGTACCATCGACGACTAAATAATGAGCCGGGGCGGAAGGAGGCTGTGGATAAACAATCACAAGAATCTGCGATACTACTTCCTTGCATACTACCTCCTACTAAATATCCGTAAGTGTTTGCGCTGTTGCGCCATAAAGATACACTTCCACCCTTTCTCCCTTCCTCCCTTCGGCATGTGTAAGTCACAGAAGCCCTCTCTCCTTCCCCTAAAAAGAGTCGTGTCCACGTGCATTTTTTAAACATGTGCCGGGCTTGCTGTCTTGTAAACCTACTCCTAAATACATAACTCTGCTCAGTGGGGACCAAGGGACGACCGGACTCTTAATTTTAGACTTTCAGACGGATCTGTTCTTTCGCTGGAGATCTTGCTTTGATGTTTGCATTGGTATCGAAAAAGGGAGGTCCACTCGACAGTCGGTCCCATACTTTTCTTTTCAATTTGGGACGATTTCTTCGACGACGGAACCGGTTCCCCGACGATGTGTCGGAAGAGGCTCCGAGGAGAAGAGATCTAAAGGGCGGCCGCGGCGAAGGATGGAGACTTTTGGTATGGTGGAGAAAGTGCTTGGTGTGTTCTTGTGAACACTTCTTGAAGATCGCGTTCCGTGGTCGCGTGGGTCTTCGGATAGCGAACCTCTCTACCTCCGTGCAGTTCCTCCTTACAGTAGTGCCCGGGCCGTGTTCGTTCGTCACGTCGGGTTCAGGCACACCAAACCGACTACGAGCCGAACGGATGTTGCAGCCGCTGGCCTTGACTTACCTCCTACGTTGAGATTCGATATACTACCTCAATGAACGAACCAGTTTGCAATATGTAGGTTGACGGGCTACCACTCCCGAATACCTCGCTGCATCTGCTTCACCGATCATGTTAGTGGATCCTTTGAGTAGTGTCGTTGAATCGTGCAAGCATTTCGATGCCTGGAAGTCACGATTTCTGTGCAGTACATTCACATGTAACGATCGTGCTTGTGGCT
>Ga0265797_10003935_pt1 | contig 23197 bp, 17 predicted proteins | sample P2T30metagenome_FD_192433 | JGI IMG/M metagenome (GOLD analysis project Ga0265797, IMG submission 192433) | Plant litter microbial communities from East Loma Ridge, Irvine, California - P2 T30 | ecosystem: Environmental > Terrestrial > Plant litter > Unclassified | place: USA: California... | reverse complement strand
GGGGGGGTGTGGCGGGTGTGAGCGGCGCCGTCCCCTCGGGAGGGAGTGGGGTCCGGGCGCGTGCTCGGCGGGCGAGGAGCGCCGTCCGCTCCGAGGGCGGCACGGCGGTGCCTTCCTCGCACGGCGGTGCGATCTTCTCCACCGCCGCGCGACCAAGGCACCGCCGTAGCGGGGCCGGAGGCGCGGGGCGCGTCCGGCAGGACCGGTCGCGCTCGATCCGGCCGTGCCCGCACCTCCGGACCGTGGCCGCGGCTCCGGCCAGCCCGCGCCTCCGGTCGCGTGCCGCCCTCAGGCGTCGGCGGTCGCGCGGAGCAGCGGCGGCCGGCGCCCCCACGTGCCCCACCGCCACAGCCACTCGAGCGGCCCCTGCCGGAACCGGCGCAGCCACAGCGCGCTGACCACCCCCTGCACGCCGAGGATCACGGCGGCGGTGCCCAGCAGCAGCGCCCACGAGGTGCTGTGCGGCAGGTCGAGGAGCAGGCCCGCCACGAGCATGAGGGGCGCCGCGGTCACGTAGTTGGTGAGGGCCGTGCGTCCGAGCGGCGCGAAGACCGCGGTGAGAACGCCGGAGGCGCGGGTCGCCATGAGCAGGGACACCAGCGCCACGTACGCCCCCGCCATCGCGAGGCCGGCTGCCGCGGAAGCCAGGTCGAAGCCGGAGCGGGTGACGTCCTGGGCCTGCCACAGGGTCAGGGGCACGGCGGCGGCGGTGAAGGCGGCGAGGGCGACGGCGGAGCCGAGGCGTGCGCGGCCGAGGGCGGGGACGACTCCGTAGCGGGTGAGGGTCGAGCCGAGCAGGAACAGGCCCGGGATCAGGGTGATGCCGCCGCCCGCGACGACGAGGCTCACCGTGAGGAGCGCGACCGCGCCGGCGGCCACCGCCCAGCGGGGCAGCCACGTGCTCGGCAGCAAGACGACGAGTCCCGCGAGCGCGTAGGGCCAGAGGGCGGAGCCGGGCTGCAGGAACTCGAACGGGATCCCGATCGCCAGCAGCAGCAGGAGGCGTCGCAGCAACAGCAGCCGCGGCCGGTCCGTGCGGCGCGCCGCGGAGGCGAGGAAGAGCGAGAAGCCGATCCCGAACAGCAGCGAGAAGATCGGGAAGAACCGCTGCTGCACGAACAGCTGCAACCACCCGCTCGCGTCCCCCAGGTCGTACGGCGCGTACACGCCCGTGCCGCGCATGAAGTCGGTCTGCGGGCCGATGTTGACGAAGAGGATCCCGCAGAGCGCGACGCCGCGGAGGACGTCGAGGGCGGGGTTGCGGGCGGGGGCGGGCGTGGTCTCGGGCGCGGCGTCGGCGTCGCTGGTGGCGGTGGCGGTGGCGGTGCCCGAGGTGTCGGCGCCCGAGGTGTCGGTGTCGGCCACAGTGCCGGCCGCTGCTGTCGGCTGGTGCTCGTTCGTCATGCGTCCCCTTCCGGGCGCGCTCCGGGTCTCGGGCGGCCTGCGTCCAGCCTCGTCGAGGGGCCGCGGCCCACGCGTCCCCCGGAGGTGCCCCTCACGAGGCGTGACGGTCCCCCGCTGGGTGCACGGCCGGCGGGGAGATCTCCACCCGGAGGTGCAGGAGCGGGGGGCATGTCGTGCAGGACGGTGAGGCGCTACCGTGTGGCCGTGCGACGTCTCTGGAGCTGGCTGGACACGCCGACGCCGTGGCAGTTCCGTGTGGGCGTCCTGGCGGCAGCCTTCGCGCTGTGCGGCGTCCTGATGCTGCTCGGACACGACGCGCTCGCGCCCTTCGCAGCAGCCGGCGTCGTGATCGCCGCTCACGTCGTGTTCATCGTGCGGTACGAGCGACGCCGCGCTGCCGCCGAGCCGCGCCAGCAGCACGCCGAGGTGTGAGGCTGGGGGCATGAGCGAACGCTTGGACGTCGAAGAACGCTGAACTCTGGCCGGACCTCTTCGAGCCCCTCGACCCGAGGCAGCGCCGGATCCCCGAGAAGACGCAGGTTGCGAGGGCACTAGCCCCTGGCAGCGCAGAGGGTGGAGGCGGGGCAACCTTGAGGGGCGTGGAGGCGATCTCCCGGGCGAACCGGCACTGCAGCGCTCCCCTGTTCACTACGTTCGGTGAGCATGACGACAACTCAGCACGACGTTCCGGCGGCGTCGGACCTCCCCGGTCACGACGAGGCACCGGATTCCTTCTTCGGCCGCGCCCTCGTCGCTGCGACGGCACTCTCGGGCGTGCGCATCGACAGGACCGAGTACCTCCGGCGCTCCCTGTCGCCGTACTGCTCGGACGACCAGGTCACGCGGGCCGTCGAGGAGACTCCTGCCGCGGCCGGCATCCCTGACCACGTGATCAGCGCGATCGCTGATTCCTCGATCAAGCACGAGACGGGCCGGGTGACGACCCTGTCAGCTCTCGCCGGGATCCCGGGCGGGTTCGCTCTGCTCGCGACCGTGCCCGCCGACACGGCGCAGTACCTGGGGCACATGCTGCGGGTGGCACAGAAGCTCGCCTACCTCTACAGCTGGCCCGACCTGTTCGAAGAGGACGACGAGCCCGACGATGCGACCCAGAACGTCCTCACCCTCTTCGTCGGCGTGATGTTCGGCGTCCAGGCCGCGAACAAGGGCGTCGGCCTGGTCGCGGCGAAGTTCGCCGAACAGGTCGCACGCCGACTGCCGAAGCAGGCGCTCACGAAGGGCGTCGCCTACCCGCTGGTCAAGGCCGTGGCCAAGCAGCTGGGCGTGCAGATGACGAAGTCGGTCTTCGCGAAGGGGGTCGCCAAGGCCATACCCGTCGTGGGCGGCCTGCTCTCGGGAGGCTTGACCCTGGCGTCGTTCCTGCCCATGGCGAAGCGCCTCAAGAAGCACCTCGCGGCACTTCCGAGCAGCAAAGCCGCGGTTTGAGATCACCGGCACGCGGCCGTCGGAGCGGGGGCGATCTCGACGAAGCGGTCGCCTGATGGAGCCCGTGGAACTGTCCGTCCGTCAGCGGACGGGCGACGCGTCCAGGTCAAGGCACGTGCGCTTCCGCGTGGCTCTCAGCGCTTCATCTCGTTCAGGTCGCTCGACTTCGACATCGCGGCGTGCGTGCGGTTCGACCGCGCGACCCTCGACATCGAGTGGGCTCGCGAGTACACCTCGTCCGAGATCGAGTCCGCGGCGAGCCGCCAGAAGGCCGACTGGCGTGTGCGGACCGGTAGCGCAACGGCCCCAGGACACGACGTCACGCAGCTCTTTCGGAAAGCGATGGAGTCCCTCGACGCCTGATCGGCAGTCGAACCGATCGTCGCCCCTGCGGCCCCGCTCAGGCGACGAACGACCACCGGATCTCGAGGCTGGTCGCTCCACCCGGTGCGAGCGTCGTGAGCGGCCCGAGCACCTCGAGCTCGACGAGGTGCGCGGACGGGTGCAGGTCGCCCAGGTCCCGGATCGGGCAGGCCGTCGGCCGCTGCAGCCACACCTCGACCTTCGACCCGCCGTCCGGCCACGTCCCCCGTGTGGGCGGGGCCGTCGCGAGCGTGAGCGTCGAACCGTCGACGTCCCGGTACGAGACCGTTCCCGCGGCGTCCGGGTAGCCGCGCTTGGCGACGCCGGTCCCGACGGGCAGCAGCACGTCCGTGCCGGAACGCACCGATGTCACGTCACCCTCCCACGTGCCCAGGTCGAGCTCGACGGGCTCTGCGTCGTGGGGCACGTGGACCGCGGCCTCCTCGACGGGGCGACCCGCGCCTTTTGCGGTCACGACCTGGCACACCTCCCAGAGCGACCAGGTGCGCGGGGTCGACGAGACGTTCGTGAACCTCGCGGTCTGCGCGAACTCCGTGCCGGTCGCGGGCACCGTGAACCGGCGCTCCACGCGCAACCCGGAACGGGCGTCGTCACCGCTGGTGAGCGTCACGACCGCGGCGCCGTCGCCGGCCTCGTCCACCGCCCACTCGAGCGCGTACGCCCCCGAGTCGAGCACCTGGTCGGGCGGACCCGCCCACTCGTCGGCGCCCGACCAGCCCTGCGGTGCCGGCCACGTCTTCGACCCCCCGACGTTGGCCCAGGTCGACATGTCGCCGTCGCTCGCGGGCCAGGAGGCGACGGGCACGACCGGCGCGAGGTCGTCACCGACGAGCGCGGGGTCGCGCCAGAGTCGCTCGCGGCCCCCGGCGACGAGCGAGAGCAGGCGCCCGCCGCGGGTCGGCGCGAAGACGAGCTCGAGGTCGGGCGTCCGAACGCGGAGCAGGGGCAGGTCGGGGGTGCCCGCAGTCGTCACCGTGATGTCGGGACCGCCGCCGACGTCACCGGCCCGCGTCACGCGCCCGCCGCCGCTCGGTCCGCCGCCTCCTCGCGCACGGGCGCCCCGGCGGGCACGAGCACGACCTTGCCGGTGGCCCCGGCGGCGGCGATCCGGTAGGCCTCGTCGGCGTCGGTGAGCGACAGGCGGTGCGAGACGACGACCTCGGGGCTGAGGCCGCCCTCGGCGATCATGCGGGCGACGTCCTCCATGCCCTGCAGCGACGTGACCCACGACGCGGTGAGGGTGAGCTGCTTGTGCAGCAGCGTGTCCGACACCTCGGTCTCGAGCCGGCCGCCCTCACCGAGCAGGCCCACACGGCCCCACTCGGCGGCGGCCTCGACGGCGGTGGACCGGCCGGGCGTGCTGCCCGAGCAGTCGACGGCGACGTGGCAGCCGACTCCCCCGGTCAGCGCGAGCACGTTCTCGACCGCGTCGGCGTCGGCGAGGACCACGTCGTCGACGAGCCCCGTCGCGCGCACGAACTCGATGCGCTCCGGCGAGCGCTCGACGCCGATGACGCGGCGCGCGCCGAGCATGCGGCCGAGCATCGCGGCGGCGAGACCGACGGGCCCGAGGCCGACGACGAGCAGGTCCTCGCCACCGTGCACGCCCGTGCGGCGCAGTCCCTCGTACGCGGTGCCGAAGCCGCACGCGATCAGCGCGCCGTCGACGTACGAGAGCCCGTCGGGCAGGGGGACGCAGGTCGACTCGTCGACGAGCACGTACTCGGCGTGACCGCCGTCGCGCTGCCAGCCGTACGACGCCTTGTGCGGCTGGTCGGTGCAGCTGATGAAGTAGCCCGACCGGCAGTTGCGGCATCGGCCGCAGCCCTGGATGTGGTACACGATCACGTCGTCACCGACGCCGAAGCGGGTGACGTCGGACCCCGAGGCGACTATGCGGCCGCAGGGCTCGTGGCCCGCGACGACGCCCTGGTAGGCGGGCGCCCCGTCGAGGCCCTTGTGCGTCTTGTACCCGTGGTAGATGAACCCGATGTCGCTGCCGCAGATGCCCGAGGCGCCGACCTGCACGAGCACCTGGCCGGGACCGGGCGTGGGGATCTCGTGGGTGCGCAGCTCGGCGGTGCCGTCACCGGGCAGGAACACGCCCTGCATGGTGCCCGAGGGGGCCGAGGAGGCGACGGTCGCGTCCGTCGCGGAGGGGGCGGTGGTGGTCATGGTCTAGTTCTCCTCGATCGACCCGCGCTTGCGGGACAGGGTGACGTTGAGCAGCACGGCGAGCACGATGATCACGCCGCGGACGACGCTCTGCAGGAAGCTGTCGACCCCGAGCAGGACGAGCCCGTTGCCGATGAGGGTGATGAAGATCACGCCGAGGAACGTGCCGACGAGGCTTCCGCGTCCGCCCGACATCGCGGTGCCGCCGATGACGACCGCCGCGATGACGTCGAACTCGAGTCCGTTGGCGGCACCGGCGTTGCCCGAGCCGAGGCGCGCGGCGAGCAGCACGCCGCTGACCGCGCCGAGCATGCCCATCGTCGCGAAGAGCAGCACGCGGACCCGGGCGACCTTGATGCCGGCGAGGCGCGCCGCGGCCGCGTTGCCGCCGATGGCGAAGACCGAGCGGCCGAACGCGGTCTTGCGGGCGACGAAGGCGAAGACGAGGAACGCGACGATCATCACGATCGCGGGAGTCGGGACGCCGAGGACGGTGCCCGTGAGGAACGGCATGACCGGGTCGTCGAGGGGCAGCGGGACGGGCAGGGCGTCGGTGCTGAACTGGCCCAGGCCGCGCAGGACGCTCCACAGGCCGAGGGTCGCGATGAACGACGGGACGAGGAACCGCGCACGCAGCACGCCGGCGAGCGCACCCCACCCGGCGCCGACGACGAGCGTCAGGAGGATCGCGAGCAGCGCCGGCAGGCCCCACTCGGTCATGGCGACCGCGACGATCACCGACGACAGGGCGACGGCCGGCCCGGTGCTCACGTCGATCTCGCCGGCGATGATGACGAGCGTCATCCCCGTGGCGGCGACGCCGATGAGGGCGGCGTCACGGAGGAGGCCGCTCTGGTTGGCGACGGTGAAGAAGCCGACCGCGTTGAACATGAGGTAGAGGTACAGCAGGACGATCGCGACCAGCAGGCCGACGATGTTGACGAGCGTCGTGTTGCGACGGAAGGCGTCGCGGACGCGACCGGCCGTCGAGGCGCGGGGCGCGCCTCCGGGTCCGTCGGTCGAGGTGGTGGGGCTGAGCGTGGTGGTCATCGGATCGTCCTTCTTCAGCTCGCGACCATGGAGGCCTGGAGCAGCACGGGCAGGGAGATGTCGGGGGCGCGGAACTCCTCGCGGAGGCCGCCGTCGCGGAGCACCAGCACGCGGTCGCAGGCGAGGGGCAGCTCCTCGACCTCGCTCGAGACGAAGACGACGAGCTTGCCGCTGTCGGCGACGGCCCGCATGATCTCGTAGATCTGCGCCTTGGCCTCGACGTCGACGCCGCGGGTGGGCTCGTCGAGCAGCAGCACGCGGCTGTCGGCGTGCAGCCACCGGGCGATGACCGCCTTCTGCTGGTTGCCGCCGCTGAGGGTGCTGATCGGCCGGCCGAGGTCGTGGGCCTTGATCGACAGCCGTCGGGCGAGGTCGGCGGTCGCGGTGGCGATCGCGCCGGTCGAGAGGGTGCCGCCCCGGCTGACGCGGCCGAAGTCGCTCATGACGATGTTCTCGTCGATGCCGAGGCCGGGCACGACGCCGCGGCCCTTGCGGTCCTCGGGCGTCATGCCGACTCCGAGGGCGAGCATCCGCGCCGCCGTAGGACGTGCGACGACGAGGCCGGCGACGGCGATGGTGCCCGCGGTGGCGGGTCGGAACCCGGCGATCGCCTGCAGCAGCTCGGTGCGGCCCGAGCCGAGCAGCCCGGCGATGCCGAGCACCTCGCCGGCCCGGCCCTCGAAGCCCACGCCGCGCAGCTTGGGCGCCACGTCGAGGTCGGTGACCTCGAGCAGGACCTCGCCCGAGGTGACCGGGCGGGTGGCGACGGCGCGCTCCTCGGGATCGGCGCCGATCATGAGCTCGATGATGTGGGCGGTGTCGCTGCCGGCGATCGAGACCGTCTCGACGACCCGGCCGTTGCGCATCACCGTGGCGGTGTCGGCGATCTGTCGGATCTCGTCCATGCGGTGGCTGACGTAGAGCACCGCGACGCCCTGCGCCGCGAGGCGCTTGACGGTGTCGAGCACGAGGTCGACCTCGGCCGCCGCGAGGGCGCTGGTGGGCTCGTCGAGGATCAGCAGGCGCGGGTCGTCCTGCAGGGCGCGCCCGATCTCGACGATCTGCTGCTGGGCGAGGGTGAGGCCCGCGACCTCGGCGTGGACGTCGATGTCGGCGCCGAGGCGCTCGAAGGTCGCTCGGGCCTTCGCCACCATGGCGCGGGTGTCGATGCCGAGGCGGCCCTTCGGCCACCGTCCCATCGCGAGGTTCTCGGCGACGGTGACCCCGGGGACCAGGCTGAGCTCCTGGTAGCAGGTGGCGACCCCGGCCGCGGCGGCCGCGGTCACTCCGCCGGCGCCGAGCGGCTCGCCACCGAGCAGGACCTCGCCCGTCGTGGGGGTCTCGACGCCGCTGAGCAGCCGGATCAGGGTCGACTTGCCGGCCCCGTTCTGGCCGAGCAGGGCTCGGACCTCGCCGGCGTGGACGGCGAAGTCGACGGAGTCGAGGGCGGTGACGCCCGGGTACACCTGGCTGACACGGCGGGCCTCGGCGACGGGCGTGCCGCGGTCGCGGCCTCCGTCGACGCCACGGGCGCGGTCGGGGGTCGGGGGCGGTGCGTCGGCTGTCGGCTCTGACATAGGGTCCTCCGGGGATCGAGGGGGAAGGAAGGGGGCGCCGAGGGGCCCGGCCGGGTGGCCGGGCGCCTCGGTGCCGGTCAGGGCAGGCCGTCGGGGTGGGTCTCGGTCCAGCCGGCCGCGTCGGCGGGCAGGTAGAGGTCGATCGGGGCGGGGACGACCTTCTCGTCGGGCTCGTTCCCGTCGATGGCGTCCTGCGCGGCGGCGAAGGCGAGCTTGCCGGCCTCGATGCCCGAGATGTCGACGACCGCCTTGAGGACGGAGCCGTCCTGGAGCTCGGCGGCGATGTCCGAGGTCATGTCCGACCCGAAGACGGCGACCTGGCCGACCAGGCCCCTGGTCTGCACGGCCTTGACGGCGCCGATGGTGGCGCCGCCGGCCTCGCCGTAGAGGCCGTCGAGGTCGGGGTTCGCGCTGAGCATCTGCTCGGCGGTCGAGACGGCGGTGTCGACCTCGGCGCCCTCCTGGTTGGCGACGAAGACGGTGTCGGGCAGGGCCGACGTGAGGGCGTCCGAGAAGCCCTGGAAGCGCTGCTGGCAGACCTCGTACTGCTCGCAGTTGATGACGCCCATGCGGGGCGCGGTGATGCCGGCCTCGGTGAAGTACGCGGCGGCCTGCTCGCCGAGGTCGCTTCCGAACTTCACGGGGTCGCCGAGGACCCACGCCGTGACGTACTGGTCGACGGCGTCGTCGCTGACGCAGGTGTTGTAGCAGATGACCGGGATGCCGGCCTCGCTGGCTTGCCGCACCGCGGGGACGCTGCCGTCGGTCGAGACGGCCGACATGATGATCGCGCTCACGCCCGACGAGGTGAGCGTGTTCATGAACGAGCTCTCCTTCGACACGTCGCCGGCCGAGGTCGACTCGAGGAAGTCGACGTCCTGCGACGCGGCGTCCGCGGCGTCCTGCACGCCCTTCTTGACGCCGCCGTAGAAGCCCTGCGAGTCGAGGTAGAGGGCACCGATGCGCTCGGTGCCGCCGTCGCCTCCGCCGGCGCTGGGGATGGAGCAGCCCGCGAGCGCGACCGTGGCCGCGAGGGCGGCGGCCGTGGCGAGGACGCGCCGTCGGGTCCTGGTGGTGGGTGACATGGGTCGGGTTCCTTTCTAGGGGCGTCCGGCGTCGTCGCCGGCCGTGACCAGGGTGTCGGTCGGGTCGAGGCGTGCCGCGTCGGGCACGGGGTCGGAGGAGGTGCCGGTCACGGCGGCTCCCCCGAGGGCGTCGCCGAGCTCGGCGACCGCACGCCGCAGCGTCGTCACCTCGGCGTCGCGGACGTCCTGCGGGTCGTCGTGGAAGAGCAGCATCGTGGGCAGCGAGGTGGCGAAGTAGTCGACCTCGCCGGGCGTCCGCGACAGCTCGTCGACGAACGCGGCGAACTCGTCGAGCAGGTCGCGGGCGGCCTGGACCTCGTCGAGGCGGGCGAGGGCGAGGACGGCGGCGGCGCTCCGCTCGGTTAAGGCCTGCGTGGCCATGCCGGCGAAGTCGCCCGTGGCGCGGGACGCGTCGCGCCAGGCGGCACGGGCGGCGTCGCGGTCGCCGGCCGCGTCGAGCGAGTCGCCCAGCGCGAGGTGCAGCTCGGCGGTCGTGGCGAGCGGGTGCCGGGCCTCGCCGAGGGTGGCCGGAGGCGCGAGGGCGGCCTCGACGGCGGCCCGCGCCCGTCCCGGGTCGCCCTGGGCGAGGGCCTGCCGTGCCGCGGCGAGGGACGCGTCGTCCCAGGCGCCGAGCACCTGTCCCTCGCCGCCCTCCCAGGGCTGGAAGGGGCGGGACGCGAGGGCGGCGAGGGCGTCGTCGTGACGTCCGACCGCGGTGAGCAGGCGGGCGCGGACGACACAGAGGTCGTCGCGCTCCTCGACCAGGTCGGGGCGCGCCTCCAGCACGGCGAGGCGGTCTGCGGCGGAGGTGCCGCGGCGAGCGGCCAGCTCGTCGGCCTCGAAGGTGAGGCGGCTGTCGTCGGGGCGACGGCGCAGTGCTTCGGCGTAGTGACGGGCGGCGAGGTCGGCGTCACCGAGCACGTTGTACGCGGCGATGCCGAGGTTGCGCTCGACGACCGCGGCCTCGGCGTCGCCGAGGCCGGTGGCGGCGGCGCGGCGCCAGGCGTCGACGGCGTCGTCGCCCCGGTCGGCGTCGTAGAGCCAGCTGCCGAGCAGGGACCAGGCGAGGCCGTCGGCGGGGTCCAGGGCGACGGCGTCGCGCAGGGCGGCGACGTCGTCCAGGCGGGACGGCAGGCAGTTCGTGGCGTCGAGGGCGTGCACGGTGGCGAGTGCACGGCGGGCCTCGTCGACACGGCCCAGGCGGGCGAGCAGCGAGGCGCGGTGGTACGCGACGAGGGGTCCGACGGCGACCTGGCCGAGCGCGGTGGCGGGGACCGCGGCCTGGGCGAGGTCGAGCACCCGCAGCGCGTCGTCGAGGTGCCCGGAGGTGGCGTACTCGAGGGCGACGTCGAGCAGGGTCGGCGCGTCGTCGGTGAGCGGCTGCCCGGCGAGGTGCCGGGCCCACTGGTCGAGCGGGTCGAGGGCGAGCGTCTCGGCGAGCAGGGCGTCGGCCTCGTCCGTGCGACCGAGACGGCGGAGGGTGAGGGTCAGCAGGTCGCGGACCTGCAGGTCGTCGGTCCCGTGCGCGAGCGCGGTCCGGAGGAGCGCCTCGGCCCCGGCGGGGTCGCCCGGCCCGGCGAGGCGTGCGAGGGCGAGGGACGCGGGGGCGACCCACGCGGCGTTCCAGGCGGACTTGGCCAGCGCCTCCTTCGCCTCGGCGACGCGGCCGAGCCGCGTGAGGGTGAGGCCGAGGCGGTAGAGGGCCTCGCCGTCGGCAGGGTTGGGCGCCCAGGTGAGCTGACGGGCGACGGCGGTCCGGAGGTGCGTGAGGGCCTCGTCGTACCGGGCCGAACCGTGCAGGAGCGTCGCCAGCGCGACGTTGCTGCGCACGTCGCCGGGGTCGCGGCGGAGCGCCTCGCGCCAGTAGGGCTCGGGCGAGCGCGTCGCGTGGCGGTACTGGCGAAGGTACTGGCCGATGAGGAAGAGCTCCTCGACGGTGGCGACGTCGGTGGGCGCCGGCGGGGCGACGGCGGCGGCGGGTGCCCACGCGTCCGATGTGCCGGGTGCACCGGTGGCGACGGCGGCCGCCGAGGCCTCGGAGTCGAGCTGCGCCTGGACGGCGGCGCCGTGGACCGCGACGAGGAGGGCGTCGCCGTCGCGGGCCTCGACGACGAGGTCGGCGAGGGCCGTACCCACCGGCAGGTCACGGTCGATGACGGCAGGCAGGCCGGGCTCGACGTCGACGCGGTACGAGTCGAGCTGCGTGCCGTCGACGTGACGCACGACGACCTCGGCGCGGTGGTGGACGGACGTGACCGCGAGACCGACGCGGAGGACGCGACCGACGCCTCCGGCACCGGTGCCCAGCTCCCCCGTCGCGTCTCCGTCGCGGAGGTCGAGGCGGACGGCCGCGTCGCGGGTCGCCTGGTGGGCGGCGCCGATCTCGGTGATCGGGTACCAGTACTGGCTGAAGGTCTTGGTCTCGCCAGGGACGAGGTACGAGAAGTCCGGCTGGTTGTCGGTGTAGACGCCGGCCATGAGCTCGACGTAGGGGCCGTCGCCGTCGGTGAGGTTCGCGTCCCAGGCCCAGCCGAAGGGGGCGTTCCCCCACGTCCACTGCTTCTTGCCGGGCGAGATGGCACGGTCGGCCCAGTGCACGAAGCCGGCGCGGCGGCCGTGGTCGTAGCCGCCGAAGAAGTCGTCCTGCGTCTCGGTGACCATGTACGAGGTCGGGACGGGGATGTTGCGGTACCAGTCGAGGCGGTCGGCGTCGGGGTGCTCGTCGTCGACCCGGGCCGGGTAGTCGACGCCGTAGTACTCGCCCTCGACGCGGGGGAACGTCACGACGGCGCGCTTGGCGTGGTCGGCGACGTGCCGGACGTCGGTGGGGAAGAACGACTGGTAGTCGTCGTTGACGGCGGCCGCGACGTTCGCCCACCAGAGGAACGTCTGCGTCTCGTCGCTGCGGTTGAACAGGCGCACGCGGGCCTCGATGAGGGACGAGTCGGGGCGCAGGCGGATGCCGTGCATGCCCTTCATGCGGGCGAAGGGGTCGTGGTCGGAGCACCACACGGTGACCGAGCCGTCGGCCTCGCGCTCGATCGAGACGTCGGTGGGCAAGAAGGTGGCGGGCCGGTGGTGCTGGGGCCAGTTGAACTCGACGCCGCCCGAGATCCAGGGGCCGGCGAGGCCGACGAGGGCCGGCTTGACGACGTTGTTGCGGTAGAAGACGTCGTAGTCGGCGGTCTTGTCGTACGCGACGTGCAGGCGGCCGCCCAGCTGGGGCAGGACCACCAGGCGCAGCCAGCGGTTCTCGAGGTGCACGGCCTCCCAGGCGTGGGGCTGCTTCTCGCTGGCGATGCGCTCGTGGAAGGGCAGCGGGAACACGCGACCGGACGATCCTTGGTAGACGCGGGCGTCGAGGAACGCGGGGTACCGGTCCGGCTCACCGGGCAGGTAGGTGTCCACGGTGATCGGCTCGGACCACGCGGCGACGGCTGCGCCGGCCTGGTCGGCGGGCACTGGGGGGAGAGTCAGCCTCGACTCGTCGTTGAGCATGGGCCGAGCCTAGGCAGCGGTCGTGGTGCGGCGGAACGACCGATCCTGCCGTGTGCCTGGACGAAACGACTGCCGCAGGTCAGACTGCGGGGATGCTCCTCGAGGACGGCTTCCCCGGTCAGCGACTGCTCGTCATGCCCCGGCCGCGCGTCCGGGCAGCGCTCTCGCGACCAGGGACGTCGCACCTCGTCGTCACCGACGCCGGGTACTTCCCGGAGGCGCGGGCGCACGGCATGGTCCGCCCCGACGGGGTCGACCAGTGCGTCGTGCTGGTCTGCACCAGGGGGTCGGGGTGGTGCGAGGTGGCCGGGACGACGCACCCGGTGCGGAGCGGGCAGGTCGTCGTGCTGCCGCCGGGGACGCCGCACGCCTACGGGACGGACGAGGGGGCGCCCTGGACGCTCTGGTGGCTGCACACGGCAGGGCGGGACCTGGCCGAGTTCTTGCGGGTGGCCGGGGTGACGGCCGCGGCGCCCGTGCGGGAGCTGTCGGACGTGTACCGGGTGGTGGCGCTGGTGGAAGAGGTGGTGCAAGCGATGGAGCGCGACCAGACCTTCGCGAGCGCCCTCGCCGCGTCGGGCGCGGCGTGGCACCTCATGGCGCTGCTGTCGTCGGAGCGGACGGCCGGCGCACCACGGGTGTCGGCCGTCGGGCAGGCGCAGGAGTACCTGCGGCAGCACGTCACCGAGCGGGTGTCCGTCGCCGAGCTGGCGACCCTGGCCCGGCTGAGTCCGTCGCACTTCGCGACACGGTTCCGGCGCGAGACCGGCGTCACGCCGCTCAGGTACCAGACCCAGCTGCGCATGGCGCGGGCGCGGGAGCTGCTCGACACCACCGACCTGCCCGTCTCCCTCGTCTCGGAGCAGGTCGGGTACACGGACCCGTTCTACTTCGCGCGGCAGTTCAGGGCGATCCACGGGGTCGCGCCGACGGCGTACCGGGGGCAGCGGAAGGGGTGAGTCACCGCGACGCCGTCGCCTTGCGCGACGCGACGAGGGACCCCGGACAGGGGCTCGCACCCACCGACCCCGGTGTGGCTGCATGGACCCGTGGGGACGCAGCACGGGACGACCGCAGGGGCATCGGCGCAGCGCGAGTACGAACGGCGTCGCGCGAAGGACGAGGCCGCCGTGCGCGCGACATGGGGACAGGGGCGCCTCGGGACCATCGTCGTGGCGGTGAAGGGCGAGCGCCAGAGCACGACGGCGTGGCGCTCCGGTGCGCAGGGCGAACGGGTCGTCGGGCAGGCGTTGGACGCCCTGGTCGACCAGGACGTCGTCGTCCTGCACGACCGCAGGATCCCGGGTTCACGAGCGAACATCGACCACCTCGTGGTGACGCGCGCGGGCGTGTGGGTCGTCGATGCGAAGCGGTACCAGGGCAGGCGGCCTCGCCTGGAGGTCGAGGGCGGGCTCTTCCGCCCGCGCGTCGAGAAGCTCCGCGTCGGCGGTGGTGACCGGACGAAGCTCGTCGAGGGCGTGCTCGGTCAGGTCGCTCGGGTGCAACAGGTCTTGGGCGCCGTGCCCGTGCGCGGCGTGCTCTGCTTCGTCGACGCGGACTGGCCGCTGCTCGGCGGGTCGTTCTCGGTGCGCGACGTCGAGGTGTGCTGGCCGAAGAGGTTGGGGCGGGTGGTGACGGCGGGCGAGGGGCACGTGGACGTGGACGCTGTGGCCTCAGCACTGTCGGGACGCTTCGCGTCGATGTGACGCCGACCCGCGGGAGCGGACCCCTCAGCGCGCGCCCCGGCGAAGACCGGTCCCGGTCGCGCCGTCCCCTGCGGCCGCTGAGCGCCATCCCCTCATCGGGGGGCCGAGACACGAGCGACCCCCGTGTCACAGTGAGGACTCCCGTGGGGAGGAGACGCGATGGGGCTGTGGGACTGGCTGACGGGCCGTTCGAGGCGGACCGGCGGCGCGCCTCCGGCACCGGCGACGACCTCACACGTTCTCGGATCTGCGCCGCGCGCGGCACCGCGGCCGGCGTTCGCCGTGATCGACGTCGAGACGACGGGCCTGTCGCCGCGCCGTGACCGCGTCCTCGAGCTGGCGATCGTGCGCCTCGACGTGGGCCGCCTGCCGAAGCACGTCGTGGAGGCGTACGCCGAGGCCGTCCGCACGTGACGGGGCGGACGAGCCGGGGGAACGCTCGCGCTGGGTCCCCCGGCTCGCCCTCACGCCCGCCGTGTCGCGGCACTCCTCCACGAGGACGGACGCCCCGGTGTCAACGGCGAGCCTCGACGACCGCCACGGCTCGACGGCGCCGCCTCGTCCGCACTGCGAGCACGCCGACGAGCACCGACGCGAAGGCCGCCAGGACGAGCGCGAGGGCAGGAGACGCCCCTGTGAAGGCCAGGGCCGCACCCCCGCCCGCGGGAGCAGCGTCGGAGCCGGGCACCGACTCCCCTGCACCAGGTCCGACCGCGCCTCCTTCACCGGGCACGACGCCGTCGCCGGGCGCCGGCACCTCGGGCGTCCCGGGCTCACCGGGCCCACCCGGCGTCCCCGGGTCCCCCGGCCCGGGCTCCTCGCCCGGCCCCTCGGCGCCCGGGTCCACGACCGTCACGACGTCGTCCACGAGCAGTTCCCCGCTCCCGTCACCGCCGAGGTAGAACGACACCTCGGTCACGCTCGACGGGTCGAGCACGGCGTCGCCGGCCCACGCGGGTGGCGCGAAGTCGCCGAACGGGACGGTGACCTGCTGCCACTCGTCGCCCGTGCGGTCGAGGGTGGTCTCGAAGTACGAGCCTCCGGCGACGATCTGCACGGTGACGTCGTCGTCGGCGGGTGCCCGCACCGACAGCGCGAGGCCGGTGTAGCCCCACCAGTCCTGCGGCTCCGTCAGGGAGCGGACGACGCCGGCGTAGCCGGGGCCTGCCAGGTCGTAGGCGAAGCTGCCGGCCTGCGAGCCGGTGGTCGGGTTCGTCGCGAGGGTGGGCACGACCGCTCCTCCCCCGGTGTTCCGCACGTACGCACCGGTCAGCGCGGCGTCGTCGGCGTAGCCCTCGAAGTCCTCGACGACGAGCGCCTCGGTCGGCAGGGCGCGCGTCGTGAACGAGGCGGCGGTGGGCACCGACGTCGTCGTGCCCGCACCGTTGACGGCCTCGACCGACCACCGGTACGTCGACCCGGGGGCGAGCGCGACGTCGGGTCGGTGCGTGGTCGCGGTCAGCTCGCCGGCCGTGGCGACGACGTCGCCGGACTCGTCGGAGAGCGCGAACCGGTAGTACGCGGCGTCGGCGGCGGGCGTCCACGCGAAGTCGGGCGTCGACGTGACGCCCTCGGTCCCGTCGAGCGGCGCCTGCAGCGAGAACGCCCCGGGTGCGGTCGTCGGATCGACGACCGCCGAGCGCAGGGTCGCTCGGGTGAGGTGCGCGTCACCGACGAGCACGACCCGCACGTGGCCGCCGACCAGCCCGTCGGCCACGAGCGCGCCGTCGTCGCCGACGACGACCGCCGCCGTCGCCCACGAGCTGCCGTCCTCGCTGGTCTCGACGCGCGCCGCCGACGGGTCGTCGACCCGGAACTCCGCCCGCGTCAGCCCCTCGCGCTGCCACGCGACCGAGCCGGAGGCACCACCCGACACCACGACGGAGCCCCCGTCGGGATCGGCCTGCACCACCACGCCCTCGTGGGCCGACGTCAGCCGCCAGTCCTGCACGGGGTCGACGAGCACGTCGCCGCCGTCGGGCGTGACGACGTCGGAGGCAGGGCCGCTGGCCCCGGCGGCGTCGAGCGCCCGTACCCGGTACGAGGCGCCGGCGGGGGACGCGACGTCGGTGACGGTGCCGGCGGACGCGCCCAGTGCCTCCTCGGTCACGGTCTCCCACGGCCCGTCGCCGACCTGACGCTCCACGACGTAGCCGGCCGCCCCGGCGGTGCCGCGCCAGGTGATCGTCGAGATGCCCTGCGCTCGCTGCACCGTGGTGACGAGGGGCGCGTCGAGGGGCAGGTCGGGCAGCACGACGCCGATGTCGCGCGCGTACTGGCGCATCGCCCCGGCACGCGCCTCCTCGGCGGGGGTCCCGCCGGGCACGTGGAACGTGAAGCCGTCGTCGTGGGGGACGAGGCCGCCGCGGTCGTCGTGGCCGAAGAGCGACCACGCGAACACCCCCGACACGGCGGGGTCGGCGGCGACCGGCCCCAGCAGCTCGGGCGTCGCCGCCGTCGAGGCGGACTCGCCCGCGAGGTAGACCTTGCCGGCGGCGGTGACGGTCGCCGCGTCGGCGGACACCCGTGCCGCCGTCGGCGGGTAGTAGTGCACGTCGACGATGTCGAGCTCGGCGGAGGCGAGCGTGTCCGGGTCGATGTCGAACCGGCGTCCGGCAGCGACGAGCTGTGACGGCGCCTGTTCCTTGAGGTGCGCGACCTGCTCGTCGATCCACGGCAGCGTCATGCCCTCGAGCTCGTTGCCGAGCTCCCACGCCATGATCGTAGGGTCCTCGGCGTAGGGGACGCCGGTGAGGGCGTTGACTCGACCGACGACGTGGTCGACGTAGTCCTGGTACGCCCCGATCGCGCGGGGGTCGGTGTAGAAGTCGGCCGACTCGAGGCCCAGCGGCGTCGTGAAGTCGCGGTGCCCACCGTGGTAGTACTCCCACTCGTCGGTGAGTGGCAGGACCAGCCGGATGCCGAGCGTCCCCGCGTAGGCCACGGCGAAGTCCATCGTCGCGAACGCCTCGTCGTTGTACTCGCCCGACGCGGGCATGAGGGCCAGCTCGTTCGCGCCGTCCTGTCCGGTCGACGTGGCCATGTGCGAGCGCACGACGGTGATCCCGGCGCGGTGCGCCGAGTCGAGGGTGTCCTTGATCCTGAAGTACGTCGGGTAGTCGACGCCGCCCACGTTCTCGTCGAGACCGAGCCAGTAGATGTTGGCGCCGCTGGCGCGGAAGGTCTGCCCGCCGAGCTGCAGGCGGGTCGCGTCCCGGGTGACGAACTCGGTGTTCTGCGTCGTCCAGGCATCACCCGGCGCGGCGGCGGCCGGCTCGGCGGCGTGCGGCGCGAGGGGCACGAGCGAGCCCAGCAGGACGCCCGTGGCGACGGCGGCGCAGACCCGCAGCGAACGCCGCCGCGGTGGCGGCGTGCTGCCGGACGAGGAGGCGCGGGGCGGGTCCGCGGGTCCGCGGACGGGGGTGGTGGTCGGTCTGGTCATCGGTGCTCAGGCTCCTTCGGCTGTGCGGTGGTGACGGCGGCCCCGGCGGGGCGACCGGGTCAGGGGGTGCGGACGAGCAGCCCGGTGTCGACCGCGGACGGGTCGACCGCCCCGGGACGGTGGACGAGGGCGGCGGCGCCGAGCAGGGGCGCCGCCGAGCCGAGGGCGACGGGGACGACCCGCACCCGCTCGGCGTAGGCGAACACGGTCGCCCGTCGCGCGGACCTGCCGACGAGCTCGACGTAGTCGGGCACGACCCTGGCGAAGCCGCCGCCGACGGCGACGACGTCCAGGTCGAGCAGGGTGGTCGTGCTGGCGATGGCCTGCCCGACGGCCGTCGCCGACCTCTGCACGGCCGCCCAGGCGACGGGGTCGCCCGCGGCGCACGACGCGGCGAGGTCCTCGCCCGATGCCCCCGCCCATCCCCTGCTCCGGGCCCAGCGCACCGCGCTCGTGCCCGAGGCGACCGCCTCGAGCGTGGTCGAGTCGGGGTCGTCCGCAGAACCCCCGGAGCCAGCGACGTGCACCTGCCCGATGTGACCGGCGTTGCCGCTGCGCCCGGTGACCAGGCGACCGTCGACGATCACGCCGCCACCGACGCCCGTCGAGACGACCATCGACATCGAGCTCGCGGCCCCCGCGGTCGCCCCGAGCCAGTGCTCGGCGAGGGCGATGCAGGTGCCGTCGAGGCGCAGCACGACGGAGCGCCCGGGCAGGTGCGCCTCGACGGCCGCGCGGAGCGCGAAGCCTGCGAGCGCCGGCAGGTTCTTCGGACTGACGGTACCGGCCACGAAGTCGACCGGACCGGCCGAGCCGATGCCCGCCCCGCAGAGCTCGACGCCCGGTCGGAGACCGCGCACGGCGCCGACGACCACGCGGTCGACGGCCGCGGCGAGCTCGGCACGCGAGGCCGTCGGCCCCGTGCGCGCCCGGTGCCGGCTGGCGGGCAGGAGGCGGCCGGCGTCGTCCACGAGGGCCGCCTCGACCTTGGTCCCGCCCAGGTCGACGGCGAGCGCGAGCCGCGACACCGTCAGGCCCAGTCGACGACGAGCTGGTTCGACGTCCGCAGCACGCGCGGCGAGGTCAGCTCGCCGGGGTCGAGGTCGGCCCTGCTGGTCACGTGGAAGGTGACCGACTCACCGGGCAGCAGGGTGACCATCATGTCGTCGACGACGGCGTCCGGGTCGACCTTGTCGACGAGCAGGGTCACGTCTCGGGCCAGGGAGGCGCTGGTCACCTCGACCTCGTACCCCCCGCCCACCGGGGTCACCCTGGTGCTCAGCTCGGCGGCGGTCAGCGCGGAGTCGCGCTGCTCGACCGGGAACCACAGACCCCGCTCCCCACCCACCGACGCGACGATCAGCTCCCGGGCCGGGTCGCCGAACGCGGCCACCTCCGCGGGGACCGCCACCGTGCGGGTGGCACGTGCCCCGAGGGCCAGGTCGACCGTCGCCGACGCGAGCACCTCGCCGTCGTAGGTCGTCCTCTGCAGCACGACCTGCTCCTCCCACGCCTCGGGCGAGTCGTTCGACACGGCGGCGACGAGCTGGTCGCCGCGCGGTTGGACCGTGACGAGCCGGTCGGCGTAGACGTGCTTCAGCGCGTAGAGCAGCGGCTTCGCCCGCCCGTACCCGTCGACGGCGGCCCACGAGGTGACGGGCCAGCAGTCGTTGAGCTGCCAGACGATCGAGCCCATCGTCGTCGGGCTCCACGAGCGCCAGTGCTCGATCGCGAAGGCGACGGCGTGGGCCTGGTTGAGCGACATCGCCCAGTGCCAGTCCTCGGTGTCGTCGGGCAGCGGCAGGTGCGCCACCAGCCCGTCGGTGAGCTTGTCGTTGCCGTCGGCCGCCTTCTGGTGCCAGATCATGCCGGGCGACTCGGGGGTGAGCGGCGAGTCCGAGATCGACCGCTCGACGGTCGACCAGGTCGGCGGACCCTGCCAGCCGAACTCGGCGACGAAGCGGGGCACGGTGTCGCGGTAGTGCGGGTAGTCGACCCGGTTCCACAGCTCCCAGAGGTGCACCGAGCCGTGCTCGACCTCGTTCGCCGGCCGCGCGGGGTCGCCCGACCAGGGGCTGCCCGGCGTGTAGGAACGCTCGGGGTCGAGCTCGGCGACGAGGCGGGGCAGCAGGTCGAGGTAGTAGCCGAGGCCCCAGGTGCGGCCGTGCAGGCGCTTCTCCCAGCCCCACTCCTCGAAGCCCCAGATGTTCTCGTTGTTGCCGTTCCAGAGCACGAGGCTCGGGTGCGACATGAGGCGGGTGACGTTGTCGCGCACCTCCGCCTCGACCTCGCTGCGGAGCGGTTCCTCCTCCGCGTACGAGGCGCAGGCGAAGAGGAAGTCCTGCCAGGTCATGATGCCGCGCTCGTCGCACAGCTCGTAGAAGTCGTCGGACTCGTAGTAGCCGCCGCCCCAGACCCGCAGCAGGTTCATGTTGGCGGCCTCGGCCTGGTCGAGACGGGCTGCGATGCGCTCCCGGGTCACCCGGGTGGAGAACGCGTCGTCGGGGATCCAGTTCGCACCGCGGGTCCAGACCGGCTCACCGTTGACGACGACCCTGAAGCTGGTCCCCTCCGAGTCGGGCTCGAGCTCGACGACGACGGTGCGGAACCCGATCCGCGTCGACCACGTCGCGGCGGCGTCCTCGTCGACGGCGAGGTCGACGGCGAGCCCGTAGAGGACGGCGTCGCCGTGGCCACGCGGCCACCAGAGGGCGACGTCCTCGACGTCGAGGTCGACGACGGCCTCGGACGCCCCGGCCGCCACCTCGAGCGTCGCCGTCGCGGCGTCGGACCCGCCGGGGCCGGTCACGGTCGCCGACAGGGTGAGGGCCGCGTCGGAGCCGGCCGCCCGCTCGAGGGCGACGTGCGCGCTCACGTGCCCCGCGCCTCCTGCCGTCGTCACGACCGGTCGCACGCTCTCGACGCGCGCCCCCGACCACGAGTGCAGGGTCACCGGCTCGTGGATGCCCGACGACGCCGCGTCGAGGCCCCAGTCCCAGCCGAAGTTGCAGGCCGCCTTGCGGATCGCGTTGAACGGGTGCGAGTACGTGTGCGGTCGGTACCCGATGTCGAGGCTGGCCTGGTCGGCGTACGCCACGGGCGAGGCGAAGTGGACGACGAGGTCGTTGTCGCCCTCGACGAGGACGCCGTCGACGGGCAGTCGGTACGTGCGGTGCTGGTTGACGGTCCGGGCGATCTCGGTGCCGTTGAGGCTGACCGTGGCGACCGTGTCGAGTCCCTCGAAGACGAGGTCGTGGCGGTCGTGCCCGTCGGGGCTCCACGGGAAGGTGGTGCGGTACTCCCAGTCGCTCTCGCCGATCCAGGTGACCTTCTGCTCGTTGCGGTCCAGGTACGGATCGGGGATCAGGCCGGCGGCCAGGAGGTCGGTGTGCACGAGGCCGGGCACCGTCGCCGGCACCGTCGCGGCGGCGACCTCGGCGGGCACCGGGCCGCGGGTCGAGCGGACGGACCAGCCGTCGTGCAGCGGCACGCGGGTCTCGGTCGCGGTGGTGGAGAGGGTGGTGGTCACTTGGTGGCTCCTGCCGTGAGGCCGTTGTAGATGTATCGCTGGAGGAAGAGGAACGCGACGAGGGTGGGGACGATGACGAGCAGCGTGCCCGCCGCGATGACCTCCCACTGCGCGCCGAAGGGGCCCATGAAGCGGAACAAGGAGGTCGAGACGACGCCGAGGTCCTGCGAGGGCATGTAGAGGAACGGGATGTAGAACTCGTTGTAGACCGCGATGCCCTTGATGATGACGACCGTCGCGATCGCGGGCTTGAGCAGCGGCAGGACGATGCGCCAGTAGACCGTGAAGCGGTTGGCGCCGTCGAGCATCGCGGCCTCGTCGAGCGAGACGGGGATCGACTGCATGAACTGCAAGAAGATGTAGATCGCGACGATGTCGGTCCCCATGAAGAGGAGGATCGCCGCGCCCCGGGTGTTGAAGAGCTCGAGGGCGCTGATCACCTGGAAGGTCGCGACCTGCGTCGTGACGGAGGGCACGAGGGTCGCCAGCAGGAAGCCGCCGAGGACGAGCTTGCGCCCGCGGAACCGGAACCGGTCGATGGCGTACGCCGCCATCGTGCCGATGAGGATGGTCCCGACGACGGAGACGACGAGGATGATCCCGGTGTTGACGAAGCCCGTGAGCATGCCGCCGCGCGTGAACGCGGTGACGAAGTTGTCGAGGTTCAGCCAGCTGCCCGGCGGCGTGAGCGGCGTCGTCGTCCGGTACTCGTCGTCCGTCTTGAAGGCCAGCACGACGATCGTGACGAGGGGCACCAGGGCGGCCAGGCAGGCGAGCACGAGGCTGAGGTACTTCACGATCGTCCCGGTGCGAGCGAGGGCGCGTGACCGGGCGAGCGAGGCCCTGGGGGCGGCGGTCGTGCGGGCGGTGGTGGTCGCGGTCACGAGACGTCCTCCTTCTTCTCGTCGGGGAACAGCAGTCGCTGCACGCCCGTGATCACCAGGACGATGACGAGCAGCACCACGGCCATGGCCGACGCGAGGCCCACCTTCGAGAAGCGGAAGGCCGTGTCGACGGTCTGGATCACGAAGGTCTCGGACCCGTTGGCGCCGCCCGTCATGATGTACGGCATCTCGAAGGCGCTGAGGGCTCCCGCGATCGCGAGGATGAACGACAGTCCGAGGATCCGCCGGATGCTCGGCACGATGATGTAGCGGAACTTGTGCCACGAGGTGGCCCCGTCCAGGTCGGCCGCCTCGTACTGCTCGGCGGGCACCGACTGGATCGCACCGAGGAACAGCACGAAGTTGAGGCCCATGTAGCGCCAGACGCTGGTCGCCGCGAGGGAGGTGTTGACGACGCTGGGGTCCCCCAGCCACTGCGGGGTGTCCTGGACGCCGACCAGTGCCGCCAGGGCGTCGAGGGTGCCCCCGGGTCGGAAGAAGTACAGGAACACGAGGCCGATCGCGACGCCGTTGATCAGGTACGGGAAGAAGATGATCCCCTTGAACAGGTTCGAGAAGCGGGTCCTGAAGCTCAGCAACGTCGCGAAGTAGAGTGCGAGGACCAGCTGGGCGATCGCGCCGGCCAGGTAGAAGAGGCTGACGAAGAAGACCTGGAAGACCTCGGGCCGGGTGAAGATCTCGACGAAGTTCTCGAGGCCGACGAACTCCTTGACCGGCGACAGGCCGTCCCAGTCGGTGACGCTGTACCAGAGCAGGTTCGCGACGGGGACGTAGGTGAGCAGGAGCAGGAGCGCCAGGGGCACGGCCAGGAAGAGCCACGGGGTGACCCGACCACCGCGCCGCCGCGCGCGTCCGCCTGAGGCGGCGCCGGGGCGGGTGCCCCGGCGCCGGCCGTCGCTGGTGACGGTCGCCGCGACCTCGGGGGGCGAGGCGATCTGGGTCATCCGGAGACCTTCTCCTGTGCCGCGGCCCAGCGGTCGTTGTGGTCGGAGAAGA
>Ga0265797_10003934_pt1 | contig 23198 bp, 21 predicted proteins | sample P2T30metagenome_FD_192433 | JGI IMG/M metagenome (GOLD analysis project Ga0265797, IMG submission 192433) | Plant litter microbial communities from East Loma Ridge, Irvine, California - P2 T30 | ecosystem: Environmental > Terrestrial > Plant litter > Unclassified | place: USA: California... | reverse complement strand
TGCCATTTGAGGCTCCTGTATCTAAATTGCCGGGTTAAGCGGCACTGAAATCAATGATGTGAAACACCAGGGCTTTGCTGTTGCGATTTTTCCGTGCAAGAAATCCGTTGAACCTGTAGCTGGCGCCAAGTTCGGCGCTGGCAAACCTGCCCGAAATCTCGCCCGCGGCGAACGCGGGGACTTCGAACGCGACCGACCTTTCGACTCCCGCCTCTTCCTGCTGCGATGCATGCATCAGGACGGCTGAAACGATTGGCACACCGGCCGGGGTGTAACGCAGTACGTCGCGCTCGGCGATGGTCGCCATGAGCTGGAGGTGGTTTGCGTCGATCACCCGTTATTACTGGTTGCTACGAAATTCAGGGAAAAACTCAGGCAGCAGCTGGCGCTGGCGCAGCGGCAGGAGCGGCTGCTGGTGCAGACGCTTCGGCACGGTGGCTCTTGGCTGCGTCTTCGCGCTGCACCGATTTCATCATCGGCGAAGGAGCGGTTTCAGCTTTTTTCAGCTTGACGGTCAGGTGACGCAGAACCGCATCATTGAACTTGAATGCCGTTTCCAGCTCGACCAGGGTCTCGTTGTCGCATTCGATGTTCAGGCAGATGTAGTGTGCTTTTGGCAGCTTCTGGATCTGGTACGCCATCTGGCGGCGGCCCCAGTCTTCGACGCGATGGATGTTACCGCCGCGGCTGGTCACCGTGGTCTTGTAACGCTCGATCATCGCCGGGACTTGTTCGCTCTGGTCCGGATGGACGATAAAAACGATTTCATAATGACGCATGCATTACTCCTTGAGGACGTTTAACAAATGCCCACCTCGGCGTCAAGACGAGTGTGGGAAGGGAAAGCCGGCAATTATAACCCGGATATCGGGGGCTTGGGAACCCCAATGATGGGTTGGCTGCCGTGAGACGCTCTGGCACTGCCGATCTAACTCGACAATTGCAGGGATTTGGCACCCGATTGCGAACCGAATCGCGATTTTTGCACTATTTTTCGCGTTTCCCCTTGCGCGCGGCAGAATACTGTACAAAAATACAGGTTACACACATAACCGGTTGCTGTAACACATTTATGCTTAAGCTCACTGCACGGCAAGAACAGATCCTGAACCTGATCAAGGAAGCGATCGAGAACACCGGTTTTCCCCCGACCCGGGCTGAAATCGCTTCCGAACTGGGTTTCCGCTCGGCCAATGCGGCTGAAGAACACCTGCAAGCCCTGGCGCGCAAGGGCGCCATCGAGATTTCGCCGGGCACCTCGCGCGGTATCCGCCTGATCGGTGCGAGCGTCGAATCGATCCCGATGCCGCCACCGTCGTTCATGTCGCTGCCACTGGTCGGACGCGTCGCGGCGGGTAATCCCATCCTGGCGCAAGAGCATGTCGAGGCGACCTACAACGTCGACACCGCGATGTTCGCGGCGCGGCCTGATTTTCTGTTGAAGGTCAAGGGCTGGTCGATGCGCGACGCCGGCATCATGGATGGCGACTTCTTGGCGGTCAAGAAAATCGACAGCGCCAAGAACGGCCAGATCGTGGTGGCGCGTCTTGGCGATGAAGTCACGGTCAAGCGCTATCGCAAGACCGGGGAGCTGGTGGAACTGCTGCCGGAGAATCCAGACTTCAAGGTGATTTCGGTGTCGCCCGATGAAGAGTTCGCGCTGGAAGGGTTGGCGGTTGGGTTGATGCGCAGCTGGAATTGATGTTGGTGGCTGGATGAGAGCACTTGGGTTCCCGCCTCCGCGGGAACGACGTTGGCTGGTGATCAGATCAATCAAGCAGCCCGAATCCGGCCATGTAATCCAGCACGTCGTTCCCGCCCTCGCCGGGCGCCTTGGCGGGAACCCAAGTTCATCCGCTCACCCCCAAACCTAATTCGATGCCTTCTTCACCACCGCATTATGCTGACTGACAAACGCCTCGGTCGCACTGCGCCACGCCGCAAAATCCGCCAGGATCATCTTTGAACTGACCTTCGCGCCTTCCGCGATATTCTGCCGCACCCGTTCCAGGTAGGCCGTCGAGGCTTCCGTCTCTTCCTTTGTCATCAGTTTGGCGATATCGGCCGGAATCTTCTTGGTCAATGGCGACTGCGCATTCAGGTTCGTCACCATCTTGTTGTAGCAATCCTGCCAGGTCGTCACCAGCTTGTTGACGCGGTCGATCTCGTCGTTCACTTTCGACACCGCTGGAATGCGCGGAGACGGGCAGCGGTATTCGCCCGACTGCAGCTCGGCGCCGTCGTAGCCCTTGACCCAGTAGTCGATCTCGGCGCGCTTGGCGACGCGCTGTTCCATCACGACCAACGATTCCGCCGCCACCTTGTTGCCCTTGGCAGCTGACTTCTCAAACAGCTCCTTCGCCCTGGCCTCGTCGACCGTGCCGGCCTCGCCATACCAGTACATCTGGCCCAATTGCTGCTGCGCTTGCGGATTGCCGGCATTGGCCAGCTTGGTGTACAGCTTGAGCGCGCCCGCGTAGTCCTTCTTTTCAAACAGGGCGTTGGCGTCTTCCAGCTCGCCGGCATATGCGGCGCTGGCGATGGTCAGGGTAAGGCAGAACAGCAAACGTTTCATGGGTCTTTCCGCAAAAGTGACAAGCTGACGAAGACCCATCATAGCCGTGTTTTACAGCCGAACTCAACTGCTATTACCCGGCTTTAAGCCTCGAGCGCCTGGCGGAAGTCACCCACCAGATCGGCCGTATCTTCGATGCCGACCGATACCCGGATCAGCGACTCGGCGATGCCCATGCTGGCGCGCCGCTCGGCGCCCATCTCGAAGAAGATCGTGTGCGCCACCGGAATGACGAGCGTTCGGTTGTCACCGAGGTTCGATGCCGGAATCGCTAGCTTCAGGCGATTCAGGTAATCGAACGGATCGATGTCGTCGTTCAGCTCAAAGCTGAGCAGCGACCCGCCCGAGCGGAACAACGACGTCACGACGCCATGCTGCGGATGCGACGCCAGGCCCGGATAGTGGACAGCCGACACACGCTCATCTGCCTCGAGCATCGTGGCCAGCGCCAGCGCATTGGCGCAGGTGCGCTCCATGCGCAGCGCCAGCGTCTCGGCGCCCACTGCAATGTGATGCGCCGCTTCCGGCCCCAGCGCGGCGCCGAAGTCGCGCAGCGCTTTCGCACGCAACTGGGCCATGCCCTGTGCCTTGGCCGGCTGCTTGCGGAAGTTCGGCGCGATATTCGGATACGCGCTCCAGTCGAACAAGCCGGTATCGGTCAGCGCGCCGCCGAGCGCGATGCCGTGGCCGCCGATCGACTTGGTCAGCGAATTGACCACCAGCCCCGCGCCCACGGCTTTCGGACGGAACAGCCATGGCGTGGTCATCGTGTTGTCGACCACGTACAGGATGCCGCGCTCACGGCACAGTTCACCGATACGGGCCAGATCGGCCACTTGCGTGCGCGGATTGGCGATCGTTTCGACAAACACCATGCGCGTGTTCGGCGTGATGGCGGCTTCGACCTGCGCCACGTCGGTGGCATCGACAAAAGCAACATCGACGCCTTGCCCCGCCACCGTCTGCCACAGGCTATTGGTATTCCCGAACAGGAAGCTCGACGAGACGATCTGGTCGCCCGCCTTGAGCAGCGCCTGGAACAGCGCGCCGATGGCCGCCATGCCGGTGCCGAAGCACAGCGTGGCGACGCCATCTTCCATCTTGCTGACCTTGTCCTCGAGCGCGCTGACGGTGGGATTGCCCTGGCGACCATAACGGAAGCCTGGCTCCTTACCCTGGAACACCGATGCCAGCTGGCGCGCGTCCGTATAGCCGAACGCGACCGAGGTGTGGATCGGCTTGTGCAACGAACCGTGCTCGATCGGCTTTTGCCGGTCGTTGTGCAGCAGCGTCGTGGTAAAGCCGTACGGTTTTTGCTCGCTCATGCTTACTCGGCGGCGACAGCCGGGTTCAGGTTGAGCTGGGTACGGACCTGGTCTTCATCCTTGGCCGAAGGATTATGACGCGCCGTTTCCTGGCGATCGAGGTATTCCGGGGTCACGTCGCCGGTGACGTAGATGCCGTCGAAGCACGACGCCTCGAAGTTCGTCAGTGCCGGATTGACGTCCGAGATCGCGCGCTTGAGGGCGTCGATGTCCTGGTAGATCACGCGGTCGGCGGTGATCTCGCGGCACACTTCTTCGGTCGTGCGGCCGTAGGCGATGAGCTCGTCGCGGGTCGGCATGTCGATGCCGTACACGTTCGGGAACAGCACCGGTGGCGCGGCCGAGGCGAAGTACACCTTGCGCGCGCCGGCTTCACGGGCCATCTGCACGATTTCGCGGCTGGTGGTGCCGCGCACGATCGAGTCATCGACCAGCAGCACGTTCTTGTCCTTGAATTCGGAAATGATCGCGTTGAGCTTCTGGCGCACCGATTTCTTGCGCATGCCCTGCCCCGGCATGATGAAGGTGCGGCCGATGTAGCGGTTCTTGATGAAGCCTTCGCGATATTCCACGCCCAGTTTCAACGCCAGCTGGATCGCGGCCGGGCGCGACGAATCGGGGATCGGCATGACCACGTCGATGTCTTCCACCGGGATTTCACTGCGCACCTTGTCGGCCAGGTATTCGCCCATGCGCAGGCGCGTGGCATAGACCGAGGCGCCGTCGATCACCGAGTCCGGACGGGCCAGGTAGACGAATTCGAAAGCGCACGGATTGAGCGTCGGGTTCTCGGCGCACTGGCGTTCGGACAACTGGCCGTCATTGGTGATGAAGACCGCTTCGCCCGGCGCGATGTCGCGCACGAAGCGGAAGCCCAGGCCTTCCAGGGCGACCGACTCGCTGGCCACCAGGTATTCCTTGCCGCCTTCGGTTTCGTTCACGCCCAGGCACAGCGGACGGATGCCGAACGGATCGCGGAAGGCCAGCATGCCATGGCCGGCAATCTGCGCGACCACGGCGTAGGCGCCGCGCACGCGGCGGTGCACGGCGGCGACGGCCTTGAAGATGGCGTCGGCATCGAGCGAGAAGCCATCGGCCGCTTCCTGGATTTCGTGGGCCAGCACGTTGAGCAGCACCTCGGAATCCGAATCGGTGTTGATGTGGCGGCGGTCGTTGCGGAACAGCTCATCCTTGAGCTGGGCCTGGTTGGTCAGGTTGCCGTTGTGCGCGAGCGTGATGCCGAACGGCGCGTTGACGTAGAACGGTTGCGCCTCTTCTTCGCTCGACGAACCGGCGGTTGGGTAGCGGCAGTGGCCGATCCCGGTATTGCCCTGCAGCGAACGCATGTTCCGGGTACGGAAGACGTCACGCACCAGGCCGTTGGCCTTGAACATCGAGAACATGCTGCTGTGATTGGTCGCAATGCCCGCCGCGTCCTGGCCGCGGTGCTGCAGCAGCAGCAATGCATCGTACAGAAGCTGGTTGACGGGAGAGTGCGAAACGACGCCGACGATGCCACACATGAAGTGCTCCTAAAAGCTTGGGTGCTAAATGACAGAAAAACTGCGAATACGGATTCAGTAATTAATGTGCTGCGCAAAAGCAGCGGGCAAGAACGGTTTGACAGTGCGCGCGCCGGTCTCGGCGATGGGCGAGAACAGCGCATCGCGCCAGAACGCCTGCTGCGGGATCGACGTCATCCCGCACAATATGACGGCGGCCAGCACGATTACAATGCCGCGTGCCAGGCCGAACAGGCCGCCCAGGCCCCGGTCGGCCAGCGAAAGGCCGGTGGCCGCAACGACGGCGCCAATGGCCATCGACAGCAGGCCCATCAAAATTCGTACGCCCAGGAACAGCGCAATAAAGGCGCTGATCAGGCGCGCCGTCGCGCCCGGGATCACCTCGGGCAGCAACGGCGCGAGCTGGGCGCCGTAGGCATTGGCCACCACAAAGGCGACAATCCAGCCCACCAGCGACAAAATTTCTTTCACCAGGCCGCGCAGGGTGCTGATCACGACGGACGCGATCAGCACGAACAGCACCAGGTAATCGAAAATCGTCACGCGCCAGCTACGGTCAGAGCGGCACCATCGTGCCGGACAAACCGATGCCGCCCAGCTTGGCGCGCACTTTCTCTGCTTCTTCCTTGCCGAACGGGCCGACCCGCACGCGGATCAGTTCGCCAGACTTCTGGGTGAACGACGCGACACCGGCGGCGCGCAGGCGGCCTTGCAGTTCTGTCACTTTTTCCTGGCTGGCCAGCGCGGCGACCTGCACCACGAAACGCGGCGCCGGGCCTTCGGCTTTCACCTGTTGCGGCTCCGGCTTGGCGGCCGGCTTGTCTTCGAGGATCGCGATGGCGCGGGCGGCGTCATCCTGACGGGCTGGTTTGGCAACCTCCTCGGCCTTTGGATGCGACTCGGTAGTTTTTGTCTCGGTGACCTTCACCGGCTTTTTTTCTGGCTCGGGCTTGCGCTCGACTCTGGCCGGCTCTGGCTTGGTCGCAGGCTTGGAATCAGCTTTCACTTCGGCTTTCGCTTCGGCTTTCACCTCGGTCTTGACCTCGGGCTTCGGTGACGGTTTGGCTGCCTCGACCGGCTTGGCGGGCTCGAGCATGCGCAGCGGTGGCGGCGGCTCGCTGGCGACGGGCGCGGCGGCCACGACGACTGGCGGGGTGCGCGTGCCAGCGGGCGGCGCCGGGACCGGCTCGATGATTTCTTCGTCGCTGTCGACGCTGGCCGTTGGTGCGACCTGCTCGGACGGCACCGGCAGCGGCGCGGCCTTGTCCTTGTCGGGGATGTGGATGGCGATATCAGTGGCCAGCGGCTTGGGCTCGGAATCGAGCAGCATCGGCAGGGCCACGACGGCCGCCAGCACCAGCGCAATGGCGCCGACCAAACGGCGGCGCGCGCGTTTTTTCTCGGGCAGGATCGGATCGCCACGGCTTGAGCGGCGACCGCCCTCGCCGGCCGAGCTCGCGCGCTTGGAGCGGGCGCGCTCGGTATAGGCGGCGTCGTCGTCTTTGACGAAGTGGCCGCTGTCGCGAACAGTTTCTTGCTTGTTTTTAGTGCCGAACGAGAACAAGCCCATGCGATTGAGGTATCAGTGTAGTGAGGATTTACGGGCCGCCATCACGCCAGCAACCGTGTAGAACGAACCAAAGACCACAATTCTATCATTCTCCTCAACCCGGCTCAGCGCATTCGCGTAGGCGTCCGCGGGCGATTCAAACGTGGTGACCGAAAAATCGTCGGCTTTTGCGCCTGCGGGCTTGCGCTCGGCGATCTTTTCGGCCAGCTCTGCCGGGTCGGCCGAGCGCGGCGAATCGAGGCGCGTGACGCACCAATGATCGACGACCGAGGCCATCGGCGCGATCACGGCATCGATGTCCTTGTCGTCCATGATGCCGAACACCGCATACGTGAAGCGGTGGAAACCCATATTGCCGAGGTTCTGCGCGAGCGTGGCGGCGGCGTGCGGATTGTGGGCCACGTCGAGCACCTGGGTCGGGCGGCCGGCCAGCACCTGGAAGCGGCCCGGGAGCTCGACCATCGCGAGACCCGCGCGGGTTTCCTGGGCGCCGCACGGCAAGGTCATGCGCAGCGCCTCGAGGGCGGCCAGCGCGGCCGATGCATTGAGCAATTGATTGGCGCCGCGCAGGGCCGGATACGCCAGCGAATTGCGGCGCCCGGTGCGGCCGGCGAAGCTCCACTGCTGCTGGTCGCCCTGGTAGTTGAAGTCGCGGCCGAGCAGCCACAGGTCGGCGCCGATGCTGTTGGCGTGGTCGATCAGCGATTGCGGCGGCACCGGGTCGCTGCAAATTGCGGTTTTGCCGGCGCGGAAGATGCCGGCTTTCTCGAAGCCGATTTTCTCGCGCGTGTCGCCGAGGTATGCGGTGTGGTCGATATCGATGCTGGTGACGATGGACACGTCGGCGTCGATCACGTTGACGGCATCGAGACGTCCGCCCAGGCCCACTTCGAGAATGGCGACGTCGATCTCGCTCTTGGATAGCAGGTGGGCGATGGCCAGCGTGGTGAATTCGAAGTATGTGAGATCGGTGTCGCCACGCGCGGCTTCGAGGGCGCTGAACGCGCCGACGAGCACGTCATCGGACGCCATCTCGCCATTGATACGGGCGCGCTCGTTGAAGTCAAGAAAGTGCGGCTTGATGTACAGGCCGACGCGGTAGCCGGACTGCAGCAGCACCGACTCGAGCATCGCGCAGGTCGAGCCCTTGCCATTGGTGCCGGCGACTATGATCACAGGACACGTGAAGGCCAGCTGCAGGCGCTCCTTGACGGCGCGGACACGGTCGAGGCCCATGTCGATATGGGTTTCGGCATGACGCGATTCGAGCAGGGCCAGCCAGTCGGGCAAGGTAGTCGGAAGTGGGGACATGGAGCTCAGGGAAGAAGAACTTGGCGGACGGCGCGGGGAAGCTGAAAGGCGACCGCCGGGGCCGCCATCTGGTGCCCGCGCCGGTCGCCCTCGGGAAAATCAGGCCAGGACTTCGGTCGCCTGGTTTTGCAGCAGGGCCAGCAGGCGCGCGATTTCTTCGCGCATTTTGCGGCGGTCGACGATCATGTCGACGGCGCCCTTCTGGACCAGGAACTCGGCGCGCTGGAAGCCTTCTGGCAATTTCTCGCGCACAGTGTTCTCGATCACGCGCGGGCCGGCGAAACCGATCAGGGCTTTCGGCTCGGCAATGACCACGTCGCCCATGAAGGCGAACGAGGCGGAGACACCGCCCATGGTCGGATCGGTCAGCACGCTGATGAACGGCAGCTTCTTCTCCGACAGCTTGGTCAGCATCGCGGTGGTCTTGGCCATCTGCATTAGCGACAGCAGACCTTCTTGCATGCGCGCGCCGCCGGTGGCGGTGATGCAAATGAACGGCACCTTTTGCTCGAGTGCGATCTGGGCGCCACGCACGAAGCGCTCACCGACAACCGAGCCCATCGAGCCGCCCATGAATTCGAATTCGAAGCAGGCCACGACGACCGGCAAGCTCATGATCGAGCCACCCTGGACGATCAGCGCATCGGTCTCGCCGGTGGCTTCCATCGCGGCCTTGAGGCGGTCAGGATACTTCTTGCTGTCCTTGAACTTCAGGGTATCGACCGGCAGGGTCTCTTGACCGATGTCGTAGCGACCGCCTTCATCGAGCAGCGAATCGAGACGCGCGCGGGCGCGGATCCGCATGTGATGGGAGCACTTCGGGCACACGTGCAGGTTGGACTCGATGTCCGCCCGGTACAGCACCGACTCGCACGACGGGCACTTGACCCACAGGCCCTCGGGCATGGTCTTGCGGTTAGCGGCATCGGAGCGCTGGATCCGAGGGGGCAGCAGTTTTTCCAACCAACTCATATTCTCTCCTTTGCGGCAAATCTTACAGTGGGGCGTAGTGTAGCCGCTCAGGCCCGGCTTGTCGAATCATAGCAAGCCGTCAATATTGCCAATCTAACACCCCCAGCCTCCAACGTCCCCTTGCTCTGAGTTAACAAAGAAACAATTAGGGTCAGAGTCGAATTAAATGACAACTTTTGAATATTTCCTAATAAATAGCACCGATCCCACGCGGAGTTGGCACAGTGATTTATCCGATAATCAATATTGGGGACAGGGTAGGCACGGCCCTTCCGCCAAGAAATTACCCAACAATTAGGGTCAGAGTAGATTTATTGGGCAATTACCCAAAGTTGTCAAAGAATTCGACTCTGACCCTAATTAACGAGGGTTGAAAATTGCATGCGAAATACACGTCCGACTTTCTTTCGTTACGGCGCGAGGTCGCTTGTCGTGTATTCGAATCCTCCCAGGCGCGAGGCGACAATGTTATAAATCCACGCGCTCAGCACGCCGCCCAAGTACATGAACAACGCATAAATAAGCGGGAAGATAATGAGGAAGCCGACACCCGGTCCCGGGCTGAACGGCGCTTCGCCTACACCCAGCAGCATGGGGACAAGCAGGATCAAGACGATCGGCAATGAAATGACGAAATACATCGCAGCCAACATTTTTCCACACTGTGCCACTGCAATATGCTTGACACGCTTTTTCATTCAAAACTCCTCACGGTTGACATGTAAAGAAGTCAATTTACCTAAAGAAATTGATGATTTATTGCGATAGATTAATCTTTGATCAAATAGTCAGCAGGTTAGACATCGTCTGCACAATATTCATGAGCATCAAATAGAACCGGGCATCCTGAAACGATTCAAAACCCGAAAGTTATCAAACAATTCGACTCTGACCCTAATTGGATTGCAAGTACCTGCAAGCATTCACAATTAGGGGCAGAGTCGAATTAAATGACAACTTTAAGTAGGGACATTGCAAATTAATTCTACTCTGACCCTAATTGGGTATTAGCGGGCGTCGAGGGCGGTGCGGATGGTGGCGGTGAAGGTGCGGACGGCGTCGACGGCCTGGTCTGGCGGGCTGTTTTCGATTTCCTGGATGATGCGGCTGCCGATCACGACCGCGTCGGCCACTTCGGCCACCGCTCGTGCAGTCTCGCCGTCGCGGATGCCGAAGCCCACGCCGATCGGCAATTTGACGTGCTCGCGAATCGCGGCCACGCGGCGGGCGACGTCGGCGGTGTCGATGCTGCCTGAGCCTGTCACACCTTTCAACGACACGTAGTAGCTGAAGCCGCCGCCATACCGGGCCACTTGCTGCACCCGCTCCGTCGTCGACGTCGGGGCCAGCAGAAAGATTAGGTCCAGGCCGTTCTCGCGCATGGCCGTCGCGAACTCGGCGCATTCTTCGGGTGGATAATCGACCACGATGGCGCCGTCGGCGCCGGCTTCTTTTGCGCAGCGGATGAATTCAGCCTGGCCGATGCGTTCGATCGGGTTGGCGTAGCCCATCAGGACGACTGGCGTGTCCCGGTCGTTCTTGCGAAACTCGCGCACGAAGCCGAAGACGTCCTTCAGGCCGATATTGAACTTGAGGGCGCGCTCGCAGGCGCGCTGGATGACCGGGCCTTCGGCCATCGGGTCCGAGAACGGCACGCCCAGTTCGAGGACGTTGGCGCCGCCCTGCACCAGGGCGTGCATGAGGGGGACGGTCAGCGCCGGGCCCGGGTCGCCCGCCGTGATGAAGGTAACGAGTGCGGTCTTGTTGTGCGCCTTGAGCGCGGTGAAAGTCTGTTCGATGCGGGACATGCTGGTTTCCTGTGGTCTGGGAATAGTGCATGGGCTTCAGCTGGCTCAAGCCCGACGGTGCGCGGCTGCGTGTCACCTGCAGCCCGGGCGAATCTCAACGCCGGCGTCAGCCGAAATCTAGCCCCATCCGCTGCGCCACCGTGTGCATGTCCTTGTCGCCGCGGCCCGACAGGTTGGCCAGGATGATCTGGTCCTTCGGCAGCGTCGCCGCCAGCTTCACCGCGTACGCGATCGCATGCGACGACTCGAGCGCCGGAATGATCCCCTCGATGCGGCAGCAGTCGTGGAACGCCTGCAGCGCTTCGTCATCCGTGATCGACACGTACTCGGCGCGCAGCGTGTCCTTCAGCCAGGCGTGCTCCGGCCCCACGCCCGGATAATCCAGGCCGGCCGACACCGAGTGCGTCTCGATGATCTGCCCGTTCCCGTCCTGCAGCAGGTAAGTGCGGTTGCCGTGCAGGACGCCCGGCAGGCCGGCCGTCAGCGAAGCCGCGTGCTTGCCCGAATCCAGGCCCTCCCCCGCCGCTTCGACGCCCACGAGCTTGACGCCCGGCTCGCCGATGTACGGATAGAAGATGCCCATGGCGTTCGAGCCGCCGCCGATGCAGGCGACGACGTAGTCGGGCTGGCGCCCCGTCATGGCCGGCATCTGCACGCGGCACTCTTCGCCGATCACGGCCTGGAAGTCGCGCACCATCATCGGATACGGGTGTGGCCCGGCCACGGTGCCGATGATGTAGAACGTGTTTTCAATGTTCGTCACCCAGTCGCGCATCGCTTCGTTGAGCGCATCCTTGAGCGTCTTCGAGCCCGATTCCACCGGCACCACGGTCGCGCCCAGGAGCTTCATGCGGTACACGTTCTGGGCCTGGCGCTTGACGTCTTCGCTGCCCATGTAGATCACGCATTCGAGGCCGAAGCGCGCGCAGATGGTGGCCGTGGCCACGCCGTGCTGGCCGGCGCCGGTTTCGGCAATGATGCGCGGCTTGCCCATGCGCCGCGCGAGCAGCGCTTGGCCGATCACGTTGTTGATCTTGTGCGCGCCGGTGTGGTTCAGGTCTTCGCGCTTGAAGTAGACCTGCGCGCCACCGGCCAGTTCGGACCAGCGCCGCGCGTGGTACACGGGCGACGGCCGGCCGACGAAGTGGGCCAGCTCGTAGCGGTATTCCTCTAAAAACTCGGCGTCTTGCGCGTACTTCGCATAGGCCTCGCTGAGCTCGGCCAGCGCGTGCGTCAGCGTTTCGGCGACGAACGAGCCGCCGTAGGGGCCGAAGTGCCCGGCCGCGTTGGGCAAGGCGTAATCGGGGGTCTTGAACAGCGGCGCGGCGTTAGTCGCTGCCTTGTAGGGGGTATTGTGCATGGTATGACTCGCTGAGAATGGTGGCATCGGCTGCCCGCACGGCCGCGACAAACGCGGCGATCTTGCGGGCGTCCTTGATGCCCTTCGCGGCTTCGACACCACTGCTGATGTCGACGGCAAAGGGCCGAACGCGTACTACACCGTCAGTGGTGTTGTGTACGTTCAAGCCACCACTCAAAACGACCCGAGGCGCGAGCTCTTTTGGGATGAGAGACCAATCGAAGACCTTTCCTGCGCCGCCATAAGCGTCCACGTAGGTGTCGAGCAGAAGACCCGAGAACCATGGACTGGCGGTGCGGTATGCAAGCTCGCATTCTAGCAGCGCTGCCGGCTGCGTGTCAGGCTTGACGCGAAACGCGCGCACAAACGGGCGCTGTACGGCGGCTGCAATGGCTGCGCACTGCGCCACAGTTTCGTCGCCATGGAACTGGATCAGCGCGAGCGGCATCGATGCCGCGACTTCCTGCACCTCGGCCAATGAGGGATTGACGAACAGCGCCACGCCGCTGACGAACGGCGGCAAGCCGGCGCACAACGCGCCGGCGCGGGCCGGCGTCACATACCGTGGGCTCTTCGAATAGAACACGAAGCCCAACGCATCGGCGCCCGCGGCGACAGCGGCGCTCAGGTCTTCTTCGCGGGTGATGCCGCAGATTTTGATACGGGTGCGTTGCATGCGCTTCCTTACAGCCAGGGTAGCGGCGCGACCGCCTCCTGCGGCAGCTGCCAGCCTGGATCGTACTCGATTTTAGCGAAATACAGGCCGTCGGGCATGAAGGTCGGCGCGGCGACATCGCGCGAGCGGCTCTCGAGCACCTCGCGCATCCAGTCCGGCGCTTGCCGACCGAGGCCGACATACACGAGGGAACCGACGATATTGCGCACCATATGATGCAGGAAGGCGCTGGCGCGCAGCGTGAAGACGATGATGTCGCCGTGGCGCTCGATGCGCACTTCGTGCATGTCCTTGACCGGGGTCTTGGCCTGGCAGCTCGACGCGCGAAACGCCGAGAAGTCGTGCGTACCGATCAGGTGGCGCGCGGCGTCGATCATGCGCTCGACATCGAGCGGGCGGAACATCCAGCCGGCGCGGTTCGACAGCAGCGCCGACGGCGTCGGGTGGTTGTAGAGCACATAGTGGTAGGTGCGCGAGCGGGCCGAAAAGCGGGCGTGGAATTCCAGCCCGTCCTCGCCCAGCGGTACCTCTTTGGCCCAGCGCACGACGATGGAGTCGGGCAGGAAGGTGTTCACGCCGCGCACCCAGGCCTGCGTCGGGCGCACCAGGTCGGTGTCGAAATGGACCACCTGTTCGATCGCGTGCACGCCGGTGTCGGTGCGGCCGGCGCAGGTGGTGGCCAGCGGCGTGCAGGCGAACTTCTCGAGCGCGATTTCAAGACGGTCCTGGACCGTATTACGCTCCGGCTGTTTCTGGTAGCCGTTCCAACCGGTGCCGATGTACTGGACACCCAAAACAATGCGCGTCACGCCAACAGCTCTCGCATCGCGCTGGCACGGCCAACCTGCTCTGCATTGCCGCCCTTGATGACTTCATCGAGCAGTTCGCGTGCGCCTTCCTTGTCGCCGATTTCCTGGTACGCCACCGCCAGATCGAGCTTGGTTTCCATTTCCATGTGCTCGGGCGAGAGCGGCGCCGGTGCGGCGTCGGCTGGCGCAGCCTGTTCTATCGGCGCCGGCGCCGGCGAATCGGCAGACGCGGACGCAGGCAGATCCAGGTCAAAGTCGAGCGTGTCCAGCGTGTCGAGCGAGGCGCGGTTCGGCGCCGGCTCGTCAGGCAGCTCTTCTGCCGCCGGCACTGGCGCCGGGGTGTCCGGCAGGTCGAACATGTCGAACGGCTCGTCCTGGCGCGTGCCGAAGTCTTTCGGCTCGGCGCCACCCGCGGCGCGCGGCTCGGCCGGTGCGCCGAAGTCCAGCGAGTCCAGGTCGAACAGCGGATCATCGGAGACATTCGCGCTCGACGATGCGCGCACGGCCGGCAGCGGATCGTTCACCGGCGCCGGCGTGGCTGGCGTGACTGGCGCGCCGAAATCCATCGCGTCGAGGTCGTACAGCGGATCGCTCGGCGCGGCGGCGGCGACCGTCGGTTGTGGTGTGCTGCCCGGCAGCGGCGGCAAGCCGTCGAAGTCCTTGGCCAGGCCGGCCATGTCGACCGGCGTGGCCTGCACTTGCGGCTGCGGCGTCAGGTCGAGCGCGAAGTCGTCGCGGCTATCGGCCGGGGTGGCCAGAGTGGCCGGGGCTGGCTGCGCTGCAGGCGGCGCGTCGAAGTCCATGTCGAATTCGAGGTCGTTGACGTCGGTCGACAGCTTCGATTCGGGCGTGGCTGGCGCTGCCGGTGGCAGCATGTCGAAGTCCAGGTCCGGCACGGCGGTGGCGTCCGGATCGGGACGGCTGGCCATTGCTGGCGCGGCCGTCTCGGCGTGCGTGACGGGTTCGAACGTCAGGCCGCCAAGGTCGAAGTCAAGGGTGTTGTCCTCAAGGTGCGGCGCAACTGGCTCAGCCGCCGGCGCCACAGTGCGGTCCGCATCGTCCTTCGACAGCGACATGGCAGCAGCGCCGGCAGCAGCGCCGGCTGCAGCCGCGCCAGCGATGGCGCCGGCACTGGCGCCGGCACCAGCACTGCTGCCAGTTGCGGGCTCATCGCCACGCAGCGCTTCCTGGTACTGCTGCGACAGGATCGCCTGCTGGCTGCGTTCCTGTGCCGACGGTGCTTGCGCCGGCGCCGGTGCGGCGTTCGCGTACAGCGAATTTTGCGGATCGATGCCCAGGCCCAGCGCCGCCGCTTGCGCCCATTCGTCGCCCTGGCCGTTCGTCAGCGCATGCAGTTCGCGCGCCTGGACTTCAAAGGCGCGCGCATCCTTGCGCGTGGCGTAAATCTCGAGCAGCTTCAGACGCACCGGATGACGGTCCGGATGCGTGCGCAGCGCTTCCTTCAGGATCTCTTCGGCCTGTGCGTCGCGACCGTAGGCGATGTACACATCGGCTTCGGCGACCGGATCGACTTCATTGGTATCGAGCTGGCTGGCCGATGGCGCGAAGCTCGAGTTGAAGACGCTGTTGTTGGTGTCGACGCTCTGGCCGCCGCTTTCGGCGAACAGCGACTGGGTGCTGGCGCCCTGCCCGCCCAGCACCGACGGTTCGGTCGGCACAGGCTTGATCGGCGCGGCATTGCGCTTGCGACGCTGCGCGATGCCAAACAGGACCAGCAGCAGCAACAGGATCGCCGCGGCGATGTAGAGCATATTGTCCAGCAACGTGTCGACCAGGCCTTTCTCGGCCTCCGGCGCAGGCACCGGCTTTTTCAGGCGTGGATGCGTGGCCGGTTTGGCCGGCGCCGCGACGACAGGCGCCGTCGCAGCCTGCTCGGCCGCCGCGCCGGCGCTGCTCGGCACTGTCATCAGGTTTTCGAGTTCGCCGACGTTCTTTTCGAGCTCCTTGACGCGCGCTTCGGCCTGCTCGAGTTCGCGCTGCTTGGCCAGCGTGTCTTCGACGCTCGCGGTGCCGTCCTGCGGGGCGCCGGCGGTGCCGGGCGTGGCCTTCGACAGGCGCAGTTTGTCCTGCGCTTCGTTGGCGGCGGTGGCTTGTTCTTCGACACGCGCAGACACGCGCCCGGTGGCGCTCTGGCCGCCCTGCGGCGCGCTGCTCGGGGTGCTGGCGGCGACCTGGCCGGCGAGCTTGTTGCGGTAGGCGTCGAAGTCGGCCGCATGCGCGACGACCACGCCGCGCGCTTCGCCCTGGCTGGCGCCGCCGCGCAGCGCATCGCTATCGGGCACGCTGAGGATCTGGCCCGACTTCAGGCGGTTCATATTGTTGCCGATGAAGGCGTCGGGATTGGCGCGGTACAGCGCCACGAGCATCATGTCGAGCGAGATCTCGGCTGGCTTGACGCGGGTGGCGATGCCACTGAGCGTATCGCCGCGACGCACGCGGTAGGTGCTCTCGGCGGCAGCTGCATCGCGCTGCGCGGCCTGGCGCTGGGCGCCTTCGCGTGCGGCGGCGATGCGGGCCCGCTCGGCCGCGTCCGATGCGGAGGCAACGGGGGCAGCGGCAGGCTGCGAGCTTGCGCGCGGGGTCGGAGTGCTGGCCACCTGCGCCGGCTGCGTCGTGCGCAGTTCGGCCGGATCGAGCAGGAACGTGTACTCGCGCACCAGGCGGCCGTTATTCCAGGTCAGCTCGAGCAGCATGTCGACGTACGGCTCGTTCAGCGGCTGGCTCGAATTGACGCGGATGATCTGGCGGCCGGCGCGCTGCTCGACGGCGAAGCGCAGCGACAGCAACGCCGGATTGAAGTCGATGTTGGCGGTGCGGAAGGCGTCGGGCGAGGCGAGCTTGACGGCCATGCTGGCCGGATCTTCCCCGGCGCTGGTCGTCAGTTCGATCTCCGCGCGCAGCGGCTGCCCAAGCGCCGACAATACGGTCAGTTTTCCAAGCCCGGCCGCGCTGGCGGCGGAAGTGACGAACACTGCGCCGGCGATCGCCGCAGTGAGGGTTTTCAACGCAGGTGCCATGAGCTTAGATTGTTCCGAAAAATGCATAGTGAGCAGCGAGTTAGTTGACCGAGGGAAAGACGGTTTCCCGGAGTCTCAACATAACATCATGCTCTAGGGCATGCAAGCGATGCGCACGTTTACAGCAGGGAGAGGGGTATGTTTTGTGGCCTGGAAGACATGGCTGCACGGGGTTCGATAACGACCAGACATGTGAGTTGCAGTTAATACAATCGGTGATAACAGCGTGGTAACGCATGAGCAATAACGGGCCGGCTGCAAGGCAACCGGCCCGAAACGCAGCGGTATTAACGCTCCAGCACGATCCGCAGCATGCGGCGCAGCGGCTCGGCCGCGCCCCACAGCAGCTGGTCGCCCACCGTGAACGCCGACAGGTAATCGTCGCCCATCGACATCTTGCGCAGGCGGCCCACCGGGATGGTCAGCCCGCCCGTGACGGCCGCCGGCGACAGGTCGCGCATCGACGCTTCGCGGTTGTTCGGCACGACTTTCGTCCACTGGTTGTGCGAGGCGATGATGTCGGTGATCTCGTCGAGCGGCACGTCTTTCGTGAGCTTGATCGTCAGCGCCTGCGAATGGCAGCGCATCGCGCCGACGCGCACGCACAGGCCATCGACAGGAATTGGCGTGCTGTCGAAACCTGCGCCGCGGCCCAGGATCTTGTTGGTCTCGGCGCCGGCCTTCCACTCTTCTTTCGACTGGCCGTTGCCCAGGTCCTTGTCGATCCACGGGATCAGGTTGCCGGCCAGCGGCACGCCGAACTGCTTCGTTTCGTCATCTGTCAAGCCATGCTGGGTGGCCAGCACGGTGCGGTCGATCTCGAGGATGGCCGATGCCGGGTTGTCCAGCAGAGGCTTGATCGCGCTGTTGATCGTACCGAACTGGGTGAGCAGTTCGCGCATGTGCTGCGCGCCGCCGCCCGATGCCGCCTGGTAGGTCATGGACGTCATCCATTCGACCAGGCCTGCTTCGAACAGGCCGCCCAGGCCAATCAGCATGCACGACACGGTGCAGTTACCGCCGATGTAGTTCTTCACGCCGCGCGACAGTGCCGCGTCGATCACGGCGCGGTTGACCGGGTCGAGCACGATGACGGCGTCGTCGTTCATGCGCAGGGTCGATGCGGCGTCGATCCAGTAGCCGTTCCAGCCGGCCGCGCGCAGTTGCGGGAACACCTCGCTCGTGTAGTCGCCACCCTGGCAAGAGATGATGATCTCGCATTTGGAGAGCTCGGCGATGTCGCTCGCGCTCTTCAAGGTAGTTTCATTCTTCGCCATCGCCGGCGCGGCGCCGCCCGGGTTCGACGTCGTGAAGAACACCGGCTCGATGTGGTTGAAATCGCCCTCTTCCTGCATGCGCTGCATCAGGACCGAGCCAACCATGCCGCGCCAACCTACCAGACCAACTAATTTCATCATCTTCTCTCAGTGTGATTAAAACTTTTATCCGAGCGCCGCGAGCACCGCGTTGCCCATCTCTTCGGTGCCCACGCGCGTGGACCCTGCTTCGTGAATGTCCGGCGTGCGCAGGCCCTGGGCCAGCACGCGCTTGACGGCGTTGTCGATGCGGTCGGCCTGGTCAAGCAGGCCGAAGGTAAAGCGCAGCATCATCGCGGCCGACAAAATGGTGGCCAGTGGATTGGCCACGCCCTGTCCCGCGATATCGGGCGCCGAACCGTGCGACGGCTCATACAGGCCCTTGTTATTCGCGTCGAGCGAGGCCGATGGCAGCATGCCGATCGAACCGGTGAGCATCGCCGCGGCGTCCGACAGGATATCGCCGAACATATTGCCGGTCACGAGAACATCGAATTTTTTCGGGGCGCGCACCAATTGCATGGCCGCGTTATCGACGTACATGTGATCGAGTTCGACGTCCGCGTATTCCTTGTGCACGTCGGTCACGATGTCGCGCCAGAACTGACCCGTCTCGAGCACATTGGCCTTGTCGACGCTGGTCACGCGCTGGTCGCGTTTTCGCGCGGCCTGGAACGCCACGTGGGCGATGCGGCGGATTTCGCCTTCGGCATAGCGCATCGTGTCGAAGCCTTCGCGCTGGCCCTTGAACGGGCCATCCGGGCATTCGCGCACGCCGCGCGGCTTGCCGAAGTAGATGTCGCCAGTGAGCTCGCGGATGATCAGGATGTCCAGGCCGGATACCACTTCGGGCTTGAGGGTCGACGCGCCGGCCAGCTCCGGGTACAGGATCGCCGGACGCAGGTTGGCGAACAGGCCCAGTTCGCGGCGCAGGCCCAGGATCGCCTGCTCCGGGCGCAGCGCGCGCTCGAGCGAGTCGTACTTGTAGTCGCCGACGGCGCCGAACAGCACCGCGTCGGCTTCTTTCGCCAGCTTGAGCGTGCCATCGGGCAGCGGGTGGCCGTGCGCGGCGTAGCCGGCGCCGCCGACCTGCGCGGTTTCCATCTCGAACGGCTCGCCGAGCGCGTTGAGTACCTTGACCGCCTGGGCGGTGATCTCCGGGCCGATGCCGTCACCCGGCAGGATCGCAATCTTCATGCTTGTCTTTCTGGTTCTGGGCCGCGATCAGATCGCGTTGGCCAACCACGGCTGGGCCGCGATATGGCGTTGTTCGAAGGCGCGGATCTCGTCCGCGTGGCGCAGCGTCAGGCCGATATCGTCCAGGCCGTTAAGCAGGCAGTACTTGCGGAAGTCGTCGATGGCGAATCCGAACGACAGGCTGCCATCATGGCTGCCGATGCGCTGCTGTTCGAGGTCGATCGTCAGCCGGAAGCCCGGCTGGCGTTCAACAGCCTGGAACAGCACGTCGACTTCGTCCTCGGTCAGCGCGATCGGCAGCAAGCCGATCTTGAAGCAGTTGTTGAAGAAGATGTCGGCGAAGCTCGGCGCGACGACGGCGCGAAAACCGAACTGCTGCAGCGCCCACGGCGCGTGCTCGCGCGATGAGCCACAGCCGAAGTTCTTGCGCGTCAGCAGAATCGAAGCGCCGGCGTACTGCGGCTTGTTCAGCACGAAGTCGGGATTGACGGGACGCGCGCTGCAATCCTGGCCCGGCTCGCCGTGGTCGAGATAACGCCACTCGTCGAACAGGTTCGGGCCGAAGCCGGTGCGCCGGATCGACTTGAGGAACTGCTTCGGAATGATGGCGTCGGTGTCGACGTTGGCGCGGTCGAGCGGCGCCACCAGGCCTTCGTGTACGGTGAATTGATCCATCTTGTCGGTCGATCCTATTTGCCGCCGGCGCCGGTCACGACCTGGCCGACTTTCGAGACATCACGGCCGAAGCCCGAGATGGTGTTGCAGCCGGCCAGCAGGATGGCCACGAGAGAGAGTGCGAGTGCTTTTTTCATGATGTCCTGGGTAGAAGTAAATGGCCGATGCGCCTTGGCGCATCAGAGCGCGCGTACGTCGACAAAGTGCCCCGCGATGCCCGCGGCGGCAGCCATCGCCGGCGAGACCAGGTGCGTACGGCCGCCCTGGCCCTGGCGGCCTTCGAAGTTACGGTTCGAGGTCGACGCGCAGCGCTCGCCCGGCTCGAGCCGGTCGGCGTTCATCGCCAGGCACATCGAACAGCCCGGCTCGCGCCATTCGAAACCGGCAGCCAAAAAGATCTGGTCGAGGCCTTCGCGCTCGGCCTGTTCCTTCACCAGGCCGGAACCCGGCACGACCATTGCGAGCTTCACGTTCGGCGCGCGCTGGCGGCCACGCACGACGTCGGCGGCCGCGCGCAAGTCTTCGATGCGCGAATTGGTGCACGAGCCGATGAACACCTTGTCGATCGCCACTTCGTCGATCGGCGTGTTCGCCGTCAGGTCCATGTAGACCAGCGCTTTTTCGATGGCGCCGCGGCGCACCGGATCGAGTTCATCGAGGGGATCGGGCACGCGGCCATCGATCGCGATGACCATCTCGGGCGAGGTGCCCCAGGTGACCTGCGGCTGGATCTCTTGCGCGTCCAGTTCGACGACGGTGTCGAAAGTGGCGCCGTCGTCGGTGTGCAGCGTGCGCCAGTAGGCGACGGCTTGTTCCCATTGCTCCGCTTTGGGCGACAGCGGGCGGTCTTTCACGTAGGCGATCGTGGTGTCGTCGACCGCCACCATGCCGGCGCGCGCGCCCGCTTCGATCGCCATATTACAGACAGTCATGCGGCCTTCCATCGATAGCGCGCGGATCGCCTCCCCGCCAAATTCGATGGCGTAGCCGGTGCCGCCGGCGGTGCCGATGCGGCCGATCACGGCCAGCACGATGTCCTTGGCGGTCACGCCCGGACGCAGCGCGCCGTCGACCTTGACCAGCATCGACTTGGATTTTTTTGCCAGCAGGGTTTGCGTGGCCAGCACGTGCTCGACTTCCGAGGTGCCGATGCCGTGCGCCAGGCAGCCGAAGGCGCCGTGGGTCGATGTGTGCGAGTCGCCGCAGACGACCGTCATGCCTGGCAGCGTCGCGCCCTGCTCCGGCCCGATCACGTGCACGATGCCCTGGCGTTTGTCGTTCATATTGAAGTACGTGAGACCGTAGGCCTTGGTGTTGGCGTCGAGCGTCTCGACCTGCAGGCGCGAGGTCGGATCGAGGATGCCCTGGGCACGGTCAGTGGTCGGCACGTTGTGGTCGGCCACGGCCAGGTTGGCCGAGACACGCCATAGTCCACGGCCAGCGTCGCGCAAGCCGTCAAAGGCTTGCGGGCTGGTCACTTCGTGTACCAGGTGCCGGTCGATATACAGGACGGTGGTGCCATCGGCGTCGGCACGCACGACATGGGAATCCCAGAGTTTGTCGTAGAGCGTTTTTTGCATGGTCAGTCCAATGATGCGGTATGTGGTCGCACAGGAGTGCGCACGGCCGCCAGGACAGGTTTCCAGGCGACCGGGTTTTCGATTATGCCATAGTTGTGCAGTGCCGCACCATGCCGGGGCAGCGCACGTTTATGCCAAGGACATTAACATGTGGCAAATAATGTTTGCAAGTATTTTGCTATGTGCAAATAAAAAAAGCCCGCGTCAATGACACGGGCTTTTCTCTGCGCTTTTGCCGAACCGCGCACGCGCGGTTCGCTCTACCAGCGGCTTCAGGCTGCCAGGCGCACGCTGCTGCGGCAGCCGTCCATCAGGAACGACAGGCCCACAACCAGCACCAGCTCGCCTTCGGCCGAGCGCGCCGTGCCGGTGATGCCTTCGACCGTCAGCGCGGTCATCGGCTTGATCACCAGGTCGGCCGTGCCATCCACCGCTTCCATCGCCAGGATGTATGGCTGCGGTGCATTGATGACGATGCCCACTTTTTCGGAGCCGGCCTCGTAGCCCAAGGCCAGCGCCAGTGAGCGCACCGGCAGTGGCCGGCCCTGGTCCTTGAGGACCGGGGCGCCGCCGACACAGGCGAAATCGTCCGGCAGCTCGACCACGCGCTCGACGACGGCCATCGGCAGCGCCAGTTGCGCGCCCGAGGTCGACACCAGCATGGTCGGCACGATTGACAGTTCGATCGGCAGGCGGATCGCAAAGCGCGTGCCCTTGCCCATCTGCGATTCGATGCGGATGGCGCCGCGGTTTTTCTCGACCGCCGTCTTGACCACGTCCATGCCCACGCCGCGGCCCGAGACCGAAGAAGCGACTTCCTTGGTCGAGAAGCCCGGCAGGAACACCAGCTGGTAGGCGTCTTCGTCGCTCTGGGCGCCGTTTTCGCCGATCAGGCCTTTGCTGATGGCGATCTTGCGCAGGCGCGTCGGGTCCATGCCCTTGCCGTCATCCTGCAGCACGATCATGACGCTGTTGGCTTCTTGCCAGGCTTTCAGCAGAATGTAGGCCTTGGCCGGTTTGCCGTTGGCAACGCGATCGGCCGGCGATTCGACACCGTGATCGAGTGCGTTGCGCAGCATGTGCACCAGCGGATCGTACAGGCTGTCCACGACGACGCGGTCGACTTCGGTCTCGGCGCCTTCGATGGTCAGTTCGACCTCTTTGCCCAGGTCTTTCGCCAGCTCGCGTACGAGGCGGGGGAACTTCTGGAACAGGCGGCCCACTGGCTGCATGCGGGTAGCCAGCGTGGCGCGCTGCAGTTCGGCCGAGTAGCGCGAGGCGCGTTCCAGCGTTTCGGCCAGCGTCGCGATCAGGGTCGCAGCCTGGCCTTCGAACTTGAACTGCTGCAGGCGCTCGAGCAGCACGGCGGCCTGGTTGGCGGCCTGCACCGACTCGCCTGCCACTTCGAGCAGCGCGTCGAGCTTGACCGCGTCGATGCGGATGCTTTCGTCCTTGGCCGGTGC
>Ga0265797_10003932_pt1 | contig 23226 bp, 18 predicted proteins | sample P2T30metagenome_FD_192433 | JGI IMG/M metagenome (GOLD analysis project Ga0265797, IMG submission 192433) | Plant litter microbial communities from East Loma Ridge, Irvine, California - P2 T30 | ecosystem: Environmental > Terrestrial > Plant litter > Unclassified | place: USA: California... | reverse complement strand
CCAGTTCGCGGAACAGTGCAAGGCGCACCCGGGTCGATTCCTCGGGGTCGTGTTCAAAGCCGTTGTGCCAGTCAGGGTTGTCGAACCCTACCGGGAACATGGCGTCGCCAGCGAACGTCAGGCGCTCGCCATTGGAGACCACGTCGACCACGCAATGGCCAGGCGTGTGGCCGCCGGTGCGGCGCGCCACCACACCGGGTGCCACCTCGTACTGCTCGTCGAAGGTGCGCAGATGGGCGCCATACAGTGCCATGAAGCCGTCGGCGGTCGAGCGCAGGACGTCCGGCACCGGCGCCGGCATGTCGGTCCTGGTAAAGTCGGGCTTCGACCAGAAGGCGACTTCGACAGCGCTGACGTGAATGCGCAGGTCGGGCCGCAGACGTTCCTTGAGGCCTTCGACCAGCAGCCCGCCGACGTGGTCCATGTGCATATGGGTGATCACGACATCGGTGACCGAGGCCAGGTCGATGCCGGCCGCTTCCAGGCGGTGCGGGGTCTGGCCGGCGCGCGGGAAGCCGGCAAACTGCGAGCCCACGCCCGTATCGACCAGGATGACCTGGTCGCCGCTCTTGACCACCATGACGTTGAGCGGCCAGTCGAAGGCTTCCGGCGGCAGGAACATATGGTCGAGCCACACTGCGAGCGCGGCGGCGTCTGCGTTGGTCGCCATGGTCGCCGCCGGCAACGGCAGCACGCCATCGCTGACGACCAGCACATCGATGTCTCCGACCCGCAGCGCATAGCGCGACGGGACTGTCTCTTCGGATTGCTGCTTGCCGGCGGCGCCGGGCTTGTCTCGGGCATTCATGATGACATCTCCATGGTGTTGGTGGCCCGCAGCGGCAGGCCAGGCCGGTCGGGTGACGGCCAACGAGATGTCATCGTAGGGAGCCGGGCCGCCCTATGCTAGGCATGCAGGCGGCCCCACAGTGTTGCGCGTTACGCACCAAGGGACGCCATCAGGAAGAGGCCCGCGCTAACCGGCCAGCTGCTGCGGGCCGATCTCGCGCACCGAACGCACGCCGGTCAAGACCATCGTGGTGCGCAAGTCTTTTTCCATGATCTGCAGCAGCTGCTGCACGCCCGCCTGGCCCCCGGTCGCCAGCGCATACACAAAGGCGCGCCCGATCAACACCCCATCGGCGCCCAGCGCCAGCATGCGGAATACATCGGCGCCGGTGCGTACGCCGCCATCAGCGAAGATGGTCATCCGGTCCTTCACCACCGCCGCAATGCCCGGCAGGGCTGTTGCCGTGGACCGCGCGCCATCGAGCTGGCGGCCGCCGTGGTTGGATACCACGATGCCATCGGCGCCGAAGGCCAGCGCGTCCGCCGCATCCTCCGGGTCGAGAATGCCCTTGATGACCAGCTGGCCCTGCCACTCGTCGCGGATCCACTGCAGGTCGCGCCAGGCGATACCGGGGTCGAAGTTGGCGCCGAGCCAGCCGATATAGTCGGCCAGGCCGGTGGCGCTGCCGCGGTAGGCGGTGATGTTCCCCAGGTCATGCGGACGCCCGAACAGGCCGACGTCCCAGGCCCAACGCGGATGCCGCAGCGCCTGCAGCACGCGCCGCAGCGGGCCGTGCGCGCCGCTCATGCCGCTGTGCGCATCGCGGTAGCGCGCCCCCGGCACCGGCATGTCGACCGTGAACACCAGCGTGGTCGAGCCCAGCTCCCAGGCGCGCCGCATCACGTCGCGCATGAAGCCACGGTCTTTCAGCACATACAACTGGAACCAGATCGGGTTGACTGCCTGGGCCGCGACTTCGGCCAGCGGGCATACCGAGACGGTGGACTGGATGAAGGGGATGTTGCGCTGGCAGGCCGCGCGCACCGCCTGCACTTCGCCGCGGCGCGCATACATACCAGTCAGGCCGACCGGCGCCAGCGCGATCGGCAGCGCATAGTCCTGGCCAAACCAGCGCACGCCCAGATCGAGTTCGTCGGCACCACGCAGCACGCGCTGGCGCAAGCGGATCGCCTGCAGATCCCCGACATTGCTGCGCAGGGTCTGTTCGGCGCCGGCGCCGCCATCGAGATAGTGAAACAGGAACGGCGGCAGCCGGCGGCGTGCCGCTTCGCGAAAATCAAGGGCGCTCGAGATGATCATGGGGTCTGCGGATGAGCCACTGGTATCCGCAGTCTACGTCGGCGCAGGCGCCGATGTCCAACACAGCGGCGATAGGGGCGCCCTTCAGCGGATCCGGCCGCGCGTGGCCAGCGCCACCACTGCGATGCCGGCGGCAACCACCAGCGCGTCTTCGATCAGCCCACTCTTGGTCTGGCCCATCTGCGCCATGGCCTTCTTGCGGCCGGCCAGTGTGGCGTACGCCAGCGGCACGGCGGTGGCCACCGCGACTGCCGCCCCTGCCTTCTCGCGTCCACGCGGCGCCAGCGCGGCGCCGGCAATACCGGCGCTCATCACGCGCGCCAGCAGGCCCAGAAACACGGTGCGGTCGGGCGCGGACTTCATCTTGTCGCCATACAGCTCACCTGCGCCCATGGCCAGCGCGCCGTACTTGAAGACAGGACGGTCCAGCAGGAAGACTTCGCCCGGGGTGCCGCGGCCCGCAAGGCGCGCGGCCGCGATCGTGGCCATCGGGGTCATCGAACGGGCGCTGGCGACAGCGCCGATCAGGGCGGAAGATAGCAGGGTGCGATTGGTCATTTTTACTCCAGTGCAATTGAAGGCCGCCCGGAGCGCCACGCGGCCCGGGTCGTAAAGATCAGGTTACCAAAGCGCGGCGGATTCAGCCGCACGATGCAGATCGCCTCCCCTCGCCCGGCATATAAGCATAGGCAAAATCGGTAGTTCCGTTCCCCTTGCCCGTCTGTTAATCTTGCGCCCCCTTCGGCCGCCCGAGCGCCGCCGTCTTCAAAGAATAGATACAGAGAGAAACCATGAGCTGCAAGTATTCCCACGCCAACCCGGCCCGCGCCGTCCTCATCCTCGGCCTGATCGCCTCGCTGGCGCCGCCCACCGCCTTCGCCCAGGACGCGCAACCGGTCCAACCTGCCGCCGACCAGCTGCAGACCATCGTCGTCACCGGCACCCGTTCGCTCAACCGCCGCACCCTCGATTCCGAATCGCCAGTGGACATCATCGCCGGCAAGGAGCTGCACAGCACCGGTTCCGGCGAGCTCGCAACCGTGCTGGCGCGCCTGCTGCCATCGATGAACTTCCCGCGCCCGACCGGCGCCGACGCCAGCGATGCGGTGCGTCCGGCGCAGCTGCGCGGCCTGTCGCCCGACCAGACGCTGGTGCTGGTCAACGGCAAGCGCCGCCACGCTTCCAGCGTCGTCAACGTCAACGGTACGCTCGGCCGCGGCTCGGCACCGGTCGACCTGAACGCAATCCCGCTGGCAGCGATCGAGCGCATCGAGGTGCTGCGCGATGGCGCCGCCGCCCAATACGGCTCGGACGCCATTGCCGGCGTGGTCAACATCATCCTGAAACAAGGCGCCGAGGGCGGCGAAGCCGAAGTCGTCTACGGCCAGTACGACAAGGGCGACGGCGAGCAGGCGACCGTGCGCGGCTCGGCCGGCTTCAAACTGAGCGACAATGGCTGGGTGCGGGTCGCGGTAGAAGCTGCCGAGCGCAATGCTACCAACCGCGCGTTCGCCGACCCGCGTCCGTCGGCCGGCCCGCGCCAGGGCACGCTGACCCAGCGCTATGGCGATCCGGACAGCCGTCCGCGCACGCTGTTCGTCAACAGCCAGGTACGCATCAACGACAACGTCGACTGGTACGCCTTCGCCAACTACGGCGAGCGCCGCACCTCGTCGGCGGCCACCTTCCGCACCGCCTTCACCGACAACACACAAACCGCGCTGCGTACGAGCCTGTACCCGGAAGGCTTCTCGCCCCTGCTCGACAGTACCTCGACCGACGCATCGATCGTGACCGGCCTGCGCGGCGACATCGCCGGCTGGCGCTGGGACGCGAGCCTGAACCATGGCCGCAACCGCTTCGAGCTGGACGTCGACAACACCGTCAACTACAGCCTGGGCGCCGCCAGCCCGACCAGTTTTTATGCAGGCGAGCTGACCTCGACCCAGAGCCTGGCCAACCTGGACATCGCACGCGACGTGCCGGTGTCGTTCATGCACGGCCCGCTGACGGTCGCACTGGGCCTGGAAGCGCGCCATGAGTCGTACGAAATTGGCGCGGGCGAGGCGAATTCCTACTTCGGCTCCGGCGCCCAGGGCTATTCGGGCTTCCGCCAGGAGAACGCTGGCAAGAACAGCCGCAACAACAAATCGCTGTACCTGAACCTGGAAGGCGACATCACCGACCAGCTGTCCGGCGCCCTGGCCGTGCGCCATGAGCGCTACAGCGATTTCGGCAGCACCAATTCGGCCAAGGCCTCGGCGCGGTACGCGTTCACGCCGACCTTCGCGCTGCGCGGAACGGCCTCGAACGGCTTCCGCGCGCCATCTCTGGCGCAATCGTTCTACACGATCACGACCACCAATTCGCTGCTGGTGAACGGCACCAGTGCGCTGGTCGAAACCGGCACCTTCCCGGTCGGCAGTGCTGCCGCGCGCCTGCTCGGCGCCTCGCCACTGAAGGCCGAGAAGGCGCGCAACCTGTCGATCGGCGCCCAGTGGCAGCCGACCCGCAACTGGACCACCACCGTCGACCTGTACCGCATCGACATCGACGACCGCATCGTGTTCTCGTCGAACCTGCAACTGGCCAACGCACCGGCGCTGGCCAATGCGCTGGCCGCGCAGAACGTGTACGTCGGCGCCGCGCGCTACTTCACCAACGCGGTCGATACCCGTACGGAAGGCGTCGACATCGTCAGCTCCTACCGCCTGAACCTGGCGCAGGGTGCGCGCGCGGACCTGACGCTGGCCTATAACCACAACGACAACGAGGTCCAGCACGTGGCCGACACCCCGGCGGTGCTGGCGGATCAAGGCCTGCTGCTGGTGGACCGCCAGAGCGTGAATCGCCTGACGGTGGGCTCGCCCAAGGACAAGCTGAGCCTGTCCGGCGACTACACCCGCGGCACCTGGAACGCCCGCGCGACCGTCACCCGCTACGGCGAGTTCACGGTCCCGCAGAACAATGCGGCGCTCGACCAGACCTACGACCCGCAGTGGGTGCTCGACCTGGCGGCCAGCGTACGCATCGCCAGCGGATGGCGTCTGACGGCCGGCATCGACAACGTCACCAACCGCTATCCAGCCCAGGTGACGTCGGTCTCGAACCTGAACGTGAACGGCACCCAGCCCTATAGCGTGTGGGCGCCGAACGGTTTCAACGGGCGCTACTTCTACCTGAAGGCTGGCTATACCTGGTAACACGCGCTGACCGCCGTCCTGCCCTGGTTGGCAAGGCGGCGGCCGCAATGTATGCTGGCGGCCAGTCTATACACCACTACCGGGAAAACATCGCATGAAACAAGTCATTACCTCCGCCGTCCTCGGCTTGAGCTTCGCACTGGCCCTGGCGGGCTGCGAGCGCGCCAAATCGCCCGAACAAACCGCCACCACAGCGGCAGCCGCGCCTGCGGCCGACGCAGTCGCCCCCGCATTCCAGAAGATCGACGAAGTCCAGGGCAGCGGCAAGGAAGCCGTGGCCGGCACCACCGCGGTGGTCAACTACACCGGCTGGCTGTTCGTGCCAAGCGCCGAGAAGCAGCGCGGCGAGCAGTTCGACTCGTCGGTTGGCCGCTCGCCGTTCAGCTTCCAGCTCGGCGCCGGCCAGGTCATCAAGGGTTGGGACGAAGGCGTGCAAGGCATGAAGGTCGGCGGCAAGCGCACCCTGATCGTGCCGGCCGAGATGGGCTATGGCGCCGGCGGCGCGGGTCCGATTCCGCCGAACGCCACCCTGATCTTCGACGTCGAGCTGCTCGAGGTTCGCTAGCCGAGAAGGGCGTCGACCCGCGCGCGCGACGGAATGCCGCTGCGCGCGCCGAGCTGCGCTACCGCGTGGCTGGCTGCAGCACAGGCGAAGCGCAGGCATTCCTGCAGGCTGGCGCCCTCGAACAGCGCAGCCAGGAAAGCGCCATTGAAACAGTCGCCGGCACCCGTGCTGTCGACCAGTGTCGCTGAAAAAGCGTCCTGGCCAGCGCCAGCGGTGCGCGTGACGGCGAGTGCGCCGGCGCCGCCCCGGGTGACCACCAGGATGCGCGGCCCTCGCGCCAGCATGCCCCGCATGTGCGCCAGCGCCGGCGCACAGCCGAACAGGTGACGATAGGTCGCCTCGTTCATGAACACGATATCCGCCAATCCCATCAAACGATCGCCATCGCCATCGTGCGGCGCCATTGCCGCCTCGACGTCGATCGCGACGAGCGTGCCGCGAGCGCGCGCCAGCGCGCGCACGCTGACGAATTCCTCGAGGTCATACGGCATGGCGTACACCAGGGTGCTGGCCGACAGCGCCGCCGACAATGCCGCGGCGTCGAACGGGGATCCGGGCAGCGGCGCATACACCAGCGCCTTCTCGCCGCCCGGTTCGAGCATGATCATGGCGCAGGCCGACTGCGCCGCCGCCATGGTGTGCACGTACTGCGTGGCCACGCCGTGCAGTGCATACGCCTCCAGCAGAAAACGGCCGTCGTCGTCGGCGCCCACGCGTCCGAACGCCTGAGTGCGGCAACCGAGCGCTGCGGCTGCGCAGCCGGCGTTGGCCACCGTGCCGCCGGCAAAGCGGCCCAGGTGCCGGCCCAGCACTTTCTGGTCGGATGCCGGCGGCTGCGCCACGGCGAATACCAGGTCGACGTTCGGATCGCCATAGGCCAGCACGCGAAACGGCCGGTTCAGCACCGGCGCCAGTTCGTCCAGCAGATGCTGGCTAGTCATGCGCCACGCCCGCGTCGAAGACCAGGAAGCGGGTCGGGCCGCCATTGAAGTTGTTGTCCGAGGCGATCACCAGCGAGCGCCGTCCTCCCGCCAGCGGCGGGCCCCAGGCCATGGCTTCGTAGTTGTCAGCCCAGCCGTCGGCCAGTCGCGCGGTGTCGAACAGCAGCCGTTTGACGGCCGGCCGTGGCGGCGCCGGCAGACCGGCGAGCGGCTGGTCAGGTACAAGTTCGCTGGCCGCCGCCAGGTCGACCTCGTACAGCCGCACCGAGAAGCCGAAGTGCTTGCCCTCGATCTGACGGCCGGCGCGTTCCAGCACCAGCAAGCGGCGCGCACCGATCGCCAGGATCTCGGAGATGCCATTATCGACAAACGCACCGGCGAAGGGGGGCGTCGGTGCAGGGTCCAGCGGGTAGGCATACTGCGCCGCCATCGTGCCGTCGCGCGTGATCAGGCTGATGCGGGTCAGCGCGCCCCGCCCCGGCGCCGGCAGCGGACCGTCCTGGAGCGGCGCTCCCTCCAGTGCCAGCCACAGATGGCGGCCATCATGCGAAAAGCTCATCCCTTCCATGCCCATATTGCTGCGCCCGCCACACTCGCAGGCAGGCTGGATCTGCAGCGCCGCCGGATACGGCAGCTCGCCCGCATGGCGGCCATCGGCGTGCGCGCGGCGCACGAACGATGGCACTTGCGCCTTGCGGTCGCCTTCGCTCGCATACCAGATGCTGCGATCGACCGGATCGATGCGCAGCGCTTCGATATCGGCCGAGATTCCCGGCTGGCCCCAGGCCGGATACAGGCCGCCATCGCCCTGGCGCAGCAGCACGGCGGCCGTCACGGTCACCGGTTCGACACGTGCCGCGTCGATGCCGATCCGTGCGCGGTAGAAGCGCGCCGGCCCGTGGTGGCCGCGATCGTCGCTGGCCAGCAGCCACTCGCCGCTCGCCGCATCGTAATCGATGCCCGAGATGCCGCCGACCAGCGTCTCGTCGACGCGCAGCTCGGGCGCCAGCTGCTGCAGGCCGATCAGCCGCAGTGGCGGCATCGAGCCCGGTGTCGTGGCGCAGCCGCCCAGCAGCATCAGTGCGGCTGCCAGCGCCCAGGTGTTCAGGCGCCGGTTCATGGCAGATTCCCGATCGCCTGCGCCACCAGTGCCAGCAGCGCGGCATTGTCAACGCCCGTCATCACACGCGCAGTCACCGGCCCGGGGGCGTCGTCGCGTTCGCCGAACCAGGCTTGCACATGGCCGGCACTGGGGCCGTCGCGCCAGTCGACCTGCAGGTGGCAGTCTTCGCCGGTGAACAGTTCGGGCCGCGCCAGCCATGCCACCGGGCAGGCGTCGTGCAGCAGCGCGTCCTGCAAGGCGTAGGCGGCGAGCATCGCGCCCGCCGCCCTGCCGCAGGCATTCGCCGCGCCGGCAAAAGCGGCGATCCAGGCCGGATGCATCACGGCCTGGCTTGTGACATCGAGGGGGAACAGAAGCAGCTCGGCACCGGCTTCGCACACCATGCGCGCCGCCACCGGATCGGCGTAGAAGTTGAATTCGGCCGCAGGCGTGATATTGCCCGGCACCCGCACCGCGCCGCCCATCACCAGCAGCCGCCGCGCCCGCGCCAGGCTGCCCGGCGCCAGCATCTCGCACAGCGCCAGGTTGGTCAGCGGGCCGATTGCCACCAGGTCGATGCTGCCTGCCGGCGCCTCGTCCAGCAGCTGCGCCATGCGCAGCGCAGCATGGCCGGGCGCGACCTGACCGTCGCTGCCGAGGGCGACGCCCCCCAGTCCGTCGGCGCCGTGCACCAGGTTGCAGCGCGCCTCGCGGTAGCCGAGGGGCCGCGCCGCGCCGGCGTAGACCGGGACTGCCGGCAAGCCGGCCAAGTCGAGTACCCGGCGCGCATTGGCGGCAGTGATGTCGACCGGACGGTTGCCGGCCACCGCGGTGACGGCCAGCAGTTCGAGCCCGGGCAAGCCGGCCGCCAACAGTAGCGCCAGGGCGTCGTCGACGCCCGGATCGCAATCGATGATGATGCGTTGCTTCATGCACTGGCTCCGTGCGCGCGTGCGCTCAAGAACGATTCGATCGCCAGGCAATCCGGCTGCGACGCCTGGGCGCCGCGCGCGCCGCACGACAGCGCGGCGGCGGCGTTGGCGGCCGCCAGCGCGGCCAGCGTATGCCGGCCTGCGGCGCAGGCCGCCGCGAACACGCCGGCAAAGGTGTCGCCGGCGCCGGTCGTGTCGACGACCTGTACCGCATGGCCGGCGAGGCTGCGCGTATCCCCATCGCGCGTGGCCAGCGTTGCGCCGTGCGCGCCGAGCGTCAGCAGCACGTCGCAGGAGGACGCGCGCGCAAAGGCCCTGGCCCGCGTCTCAGGTAGACCCGGGCCCACGCCGACGCTGTCGGCCAGCTGGTGCAACTCGGTGCGGTTGACGATCACGACATCGATGTCGGCCAGGTCGAGTGCGATACCCGGGGGCATCGGCGCCGCATTGAGCAGCACGCGACAGCCGTGCTGGCGGGCGCGCCGCGCCAGGCGCAGCGATTGATCGAGCGGTACCTCGAGCTGCAGCAGCACGACCTGCGCACCGGCCAGGTCGGCGTCGCTCACATCGTCGGCACTGGCCGCGTCGTTGGCGCCCGGCGCCACCACGATCCGGTTTTCGCCATGCGCGTCGAGCGTGATCAGGGCGGTCCCGGTAGGCAGGTCCGGCGTGCGCCGCATGCTGCCCAGGTCCACACCGGCGCCCACCAGGCCTGCGAGCGCGGACGCCGCCAGCGCATCGGTTCCCACCGCGCCCACCATCCTGACCGCCGCGCCATAGCGCCGTGCTGCGTGGGCCTGGTTGGCGCCCTTGCCGCCGCCGCTCATCAGGAGCGCGCCGCCCAACACCGTTTCGCCGGCGCCGGGTGCACGCTCCACCACCACGCTCAGGTCCAGGTTGACGGATCCAAATACGATCACCATGTCTTGCATTCCTTTATTCCATCAGGTCGATTGCCGGTTGCGCCACGCCAGGCGCGCCAGGTCGGCCGCCAGCGACGCCAGGCGATACTCCGCGTTCACCGCGCAAAACGCCGACAGCATATCCTGTGGCAGCGCCGCGCGACCCGCCATGGCGCCGGCGATCGCTCCCGCCATGGTCGCGATCGAGTCGGTATCGTTGCCGCACGATGCCGCCAGCGCGACCGTGCGCAGCGGGTCGGCGTCGGCATACGCCAGGATCGCCAGCGCCGACGGCGCCGATTCGGCCGCCAGCACCGAGTTGCCGACCTCGCGTTCAAGGCGCTCCAGGAAGCGCCGGTCGTTGCCGCTACCTGGCGCCATGCGCGCGTTGCCGGCGATCGCCAGCGCCATGCGGGTGCGCGCCAGAAAGTTGGGACCCGCTACCAGACGGCCGTGCTGGCGCGCCAGCTGCTCGCCCCGTGCGCCTCCCAGCAGCGCCGCCTCGATCACCTGGGCCAGTGCGGCGCCATCGACCGCCGCCGCGCTGGCCGCCGCCACCGCGCACGCGGCCGAGATCGCGACATCGGTATCGTGCGACGGCAGGCAGGTGACCAGGGTCTGTTCGCAGGCCGCCAGCGGGTCGCCCGGATGCAGCAAGCCGACCGGCGCCACCCGCATCGCGGCGCCGTTGGTGGTGCCGACGGTCGTCATCTTGCGGCGCGACGTGCCGATGACGCCCACCGCATCGGTGTCGCCGCCACTGCGCAGGGCCTGGACGATGCCGGCGGTGCTGGGCCCCATGAAGCCGGCCTTCGGGCTGGTGCCCGCCCAGTCCAGCAGGCAGGCGATCCAGCCGTCGCGGTCGAGCGCGCCATCGGCGCGCGCCAGGGCCGCTGCCAGATAGTACATCTGGCTGGCATCGTCGGTCACCTCGGCACGCAGGCCGCCGTTGGCGCCGGCGAAGGTGTCGGGCGGCGGCGCCACGAACTGCTGCAGCAGGCCGCCATGGGCCGCAAAGATTTCGTCAATGGTCCACTGCTCGGTCGGCGCGCCGAGCGCGTCGCCCATGCCGGCCAGCGCCAGCGAGGAAAAGATCCGGTCTTCCAGTTGTTCGGGGGTCACGCTTGCTTCCTTCTCTTTGATGAATCAAGGCGCCGCCACCCTGGCGCCGCGAGCGCGGCGATTGTGGTCAAGGGAGGCAACATCGCCAGTAGTTGCGGCGGCAGATCGAGGCTGCCCAGCCGGGTAGCCAGTACCCCGGCGGCGCCAAACAGCAGGGCCGCCGCGCATACGCCAGGCAGGCTGCGGCGGCCGACGAAGATCGCCGCCAGCGCCAGGTAGCCGCGGCCGGCCGTCATATCGGCCTGGAACAGCGTCAGGTAACCCATCGCCAGGTAGACACCGCCGAGGCCCGCCAGCAGGCCGCTACCGAGCAGCGCCAGGTAGTGCATGCGGCGCAGCGGGATGCCGGCGGCGTGGGCGGCGGCCGGGTGCTCGCCGGCCGCGCGCAGCCAGGCGCCGGCGCGCGTATGGGCCAGGAACAGCCACAGGCAGAACGCCAGCAGGGGCGCGCCGAGCACCAGCACATGGTGGCCGCGCCCCGCCTCGCCATTGATCAACAGGTTGAGCAGCGGCCAGCCATCCAGTCCGCCGACGTGGAGCGCCGGCAGCGCCGGCGTGGCGAAGCGCGCCGTCGAACCCTTGTCGCCCGCCAGTTCGGCCAGCAGGAACACGGTCAATCCCGCCGCCAGCAGGTTCAGGGCGATCCCGGCCACGACCAGGTCGGCGCGGCATTCCAGGTGCAGTACCGCCAGCAGCGCAGCCAGCAGCAAGGCAGCCAGCAGGCCGGCGGCGCAACCCCACCACGGCAGCAGCGCCAGCGGCAGTCCCGGCGGCGCGAAGATGGTCGCGATCACGGCGCTGAAGGCTGCGACCAGCATCAGCCCTTCGAGCGCCACATTGATCTTGCCGCCGAGTTCGGACAGCAGGCCGCCCAACGCCGCATACAGGATCGGCGTGGCCGCGCGCAGCAGCGCCAGCAGGACGAGTACTGCCGCGATCATGCCGACTCCTTGCGCCACGGCCAGCGTTCGGCCATCACCAGCACGATCACCAGCGCCTGCAGCACCAGCGCGATCTCGCGCGCCACGTCGGTGCTGCGCTCCATCGCCTGGCCGCCGGCGCGCAGCCAGGCGTAGAAGAAGGCGGCGCCAATGATGGCGCGTGGCTGGTGGCGCGCCAGCAGAGCCACCAGCAAACCTTCGAAGCCCAGCCCCGGCGCCAGGTCGACCGGCAGCCGGCCGAGCACCGCGTGGCCGATGTGGAAGCCCGCCAGGCCAGCCAGCACGCCGCCCAAGGCCATCGACAGGATCATGGCGCGTCCGACCGGCAGGCCGGCCGTTGCCGCAAATCCTGGGGCGGCGCCGGTGACCCGGATCTCGTAGCCCAGTGTGGTCCGTCCCAATAGCAAGGCCACCGCCAGCACCGCCAACGGGGCCGCCGCCAGCATCGCGCTCACGCCGGTGTTCGCGATCAGCGGCGCGAAGCTCGCCTGCGGCGGCAGGAACGGCGTGGCCGGGAAGCCGGCGCCGGGGTCGCGCAGCCAGGTCATGATCGCCAGCCGGTAGATCTCGATCGCGACCAGGTTCAGCATCAGGCTGACCACCATCTCGTTGGCGCCGCAGCGCCATTTCAGGATGCCCGTGGCCGCGCCCCACAGACCACCGGCCAGCATCGCGGCCATGGCGGCCAGCGGCAGCGCCATCCAGCCGGGACCACTCCACGCCAGACCGACCAGCGCACCGCCCAGCGCGCCCAGGAACAGCTGGCCATCGGCGCCCAGTGCGAACTGGCGGGCGCGGAACGGAATCAGCACGGCCAGGCCGAGCAGGCTGAGTGTCACCGTGTCTTGCAGCACCGTCCCGAAGCGCACCAGGCGCCGCCAGTGCCAGCTGCCGTCCGCAGCCAGGCGTAGCTCGGGCAGTGGGCCGGTCAGCAGGATCAGCCAGGCGCGCAGCGGCTCGTCGCTGACGCAGGCTATCAATAGCAGGCCGGCCAGCAGCGCCACGCCCACTGCGGCCAGCGCGCGGCGCGCGCCGGGTGGCGCCAGGAATGTCGACATGGCGGCGAGCGTCATCGCGTATCCTCCACCGGCGCGACAAACAGCGAATCGATGCGGGCCGCAGCCTGCGGCTGGCGCAGCGCGCCGGTCATGTAGCCGGCCAGCGTGCGCGGCGCCAAACCCGCGGCGCGGAAATGGCCGACGATCGCGCCCCGGTGCATCACGGCGACCCGGCTCGACAAGGCCAGGATCTCGTCCAGATCGGCCGAGACCAGCACGATGGCGGCCCCGCTGTCGCGTAGCGCCAGCAGGCGCGTGCGCAGGAACTGCGCGGCGCCGATATCGACGCCGCGGGTCGGCTGGCATGCCACCAGCACGCGAGGCCGACTCGCCAGGGCGCGTGCCAGCACGATCTTTTGCATATTGCCGCCGGATAGCTCGCCGATTGGCTGCTCCGGCCCACGGGCAACGACGCCGTACTCGCTCAGCATGGCGCGCGTCGCGGCGTCGATCGCCGGGCGCTGCAACCAGCCGCGCCGCGACAGCGGTGGGCTGCGGTAGCTGGTGGCAATGGCGTTGTCAGCGATGCTCAGCGTGGGCGCGACGCCGTCGTGCAGGCGATCCTCCGGCACCAGCGCCACCTGGCCCATGCCGGCCAGTACCCGTGCCAGCAGGGCCTGGCCATTGCCTTCGACGCCGGCAATCCCGAGAATCTCGCCGCCGGCGACATCCAGGTCGACGTTGTCCAGGCATTCGGCGCTGCCGGTGACCCGCACCAGGCCACGCGCGCGCAGGAGCACCGTGCTCGGCGCAGCAGACGGCGCCGCATCCACCGTGGGCGGCAACGCGCGGCCGACGATGTGCGCGGCCAGGCCGGCGGCATCGGCCTCGCGCGACCGACCGCTGGCCACCACCCGGCCGCGGCGCAGCACCGTGTAGCGGTCGGCCACGTCCAGCACGTCCAGAATCTTGTGCGTGATCAGGAGCACGCTCAGGCCGGCATCGGCCAGCTTGCGCAGCGCGCGGTACAGCGCGTCCGCCTCGTCGGGACTGAGCACGGCGCCCGCCTCGTCCAGCAGCAGCAGGTCGGCGCCGCGATACAGCGCCTTGAGGATTTCGACGCGCTGCTGCTGGCCGAGCGACAGCGAGCCCGCCAGCGCCGCCGGGTCGGCCGCCAGGCCGTAGCGCTGCGCCAGGTCCTCGACCGTACGCGCCGCCGCCCGGTGGCGCAGCCAGCCGCCCCGCGCCGGTTCCGCGCCGAGCACCACATTGCGCGCCACCGAGAAGGATGGCACCAGCTGCACATGCTGGGGCACCAGGCCGATGCCGGCGCGGATCGCCTCGGCCGGCGACTTGAAGCCCACTGCGCACCCGTCCAGCAGGATGGCGCCCGCCGTCGGCTGCTCCAGCCCGTACAGCATCTTGACCAGGGTCGACTTGCCGGCGCCGTTCTCGCCGATCAGGGCATGGATCTCGCCGCGCGCCAGGTGCAGGTCGATGCCGTCGTTGGCCAGCACGCCGTTTGGATAGCGCTTGCCGAGGCCACGCAGCGCGAGCCGCACGCTCTGCTCGCTCATGGGCGGCTCCCAGGGCCGAACGCGCTCGGCACGCTGATCCGTCCAGCGACGATTGCCGCGCGCTGCGCCTCGAGTTCCGCCGCGAGTGCCGGCGCCAGGTTGTCCAGGACGTGCGAGCGCGGTGCCAGGCGCACGCCGCCTTCGGCCAAGCCAAGCGATTCGGTGCGTCCATAGGCCAGCCGGCCGTCCAGCGCCAGGCCGAGGGCGCGCACCAGACCGGCGTCCACCTCTTTCATGACCGAGGTAACGATGGCCGCCGCGCGGGCCGGATGCTGCTCGCGGTACAGCGCGGCCTGGTCCAGGTCCACGCCGATGGCGTAGCGCCCCGCGTCTTCGGCTGCCTCGTTCACGCCCTGGCCGGTCGCCCCGGCCGCATGAAATACCAGACCGGCGCCGCGCGCAAACTGCAGGCGCGCGATTTCCTTGCCGGCCGCCGGATCGGAAAACGCGTTCGCATACTGCACCTGCAGGCCGATCGCCGGCACGGCCGCCCGTGCGCCGGCGCCGAAGCCGACCAGGAAATCATCGATCACCGGCAGCTGCATGCCGCCCACGACGCCCAGCCCCTGCGGCGCCAGGCGCGCCGCCAGGAAGCCGGCCAGATAGGCGCCCTCGTTCTGGCGAAAACGCATCGAATACACATTCGCACAGCCGCAGCGCGCGTAATCGACCTCGGCGTCGAACACGATGAAGCGCAGCGCCGGATAGCGCCGCGCCAGGTCTTCGATCGCCGGCGCCATGGTAAAAGTGCCGGCGACGATGACATCGTGCTCGCCGCTGTCGGCCAGGTCGGCCAGCGCCGCCTGCCAGCGGGTCGGGTCGACGCCGCCCTCCACCACCCGCGCGCGCAGCGGCAGGCTGGCCGCAGCCTGGCGCATGCCACGCCCCGCCGCATCGAAGAACGACTTGTCGCCCAGCGTGCCGTTGATAAACAGGGCCACCCGCAAGCGCGCGCCACCGTCCGCCTGCGCCGCCTGGCCGAGCCTGTGCGCCAGCGCGTTCAGGCCGTACAGGCAGGCGAGCAGCAGCGCCGCCCGGAGCCCGTTGGCCGCCAGCCAGGCGGCGCGCTTGCGCAGGGTCCCGTTCATGCCCTGCTCAGAAGCGGCCGCGCAGCGTCATGAACAGCGCGCGCGGGCTCCCCAGGAAGTAGCGTCCCGATGTCAATGGGTTGGAGGTGGTCAGTTCCATCCCCAGGCCGCCCAGGTAGCGCTTGTCGAACAGGTTGTCGACGTTGAACGACAGTTCGGCGTCGCGCATGCCCAACAGGCCCGGCTCCAGGCGATAGCGCGCCGACAATCCCACCACGGTGTAGGCCGGCATGTATTCGCGCGGATAGAACGCCGGGCCGCCGTTGGCCAGCGTGTTGCGTACTTCGCCGTACGTACCGGCGGCTTCGCCGGTATATTTGGCATTGGCCGCCAGGCGCCAGCTGCCGGCCGGCTTCCATACCGCCTCCACGAAGGCGCTGTGTCTGGCCGCGCCCAGCACCGGGTCGCCGGCGCGGATGCCTTCGAACGGCGTGTCGTCGGCGTACTTGGCGCGGTTGTGCGCATAGTTCGCGTACAGCTCGTAGCTCGGCCCGGCCAGGCGGCCGCTCAGCTCCACGCCGCGCGAGCTGATCCCGCCCTGGTTGATGAAGCTGGTGGTGGCGTCGCGCTCGAAGATATCGCCATTCGGATTGCCGTTCTGGGTCGAGATGCGATCACGGAAGTCGATGTCGTACACGGTGATGGCGAAACCCGCGCCATCGCGCTGCCAGCGCAGGCCGATATCCTTGTTGACCGAGGTCTCGGGCTCGATCCCTTGTTTGGCGTCGATCGCGGCCGTGCCTTCGAATACCGAGTCGGGGATCGCACTGAAATTCTTCGAACCGCTGGCGAAGACTTCCAGTTCATCGCTGATGCGGTACAGCGCGGCGAGCTTGGGCAGCAGGCCGGACGACACCTGCAGCGAGCGCTCGCCGGCGAATTCGACCACCGAGTTGTACGCGGCGCGGAAGCGCTGGTAGGTGGCGCCGACGTCGAGTTCCATGCGGCCGTCGAGCAGCGTCATCTTGTCCTGGGCGTACACCATCGCGGTATTCTGCGTGTAGTGGCGATCCTGGGTCACCGAATACAGGTCGGCCTCGTCATACGCCGAGCTGACAGTCGGATCGCTGGCGCCGAACCAGTTGCGGATCTTCTTGCGGCGGGTATGTTCGTACCAGCCGCCCAGACGCAGGCGATGGCCGTCGGCGATGGTATACGAAACTTCGCTCAGTGCGCCGCGGCGGTTGATGCTGTTATCGCTGCGGCGGGTGGTCGCCTCGCGCTCGCCCCAGGTATTGAACGGATTCATTGCGTAGTTGGCCGCTGCGGGGCAGCCGGCCGCGCGTAGCGTCGCGGCAGTGACGCCGGCCGGCAGCGTGCCCGCCGCCACCGGCGTCAAGGCGCCATTGGCGTCGCGCCGGTACTGGTTGGCGTAGCACTCCTGCACGGTGGCGGTCGGACGCGCGCCCGGCGCGACGGCGCTGAACACCTTGCCGTTGACCGGCAGCGCGCGGTACGGCACGTAGAACCAGCCGTTGCCTTCCTGGGTGTGGATATACGGCTTGAGCGTCAGCTTGCCATTGCTGCCGAAGCGCTGGGTCCAGTCGACGTGGGCCAGGATATCCTTGCTGTTGATGCCGCGCGTGCTGCGGTTGTTCTGGTCGATGGCGGGATTGCCGGTCCAGCGGTCCAGCAGGCCGTCGGTCTCCGGGTCGATCCCGAACACCGCCTTGTAGCCGGTGCCGACCACTGAGCGCAGGGCCACCGCATCGTAGTCGTTGTCATGAAAATCGTTGTAGCTGACGGTGGCGCGCAGGCTGGAGCCGGCGCCGAGGTCGTGCAGCACCCGCACGCTGGCGTTGCGGCGGTGGTTGGCGCCCGATTCCTCGCCGGGCCAGGTGCTCACGCTCGACTGCGACAGGCTCAGATAGGCGCTGGTGCCGGCCGCCGACTTGCCGGTCTCGATGCGCGCGTAGGCGCGCTTGTAGTCGTCGTTGCCGCCGCTGAGCTCGAACTCGGCGCCGGCCTGCCTGGCCGGATCGCGGGTCTGGAAGTTGATGTAGCCGCCCAGCGCCTGGTCGGACGGGGTGCCCAGGTCGCCGGCGGTCTGGCTGGCGTCAATGCGCACCAGGTTGGCGCTATCGAGCAGGCGGGTCGGCATGGTGCCGCCATTCGACAGCGTGGAGCCGTTCGGCACGCCGTCCACCGAAATCCCGATCTGCTCCTTGTTCAGGCCACGCATGCCGAGGCGCATCGAGAAGCTGCCGGTGAGCGCATCGCTCGAGCTGACCTGCAGGCCCGGCACCCGTGCCAGCAGCTTGAGCGGATCGAGGCCGGCCGGCTGCGCCTGGATGGTCTCGACGTCGATGACGCTGTTGGCGCGCGTTTCGCCCTTGCCCAGCAGCTTGCCGGTGACTTCGACCATGGTGACGGGCGACTGCGCCGCTTCCGTCGTTTCCTGCGCCAGCGCGCTTCCATTCCACTGCAGCAGCGCGAGCGATACCGCCGCCGATAAGCCAACATGCTTGTACACGATTTTCCCCTTGATTGGATGATCAATGCGGCTGTCACGCCGCGCAATGCTCTCCGGGCCCGTCTTATAGTAGTTTGATGTGAGAATACACTGGTACGTACCAGTACTCAACAGGGTTTTTCGCACTGATGGTAAATAAATTTTTTTTGGCAACAATCGCGAATGGACAGGGAGAAAAGACTCACACAGTCATGACGCCGTCATAATTGGTACGCTCCAATAGCGGGCGCCAACGCCCGTGCCGCCGGCGCTGCGGGAGCGCGCGTGCTACGATGCCGGGCTCAAGGAAGGTATGCATATGGGACAAGCACGACACGACGGTAAACGCGGCGCAGACGACGGTCCGCTGTACCGCAAGCTGGCTGCGACGCTGCAGCACGCCCTGGAAGACGGCCGCTACGCCGTCAATGCGCCGCTGCCGGCCGAGCGCGAACTGGCGGCCTCGTTCAATGTCAGCCGCGATACGGTGCGCAAGGCGATCCGCCTGCTCGAAGAGCAGGGCGTGGTCTACAGCGACCATGGCCGCGGCACGTTCGCCGCGCCGGAAGCCGTGCGCCAGATGTCGCGCTTCCTGGACAGCTTCACCGACGACGCCATCAAACGCGGCGCCCTGCCCGGCCAGCGTATCCTGGCGCTGGAACCGGTCGCCGCCGACCTGGCGCTGGCCAGCCTGCTGCAGCTCGAGGCCGGCGCGCCGCTGGTGCGCCTGCGCCGCCTGCGCCTGCTCGATGCTGCGCCGGTCGGCCTGCAGGACTCCTGGCTGCACCTGCCCGCCGGCGCCACGATCGGCCGCCAGCAGCTCGAAGCCAAGGGCTCGCTGTATCGCCTGCTGTCCGAGGACCTGGGCGTGCGGCCAACCGAATGCCTGGAAAGCCTGAGCGCGGTGGCGGCCCAGCCTGACGAAAGCACGCTGCTGGGCGTCGCCGCCGGCAGCCCGCTGCTGGCCTGCGAACGCATCACGCTGTCGGACCGGCGCCAGCCCATCGAATACTGCGAGATGCGCTACGTTCCGAGCTACCGCTACAAGACCCGCATCAACAAGTGGAGCCTGGGCTAGCGCGTTGACAGTGCGTGCGAGGCGGTTTTGCCTATAGAATGCGGTGGAGCCACCTTGCTGTGCACACGAAACGGAGCGCGCGATGAGCCGGATCACCCATGTCGTCGGCAGCCGGTCCTATCGGTTCGCCGACTTGCGCGACCTCTTGGCGAAGGCCTCGCCGGCCCGTTCCGGCGACCACCTGGCCGGCGTCGCCGCCGGCAGTGCCGAGGAGCGCGTCGCCGCGCAGATGGCGCTGGCCGACCTGCCGCTCACGACCTTCCTGAACGAGGCGGTCGTGCCCTACGAAAGCGACGAGGTCACGCGCCTGATCGTCGACCGCCACGATGCTGCCGCGTTCCGTCCCATCTCGCACCTGACCGTCGGCGGGCTGCGCGAATGGCTGCTCGGCGACGCCGCCGATTCCGCGGCGCTGGCGCAGGCCGCCCCGGGCATCACGCCCGAGATGGCGGCCGCCGTGTCGAAGATCATGCGCATCCAGGATCTGGTGCTGGTCGCGCGCAAATGCCGCGTCGTCACGCGCTTTCGCAACACCATCGGCCTGGCCGGCACGCTCTCCACGCGCCTGCAGCCGAACCATCCGCTCGACGACCCATCGGGCATCGCGGCGAGCCTGTTCGATGGCCTCATGTACGGCAATGGCGACGCGGTCATCGGCATCAACCCGGCCACCGACAACATCCCGCAAGTGGTCAAGCTGCTCGGCATGCTCGACGACGTGATCGCCCGCTATGCGATCCCGACCCAGTCCTGCGTACTGACCCACGTGACCAATACCATCGCCGCCATCGAGCGCGGCGCGCCGGTCGACCTGGTGTTCCAGTCGATCGCCGGCACGCAAGCCGCCAACGCCAGCTTCGGCATCGACCTGGCGCTGCTGCACGAGGCGCGCGCCGCCGCGCTGTCGCTGGGACGCGGCACGCTGGGCCAGAACGTCATGTACTTCGAGACCGGCCAGGGCAGCGCGCTATCGGCCAACGCCCACCATGGTCTCGACCAGCAGACCTGCGAGGCGCGTGCCTACGCGGTCGCGCGGGCATATTCCCCGCTGCTGGTCAATTCGGTGGTCGGCTTCATCGGCCCGGAATACCTGTACGACGGCAAGCAGATCATCCGCGCCGGCCTGGAAGACCATTTCTGCGCCAAGCTGCTCGGCCTGCCGATGGGCTGCGATGTCTGCTACACCAACCACGCCGAGGCCGACCAGGACGATATGGACGTGCTGCTGACGATGCTGGGAGCGGCCGGCTGCACCTACATCATGGGCGTGCCGGGATCGGACGACATCATGCTGAACTACCAGAGCACGTCATTCCATGACGCCTTGTACGCGCGGCGCGCACTGGGCCTGCGGCCGGCCCCGGAATTCGACGCCTGGCTGCGCGGGCTCGGCATCTTCGACGGCGAAGGCCAGGCGGCGCTGGGCCGCGCGGTGCCGGCATTGTTCGAACGCGCGCTGCTGCCGCATGCCTGAGGAGCCACGGTGTCCGACAACGTCCCCGGTCCCGACCCCTGGCTGACGCTGCGCCGCTTCACGGCCGCCCGCATCGCGCTGGGCCACGCCGGCATCAGCCAGCCGACCGCGCCGCAACTGGCGTTCCAGCTCGCGCATGCGCAGGCGCGCGATGCCGTCCACCAGCCGCTCGATGCCGAGGCATTAGCGACGGCACTGCGGGCTGCATGGCCAGGCCTGCCCGAACCGGTGCTGCTGCACAGCGCCGCGGAGAACCGGCATGTTTATCTGCAGCGGCCCGACCTTGGCCGCCGGCTCGATGCGCCGTCCAGCACGCTGCTGGCCGCACATGACGCCGACACGGCATCATACGACCTGGCGATCGTCGTCGCGGATGGCCTGTCGGCGCCCGCCGTGACGGAGAACGCCGCGCCACTATTCCAGGTGCTACATCGACAACTGGCGCCGGGGGCGTGGTCGCTCGCGCCACCGTGCATCGTCCAGCAAGGCCGCGTCGCGATCGGCGACGAGATCGGCCAACTGCTGGGCGCAAGCATGGTCGTGGTGCTGATCGGGGAGCGGCCGGGTCTCAGCTCTCCCGATAGCATGGGCGCCTACCTTACCTGGGCGCCACGGGTCGGCCTGACCGACGAGAGCCGCAACTGCATCTCGAATATCCGCCCGGCCGGCTTGCGCTGCGAACAGGCGGCGGCCAGGCTGCACTACCTGCTGGCCGAGGCGCGCAGGCGCGGCGTGACGGGCATTGAACTGAAGGACGAGACCAGCACCGAATCATTGACTACGGGAGCCGGGCCGGCCTTCCTTCTCTAGTGACACCAGGGGATGCATTGGCGTCGAAAGGACGGCCTCGCGCAACGTCCCGCAGCACCTCGCGCGCCGCGTTATGCCCGGGCGCGCCGGTCACGCCGCCGCCGGGATGATTTCCCGCCCCGCAGGTGTACAGCCCCGCCACCGGCCCGCGGTAGTCGGCGTGCCCCAGCATCGGCCGCGCCGAGAACAGCTGGTCCAGTCCCAGCGCGCCATGGAAGATGTCGCCACCCACCAGGCCGAAAGTGCGCTCCAGGTCGAGCGGACTCATGATCTGGCGGCCCAGCACCGACCGCCGGAAGTTCGGTGCGTACCGGTCGACCGTGTCGATCATCAGGTCGGCGACCTGCTCGCGGTGCGCATCCCAGCTGGCGCCGTTCGGCAGTTGCGGCGCCACGTGCTGGCAGAACAGGCTGGCGACGTGCTGGCCGGGAGGGGCCAGGGTTGGATCCAGCGTCGACGGAATCACCAGTTCGACAATGGGCTCACGCGGCCAGCCGGTTATGCGGGCGTCGTGATACGCCCGCTCCATATAGCCCAGGCTCGGCGCAATGATGATGCCGCTGCCATGGTGGTTGGCCGCCGCCTTCCCCGGCAGGCAGGTGAAATCGGGCAGCTCGGACAGCGCCACGTTCATGCGGAAGGTGCCGGAGCCGCAGCGCCAGGCATGCATGCGGCGCAGGAAATCATCGGGTAGCGCGGCCGGGTCGACCAGCCGCGTGTACAGCAGGCGCGGATTCAGGTTGGAGACGACCACGCGCGCGTCGACCCGCTCGCCGTTGCATGTGGCGACGCCGCTGGCGCGGCCCCTGGCCAGCACGACCTCGGCCACCGCGCAGTTGGTGCGGATCTCCACGCCGAGCGCCTGCACAGCTGCCGCCATCGCCTGCGTGATGGCGCCCATGCCGCCGATGGCGTGGCCCCAGGCGCCCTTGTTGCCATTGACTTCGCCGAACACGTGGTGCAGCAGCACGTAGGCCGAGCCCGGCCCATAGGGACTGGCATAGTTGCCGACGATGCTGTCGAAACCATAGGCGGCCTTGATCGGATCGCTCTCGAACCAGCCATCGAGGTAGTCGCCCGCCGACTTGGTGAACAGGTCGAGCAGTGCGCGCTGCGATGCGAGGGACAGCTTGCGTACCTGGTTGCCGAGCTTTCCAGCCTTGATCAGTTCGGGCAGTGCGGCCAGCCAGCCGCCGTCGACCCGGTTGGGCGGGGTTTGCAGCACCAGCGCGCGCAGCAAGCCGGCGGCGCTATCGAGCTGATGGTGATAGTCGGCCAGGCGAGCGGCATCGCGTTCAGAGAATCTGGTTACCTCGGCGGCGGTCATGCCGGCGCCGATCTTCAGGTAGCGGCCGTCATCCAGTGGCAGGAAGTTGGAAAGGGGGCGCTCGACGATGCGCAGGCCGTGCCGCCCCAGGTCCATGTCATCGATGACCTTGGGATTCAGGAGCGACACCGTATAGGCGGCCACCGAGTTGCGAAAGCCGGGATGGAATTCCTCGGTGACGGCAGCGCCGCCGACGACGCCGCGCGCTTCCAGCACCGTCACCTTCAGCCCGGCGCGCGCCAGGTAGAAGGCGCACACCAGGCCATTGTGGCCACCGCCGATGATGACTGCGTCGCGCATCCATGTCTCCTTGACGAAAACAAGCGTGGTGTGACGGCCCGCGCATCAGCGCGGCGACGCGCGGCGACTGTGGATTAGCTGGCTGCTGCCGCCTTGGCACGCGCCGCGTGCAGCTTGCGGTAGCTGTTGATCAGGCGGTGGTGGCGGTCCAGCCCTTCCAGATCCATGCTGGTGGGAGTCAAGCCGAAGAACTTGACGCTGCCGTCGACCGAGCCCAATGCCGCATCCATGCGGGCGTCGCCATACATGCGGCGGAAGTTGACCACATAATCGTCCAGTTCCAGGTCGTCGTCCAGCGCCACCT
>Ga0265797_10003931_pt1 | contig 23228 bp, 23 predicted proteins | sample P2T30metagenome_FD_192433 | JGI IMG/M metagenome (GOLD analysis project Ga0265797, IMG submission 192433) | Plant litter microbial communities from East Loma Ridge, Irvine, California - P2 T30 | ecosystem: Environmental > Terrestrial > Plant litter > Unclassified | place: USA: California... | reverse complement strand
TCGACCGGTGCGCGGCACCGGGCGACTGGTACTGTCGAGGCGTGCGCCGTCCGGGTCCAGCACGGCCCCGGGCACGCCAGCGGGCCTGGTCGCCCACACCCTCCACGCGTCCCCCGGGCGCCTGATCAACAGGAGTTCCATTGACCGTCAAGATCGGCATCAACGGCTTCGGTCGCATCGGCCGTAACTACTTCCGCGCGGCGCTCGCCAAGGGGAGCGACCTCGAGATCGTCGCCGTCAACGACCTCACGGACAACGCAGCGCTCGCGCACCTGCTCAAGTACGACTCGATCACGGGCCGTCTCGACGCCACCGTCGAGCTCGACGGCGACTCGATCGTCGTCGACGGCAAGCCGATCAAGGTCCTCGCCGAGCGCGACCCCGCCAACCTCCCCTGGGGCGAGCTGGGCGTCGACATCGTCATCGAGTCCACCGGTTTCTTCACCAAGGCCGACGATGCGCGCAAGCACATCACCGCCGGTGCCAAGAAGGTCCTCATCTCCGCGCCCGCGACCGGTGACGACGTCACCGTCGTGCTCGGCGTCAACGAGGGCGACTACGACCCCGCGTCGCACCACATCATCTCGAACGCCTCCTGCACCACCAACAGCCTGGCGCCGCTCATGAAGGTCTTCCTCGACGCGTTCGGCGTCGAGCGCGGCCTGATGACGACGGTGCACGCCTACACGGCCGACCAGAACCTGCAGGACGGCCCGCACAAGGACCCGCGCCGTGCGCGCGCGGCGGCGATCAACATCGTCCCGACGTCGACCGGTGCCGCCAAGGCCATCGGCGCGGTCCTCCCTGAGCTGTCGGGCAAGCTCGACGGCTACGCCCTCCGCGTGCCGGTGCCGACCGGCTCGATCACCGACGTCACGCTCCAGACGAGCACGCCGGTCACCGTCGAGCAGATCAACGCCGCCTACAAGGCCGCCGCCGAGGGCGACCTCAAGGGCATCCTCCTCTACAGCGAGGACCCGCTGGTCTCGAGCGACATCACCACCGACCCGCACTCGTCGATCTACGACGCCGGCCTCACCAAGGTCATCGGCAACCTCGTGAAGATCACGTCGTGGTACGACAACGAGTGGGGTTACTCCAACCGCCTCGTCGACCTGACCGAGTACGTCGCCGACCGGCTCTGACCCGATGGCCCTGCGCACCCTCGACTCCCTCGGCGACCTCGCCGGCAAGCGGGTCCTCGTCCGCTGCGACCTCAACGTCCCGATGGACGACGGCCGCATCACCGACGACGGTCGCGTCCGCGCGTCCGTCGCGACGATCGACGCCCTGATCTCCCAGGGCGCCCGTGTCGTCGTGCTCTCGCACCTGGGGCGGCCGGACGGCCGTCCGGCGCCCGAGCACAGCCTCCGACCGGTCGCCCAGCGCCTCAGCGAGCTGCTCGGCAAGAGCGTGGGCTTCGCCGCGGAGACCGTCGGCGACGAGACGGCCGCCGCGGTGGACGCCCTGGAGGACGGCCAGGTGCTCGTCCTCGAGAACCTCCGCTTCCAGGCGGCCGAGACGTCGAAGGACGAGGGGGAGCGCAGGGCCTTCGCCGAGCAGCTCGCCGCTCTCGGGGACGCCTTCGTCTCCGACGGGTTCGGCGTCGTGCACCGTCGTCAGGCCAGCGTGTACGAGCTGGCTCAGATCCTGCCCAGTGCTGCCGGCACGCTCATCGCCCACGAGCTCCAGGTGCTCGAGCGGCTCACCGAGAAGCCCGAGCGGCCCTACACGGTCGTGCTGGGCGGGTCGAAGGTCTCCGACAAGCTCGGCGTGATCGAGCACCTGCTGCCCCGTGTCGACCACCTGCTGATCGGCGGCGGCATGCTCTTCACGTTCCTCGCAGCGCAGGGTCACGCCGTCGGCGGCAGCCTGCTCGAACAGGACCAGCTCGAGCGGGTGCGCGGATACCTCGACGAGGCCGAGCGCCGCGGCGTCGACCTCGTCCTCCCCGTCGACGTCGTCGTCGCCTCGGCCTTCGCCGCCGACGCCGAGCACACGGTCGTCGCGGCGGACGGCATCGAGACGAGCGACCTCGGCACCGGTGCCATCGGCCTCGACATCGGGCCGGAGACCGCGGCACGCTTCGCCGAGATCGTGCAGACCTCCGCGACGGTCTTCTGGAACGGCCCCATGGGCGTGTTCGAGTTCGACGCCTTCGCCGCGGGCACCAAGACGGTCGCCGACGCACTCACGCGCGTCCGCGGCCTTGGCGTGGTCGGCGGCGGCGACTCCGCGGCCGCCGTGCGCGCGCTCGGCTTCGACGACGACCAGTTCGGTCACATCTCGACGGGTGGCGGCGCCAGCCTCGAGTTCCTCGAGGGCAAGCCCCTCCCCGGCCTGGAGGTCCTCGGATGGTGACGACGCGACAGCCGCTGATCGCGGGCAACTGGAAGATGAACCTGGACCACCTCCAGGCCATCGCCTTCGTCCAGAAGCTCGCCTGGAGCCTCAAGGACGCCAAGCACGACCCCGCCTCGGTCGACACGGTCGTCTTCCCGCCCTTCACCGACCTGCGGAGCGTGCAGACACTGCTGGACGCCGACAAGATCGAGCTCGCCCTCGGCGCACAGGACCTCTCCGCCCATGACTCGGGTGCCCACACGGGCGAGATCTCGGGGGCCTTCCTCGCCAAGCTCGACGTGGCCTACGTCCTCGTGGGCCACTCGGAGCGCCGCAGCCTGAACGGCGAGGACGACGCGACGGTGGCCGCGAAGGTCGCGGCCGCGCACCGTCACGGCCTCGTCCCCGTCGTCTGCGTGGGCGAGACCGCCGACGACCTCGAGCGCCACGGCGCGAGCGCGGTCCCGGTGGCACAGCTCCGTGCGGCCCTGGCCGAGGTCCCCGCCACCGCGGAGATCGTCGTCGCGTACGAGCCCGTCTGGGCCATCGGTTCCGGCCAGGCCGCGACCGCCGACCAGGCGCAGCAGGTCTGCCGGGCGCTGCGCGACGAGCTCGTCGAGCTCGTCGGTGCCGATCGCGCCGCCACGACGCGGGTCCTCTACGGCGGGTCGGTGAAGTCCGGCAACATCGCGTCCTTCCTCCGCGAGCCCGACGTGGACGGGGCCCTCGTCGGCGGCGCGAGCCTCGACGTCGCCGAGTTCGCGAGCATCGTCAGGTACCAGAACCACATCGGGACCTGAGGGGCGACGCCGACCCGGCGACCCCGCACGCTACACTGGTCAGCGGTCTTCTCCGCATCGAAAGGTCCTCCGTGGAAATTCTCCAGGTCTTCCTGCAGGTGTTGCTCGGCATCACGAGCCTCCTGCTGACTCTGCTCATCCTGCTGCACCGCGGTCGTGGTGGTGGCCTCTCCGACATGTTCGGTGGTGGCGTGACGAGCAACCTCGGTGCCTCCGGCGTCGCAGAGCGCAACCTCAACCGCATCACCGTGTTCCTGGCACTCGTCTGGATCACCAGCATCGTCGTCCTCGGCCTCATCACGAAGTTCTCGGGGGTCAGCTGATGGCCGCGGGCAGCAGCGCGATCAGGGGATCGCGGGTCGGTGCTGGCCCCATGGGGGAGCAGGACCGTGGCTTCCACGCGGAGCGCATCACCATCTCCTACTGGGACGCCCTCGGCAACGAGGTCGTGCGCCACTTCGCGGCGAACGTTCCCGAGGAGGAGATCCCCGAGGTCGTCGACTCGCCGTCGTCGGGCCTCCCCGCCGGCCGGGACAAGGCGAACCCGCCTCAGGTGGCGAAGCTCGAGCCCTACAAGACGCACCTCGCGTACGTGAAGGAACGTCGCACCGAAGAAGAGGCGGCACAGCTCCTCGAGGAGGCGCTCCAGCAGCTCCGAGTCCGTCGCGGCAAGGCCTGATCCGTCAGGTCTGCCCCGTCGGGCGTACGACGAAGCCCCGCAGTCGATGACTGCGGGGCTTCGTCGTACGCGCTGAACGTCAGTACGTCGACGCGATGAGGCTCTCCGGGACGTCCGACGCAGCCGCCTGGTCGATGAAGAAGACCGTGCGCTTACGGCCCTTGACGCCCGCGACGGGGACCTGGTCCGCGCCGGCGCCCGCAAGGGCGAGGCCCAGCGAGGCCGCCTTCTCCGCCCCGGCGAGGATGATCCAGACGCGCTGCGACGCGTTGATCACGGGGAGGCTCAGAGTGAGCCTCACGGGCGGCGGCTTGGGGGAGTCCTCGACGACCATGACGTCCGGCCCGGAGGCACCGACGTGCTCGCGGTCCGGGAACAGCGAGGCGACGTGCCCGTCCGGGCCGACGCCCAGGAGCGTGATGTCGAAGCGGGGCGTCGCGTCGTCGCCCTGCGCGTGCTCGTGCAGCAGCTCGGCGTAGGCCGCCGCGGCCGCCAGCGGGTCGGCGTAGTCACCGACGGCGCCCATGCGGTGGACGTTCTCGGGCAGCACGCCGATGTGGTCCAACAGGTCGAGACCGGCCTGACGGTCGTTGCGATCGTCGTCACCGGCCTCGACCCACCGCTCGTCGGCCCACCAGAAGGAGACCTTCGACCAGTCCACGCTGTCGCGTGCGGCGGAGTCGCGGATGGCGGCGAGCACGAGGGTGCTCACGCTGCCACCGCTCACGACGACGGACGCCGCTGCCTGCTCCTCGAGCACGTCGATGATCTTCGTGATGAACCGCGCGGCGACCGAGGCCCCCAGCGATCCCTTGTCTGGGTGGACCAGCACCCGGCGTTCGTTCGTCACAGTTCTCGCTCTGCCTCAGTTGCTCTCGACCGGGTCACCGAGTCGGCTGACCCCGTGCTTCACGACGTCTCCGAAGAGGTCGTCGGGGTCGAGTCTACGGAGTTCCTCGGCGAGGCAGTCGCGCAGCGATCGGCGTGGCAGCGAGAGGTCGTGAGTGGGCTGACCGGGCTGGGTCAACGTGGCGACGTCCGTCATGCTGCGCTCGAGCTCGATGGCGCCGGAGGCGCGCACGAGCTTCACGCCGTTGATCCCGCTCGACCCCGTGGCCCGTGTCGTCAGCTCGTTGCTGACCGGGACCCGCAGCTGCAGGCTGAGCCACGCCGCCAGCAGCAGCGTCGAGGGCGAGTCGGGGGCACCGGTCACCTGGACGGCCGTGACCGGCTCGTACGGCGGCTGGTCGAGCGCGGCGGCCAACTGGGTCCGCCACAGCGTGAGCCGCGTCCACGCGAGGTCGGTGTCACCCGGTGCATAGGAGTCCGCGAGCTCCACGATGGAGCCACGAGGGTCGGCCTGGGTGGCCGCGTCCGTGATCCGACGCTGGGCGATGCGGCCCAGCGGCGACTCCGAGACCCGCGCCGGCGCCTTGCCCGGCCACCAGGCGACGACGGGAGCGTCCGGCAGGAGGAGCCCCGTCACGAGGCCCTCCTCGTCGCTCGCCGTGTCACCGTAGGCCCTGAGGAGGATGACCTCGCTCGCGCCGGCGTCGCCGCCCACGCGGATCTGGGCGTCGAGCCGCGCGTCGTCGGCGGTGGCTCCCTGGGCGGTGGACACCACGATCACGCGCATGGGGTGCTCGCGCGAGGCGTCGTTGGCAGCCTCGATGGCCTCCTCCTCCTCGCCGAGCCTGGTGGAGATCACGAGCGTGAGCACCCGACCGAGAGCGACCGCGCCACCCTCCTCGCGGATCTTCACGAGCGACTTCTGCACGCGGCTGATGGTGCTGTCGGGCAGATCGACGATCACGGTCGCCTCCAGGTCCGGCCGTCACGGGCCATGAGTTCGTCGGCCGAGGGCGGGCCCCACGTGCCGGGACGGTACTGCTCGGGCTGGCCCTGCGTCGCCCAGAACTCCTCGATGGGATCGAGGATCTTCCAGGACAGCTCGACCTCCTCGTGGCGGGGGAACAGCGGCGGGTCACCCAGGAGGACGTCCAGGATGAGCCGCTCGTACGCCTCCGGGCTCGCCTCGGTGAAGGCGTGCCCGTAACCGAAGTCCATCGTGACGTCGCGCACCTGCGTGCCGACCCCCGGGACCTTGGACCCGAAGCGGAGGGTGACGCCCTCGTCGGGCTGCACCCGGATCACGAGGGCGTTCTGACCGAGCTGGTCGGCGGTCCCGAAGATGTTCTCGCCGACCTGCTTGAACACGACCGCGATCTCGGTGACGCGTCGCCCGAGCCGCTTGCCCGCACGCAGGTAGAAGGGCACGCCGGCCCAGCGGCGGGTGGCGATCTCGAGCTTGATGGCCGCGAAGGTCTCGGTCGTGCTCTGCGGGTCCATGCCGTCCTCGTCGAGGAAGCCGTGGACCTTCTCGCCACCCTGCCACCCGCCCGAGTACTGACCACGGGCGGTGCCCGTCGCCAGGTCGGCCGGCAACCGCACGGCCGAGAGGATCTTCTCCTTCTCGGCCCGGAGGTCCTTGGCCGCGAAGGTGACGGGCTCCTCCATGGCGGTCAGGGCGAGCAGCTGCAGCAGGTGGTTCTGGATGACGTCGCGGGCCGCACCGATGCCGTCGTAGTACCCGGCACGGCCGCCCACCCCGATGTCCTCGGCCATGGTGATCTGCACGTGGTCGACGTAGTTCGCGTTCCACAGCGGCTCGTACATCTGGTTCGCGAAGCGCAGCGTCAGCAGGTTCTGGACCGTCTCCTTGCCGAGGTAGTGGTCGATCCGGAACACGCTGTCCGGCTCGAACACGCTCTCGACGATGGCGTTGAGCTCGCGAGCCGTCTTGAGGTCGCTGCCGAAGGGCTTCTCGATGACCACCCGTCGCCAGGCGCCGTCCTTGTCCTCGGCGAGGCCGGAGGCACGCAGCTGCTGCGTGACCACCGGGAACGCCTTGGGCGGGATCGACAGGTAGAACGCGTGGTTGCCCATCGTGCCGCGTTCGCGGTCCAGCTCCTCGATGGTGTCGCGGAGCTGGACGAACGCGTCGTCGTCGTCGAAGACGCCCTGGACGAAGCGGATGCCCTCCTTCAGCTGGCGCCACACGTCCTCGTCGAAGGGCGTGCGCGCGTGCTGCTTGACGGCCTCGTAGACGACCTGCTCGAAGTCCTGGTCCTCCCACTCGCGCCGGGCGAACCCGACGAGGGCGAAGCCGGGGGGCAGGAGGCCGCGGTTGGCCAGGTCGTACACGGCCGGCATCAGCTTCTTGCGCGACAGGTCGCCCGTCACGCCGAAGATGATGAGACCGCTCGGACCGGCGATCCGGTTCAGCCGTCGGTCGCTCGGCGATCGCAGCGGGTTGTGCTCCGCCGTGATCTCGACCGGCCGCTGACCGGCGTCGCCCTGCGGGCCGGGGACGGTCCCGGTCAACGGAGCGCAGCCCGCAGCGCGGGGAGCGCGGCGGCGACGTCCGACACGGTGAGGGTCAGGACGGGACGACCGTGCTCCGCGAGCACCTTCGCGTCGCCGCCGGCCTGCGCCTGCACGAGCTCACCGAAGGTGAAGGGGCTGTCCGGGATGGACAGGTCCTTCGCAGGGACCTGCGTGATCTGCAGGAACACGCCGTTGGCCGGTCCGCCCTTGTGGTACTGGCCCGTCGAGTGCAGGAACCGGGGTCCCCACCCGAAGGTGACGGGACGCTGGGCGCGCGCCGCGAGGACGTCGCGCAGCTCCTCGAGCTGCGGGTTCGCCACGCGGTCGACGTACGCCTGGATCGAGACGTAGCCGTCGCCACCGAGCTCGGACAGGAGGGCCGTCACGGCGGACGACAGCGAGTCGCCCACCTCGAGCCCCAGGGCCCGCACCTCGACGCCCTCGGCCGAGAAGACCGGGGCGACGGGCTCAGGACGGTCGTCGAGCAGTCCGCGCGTCGCGATCTTGGCCGACTCGACATCGGGCTGGTCGAACGGGTTGATGTCGAGCAGTCGCCCGGCGATCGCGACCGCGTACTCCCAGACCATGATCTGACCGCCGAGCGAGCCGGAGATCTCGACCTCGCCGGGAGCGACGTCGCGGGTCTCGTCGGCGCTGCCGACGAGACGGACGACCTGGAGGTCGTCGAGGCCCGCGGACAGCTCGGGGGCGCCCGTGCCGAGCACGACGGGCAGGAGCCCACGCCCCTGCTTGCCCGTGGACTCGGCGATGAGCTGCTCGGCCCAGTCGGCGAAGCCGACGATGTGGGTGCCGTCGGCGACGATGGCGATCTTGTCGCGCAGGGGCGACGTGCCGGCGAGGACCGCGCCGAGCACGAGGCCCGGGTTGTCCGAGCGGTCCTGCGCGAGCTCGACCGTGACCGCGTCGGCCTCGGCCAGGAGCTCCGCGATGTCGGCACCGGCCAGGCCGGAGGGCACGAGGCCGAACGCCGACAGGGCCGAGTACCGTCCGCCGATGTTGGGGTCCGCGTTGAAGACGCGGTACCCCGCGGCGCGAGCCTGCTCGTCGAGGGGCGAACCGGGATCGGTCACGACGACGATGCGCTCGACGGGGTCGATGCCGGCCTCGCGGAAGGCCTGCTCGAAGGTCTTGCGCTGGCTGGCGGTCTCGACCGTCGAGCCGGACTTCGAGGACACGACGAGGACGGTCCGGTCGAGACGGTCCTCGAGGGCGGTCAGGACCTGTCCGGGCTCCGTCGCGTCCAGCACGGTCAGCTCGACGCCGTAGGTGCGGGTGATGACCTCGGGAGCGAGCGACGAACCGCCCATGCCCGCGAGGACGACGTGGTCGACGCCCTTGGCGGCGAGCTCCTCGCGGAGCGCGGCGATCTCGTCGACCAGCGGAGCCGACACGACGACGGCCTCGGTCCACCCGAGGCGCTTGGCGGCCTCGGACTCGGCGTCCGGCCCCCAGAGCGTCGGGTTGAGGGCGGTGATGCCGGAGGCCACCATGTCGGTGACCAGCTGCGGCACGACGCGGTCGACGGCCTCGGCGGCGTCCCCGGTGGCGTGGATGGTGATGGTCACTGGGCGTCACCCGTCTTCGCGGCCTCGAGGGCGGCGCTGACGGTGTCGAGGAGCTCGTTCCAGGAGACGATGAACTTCTCCACGCCCTCCTTCTCGAGCAGCTCGGTGACCTCGTCGTACGAGACGCCCTGGGCGGCGACGGCGTCCATGACCTCGTTCGCCGCGGCGTACGAGCCGGTGATCGTGTCGCCGCGCACCTCGCCGTGGTCGAAGGTCGCCTCGAGGGTCTTCTCGGGCATGGTGTTGACGACGTCCGCCGCGACGAGCTCGACGACGTAGGTCGTGTCGAGGACGGCGGGGTCCTTGACGCCGGTCGAGGCCCAGAGGGGGCGCTGCTTGTTGGCACCCGCGGACAGGAGTCCCTTCGCCCGCTCGGTCGCGAAGGCCTCCTCGTACACCTGGTAGGCGAGCTGGGCGTTGGCGACGCCCGCCTTCCCCTTGAGGGCCTTGGCCTCGTCGGTGCCGACGGCGTCGAGGCGCTTGTCGATCTCGCTGTCGACGCGCGACACGAAGAAGGAGGCGACCGAGTGGATGCCCGAGATGTCGATGCCCGCGGCCTTGGCCTGCTCGAGCCCGGTGAGGTAGGCGTTGATGACGGCCCGGTAGCGCTCGAGGCTGAAGATCAGCGTGACGTTGACGCTGATGCCCTGCGCGATGACGGCGGTGATGGCCTCGAGGCCCTCGACCGTCGCGGGGATCTTGATGAGCGCGTTGGGACGGCCCACCTTGGCCGCGAGCTTGACCGCCTGGTCGACGGTGCCCTTCGCGTCGTGCGCCAGGCCCGGCTCGACCTCGATGGAGACACGGCCGTCGAAGCCGTCCGTCGTGTCGAAGATCTCGCGGAAGATGTCGCTGGCGCGCGTGACGTCGTCGGTCGTGATCTCGAAGACGGCGTCGGTGACGCTGACGCCGGTCTTCGCGAGGAGCGAGACCTGGTCGTCGTAGGCCTCGCCCTTGGCCAGGGCCGAGGCGAAGATCGTCGGGTTGGTCGTGACGCCCACGACGTTGCGCTCGGCGATGAGCTTCTGCAGCCCGCCGGAGTTGATGCGCTCGCGCGAGAGGTCGTCGAGCCAGATGCTGACGCCCGCGGCGGAGAGCTGTGCGGTGTTGGAGTCGGTCATGTCGTTCTTCTCTTTTCTGCCGGCGCTCAGAGAGCGGCCAGCGAGTCCTTGGCGGCGGCGACGGCGGCTTCGGTCGTGATGCCGAACTCGCGGTACAGCGTCTTGTAGTCGGCCGAGGCACCGAAGTGCTCGATCGAGATGCTGCGCCCGGCGTCGCCCACGATGCCGCGCCACGGCAGGGAGACCCCGGCCTCGATGGAGACGCGGGCCTTGACGGCCGCGGGGAGCACGGCCTCCTGGTACTCGGCGCTCTGCTCGGCGAACCACTCGAGGCTCGGGGCCGAGACGACGCGGGCGTTGATGCCCTCGCCACGGAGGACCTCGCGGGCCTCCACGGCGATCTGCACCTCGGAACCGGTCGCGACGAGGATCACGTCGGGGGTCCCGCCGGGAGCCTCGGCGAGCACGTAGGCACCCTTGGCGACGTGGGCCGCGGAGGCGAACGTGTCGCCCTCGGCCTCGCCCGCGCCGCGCTCGAAGACCGGCAGGTTCTGACGGCTCAGTGCGAGGCCCGCGGGGCCGCTGTGGCGCTCCAGGATGGTCTTCCAGGCCCAGGCGGTCTCGTTGGCGTCGGCGGGGCGGACCACGTCGAAGTCGGGGATCGCGCGGAGCGCGGCGAGCTGCTCGACCGGCTGGTGGGTCGGGCCGTCCTCGCCCAGGGCCACGGAGTCGTGGGTCCAGACGTAGGTGACCGGCGACTTCATCAGGGCGGCGAGTCGCACGGCAGGGCGCATGTAGTCGCTGAAGATCAGGAAGGTCCCGCCGAACACGCGCGTGTTGCCGTGCAGGGCGATGCCGTTCATGATCGAGCCCATGGCGTGCTCGCGGATGCCGAAGTGGAGGACGCGGCCGTAGGGGTTCGCCGTCCACTCGTGGGTCGACCACTGCTCGGGGACGAACGAGCCGCCGCCGTTGATGGTCGTGAGGTTCGACTCGGCCAGGTCCGCCGAACCGCCCCAGAACTCGGGGACGACGCCGGCGATCGCGTTGATGACCTTGCCGGACGCGGCGCGGGTCGAGACCTCCTTGTCGGTGGGGAACACCGGCAGGGCCTCGTCGAGGCCCTCGGGCAGCTCACCGGCGAGGACGCGGTCGAGGAGCGCCTTCTTGTCGGGGTTCGCGGTGGCCCACTCGTCGAAGGAGGCGGTCCACTCGGCGTGCTGCGCCTGGCCGCGCTCGACGGCGCCACGGGTGTGCTCGAGGACGGCGGGGTCGACGTCGAAGGTCTTCTCCGGGTCGAAGCCGAGGACCTCCTTGAGGCCGCTCAGCTCTTCGGCGCCCAGGGCGGAGCCGTGGATCTTGCCGGAGTTCTGCTTCTTGGGGGACGGCCAGCCGATGATCGTCTTGAGGATGATGAGCGAGGGCTTCGTCGTCTCGGCCTTGGCGGCCTCGATCGCGCGGAAGAGCTCGGCGACGTCCTCGACGTACTCGCCGGTCTTCTTCCAGTCGACGACCTGGACCTGCCAGTCGTAGGCCTCGTAGCGCGCCTGGACGTCCTCGGTGAAGGCGATGTTGGTGTCGTCCTCGATCGAGATCTGGTTCGAGTCGTAGAGGACCACGAGGTTGCCGAGCTGCTGGTGGCCGGCGAGCGAGGAGGCCTCGCTGGTGACGCCCTCCTGCAGGTCGCCGTCGCCGGCGATGACGTACACGAAGTGGTCGAAGGGCGACGTGCCCACCGGCGCGTCCGGGTCGAACAGGCCGCGCTCGAAGCGGGCCGCGTACGCGAAGCCGACCGCGGAGGCGAGCCCCTGGCCCAGGGGACCGGTCGTGATCTCCACGCCGTCCGTGTGGCCGTACTCGGGGTGCCCGGGGGTCTTGGAGCCCCAGGTGCGGAGCGCCTTGAGGTCGTCCAGCTCGAGGCCGTAGCCACCGAGGTAGAACTGGATGTACTGGGTCAGCGAGCTGTGGCCCACGGAGAGGATGAAGCGGTCGCGACCGATCCACTCCGCGTCGCTCGGGTCCCGACGCATCACCTTCTGGAAGAGGAGGTACGCGGCGGGCGCGAGGCTCATGGCCGTCCCGGGGTGGCCGTTGCCGACCTTCTCCACCGAGTCGGCCGCGAGGACGCGGACCGTGTCTACTGCCTTGTTGTCAATGGAGTCCCATTGCAGATCTGCCACTTGGAGTTGACCCTTCTGTTGCGGTTCGCGCGGGGGTCCGTTGGCTCCCGCGCTGACGTGCGCCTGCCGAGACGTCGTCGGCCGTCGCACGCACGCGCGGAGGTGAGGAAGGACGACGGCGTCGTGGTTCCCTGGGACCTGAGGGCGTGCAACTGGCAAGCATCTGTCAGTATAGGGACGTCGGCACGCCCCGTGCCCAGCCGTACCCCGAGCCCCTGCCGTCAGTGCCGCCGGTCTTCGATTAGACTCTTCGGGCATCCTGCCCATCTCGCCAGAGGACCCCATGACCGCAGCCGTCGAGACCCGTCCGGACACCCGCCCCCGGGGGTTCCGCCGCAAGGCACGGGCCTACGTCGCGCTCACCAAGCCCCGCGTCATGGAGCTGCTGCTCGTCACGACGGCTCCGACGATGTTCCTCGCCCAGGGCGGCGTGCCGAACCTGTGGCTCGTGGCGGCGACGCTCATCGGCGGTGCCCTCAGCGCCGGCTCGGCCTCGGCGTTCAACTGCTACATCGATCGCGACATCGACCGCATCATGAAGCGGACCCAGGGGCGCCCCCTCGTCACGGGCGAGGTCACCGACCGGGAGGCGCTCGTCTTCTCCTACGTGGTCGGCGTGGCCTCGATCGCCTGGCTGGCGCTGACCGTCAACCTGCTGTCGGCCGCCCTCTCCCTCGTCGCGATCCTGTTCTACGTGATCGTGTACACGCTCTGGCTGAAGCGCCGGACGCCCCAGAACATCGTGTGGGGCGGCATCGCGGGATGCATGCCGGTGCTCATCGGCTGGGCCGCGGTCACGAACGAGATCACCTGGGCCCCGATCGTCCTCTTCACGGTGATCTTCCTCTGGACGCCGCCGCACTACTGGCCCCTCTCGATGCGCTACCGCGACGACTACGCGGCCGCCGACGTCCCCATGCTGGCCGTCGTGCGCGGCAGGTCGCTGGTCGGCCTGCAGGTCGTCCTCTACGCCTGGGCGACGGTCGCCTGCTCCCTCCTCCTCGTGCCGGTCGCGGACATGGGCGTCCTCTACACCGTCGTCGCCCTGGCCGCGGGCGCGTGGTTCATCGTGGAGTCGCACCAGCTCTACGGTCGGGCCATCCAGCACGTGGCCGAGGTGCGCCCGATGCGCGTCTTCCACAGCTCCATCACGTACCTGACGCTCCTCTTCCTCGCCGTCGGCATCGACCCCCTCCTGCCGTTCTGAGCCCCGCCACCTCGTCCTGGTCCCTCCGTCCGGCGCTCCCGGCGGACGTGCCCGTCCTGGCGGAGCTCCGCCTGGCCGCCCTGCGGCCCGACCTCGAGCGCCTGGGCCGCTGGGACCCTCCTGCGCACCGGGCCCGGTTCGTCCAGGAGTTCCGGGTCGAGGAGTCCGTGACCGTGCTCGACGAGGGCGACCGGCCCATCGGCTCGTTCGCCCTGCACCGCGACGGTCAGGGAGACGACGCGGGGACCTGGCTACGGCACTTCCACCTGGCCCCGCACGCCACGGGCAGGGGGATCGGCAGCCGACTCCTGGAGCAGATCGGCGAGGCCACCCACGGACGGTCGCTCTCGCTCGTGGTGCTGCAGGGCAGCCGGGCCGAGCGCTTCTTCCGGCGCCACGGGTTCGACGAGCTCGTGCGCGGTGACGTGGACGCCGTCCTGCACCGCCCCGCCACGAGCGCCTGACCCCACCGCGGGGGCCTGACCCCTCGATCCGGACGGGCAGCGGGGCCGGGGCCGCGTCGCCACGGCAGCGCGGCAGCACGGCAGGTGGTGCTCGCGCGATCCCGGCGACGCACCCGGGCGACGGGACCGCCCGCGTCAGCGACCGACGGCCGCGGCCTCCGGCAGCTGCTCGGCGACCTCGTCGGCCGTCTGGTCGTTGCGGAGCGAGAGCACCGTCGCGGTCACGGCGGCCACGAGCAGGCCGGCGAGGACCATGTGGATGCCGACGAGGACGGCCGGCAGGCCGGTGCGCGCCTGGGTCAGCCCCACGGCGATCTGCACGAGCTCCACCACGAGCAGGGCCGTGACGGCGCGACGGGGGAGCCCGGTGCGTCGTGCGGCCACGACCAGCACGAGCGTCAGCGCGAAGAGGACGTAAGCCGGGTAGGCGTGGAAGTGCTCGAGCAGGGCCGCGTCCAGGCCGTTGCGCGGCGTGTCGGCGTCGCCCGCGTGGGGGCCGGCACCCGTGGTGAGGATGCCCATGGCGACGGTGACCGCGACGACGACCGCCGTCACCCGCGCGGTGGTGGCGTACCAGGCAGGAGTCGCCGCCGAACGGCCACGAGGACCGCGCAGCACCCGGTGCACGAGGACGGTGGTGAGTGCGACCAGGACGATCGAGACCGCGAAGTGGGCACCCACGACGTAGGGGTTCAGGCCGACCAGGACCGTGATGCCGCCCAGGACCGCCTGGAAGGGGATGCTCAGGCCCTGGACCAGCGTCAGCCAGAAGAGGTCCCGACGCTCACGACGCAGTCGCAGCACCGAGAGGAACGCCGCGATCACGACGGCCGCCAGGACGAAGGTCAGGAGGCGGTTGCCGAACTCGATCACCCCGTGGACGCCCATCTCGGGCGTGTTCGTGAAGGACCCCTCGACGCACTGCGGCCACGTCGGGCAGCCGAGGCCGGACCCGGTGAGGCGCACCGCGCCTCCTGTGCCGATGAGGAGGAGCTGGCAGACGAGGGACGCCCAGGCCACGATGCGCACCCGACGGTCGACCGTCGAGGGCAGCCAGGACCAGGCGCGGGCGAGGGCGCCGGAGGGAGTCGCCTGTGCGTTGCTCACGAAGTGCTGCCTTTCGTTGGTTTCCGGCCTCGGCCCTGTAGAATCGACGGGTTCAGGAACACTCCCACCAGGGCGACGACGACGCCGCCCGGGGCACTCGCCGGCACCCCCGTCGGCGGTCCCGATCGCCCGATCAGTCTAAGCAGCGGCTCCTCCACGTTCGTCCACGAGCGCGGGGCCCCCGCCCGGACCGGGAGCGTTCGTCTCGCCCGCGAGGGAATGCCCGTCCACGACGTCCTGTTGGGTCAGGCAGAGAAAGAGGTAGACATGTCAGACGTGCTGATCGACCGCCCCGAGCTGGAAGGCCTCGGCCAATACGAGTTCGGCTGGTCCGACTCCGACGTCGCCGGTGCCTCGGCACGCCGCGGCATCTCGACCGAGGTCGTGAGTGACATCTCCGCCCTCAAGGACGAGCCCGAGTGGATGCTCGCGAACCGACTCAAGGGCCTGGCCCTCTTCGACCGCAAGCCCATGCCGACGTGGGGCGCCGACCTCTCGGGCATCGACTTCGACAACATCAAGTACTTCGTGCGCTCGACCGAGAAGCAGGCCACCAGCTGGGAGGACCTGCCGGACGACATCAAGAACACGTACGAGAAGCTCGGCATCCCCGAGGCCGAGCGCAGCCGCCTCGTCGCCGGCGTCGCCGCGCAGTACGAGTCCGAGGTCGTGTACCACCAGATCCGCGAGGACCTGGAGGAGCAGGGCGTCATCTTCATGGACACCGACACGGCGCTCCGCGAGCACCCCGAGCTCTTCCAGGAGTACTTCGGCACCGTCATCCCGGCCGGTGACAACAAGTTCGCGGCCCTGAACACGGCCGTCTGGTCCGGCGGGTCGTTCGTCTACGTCCCCAAGGGCGTGCGCGTCGAGATCCCGCTGCAGGCCTACTTCCGCATCAACACCGAGAACATGGGGCAGTTCGAGCGGACGCTGATCATCGCGGACGAGGACAGCTACGTCCACTACATCGAGGGCTGCACGGCCCCGATCTACAAGAGCGACTCGCTCCACTCGGCCGTCGTCGAGATCATCGTCAAGAAGGGCGCCCGCGTGCGCTACACGACGATCCAGAACTGGTCGAACAACGTCTACAACCTCGTGACCAAGCGCGCGATCGCGCACGAGGGCGCCACCATGGAGTGGATCGACGGCAACATCGGCTCCAAGGTCACGATGAAGTACCCGTCCATCTACCTGGCCGGCGAGCACGCCAAGGGCGAGACGCTCTCCGTCGCCTTCGCCGGTCCCGGTCAGCACCAGGACGCCGGCGCCAAGATGGTCCACATGGCGCCGCACACGACGTCGTCGATCGTCTCGAAGTCCATCGCTCGCGGCGGCGGCCGTGCGGGCTACCGTGGCGAGATCCGCGTGGACGAGGGCGCCCACCACTCGGCCAACACCGTGCGCTGCGACGCGCTGCTCGTCGACACGATCTCACGCTCGGACACCTACCCCGCCATCGACATCCGCGTCGACGACGTGCAGCTGGGCCACGAGGCCACGGTGTCCCGCGTCAGCGAGGAGCAGCTCTTCTACCTCATGTCGCGCGGCATGGCGGAGGACGAGGCCATGGCGATGATCGTCCGGGGCTTCATCGAGCCGATCGCCCGGGAGCTCCCCATGGAGTACGCCCTCGAGCTCAACAAGCTCATCGAGATGAGCATGGAAGGATCCGTCGGCTAGATGACCGCCGCAGCACCCACCACAACAGACCCGACCAGCACCGAGTCGGTCGACGACCGCCCCCAGCACGGCGCCCGTGCCCACACGGACGGCGGCTGGGGCGTCGTCCCCGTCCAGACCCGTTCCGAGCGCTTCCGTTCGACGGACCCCGCCGCGTTCGCGGAGGTCACGGGCCGGGAGGTCGACTGGAAGCTCAGCCCCGTCGCCCGGCTCCGCCCGCTCATCGACGGCCCGCTCGACGGCGCCCCCTACGCGTTCCTGGCCCGGGAGACCTCGGGCGCCTCGGCCGACTGGGTCGACGCGTCGGACCCGATCGTCGGTTCCGCGGGGACCCCGGAGGACAAGGCCTCGGCCAACGCCTGGGCCGCGACCGAGAAGGTGCTCGTCGTCCGGTTGACCGGCGAGGAGCCCTCGACGATCACCATCGGCCGGTCGGGCCTGGACGCCACGCCCCGTGCGGGCCACACGGTCGTCCACGCCGCCGCCGGCACGACCTCGCTCGTCGTGCTCCGCAACACCGGCCACGCCTCCCTCGTCGAGAACGTCGAGGTGGTGGTCGAGGACGGAGCGCGGCTCACCCTCGTCACCCTGCAGGAGTGGGACGACGACGCCGTGCACCTCGCGAGCCACTTCGCCCGCATCGGTCGGGACGCGCAGCTCAAGCACTTCGTCGTGAGCCTCGGCGGGTCCGTCGTGCGCGTGAACCCGTCGGCGCACCTCGCGGAGCAGGGCGCGGACGCCGAGCTCTACGGCGTCTATTTCGCCGACTCCGGTCAGCACCTGGAGCAGCAGGTCTACGTGCACCACGACGCCCCGGCGACCCGCAGCCGCGTCAACTACAAGGGTGCCCTGCAGGGCGCCGGCGCTCGCACCGTGTGGATCGGCGACGTGCTGATCGCCCGCAGTGCGCCCGGCACGGACAGCTACGAGCAGAACCGCAACCTCGTGCTCAGCGAGGGCACGAGGGCCGACTCGATCCCCAACCTCGAGATCGAGACCGGCGACATCGCCGGGGCGGGCCACGCCAGTGCGACCGGGCGCTTCGACGACGAGCACCTCTTCTATCTCCAGTCGCGCGGCATCGACGAGGCCGAGGCGCGTCGCCTGGTCGTGCTCGGGTTCCTCAGCGAGGTCGTCCAGAAGATCGGCGAGCCCGAGCTGCAGGACCGCCTCATCGCGGCCCTCGAGGTCGAGCTGACGGGGGAGGCCCGCTGATGTCCACGAAGGTCTGCGCCGTGGACGACGTGACCCCGTCCCAGGCGAAGCGCGTCGTCGTCGACGGCGTCGCCGTCGCGGTGGTCAAGGACTCCGCCGGCACCATCCACGCCATCGGTGACACCTGCACCCACGGCGACATCTCCCTGGCCGAGGGCTTCGTCGAGGACGACACCCTGGAGTGCTGGGCCCACGGCTCGAAGTTCGAGCTGACCACGGGCAAGCCGCTCACGCTGCCCGCCTACGAACCCGTCCCCGTCTTCTCCGTCTCCGTCGTCGACGGCGACGTGTACGTCGACACGAACGCCCCGTCGCCGGCCGCCGGCGACGCACAGTGAGGAACACCAGCATGTCCACTCTCGAGATCCGCGACCTCAAGGTCAGCATCGACACCGACCAGGGTCCCAAGTCCATCCTCAAGGGCGTCGACCTCACCATCCGTGAGGGCGAGATCCACGCCGTCATGGGCCCGAACGGCTCGGGCAAGTCCACCCTCGCCTACACGATCGCCGGGCACCCGCGCTACAACGTCGACGGTGGCTCGATCCTCCTCGACGGCCGGGAGGTGCTCGAGATGAGCGTCGACGAGCGCGCTCGCGCGGGTCTGTTCCTCGCCATGCAGTACCCGGTCGAGATCCCGGGCGTGACGGTGTCGAACTTCCTGCGCACCGCCAAGACGGCCCTCGACGGCCAGGCACCGGCCCTGCGCGGCTGGGTGAAGGACCTCCGCGAGTCGATGACGGCCCTCAAGATGGACCAGGCCTTCGCCGAGCGCAACGTCAACGAGGGCTTCTCCGGCGGCGAGAAGAAGCGCCACGAGATCATGCAGCTCGAGCTCCTGAAGCCGAAGTTCGCCGTCCTCGACGAGACCGACTCGGGCCTCGACGTCGATGCGCTCAAGATCGTGTCGGAGGGCGTGAACCGCGCCGCGACCAACACGGGCCTCGGCCTGCTGCTCATCACGCACTACACGCGCATCCTGCGCTACATCAAGCCCGACTTCGTGCACGTCTTCGTCGACGGCCAGGTCGCCGACCAGGGTGGGCCCGAGCTCGCGGACCGCCTCGAGTCCGAGGGCTACGACACCTACGTCGCCGCCGCGGCAGCGTCGTCCGTCGAGGCCTGAGCATGGCCGTCGCGCTCGCCCCCGAGAAGTTCGACACCACGATCGAGGCCCTGAAGGAGGTCGTGGACCCCGAGCTCGGGGTCAACATCGTCGACCTGGGCCTCATCTACGACCTCGCCATGGACGAGGAGCACGAGAACGCGCTCATCATCAGCATGACGCTCACCTCGGCCGGCTGCCCGCTCACCGACGTGATCGAGAGCGAGACGGCCGCTGCCCTCGACGGCGTCGTCGACGCCTTCCGCATCAACTGGGTGTGGATGCCGCCGTGGGGCCCCGACCGGATCACGGACGACGGCCGCGACATGATGCGCGCCATCGGCTTCTCCATCTGACCACCACCCCTCGGACCCCCGGTCACGCGACCGGGGGTCCTGCCCGTGTGGGCACGGCGCACCGCCTGCCCATCATCCCGACCGATTGGACCCCCTGCTGTGCTGAACGTGCGCGACCTCGAGATCCGCGTGGGAGCACGCCTGCTCATGGACGGCGTGACGTTCCGCGTGGACAAGGGCGACAAGATCGGCCTCGTCGGCCGCAACGGCGCCGGCAAGACCACGATGACGAAGACCCTCGCGGGTGAGACGCAGCCCACCGGGGGCTCCATCGAGCGTTCGGGCGAGATCGGCTACCTCCCGCAGGACCCGCGCAGCGGCAACCCGGAGGACCTGGCCCGCACGCGCATCCTGGACGCCCGGGGGCTGGGCCAGCTGCTGCTGGGCATCCAGGCCGCGACGCTCGAGATGGGCGACCCCGACCCGGCGGTCGCCGAGCGCGCGATGAAGCGCTACGGCGATCTCGACGACCGGTTCAACGCCCTCGGCGGGTACGCGGCCGAAGCCGAGGCCGCCTCGATCGCGAGCAACCTCAGCCTGCCCGACCGGATCCTCGACCAGCCCCTCTCGACGCTCTCCGGTGGTCAGCGTCGGCGCATCGAGCTCGCGCGCATCCTGTTCTCGGCGGCCGACACCATGATCCTCGACGAGCCGACCAACCACCTCGACGCGGACAGCGTCGTGTGGCTCCGCGAGTACCTCAAGACGTACCAGGGCGGCGTCATCGTCATCAGCCACGACATCGAGCTCGTCGAGGAGGTCGTCAACCGCGTCTTCTACCTCGACGCCAACCGCCAGGCCATCGACGTCTACAACATGGGCTGGCGCAACTACCAGCGGCAGCGGGCCGCCGACGAGGAGCGCCGCAAGAAGGAGCGCTCCAACGCCGAGAAGCAGGCCTCCGCCCTGCAGAAGCAGGCGGCGCGCTTCGGGGCCAAGGCCTCCAAGGCCGCTGCGGCGCACCAGATGGTCGCGCGTGCCGAGCGCCTGCTGTCCGGCCTCGAGGAGGTCCGCGCCGTGGACCGCGTCGCGAAGCTGCGCTTCCCGACGCCTGCGGCGTGCGGCAAGACCCCGCTCATGGCCTCGAACCTCTCGAAGAGCTACGGGTCGCTCGAGATCTTCACGGCCGTGGACCTCGCGATCGACCGCGGGTCCAAGGTCGTGATCCTCGGGCTCAACGGTGCGGGCAAGACGACCCTGCTGCGCATCCTGGCGAGCGTCGACCAGCCCGACACGGGCCAGCTCGAGCCGGGCCACGGCCTACGCGTGGGGTACTACGCGCAGGAGCACGAGACCATCGACGTCAAGCGCAGCGTCCTCGAGAACATGGTGTCGTCGTCACCGAACATCACCGAGATGGAGGCGCGCCGCGTGCTCGGTTCGTTCCTCTTCACCGGCGACGACTCGGCCAAGCCGGCCGGCGTGCTCTCGGGCGGCGAGAAGACGCGCCTGGCCCTCGCCATGATCGTCGTCTCGGGCGCCAACGTCCTGCTGCTCGACGAGCCCACGAACAACCTGGACCCGGCGAGCCGCCTGGAGATCCTCGACGCCCTGGCCAACTACGAGGGCGCCGTCGTGCTCGTGAGCCACGACGAGGGAGCCGTCGAGGCGCTGAACCCGGAGCGCGTCCTGATCATGCCCGAGGGCACCGAGGACCACTGGACCAAGGACTACAGCGAGCTCATCAACCTCGCCTGACGCTGACGCTGACAGGGCTGCGGCCCGGCCTGCGCCAGCCCTTCGGCCCGCCGGACCAGCTGCCGTCGTGGGCGGTCAGCGCCCCGCCGCGTCGAGCAGGGCGTCCTCGGCCTCGTCGTCGCTGCTGCCCCGCGCGGCACGACGGCGCTGCCGCTCGGCCTCGCGTTCCTCGAGCTCGTCGGGCTCGGCGGTGCGGTTGCGGTGCTCCTGCCGCACGACGTAGAAGAGGAACGCGAACGCCCCGACCGCGAACATGAGCCACTGCACGAAGTACGAGAGGTTGAGACCGGTGTCGATCTCGGGCTCGACCGAGGGGGCGGGCCGGGTGTCCGGGGCAGGGCTCTCGGCGGCCAGCAATCCGTAGGCACCCGTCACGAGGGGCTCGTCGAGCCGCTCGGCGACGTCGTCGAGCTGGATGGTCGCGATCTGGTTCGTGCCGGCGATGTCGGTGCGATCGCCCACCCGGGGCTCGCCCGGCTTGAGCCGAGCCGTCACCGTGACGTCGCCCGTGGGGGGAGCGGGGACCTCGTCGGGGGAGTCCTGCGCGTTGCCCGTCGGCACCCAGCCGCGGTCCACGAGGAAGACCTCGCCCCCGGCGAGCTCGAAGGGCACGAGCACCTCGAAGCCCGGCTGGCCGTTGAAGGGGCGGTTGCGGACCAGCAGCGTCTCGTCGACGAGGTAGCGACCCGTCACGGTCACGGGACGCCACTCGACCCCGGGGGCCAGGGCGTCGGTGTCGGGGACGAGGTCCGCCAGCGGGACCGGCTCGGCGTCGTAGTTGCGGTCGAGCTGTTCCGCCACCGCCATCTTCTCCTCGTGCCTCGCCCACTGCCAGTGGGCGAGGAACCCGCAGACGATCGCGAACACGACGGCGACCGCGAGGTAACCCAGCCACCGGCCGGACAGGGCGAAGCGCCAGCCCGTCACCGTGCCTCCTGACCGGGGACCGGCGACCCGCCGACGCTCGCGACGGTCTCGCCGACGGGCGTCACCACGACGGGGAAGTCACGGGCCCGCAGGAACTCCACGAGGTACCCCTCGTGCTCCGCACAGGCCGTCCAGGTCTTCACACGGCTCAGGTCGTGCAGCTTGGGGTTGCGCCAGTGCACGGCGCTGACGGCTGCCTCGCGGCACCCGGCGCGCGAGCACTCACCGTCAGCCGGCCCGGCCGCGCCGAGCCTCACGCGGCCCCCGGCGTCCGTGCCGGGCCCTCGTCGTCGGCGGCGACGGGGCCGTCGTCGTCCGGGACGACCGTCGGCCGGAAGCGCTGCTCGGGCGCCGGCGAGGCGACGGCGGGCCCGCGGTAGGCCTCGAGCTGGCCGCCGGGGGTCTCGACGGCACTGCCCTGCTCGTGGCCGACGTTGGCGAGGACCACGGCGTAGTAGGGGATGAGCACGGCGCCGAGGATCGGCAGGAGGGTCCACCAGCCCAGGGGAACGACGAAGCAGAGCACGATGCAGACGACGCGGATGCCCATCGCGACGACGTACTTGACCATGCGGGAGTGCCGGTCGTCGGTCGGCGACGGCGGCAGCGACGTGATCGGGTTGATGGCCTTCATCGGCTCCAGCTCAGGGTGGGCGGTGGGGTGCGGCCGCGGCGCGGCGCGTTCGCCACGATGGTACTGCGCGCCACCGACAGTAGGCTGGTCGGCGGTCGCTCCCGGACTCGCGGGGCGGCACCTCCGCACCGAGCCACCCGGGAGCCTCCGATGACCACCATCCGCACCGTCCTCGTCACCGGCGGCAACCGTGGCATCGGCCGCGCCGTCGCCGAGGAGTTCGTCGCCCGCGGCCACCGGGTGGCCGTCACCGCACGCAGCGGCGAGGGACCCGAGGGCACCCTGACCGTGCGCGCCGACATCACCGACGCGGCCTCCGTCGACGCCGCCTTCACGCAGGTCGAGGCCGAGCTCGGACCGGTCGAGGTCCTCGTGGCGAACGCCGGCATCACGAAGGACGGCCTGCTCTTGCGCATGACCGAGGAGGACTTCACCTCCGTCGTCGACACCAACCTCTCGGGGGCGTTCCGCGTCGTCAAGCGCGCGTCGAAGGGCATGCTCAAGGCCCGCTTCGGCCGCGTCGTGCTCGTCTCCAGTGTCGTGGGCCTCTACGGCAGTGCCGGTCAGGTGAACTACGCGGCGTCGAAGAGCGGCCTCGTCGGGCTGGCCCGCTCCGTGACGCGCGAGCTGGGCGGGCGCGGCATCACGGCGAACGTGGTCGCGCCCGGGTTCATCGAGACCGACATGACGGCCGCCCTGCCCGAGGCGACCCAGGCCGAGTACAAGAAGGCGATCCCTGCCGGCCGGTACGGCTCGGCCGCCGAGGTCGCGGCGACCATCGCGTGGCTCGCCT
>Ga0265797_10003930_pt1 | contig 23238 bp, 17 predicted proteins | sample P2T30metagenome_FD_192433 | JGI IMG/M metagenome (GOLD analysis project Ga0265797, IMG submission 192433) | Plant litter microbial communities from East Loma Ridge, Irvine, California - P2 T30 | ecosystem: Environmental > Terrestrial > Plant litter > Unclassified | place: USA: California... | reverse complement strand
CAACTGGAGGTGGCCTTCGGCGGTTCGGTGGCCGTGGAGTCGGCAGGCATCGGCCATGGCGCCACCTTTACCGTCACCTTGCCCGTGCTGGAATGCGAGGTGTCCTCGCATGAACCCACCCCCACCGAGCGAGCGTCCCTCGAGGGGCTGAACATCCTGCTGGTCGACGACTCGGTCGAAGTGCTCGATGTAATGCGTGAGCTGATCGAGATGGAGGACGCGACGGTACAAGCCTTCAGCGAGCCCACCGCGGCCCTCGAATGGGCCCGTACCGCTCAGGCCCACGTGATTATTTCGGACCTGGGCATGCCTGGGCTATCGGGTTACGACCTGCTCAAGGCGCTGCGCAGCCTCCCGGCCTGGAAGTCCACCGTAGCGATTGCCTTGAGCGGCTACGGTGAGGCCCATGCGCCTGAAACCGATGCGCAAGCAAGGTTTGATCATCGCCTTGGCAAGCCCGTGGCATTCGATCAGCTGTTGAACTTGCTGAGCGAGATTCATCAGGGGCAGCGGGAGGAGAGCTGATCAACGCGGCGTCAGCCCGTGCTAGCGGATGACGGCGCGTTCAAGGCGCGGTTCATGGCAACCATATCGCTATGGCTGGGGTTCGGCCCCAGCTGCTTGAAATGTGGGCTGGCGCCCACAGACCTTCGCCAGGCATGCTCCGTGAAGCACCTTGTCCGGTCTGGTAGGAGCAAGCGCAGCCGCAGGCGACGCTCGCGAACCCAGGTAACGCTGGAGACTCACCCAATAAACAATCGATACGCCGGGTTTTCCGTCTCATCCGCGAAAGGGTAACCACAGGCGCTCAACAACCGGTCGATGCGTTGCGCGTCGATGCCTTCGCTCAGCTCCAGCCCCAACAGCACCCGGCCAGCGTCCGCGCCGTGGTTGCGGTAGTGGAACAGGGTGATATTGAGCCGCGCATCGAGGGTATGGAGGAACGCCCGGAGCGCGCCGGGCCTCTCCGGGAAGGTGAGGCGGTATAGCCGCTCTCGCAGCCCGCCCGGGGCGCGGCCGCCCACTGTATGGCGCAGGTGAAGCTTGGCCAATTCGTTGTCGGTCATATCCAGCACCGGGTAGCCGTGCTCCACCAATTGGCCTAGCAAGGCTGCGCGGGGCGCGAGGGCCGGGTCGGTTTGTACGCCGAGGAAAATCTGCCCGTACTTGCCCCCCTGGCAGCGGTAATTGAATTCGGTGATCTGGCGCTTGCCCAGAACATCGCAAAAAGCCCGCAGGCTGCCGGGGCGTTCTTCAAGGGTAATCGCCAGCAGCGCCTCGCGCCCTTCGCCGAGCGCCGCCCGTTCGGCCACATGGCGAAGGCGGGTGAAGTTGATATTCGCGCCCGAGTTGATCGCTACCAGCACCTCCCCGTGTGGATTGTGGCGGGCGACGTAGCGCTTCAAGCCCGCGACCGCCAGCGCGCCCGCTGGCTCGCAGATCGCCCGGGTTTCGTCGTAGACATCCTTGATCGCCGCGCAGATTTCATCGGCGCTCACCGTGATCACTTCGTCCACCAGGTGCTGGCACAGCTCGAAGTTGTGCTCGCCGATCCGCGCCACCGCCACGCCGTCCGCGAATAGCCCTACCTCTGGCAGCACTACAGGCCGCCCCGCGGCCAGCGCTTGCTGGAGGCAGTTGGAATCATGCGGCTCCACACCGATGATGCGTACCTCGGGCCGCAGGTATTTAACATAGGCGGCCACGCCGGCGATCAAGCTGCCTCCACCCACCGGCACGAATATGGCATCCAGGCGGCCCTGATGCTGGCGCAGGATTTCCATCGCCACGGTACCCTGGCCTGCGATCACGTCCGGGTCGTCGAAGGGCGGAACGAAGGTGAACCCGTGCGTCTCGGCCAGGCTCAACGCATGGGCAAGCGCCTGCGGGAATGCGTCACCGTGCAGAATTACCTCGCCGCCCCGGCTGCGAACACCATCGATCTTTACGTCTGGCGTGGTCACGGGCATCACCACTTGGCACTTCACCCCCAGCTTGTGTGCCGCCAGCGCCAGGCCTTGGGCGTGGTTCCCCGCAGACGCCGCAATCACCCCGGCGGCCCGCTGGGCAGCATTCAGCCGCGCCAGGCGGGTATAGGCCCCGCGTACCTTGAAGGAAAATACCGGCTGCAGGTCTTCACGCTTGAGCAGCACCTGATTGCCCAGCGTGGCGGAGAGTGCCGGCGCGGCCTGTAGCGGGGTTTCGATCGCCACGTCATACACCGGCGCCGAGAGGATGCGTGTGATGTAGGCGCGAAGGAGGGTATCGAGGCTGCCCTGGCTGACTGCCGCAACGGCTTGCTCGGTAACAGTAGGGCTGGCGAGGTTCGGAACTGAAGCGCTGTGGGTGGGCATGCTGTCTCTCGGTAAGGGGCCCTGAGACAGTGGACAACCCGCCTCTAGGGCGGGTGGGGTGCAGATGAACGCTAGCCCGCCAGTGCTGGAATGGCGGTAATAATAATGGCGGCGTTCAGGGGAAATGATTGCATGGCAAGGAATCTAGGCTGCGGCACTATGTTCCGTCAAGCTAAAGAACGAGCCCGGCACATGGCCGGGCTCATCTTCTTCATCGAACTTCAACCGCCAGGCTTTCAGCGATCTTGTTCTGCCAGATCGCGGGGCCGGTGATGTGCACCGACTCGCCCTGGCTATCGACCGCGACCGTCACAGGCATGTCCTTCACGTCGAACTCGTAGATCGCTTCCATGCCCAGTTCCTCGAAGGCCACCACGCGGGCGCCCTTGATGGCTTGTGCCACCAGGTAGGCAGCGCCGCCCACGGCCATCAGGTACACCGCCTTGTAGTCCTTGATGGCGTCGATCGCGGTAGGGCCGCGTTCGGATTTGCCGATCATGCCCAACAGGCCGGTCTGGTCCAGGATTTGCCGGGTGAACTTGTCCATCCGGGTGGCGGTGGTGGGGCCCGCCGGGCCAACCACTTCTTCGCGAACCGGATCGACTGGGCCTACGTAGTAGATGAAGCGGCCCTTGAGGTCCACTGGCAGCGACTCGCCCTTGTTGAGCATGTCGACCATGCGCTTGTGCGCCGCGTCACGCCCGGTGAGCATCTTGCCGTTGAGCAGCAGGGTTTCGCCTGGCTTCCAGTTTTGCACGTCTTCGGGAGTGACGGTGTTCAGGTCCACGCGGCGGGCCGACGGGCCAGCTTCCCAGACGATTTCCGGGTAGGCGTCCAGGGGTGGCGCTTCCAGCGAGGCCGGGCCGGTGCCGTCGAGCACGAAGTGGGCGTGGCGGGTGGCGGCGCAGTTGGGGATCATGCACACCGGCAGCGAGGCCGCGTGAGTGGGGTAATCCATGATCTTCACGTCCAGCACTGTGGTAAGACCACCGAGGCCCTGGGCGCCGATGCCCAGCTGGTTGACCTTCTCGAACAGCTCCAGGCGCATTTCCTCGAGGCGGTTCTGCGGGCCACGGGCCTTGAGCTCATGGATGTCGATGGGGTCCATCAACACTTCCTTGGCCATCACCGCGGCTTTTTCAGCGGTGCCGCCGATACCGATGCCCAGCATGCCTGGCGGGCACCAGCCGGCGCCCATGGTCGGGACGGTTTTGAGCACCCAGTCCACGATCGAGTCGGATGGGTTGAGCATAGCCATTTTCGACTTGTTCTCGGAACCGCCGCCCTTGGCCGCGACATCCACCTCAACGGTATTACCCGGCACGATGGAGTAGTGGATCACCGCCGGGGTGTTGTCCTTGGTGTTCTTGCGGCTACCGGCCGGGTCGGCCAGGATCGAGGCGCGCAGCACGTTCTCTGGCAGGTTGTAGGCCCTGCGTACGCCCTCGTTGATCATGTCGTCCACGCTCATGGTGGCGCCATCCCAGCGCACGTCCATGCCCACGCGCACGAACACGGTAACGATGCCGGTGTCCTGGCAGATCGGGCGGTGGCCGGTGGCGCACATGCGGGAGTTGATCAGGATCTGAGCGATGGAGTCACGTGCGGCAGGGGATTCCTCGCGCAGGTAGGCTTCGTTCATCGCCTGAATGAAATCGACGGGGTGATAGTAGGAAATGTACTGCAGGGCATCGGCGACACTCTGAATGAGGTCGTCTTGCTTGATCACGGTCACGGGCGCGCTCCTCTTTGACACGGGAACATTCATAGCCACGCGCGGGGCACGCGGGGCGACCTCTTCAGGCTTTTGCCCGCGGCCGCGGCTATCGACAGGGGCGGCGGGGGCCAATAAAAGGCGCGGCAGTATACCTTGGCCGGGGCGGCGGTACAGCCGCGAATGAACGATCCCGTGCGGTATTCGGCGGGCCCATCGGGCAAGGCATGGAGGAAGCGCGATTATCGGGCGAATCAAAATACGATGGTCATTTCTCGCTCAGGTCACTAAAGTGGCATCTTGCCATAACTGTGGTAAGGGATGGGATCCCTATGAGTACGGTGAGTCAACGAGTGACCGAACACAATCTTCAAAAGCTTTTCATCAAGCGTTTTCTCCTCGCGGCCAGCAGCTACCTGATCATGCTGATGTTGGTGGGCGTTGCCTTCCTGGGCGGTTATTTCGTGGGTACCGCCGAAACCGTGATCGGGGGAGGTGCGCTCGTATTGCTCAGCCAGGGGGTGCTCGGAGGGGTATTTTTCACCCGCCGTAACCTGCGCTTCGCCGACCCCAGCCTCACCGAGGCCCAGATCTGGCTCGGCATCGCCTGGCAAACCTGGCTGCTCTATCATCTGGACAACGCCCGCGGGCCGTTCATGATGATTTACGTGGTGCCCTTGATGTTCGGCCTGTTCCATTTGCCCCGCGCGGTGTTCCTGCGTTGCGCGGCGTTGGTGTTCCTGAGCTTCATTGGGCTGGCGGTTTATGAGGCGGGCGAGGGGCGGCTGCACGACATGGGCCTGGTGGCTATCCAAGCCGCCGTTCTGTTCATCGTGCTCTTTTGGCTGTGCCTGTACGCGAACTATGTTCAGGCTTCGCGCCAGCGCATGCGTCAGCGCCGCTTCGCATTGCAGGCCCATCAGGACACGCTGCGGGGAATGATGCGCCAGCTCGAAGACCTGGTGGCGACCGACGAACTGACGGGCCTGTTCAACCGCCGTCATTTCCTGCGCCTGGCCTCCCGGGAGCTGCAAGCGCTGCGGCCCGGGCAAACCCACGGGCTGGCGCTGATTGACCTGGACCATTTCAAGCGCATCAATGACGTGCACGGCCATGCCGCGGGGGACGCGGTGCTGCAAGGGTTCGCCCAGGTAGCCGCTGCCTGCCTGCGGGAAGGGGACGTATTGGCGCGCTACGGCGGCGAAGAATTTGTGCTGTTGATGCTGGATTCGGACGCCGAACGCCTCACACTCTGTTGCGAGCGCCTACGCCTGGCGTTCGCCGCCACGCCTCCGGCCGAGGGTGGCGTGACCACGTTGAGCCTGTGCGCCGGAATGACCTTGCTTGGCCCCGATGATCAGCTTGATGACGCCCTGCACCGCGCCGACAAGGCACTGTATCGGGCCAAGCGGGCCGGCCGTAACCGGTGCGTTGCCGCCTGGGAGTGTGTAGATGCCTGAGCTGACAGTGGGTGATCGGCGCTGGCAGGTGGCGCCGGGCGCGTCCCTGCTCCAAGCCCTGAACCGCAACGGCGTGGCCGTGCCGTCCAGCTGCCACGCCGGGCATTGCCACACCTGCCGGGTGCGTTGCGTGGCCGGGCTACCGGATGACCGACGCCCCGACGCGCTGCCGGCCCACGAGCGTGCCGCTGGGTGGCGCCTGGCATGCCAGTGCCAGGTGACGGAAGATCTGGAGGTGGTGCCGTATGACCCCAAGCAAGATGGCGTGGAAGCCCGAGTGGTCGATGCGAGTTGGCCGAGCGATCAGGTACTACGCCTGAGGCTCGTGCCCTCGCGCCCGCTGCGCTATCACGCCGGGCAACATGTGGTGGTTTGGACGAACGATGGCATCGCGCGGCCTTACTCCCTGGCCAGCCTGCCTGGGGAAGCGCCGTGGCTTGAATTTCACCTGCAATGCAGCCGCCCCGGGGCCTTCGTCGATCGGGCACGGCATTTGAAAGAAGGCGACAGCCTGCGCCTGGGTGAAGTGCTGGGCGGGCCTCTGCATTACGATCCCGCGTGGGAAGCGCGGCCCTTATGGCTGCTCGCCAGTGGCACCGGGCTGGCGCCCTTGTGGGCCGTGCTGCGGCATGCCTTGAATCATCATCACAGCGGGCCTGTACGGGTAGTGCACATGGCGGCCGAAGGCAGCCACTACCTTGCGGCCGAGCTGAATGCGCTGGCGGTACTGCACCCTCAATTGCAGGTGGATCTGCGCGGCCCGGGTGCCGAGCTCGCGGACCTGCGCCCCACCCGGCACACCATCGCGTTGGCTTGTGGCGCTCCGGCCATGGTCCAGGCCATAGGCCGGCGGCTGTTCATGGCCGGGTTGCCGCGCAACCAGCTGTTCACCGATACCTTCGAAAAGAACGCCGACTAGAAAGGCCTCAGTTCAACAGTTCAGCGAACGCTTTGTCGGCTTCCAGCACCGACGGCAGCGCATCGAACAGCAGGTCCAGGTCCACGCCTTTCATCAGCTCGCCATTGAGTTCCGCCTTGGCTTCGTTGGTGGGCCCGCCATATTTTTGCAGCTGATCGCTGATTTCGCCGGCCTGGGCGACCAGCAACGGCAACGGCGCGTTCCCCGGCGCCTGGTGGGGCCTGGCTTGATAAGCGATGCCATCCTGGATCTGTCTGGGCAGGTTCCAGCGCTTGGCCAGCTCGGCGCCCACTTCCGGATAGCCGAAGCCCAACTGCAAGGTTTCATCCGCGGCATGGGCGGGCGAGGTGGTGGTGCGCCGCGCGTTCAGCCGGTCAACCATTTCCGGGGCGCCGGTCTGGATCAGCAATTCGCCGATGTTATGCATCAGGCCGCAGGTGAACGCTACTTCGGCGTCCTGGCCGCCCTGCCTGGCGAGCACTCGCGCGATGCTGGCCACCTGAAAGCTCTTGAGCCAGAAGCCTTTAAGGTTGAAGGAGGGCGGGGCACTGAAGGCGCCCGTCACCGCGCTGGCCAACACAAGCGTACGCATGGTGTTGAAACCCAGGCGCATGGCGGCATCTTCGATGCTGGTAGATTCCCGAGAGCCCTTGAACCGCGCCGAGTTAGCCAGCCGCAGGATCTTCGCCGAAATGACCGGGTCTTTCTCGATGTTGCGCGCGATGGCCTCCAAACTGGACGAAGGATTGTCGAACTGAGTGATCAGGTCCTGCGCAACTTTCGGGATACTGGGCAAACTGTGCAACTGGGCAAACAGCTTTTCGATTTCCATGGCAGCCACCTCTTTTACGACGATTCCCACAACGATAGGCAATATTTCCAACCTTGCGTTCGTCCAGTTGCCGCCCGCTGGGCTCAGTGGGCTTACAACCAGGCGCGCAAGGCGTAAAACACTGCCATCCCCACCAGCACGCTGCTGAGTACGCTGCGAGTGAGGAGCATCAACCCGACCGTGCACAGCCCGGCCAGCAGGTAAGGATTGGCTATGGAGAGGTTCAGCTGGTGGTCCGGCATGAACACAATGGGGCCACAGATGGCGGTAAGCATCCCGGGCACGGCGAAGCCCAGAAACTCCTGCGCGCGCCGGCCCAGGCGCACAGGCAAGCGGGGTTCGAGAAACACATAGCGGTTGAAAAACAGCACGGCGCCCATTCCCACGATGACCAGCCACACCATCATTGCCCACGCTCCATCACGCGTTTGCATCCATAACCGGCGGCCATTGCGCTCAGGCCTGCCAGCACCAGCGCGCTTTCGAGCTGCCAGAGGCTGAACAACACCGAGCACACCAGGGCCACCGCCACGCACACGGCGGCCGGAACGGAGCGCACCACCGGGGTGATGAGCGCGATGAACGTGGCGGCAATGGAAAAGTCCAGGCCCAGGTGTTGCAGGCCAGGAATGCTCTTGCCTAGCACGATGCCGGCGAGGGTGCACAGGTTCCACGCCAGATAGAACGTGAGCCCGGCCCCCAAGGCATACCAGCGCTGGAAGTGTTCTGGCGTTTGTTGGCTGGTGAGCGCGAACAGCTCGTCAGTGAGCAGAAAACCCAGCCCCATGCGCCAGGGGGCCTTCAACGGTGCCACTCGCGGCCGCATGTGCATCCCATAGAGCAAGTGTTGCGAGGTAAGCAGCAGGGTGGTGATCAGAATCGACAGCGCCCCCGCGCCCCCCTTTAACATGCCAATGGCCACCAGTTGCGAGGCGCCAGCGAACACGATGGTGGACAGCCCCTGGCTTTGCAGGGGCGTAAGGCCGGCGTCTACCGCCATCGAGCCGGCCAGCAGCCCCCAGGGCAAGCAGGCCAGAGACAAAGGGAGCACGGCGACAGCGCCGCGCATGAAGGCAGGGCGGTGGGTGGCAAGTACGGGCATACGAGGCAGTCATGCGAAAAGTGAGCTGCCAAGAATGTCAGTTCCGGCACGGCTTGTCTCGGCCGGATAAGCTGGCCTGGCGGTATCGACTCAAGCCTGCCCCGGCGCGCTCGCACGCCCAGATCTTCTCCAGTTCGTTCTGCAAACGAGTGGGGGTAGGCATCGGCGAAGGCTACCTGGCCCACCAGCTGCAGGTGCTCGCGACCTACTGTTCATATCTAGAGGGCCGTGGGTGGTTCTCTGTTTAGACCCGTCCGCGGTAACAAGGCATTGCACCGCCGCGCAACCTTGGCATCATTTAAGGCTCAGATAAGCGCTAACACCGGATTGGCGCCGCGCGCTATCGCTCACAGGACCCACTGATGCCCTACCGCCCCGACAGAAGAACCTTCGTGAAAAGCCTCGCCGCCTTGGGTGTAGCCGGGTATGCCGGCGCTTGGCGCACGCCGGGCTGGGCGGCGCCAGCGCCGGCCACAGGGCTTACGGAGCTGAGCGGGGATACCTTCGATCTCTTCATCGAGCAACAACAGGTGACGCTGGGCGGGCAGCCGCGCCGCGCGCTCACCATCAACGGCGGCCTGCCAGGGCCATTGTTGCGCTGGCGGGAAGGGGACACCGTGACCCTGCGGGTGCATAACCGCCTGGCCGAGCCTACGTCGCTTCACTGGCATGGCATTGTGTTGCCGGCCAACATGGACGGCGTACCCGGGCTGAGCTTTCATGGCATTGCCCCGGGCAGCCTGTATGAATACCGCTTCAAGGTGCGCCAGCACGGCACTTACTGGTACCACAGCCATTCGGGCTTCCAGGAGCAGATCGGGGTATACGGCCCGCTGGTGATAGAGCCTCGCGAAACCACTCAACCGCCCATCCGCGAACAGGTGATGATGCTCACCGACTGGACCGATCAGGACCCGGCGCGCATCTTTGCCCGGCTCAAGAAAGAGCCGGGCTATTACAATCAGAATTCCGGCACCTTGGGCGACTTCGTCCATGACGCCGGCCAGCATGGCCTCGCCAGTACCCTGCGCGAACGTTGGATGTGGGCCCGCATGCGCATGGACCCGACCGACCTGGCAGACGTTACCGGCCAGGCCTACACCTACCTGATGAACGGCCGCGCCCCCGATGATAACTTCACTGCCCTGTTTGCCCCGGGTGAGCCAGTGCGGCTGCGCTTTATCAACGGCTCGGCCATGACGTACTTCGACGTGCGTATCCCGGGGCTGAAGATGACCGTGGTGGCCGCCGATGGGCAGCCTGTGCAGCCGGTGAGCGTGGACGAATTCCGCATCGCGGTGGCCGAAACGCTCGATGTGCTGGTGCACCCAGAGGGCGACGCCTATACCGTGTTCGCCCAGGCCATGGACCGCAGCGGTTATGCCCGCGCCACCCTGGCAACACGCCAAGGGGCAACCGCGCCTGTGCCCGAGCTGGATGCCCCGGTGGTGCTGGGCATGGCGGACATGGGCATGGCCCACGGCGCCATGGCCGGCATGGATCATGGGGCGCATGGCGGCATGCAGATGCCCCAAGCCGCGCCGCCGCGCCACCCGGCGACGGAGCAGGGTAATCCATTGATCGACATGCAAGCCGTGGCGCCCACCCCGCGCTTGAGCGACCCGGGGATCGGCCTGCGCGACAACGGCCGCCGGGTACTTGCTTACGCCGACCTGCGCAGCACCTTCGCCGACCCGGACGGCCGCGAGCCCAGCCGCACATTGGAACTGCACCTCACCGGGCACATGGACAAGTTCGTGTGGGCCTTCGACGGTGTAAAGGCCGGGGACGCCGAACCCATCCGGCTCAAATACGGGGAGCGGGTACGTATCGTTCTGGTCAACGACACCATGATGGCCCACCCCATCCACCTGCACGGCATGTGGAGCGACCTGGAAGATGAACAAGGGGAGTTTCTCGTGCGCAAGCACACCATCGACGTGCCCCCCGGTACACGCCGCAGCTACCGTGTAAGCGCCGACGCGCTAGGCCGCTGGGCTTATCACTGTCACATGCTCTATCACATGGAGGCGGGCATGTTCCGCGAGGTGCGCGTTGATGAATAAGGTCGCGATCGCGTTGGTGCTTGGCCTGTGCGCCGGGCCTGTTCTGGGCATGGAAGACATGCCCGGTATGGACCACGGCAGCATGGAGGGCATGGGCCCGGCAAACATGAACCATGATGGCATGAACCACGAAGGCATGAGCAAAGGCTCGGCGCCGACCGAGGCGCCAGCGCCCTTGCCAGCCCCGACCGCCGCCGACCGCGCCGCGGCGTTCCCGGAGGTCTCGGGCCACGCGCTGCACGACAGTGATCTGCACGCGTATTGGCTGTTCGACCGGTTGGAATATCAGAAGGCCGATGAAGGCACCGCGCTTGCGTGGGACGCCGAAGGCTGGGTAGGTGGGGATGTCGACCGGTTGTGGCTGCGCTCCCAGGGCGAACGCACCAACGGCCATACCGAGAATGCCGAATTGCAGGCTTTGTACGGCCGCGCGGTGACACCCTGGTGGACGCTGGTAGGCGGGGTACGCCAGGATTTCAAGCCTGAATCGCCGCAAACCTGGGCGGCGTTCGGCATTCAGGGCGAACCCCTGGCGGACCTGGATACCGAGGCAACCGTTTATTTCGGTGAAAATCGCCAGTCTTCCCTCCGCCTCGAAGGTGATTACGATCTACCGCTGACCAACTCGCTGATCCTGCAACCTCGGGTAGAAGCCAACTTCTTCAGCCGCAACGATCGGGTGCGCCAGCAAGGCAGCGGCCTGTCCACCCTGGAGGCCGGGCTGCGGCTGCGCTATGAGATTATCCCGGAGGTGGCGCCGTACATTGGCGTCAACTGGACCAAGAGCTATGGGCGCACCGCCGATTATGTACGCGAGGAAGGCGATGATGCCCAGGAAGCACGCCTGGTGGTGGGCGTGAGGCTGTGGTACTGACCTTTCGGGGCCTCGGCCGCCAGCCGCGCGATGGGCTGACAGGCCTGGCCCGGCCACGCTCTGGTGCCCTCCGAAGGCATTTGAGTCACTGCCACCTTGCCGCTGATGCCGCTGATAATGTCTTCCAAGCTTGAAGACCGTTCGGCGGCGAGGAGGATCAGTGTAATGGCGGCCGCTGCGCTCATGTGGCAAAGCCCTGGGGCGGTACTACGCTGTGTGCACAGCCGCGACAGCGCGGTGCTCCTGCTTGAAAAAAGTGCCACTAAATGGCCACTTTTCCGGTGTGTGGCAGGTATCATTCGCCCTTGAGCCCGGGCACAGGTCGCCATCGGGTGCCTGTGAGGGATCACGATGAACGACAGAACCGCACCCACCCACCCCCAGTACGACGCCGAACAAAAGCGCATAAACGCGCGGCGCGAGCATCTCGACCTGCCACTCGACGGGCGGAACTGGGCCTTGGCGTTGTCCGGGGGCGGTATCCGTAGCGCAACCTTTTCCCTCGGCGTTCTTCAGGCGCTGGCCCGGGCACCCGCGCCGGCAGGCCGTTCCAACGGCGCCTCAACCGGCCCCGCCGCGCGTTTGCTTCCGTACTTCGATTACCTGTCGACGGTCAGTGGCGGCGGGTATATCGGCGCGTTCTTCACCAGCCTGTTCATCCCCGGGCGGTTGAGCCAACGGGAAATGGGCAAGGGCGAGAGCAGCCTGCACCCCTCGCAAACACCCAGGGCCGCAGCCGAACAGGCCTACGACGTGCTGGACTACGAACCGCCGGAACGCATTCACTCCTCCCGCGATTACGCCCGCGGCCCGGCGGGCAGGGGGCCGCTGGGTTGGCTGCGGGAGAATGGCCGCTACCTGTCGCCCGCGGGCGCCGGCGATATCTTCTATGTACTGGCCACCACGCTGCGCAACCTGCTATCCGTGCATTTCGTGATCGGCATGCCGTTGCTGTGCCTGCTTACCTTGGTGGCGCTACTGAAGTTGGGTATCGCCGGGCCGTTATGCCACTCCTTATCGATACCGCTGGCCACTGACGGCGGTTTTTGCGCGGCGGTGCTGGCTGACTTGCCCGGCCCCTTTGCGTTGTGCCCGGGGGCGGCGGATGCTCACGTTGTGCCCTTGGCATCATGCCCAGGCGTTGCCACCAGCCGCCCCTTGCCACTGGGCAATGCGCTGTGGTGGCTACCGTTGCTGTGGGCCTTCGCCGCGTTATTGCCATTGCTGGCCGCCTATTGGCTCGCCTGCCCGCAAAAGAGCGTGAGCGAACCCGTACGGCTGCTGAATTGGGGTAGCGCGGCCATGCTCGTTGTTGCGGCGGTTACCGGAATCGTGGCCGTCGGCACCGATCGCCTGGGCTGGCCGAGCAGCTTCGGTTCGAACCTGGGCCTGGTGAGCGGCGTTTTGTGGCTGTCGCTGCTTGCCTTCGGCTTTCAGGCGCTCACGCTTCCCAAGCGCGCCCACAACAATGGCGCCGATAACAGTGTGCGCAATTACCGTATACAGATCACCCGTAGCCTGGCGCAGCACCTGATGGCGGTGCTCGGGCTGCTGCTGTTGGCCGCGGTGGACAGCCTTACAGCCGCCGCGTACCGCGCGTTGCTCGGCTTGAACGGCGCTCAGCTGTCCCTCGCCGTCATCGGGCCCGTATTGATCGCGCTGGTGCGCAAGATTGCCAGTTTCACCGACGACAAAACACTGCCTGGCTGGGTCGGCAAGCTGCCGCTGGGCGTGATCGCCGGCGCGGCGGGGGTCGCTATCCTGATATTCGTGGCGGTGCTGTGGGACCTGATCGTGTATTGGGCGCAGGCCGAGGCTCTTGCCTTCAGCTACACCACGGCGGCCTGGTCCCTCGCCGCGCTGGCGTTGGGCGCGCTGCTGCTGGCGATCTGTACCGGTCAGTTCATGGGGTTCATCAACCTCTCTTCGCTGCAAAGCTTTTATTGCAGCCGCCTGGCCCGCACCTACCTGGGCGCGTCCAACGGCTTGCGCTTTCGTTACGCTGGCCAGCGTGGCAATCCTTTACTGAGTGTGAGCGACGCGATCAAGGGCGATGACCTGCAGTTGGATGAGTTCTATGCCGCTCATTGCGCGCCGCTGCACCTGATCAACGTGACCCTCAACATCACCGTAGACCCCGCCGAGCAATTGGTGCAGCGGGACCGCAAGGGCAAACCGCTGTGCGTGGCCCCAGGGATTCCCGGAGCGGGCCAGGGTGGCGGCGCCAGTTTCATCCTGGACGGCGTGTACCGGCAACGGCTCGCGCCCCGGCCGACGCTCAGCGAGCTGAACCAGCCGCTGAGCGTGTCCTACTGGATTGGCACCTCAGGCGCCGCGTTTACCACCGGCCTTGGCCGGGCGACCACCCTGGGCACCTCCCTCGCGCTGGGGCTGGCCAATATCCGCCTGGGCACCTGGTGGCCCAGCGCTTTTGCCGAACGCACGGCGGGTGGCGAAAACCTTCGGCCTGGCGACGCGCCCGTGCGCCAAACCGCTTCGCTCTGGCTATCGAGGGGCTTCAAGACCCAAACCTACCTCATGTATGAAATGACCGCGCACTTCCATGGCTTGCGCAGGGAATACCAATACCTGTCCGACGGCGGCCATTTCGAAAATACCGCCGTGTACGAACTGCTGCGCACCCGCCGTGACATCGAGTTGATCGTGGGCTGCGACAATGGCTGCGATCCTGCCTACCGTTTCGACGACCTGGCCAACCTCATCCGCCTGGCGCGGATCGACCAGGCCGTGGAGTTGGAGGTGGACACCCGGGTGAGGGACAACGCCATCCTCGCCCCGTATTTCGCCAACCCCTGCGACTTCAACAAACCGGTTGAAGGCCATGACCGCCGCTGCGCCGTGCTGCTAAATGCCTGGCACGTGGGCGAGGACGGCGAGCGGCGCTATCAGGCGCGGGTGCTGCTGCTCAAGCCGCGCCTGATGGAAGGTTTGCCGGCGGATGTGTACAACTACGCCACCCTCAACCCCACCTTCCCCAATGAAAGCACCGCTGACCAGTTCTTCGACGAAGCCCAGTTCGAAAGTTATCGGCAGTTGGGCCTGCACATCGGCCAAACCCTGTTCGGAGGGCGAAGCGATACCCAGCATTCGGTAGCCAAGGCGTTGTGGGAATACTTGAGCGCTCGTCCGGGCGGGGGGCAGCAGCATCAGTGATGGAGCTGCCCATGTTCATGTTTCGTGTGATCCAGTTACAAAAACCGTGTTGGCGATTGGCCATCAGGGCATTGTATTAGTTAGGATACGCGCCGCTTGGGCCATGAGGGGCCAGGCAATCGAATCGTAACTGGAGTTTCAGATGTCAAAGTTTTACCTATGGGCTGCCGTGCCGTTGCTGGGAATGCTGGCGGGCTGCGCCACACCGCTGAACTCGGCGCAAAAAGCTGAACTGGAACACTACCGCGCTGAGAATCTGGTAGTAGAAGAAAAGAATCCAGGCTTGGCTGCGGGTCTTGGTTTGCTACCAGGCGGAGGCTCTTTCTACGCACGGTCCTATGGGTTTGGCGTGGTCAATCTGCTGTTTTGGCCGGTGTCAGTGCTCTGGGACCCGGTGAGCGGCTACGACGGCGCGGAGGCCATCAACTATCAGGCGACTCGTGCCCACGTTCGCGCGCTGCGCCTGGCTGACATTAATCGCCTGGATAGCCAGTTGGCAGCTGAAGAGATAGATCTGAAGCGATACACCCTGGAAAAGCGCAAGGTAGACGACAAATACTCCGCGCTGTAACGCCTGGCGGTTCGTTACGGCTATGTCACGATTGCGCTGTACATCCCCACGCCGGCCCGCATAATCGTTTCCCCTTTTGTTGGAACGTTTCGTTATGCAAGCCGGTAAACCCGTGGACGGTCGCGCCGTTGGGCTGATGACACTACTTTGCGCTATCTGGGGCTTTCAGCAGGTCACGCTCAAGGCAGCCGCGGTGGATGTCGCGCCGGTGTTCCAACTGGCCCTTCGCTCGGGCGGGGCGGCGGTGCTGGTGATCGTGCTGATGACTTTGCGGCGTGAGTGGGGCCGGGGAGTGCCGGGGGCCTGGCGCCCTGGCCTGGCGGTAGGGGCGCTGTTCGCGCTGGAATTTCTGCTGGTGGGCGAAGGGCTGCGTTACACCACCGCTTCGCACATGGTGGTGTTCCTGTATACCGCGCCTATCTTCGCGGCCCTCGGCTTGCACTACTTTCTTCCTCACGAGCGGCTTAACACCGTGCAGTGGCTGGGGATTTTCGTGGCGTTCGCCGGCACGGCGGCAGCTTTCTCCGGCAAGCTCTTCGAAAGCGGTGGCGGGCAACAGCTGTGGGGCGATGCGCTCGGCTTGCTTGGGGCTATCGCATGGGCCGCCACCACGTTGACCGCGCGCTGCACAAGGCTTGCGAAGGCCAGGGTTTCGCTGGTGCTGTTGTATCAGCTGGTCGGCGCCTTCGTTCTGTTGTGCGCGGCCAGCGTATTCAGCGGCCAGGCCCATTTCAACCCTACGCCTGTCGCCATGGCGAGCCTGGCCTTTCAAACCCTGGTGGTTTCCTTCGGCAGCTTCCTGGCATGGTTCTGGCTGCTGGGCACTTACCTCGCCTCGCGGGTAGGCGTGCTGTCTTTCATGACGCCGCTGTTCGGCGTGGTGTTTGGCGTGGTGCTGCTCGGCGAGCCTCTGGAACCCGCTTTTCTCGTGGGCGCGCTCCTGGTGATGGCGGGTATTCTGCTGGTCAGCGGCCACGAATACTTGGCTGGGCGCGGCGCCAGGGCGGCATCCTGACCGTCTCGCCCTGCCGCGGTATCCACTGAACGCGGCAGCCCCAGGCCAGGCTTTCACTATTCCCACAGGTGTTGCCGCCGTATCCCATTCGCCTCGCCGAATGGGCTGATTTTCCTGCGCTTGCCCTGCAATCACACTTCACCCCCTGTGTCGTTCGGCCTCGCGCCGCCTGGAGTGTGTTGATGATTAGCGCGGCCAATCAGCCTTCGTTCGAGTTGTCTATCGCGGCGGGTGGCCTTGGTATGAGGGTGCTGGCGTTCAGCGGCGAAGAAGCCCTGAATCGACCGTACAGCTTCGATCTGCATCTAGTGAGCGAACAAGCCTCGGTTGGCCTCGAGCAATACCTGCATGGGCCGGCTTACTTCACCTTCGCCGGGAGGGGCGTCCATGGGGTGATAGGCGCCATCGCCCAAGGCGACTCAGGGCCGCGCTTCACTCACTACCACATCAGCCTCAGCCCCCGGCTGGCCAGGCTCGCCCACCGCACCAACCAACGGATATTCCAAGGCCGGGATGTTCCCCAGATCATTCGCAGAGTGCTCGAGGAGCACGGAATACTCGGCGATAGCTACCGGTTCAATCTGTCGGGCATATACGCCCCACGTGAATACTGCGTGCAATATGCCGAATCCGACCTGCACTTCATTCAGCGGCTATGCGAGGAAGAAGGGCTCAGTTATCACTTTGAGCACAGCCCCGAGCGGCACGTGATGGTGTTTGGCGACGATCACAGTGCCTTTGCCCATTGCGGGCCCGCGCGCCTTCAAACCGAGGCTGGCCTTGTTCCGGATGGCCCGGCCATCCAGCGCCTGTCGGTTCGCCTGGCCACCCGCGCGACGCAAGTGACCCTGCGGGACCATGATTTTCGCAAGCCACGCCTGGAGCTTGAGCAACGGCAAGGTAGCGCGCAATTGCCGGCCCTTGAGGATTACCACTATCCCGGCGGCTTCACTCACGCGGCCGGCGGCCGGGAGCGGGTGAGGCGTGCCTTGGAGTCCCAACGCGGCGATGCGTGCCTCGCCATGGGGGAAAGCGACATGGCGCGCTTGGCTGCCGGGCATGCGATATCGCTGGGCGGCCATTCACGGGAGGCGTGGAACAGCGATTGGCTGCTCACCCAGGTGTCGCACGAGGGCAACCAGCCTCAAGTGCTTGAAGCGTGGTGCCCAAATGACGCAGCGACAGCGGGCGGCGGGCTCGAGCGGGGTTACCGGAACGGCTTCACGGCGATACCCGCGCGCACTCCATTCCGTCCCAGGCCGTGCCATCCCAAGCCACGGCTCGGTGGGAGCCAGCGTGCCGTGATAACCGGGCCTGTGGCCCAAGAGGTGTACTGCGATGAGTACGGCCGGGTGAAGGTGCAGTTTTACTGGGACCGTGAAGGGCCGGCCGATGGCACCTCCAGCGCCTGGTTACGCGTGGCGAGCCGCTGGGCCGGTGACGGCTACGGGGCCATGGTGCTGCCAAGAGTGGGAATGGAAGTGCTGGTGAGCTTCCTCGACGGGGATCCCGACCTCCCTGTGGTTACGGGGTGCCTTTATCACGGCGAGCATCCCACGCCATATGCTTTGCCGGCCGGCAAAAGCCGAAGCGTGTTCAAAACCCGTACCCAACCCGACGGCGGCGGATTCAACGAGCTTCGGATCGAAGACAGGAAAGGCCGCGAGCAGGTGTTCGTTCATGTACATCGCGATTGGCGCCAGCGCGTCGGGCACGACCATAAGGTGCACGTTGGCCACCAGCGCTTGGACACCGTGGAAGGCAATAGCCACGTTCATCACAATGCCGAAGAGCACCTGACCGTGGGCCAGCACCGCGCGGTAGAGGTGCGCGGCAACGATCACCTCACTGTGACGGGCACACAGCGGTTGAGCATCGGTGATCGCCAGGTCACCGAGGCCGGTACGCAGATCGATCTGGCCAGCGGGCAGACAATCGTATTCGCCGCTGGCGCGGAAATCACGCTCAAGGCAGGGGCTGGCTGGCTGAAGATCGCCGCCAGCGGGATCGACCTGAACGGGCCGGTTATCACGTTCGAGGAAGGCGGCATCGCTGCTTCGGGAGCTGGGTTGCCTGGCTTGGGCAGGCCGGACGAACCTGCACCGGCTGGCTTTGCCTCAACCGGCGGCGCGGGCCTGATACCTGGCTGCGGGAAGCTGCAGGGTGGCGGTTGTAGCCGGGAGGATTGCCCATGCCTGTGAGCATATCCGCGCTTCTTCGCATGCCTGCCATCGACCTCGCCAGGTTTTGCAACGAACAAGGCGGCACGGTGTATTTCGTGATCGTACAGAATCTCAATCCGACGGCGCTGGCCCAGTTGTATGGGCTCGGCGAGCCGTTCGAGCCTTCGTTGCTATGGCTGAACACCCCGCACAGCAGCCAAGCCAGCACCGGGCCGTTTGGCTTCGTAGCACAGGTGGGCAGCGCCCGCTTTGATCTGGCGGCCAGCCTCTGCAGTGAAACCTCGTGCGGGATTGCCCTTGCTGGCAACCAGCCGCTGGCGGCGCTGGAGCATTTGCGTTCGCTGGTACTGGCTCATGACCACAGGGGCGGGCAAAGCTTGCTTGAGCTCGGCAGCCCGTCGCTCTGGGCTGCGCTCGCGCTGAATGCAAAGGCTTCCTTAACGCGGTTGTATGGCCCATTGCCTTGGGTACTAACGCCAGTACCGGTAAGCCTGCGAGTTTCGCAACAGGGATGGTACCGCTGGGCACGCCCTGACTGCGGCCACGAAAGCGCCGGCGGGGCCTTTGAGCTGCCTGAGGCGGTAGGTCCGGCGGCAAGAACCCTTCGCCTCCTGTACTGGGCCAGCAGTCAACACCGCCATTTCCAAGTAGCCGATGGCGCCGGTTTGCAGGCTCTGGTTTCCAACCTGGAAGTACTTATCGATCACGGTATCACCGAAGGGCGCCATCTCGTTCAGCTTGCCGGCGTGGCCCGCGGAACACCGCTCGGGGCCAGTGTTAGCGCCATGACGCTGCTGCGCGCCTCGGAAAGACCTTTCATCAAAGTTCAGCAATTGCTTGGGCACGTGCCGAACCCTGGCCAGTGACGGCCACTTCATCAGAACGGAATCGCCATGGCCGATACACCCTCTCCCCAGCTCGCGCCCCAGCCTGCCCACGCGGCGCTCGCGCTTGGCCCGGTGGCCGGCGCTGGAACACCCAGCGTGTGCTTCGCTTCGCCACGGCTGCCGTGCTCGAAACGATTTGCCAACATTTTCTACTGCACCGAGCAGCGGGCCTTCTGGTTGTTGCCTACCCGGGCCGCTGCGCTGATAGATGAAGCCATACATCTGCTCGAGCGCCAGATAGCGGCGGGCAAACCCGCGGCCGAGCGAATGGAGGGGCTCAATCAGTGTGGCTTGTTGGATTACTTCCTTGAACCGCACCTGAGCAACTTTCTTGAGGGCGCGGCAAAAGCGCGCCTGCTCGAGCTTGAGGCGGAGCACCCCTACATTGATGACCCGGCGCTGGCCATGCGCATGCGCGCGCGCGATCAGCCGGTTGCCAAAGGTTTGTTCGCCAAAGATGCGGCGAAACGACGATGGCAGGCAGCTGAAGCCGAGCGAAAGCGGTTCGAAGCCGATCATCAGGCGCATCGGGAGCGGCTGGCACTGAAAAAAGAGTGGGCTGCCCTTCGCGAGCGCGCCATCGGGCAAGCCCGGCAACAAGGCTACGTTCATCAGCGGGGAAGCCTTTTCAGCCCTCAGGCCGTGGAGGCGAACGCGCGAGTACAGGCTTACCTCAAAGCTCGTGAGGAGGTACTGGCCGACCCTGACTTCGCGATCTATCAAGCCGACGAAATCGCCCGCCTGCTTGCCGAAGACAAGTTGCGATTCGAGCAAGCCATGGACTGCCGGGTAAATTGCCAAGCCGCCTTCAAGAGCTTCTGGCAATGGCGAGAAACCCAAAGCGCCAAACTAGCCTTTGCTCAATACCGTGAGGCCATCGTTCAAGTAGCCGAATACGGCCTGGCGCTGCCGGAGTATGCCTTGTTGCCTTCGCCCACGCTGGACCTCGCCGCCGGGATAGCGCTGTTCAAGCGCTACTTGCACCTTCAACGGCGACAGCATGTGCTCACCGCTGAAATCCGCGGCAAATACGAGCAGTGGGTCAAGGCTACCGGCGAGCTTGCGGCCGCGCCTCGGGGGTTGGCGAGGCAGGAGCGCGAGCAGTGGGAAGCACTGCGTGCCGAAGCCGAGGCGCTTCGCCGGCAAGCCGAGGCCAACGTGGCCGCAACCGCGCCGCGCCGCCATTTATTGTGGAACCCCGAGGCCTTCGAACCCGCCCCGGTGGAGCGATTGATGAGGACCGATTTCCCGTTGCGCGAGGTGAGCTTGCCAGGCAGCGGCGCTGGCCCCTTGAGTTATTTCAGCGTACTCAACCTCGCCCAGATGGGAGAGCAACTCAAGCACGGCTTGAGCCAGGGCGCCGTGGAATCGGCGAAACTGCTCCGCCATGCGCCCGCAAGCAGCGATGGGGGCGCCGATATTGATACGGCCGCTTCGGCGCTGCACCACTGGTTGGCCGAACAGCAGGCGGTGCGGATCGGTGACCAGGAAGGTGACTGGTTCGATGCCCAGGGATGGTTCGATGTGGAACGGTGCTACGCCTATCTGAGGCGCCAGGGGTACGGGGTCGAGTCGCTGGAGGACGGGGCTCGTCGTGCGGCCTGGGGCGAGCAGTTGCGCCAGGTATTGTTCGAAGACAGCGTCCGGGAGCGCATGCGGCTGTTCGACGCGAGCCCTGAGGCACGGTTGGTCCGTTGTCTCGCGCCGCCCCAGGCGAATATTCATGAAAGCCTGGTGCTCACTGCGCCGAGCATGAGCATGACGCGCGGGCTCAACGCCATGGGAAGGGTAAGCCTGGATGTCGACCTGGCGCGGGGGGAAGTCCAGCTGCTGAACGCGGACCTACCCGCCCGCGAAAAGGCCGAGCCTCTCGTACTGCGTTACACCAGTACTGACGGCGAAGTTCGGGCCCTGAACGTAGGCCGCTTTTCCCTGAACCTCAACGCCCGCGCGTGGGGCTTTGCGGGGGCTTCGTTGATGCTCGCCGGTCAGCTGGAAGTCGGGTTGTGGAATACCCGCTACGGCACCGCCCTTACACCGGATCAGCCGGCAACCCGAAGCCCGGGCACCGTAGGCGGCGCAACCACGCTTGCCAGCTCCCCGCTGCCCGGGGGGCGCGCCCGCCAGGCGACGGTCGATAAAGGTGTCACCGGCCAATTCAATCTGTTCGCTGGCACCCAAGCCGGGATTCAACTCACCGGCGCTTTGAATTGGGCGCCTCCTCGCGAGCTTGCCATGATTAACCGTGGCAATTCGATCCAGCCCGGCCCGGCCAATGGCTGGATGAGCCTGGGCCGGCTCACGCTCGGCGCCAGCGTGGGTTTTGGCCTGGGGGCGGGGGCGAGCTTCGAACTCTCGCTCCATGACGGCCGCCTCATATTGGCGCTCAAGGCCTCGCTGATCAGTGGCCCTGGCGCCACTGGCAACTTCAGGTTCGAAGTGGGCTATGAAGCGCTTGTGGATATCCTCAACCTGTTCCGCCGCGAACTGCACCGCAACAACAACCGGCCACTGGATTGGGTGCAAGGCTCCGCGGCCGATTACCTCTCGCGAATGAACGCCCTCGGCGCCCTTGGCCTCGATCCCGCCATGGTGTACCTCATCGCGTACGACAAAGTGATGTCCCTCTTCGAGGCACTTATCCGCCCAGGCCGGGGTGGAATCATCGCCCTTATGATCGTGCGGTATGGAGAAGAAAAGGGGATACGCAAATGGGTAACGGAAGCCCCGGCCAGCGCCCTAGGGCCGTTGTTGTATACCTTGGTGTCTGCGCCTCGGGCTTTCGCTGCGGGAAATGAAGCGACCTATAGCCGGGCTCAGTCCTGGCATTTCCAGCAGCAAGCAATAACCAGAATATTGTCTTGGGTGGCGGAGGGTGAAGAGTTTTCCACATCCCAATATCAATTTGTCGAATCTTGTATACGGATGAATAAGTTTGGAGTTCGGAGAGAGGACGCTGAAGGTTCGTACTGCCGCAACAGGCAAGTACTGGATCGGTTTATGAAAGTGCCAGTTTTGGGGCTATCAGACCCTGGGGCGGATTTGATGCGGGCACGCTATACCGCCTTGACTCAAAGACTCGGAGCGCCTGCGGAGACTTGTCCAAGGGCCGGATTTTTCACAAGGGGCTTTGAGTGAGATCTATCTGCCTGTGTTTGGCGGCACTGATGCTTTGCGCTTCAGAATTTGCCAATCCCATCCATTCAAGCGCCCCTGGCGTTGCTAAGCAAAAGTTGATTGATTCAGCAAAATTACTTTACGCGCAATATAATGCGTCCATTCCAAAGCTTCAGGCTGCTGCTGCTACAGGCGATCCGGAATCCCAATTCATCTTGGCCGAAGAATTGAGGGGGCGAGCCCAATACATGACTACTAAAGCCTACTATTGGTACGAAAAGGCGGCTAAGCAAGGAGACTTCTATGCGATGTATAGACTGGCTACTCAATCGGCAGATGCTTGCTCACTAATCGGGAGATGTCCGGGCTCAAATGTAGATTCAGTGAAGTGGAGACAACGCTTGCTTGATCTTGGTGGTCAGCGAGCTCGAGAGGGCGATGCTAGCGCAATGTCAATCCTTTACAATATTACGGGTAAGTTAAAGTGGCTTGAATCGGCAGCCAACCATGGCGATTCAGCGGCGCAATGGCTACTGGCTAATAGATATGAGGAGGGCGCGGGTTGGTTTTGGCCTGGGAAGCGAAAGAATCGAATAACAATGCTTCTGAAGGCGTCGGCACAAAGCGGTCACCCTAGGGGTACAGTCGAATACGCAGCTGTTTTGGTGATGGAGGGAAAGCCAGGCGAAGCAAGAGAATGGTTTATGAAAGCGGTGGAAATGAGCTACGCAAGAGCAGTTGCAAGCTATGCTTATGTGTTGACGGTGGAGAACGATTACGGCTTTTCGAAAGACCTGAAAAAATCTTACGCGATGTACTCAGTCTTGCTGGAGCTGAATGGCGGCGGAATGCTTTACGAAACCTCCCAGGCCCAAATGCGCGATCTGGAACAACATCTCACTCCAGCCGAAATCGCCGAGGCCCTGGCCTTCGCCGAGCAGTGGAAGAAAACCCACCCACCGCTGTCGTT
>Ga0265797_10003929_pt1 | contig 23241 bp, 19 predicted proteins | sample P2T30metagenome_FD_192433 | JGI IMG/M metagenome (GOLD analysis project Ga0265797, IMG submission 192433) | Plant litter microbial communities from East Loma Ridge, Irvine, California - P2 T30 | ecosystem: Environmental > Terrestrial > Plant litter > Unclassified | place: USA: California... | reverse complement strand
GTATATTTAGAAATAGGCTTGAAATTTTAAAAATAAAATAACTTTCTAGAACTACTATATCTCTAGAGTCTATTAATAGAATAGTCTAAAAATTAAAATTGTAAGTTAAGAGTACCTAAGCTCTAACTTAACTTACTAGTATTATACTTATTAGGGTTTTTTAGTAAGATATAACCTTATAACCTTTTTAAACCTTAAATCCTAATTACTTTCTCTACTAAACTACTTGCTTTACCTTTATATTATAGTTATATTTAACTAATACAAGTTAAATTAAGTAATTACCTAGCCTAATCAGGATTTTTAAAATATATATTTTTAAGACTTAAATTTCAAAGTTAGATAACTTATTAGTCTTAAAACTAAATTACTTAAAACTTATAATTATATTACTATAATATTATATTCTAGATATTAGTTTATCTTCTTAGGAATCTAAGTATTAGGCTCCTAATTAGTATAATAATAAAAAAGGCTAAATCCTAGCTACTTCTCCTATTAAACTATTTTCTCTACTTCTATATTATATAACTAACTTATTATAAGATATAAATAATACTAAGTAGCTAGATAGATTAGAATATAGTACTTTTACTTAACTTCTTAATATATAAAGATTAGATTAGTTTCTATTAGATCTAATAATATTACTAATATACTAGCTTCTAATATATCTAGATATCTTATTAAGTATCTTTATAGTTAGTCTATAATAACATTATAATTCGACTATAATTCGAACTCTAGACCTTAGAGCTAGAGTAAGGTCTATATAGCGGAGTAGTCTATATATAAGCGCGCTTTACGGCCTATACGTATCTTCCGTTCCTTACGAAATCAGCCTATAATATGTTTTACTAGGATATGCTCTTAGCTCCGATTGATCTTTTCATTTGAGTTGAGGTTTCTGCTGTTTTGAATGTATATATAGGCTCGTGACGATTATGGGTGTAACCCTAACAGCGATAGCGCAATTGCGTGTATCCTTAGCGCCGGCCATGACGACTTTGATTAGGAATCACGCCATCTAAGGATGCATCGCAGGCCTAGAATACATATATTCCAGAGTGCCCTCTACTATTATCTGATCTGAGACCTGCCATCTGAACAACATATGAGAATCGTTATCTAAGAGACATTGCAAGCTCGTACAGGTTCTTGACCATGCCTCTAATCGACACACTAGCGACGCTCTGGACATTCTGTCCTTCTGGTGGTACTATCAGCATTCCTACATCCACTGTAGCACCAGGTACCGCAGCCGTGAAGAACGAAAAGCCTCAAGCCAATACGAAGGAAGGCTAAGTCTCAGTGAATCTCGGAAGCACGTTATAGCAGGCGGACCAACACAGCTCCTACAACGCTTTGAGACCGGCCATGGACTGGCATCCAATCTGTAATGGACAGATGTTACTTGGGATTTGTGGGCTTTTCAACCATACGCCAAGTCAGCGACAACCATGAATCTTGCGCATCGAGACTGCCTTCATGACCGACCGCTGGGAATGTCGTTATCATACTCGGATTTTCTACCTACAGCCTCCCGAGAAGAGTGAAAGTTGCTAGCGGAAGGTCCTTCACTCTGCCCTGCCATGGATCTAACATCCAGCTTCCTCTCGCGCACTTGGTGCCCTCGGGATGTATCGTCAATCGCAACGTCAGACGGATCTGAGAAACTGTGGGCGAATTGTCCAAAGAGCTTCAACTGGCGGAGATCTTTGCAGTGCAGCGTATCACGTAGATATGGGATCCCAAATAAGGACCGGGAATGCTGTTCGGAGCTTGCGTCTGGGAGTAACTCTGTCGTGTGATGCATGGGGTTGTTGCAAAGCAAGCAGACCCACTTCCAAGCACGTACCCGTTGATGCGATTTCTTACCTCTGCGCCAGGAAAAGTCATGTTTGCTATCTTTTTTGTTCCAGAGATACCTCTACGATGGCGGATTTCCGGCTGAGTGACTGGGAGCGGAGGCGTTCACGTTGCGACCATGCAGAGCAAATAGGCTAGGTAGAGATACAAGAAACAATGATAGAGATCTCTATTGTCAAAAGGGGCGTACGGCACACATGCAGTCAGTAGACTATTGTTATGCCCAAGTTTCAGCAAGTGAAACTGCTGGCAGGATAATTTGTTAGCACTATGACCTAGACCCGTTCACATGCCTACGGTCAAGCTTCCGCGCATTTGCGCACATTTGGAGTCGAACAACAATTTTCCTATTGTATATCTCCACTTGCATTGAACAAGGCAACAGTCCCATGAGACTTGTGGTAAGTCAGCACCTGGAAATCCGGAAGCTGTCAGATGTCACAAGACAGACAGCATCACTCACCGAGCGAGTTCAGCTCACTGACCCACCAAGACAGAGGCAGTCCATAAATACCAGCACCCTCGCCTTCTTCAACAACACCTCCTCAGAAAACCAAACCCACCAAAATGGCCGGCTTCATTCCCGATTCCCTGCCGCCAGTGGCCATTCTTCCCAGATCCTCAATGTCTCCATACCAAAGTCTGTCTCACAGGTCCGCTGGTTCACCCATCTCGACGATCTCACCGACAAGCGTAATCCAGCGTCCGCGCGCTAGAGCTTCTGGAAGTATCAGCTCAAATCCTCACCCTCCAGAGACGCCAACTCGGCCCGTCGAAGTGAGGCCGTCCCCTGTCGAAGCCGACTCGGCAGATACCAAATGCCACATCGAATACATGCTGCCGGACGACAAATCCACGCCATCACCTACAATCACCACATCTCCTAGCCTTGCTCCCACGCGCGCATTGGATACTAAGCGGAAGTCGAACTTCAACATCTCCGGCCGCAGCACGTCTGCTCGCGACACTGCTTCGAAGCCTAAGAAGCACAAGAAGCTGGTCAAGAAAAGCATTTCACAGCCGACCCTCGAGATTCTGAACCCGAGAAAGGTAAGAGATGACAAGTCGTTGGCTGTCGAGGCGGCACAGCTCGGGCTACAGCTCGAGGAAGCTGTGGCTGCTATCAAACACGGTTCTACCAACGTTGCGTTAGCTAGGGCGCCGAGTGTTGTTGCCGCACCAGTACCCAAGGGCTCAATAGTAAAGGAAGAAGAACCTGCACAGGCAAGCATCGTTACAGAGCAGTGGGAGAAGAAACGCTGGAGCAATGCGCCAATCTTACCGGAGCTTGACTTTGGCTCATCTTCATCCGAATCAGATCAACTCTTTGAACCCCAAATCCTCAAGCAGCGTCCCAAGGCAACCATCTCTGTCTCGATACTAGTCGACAAACTCACCAACTTCAACAATTCACACGCTGCCAGCAACAACCCAAGCAAACTGACTTACCGCTGCGACATCCATGCGCAAGACGGCGCATCTCACAACTCAGTCGAAAAAGAATGCCAGAATCTTGTCAAGAGCGCCGGAGGTCATCTCTTGAACTCATACTTCTGCCCAGGGGGCTTTCTCTATACGCTTCCTCTAGGCACTCCGGAACCTATCACGGCGTGTGACATTCCCTTGCTTGAAGCGAAGATCGGCGTGGAGGCGTGGACGGCTTTCTCAGAACCGCAGTTCAACGGACTCAGGTTACATCCGCCGGAAGGGCGACTTGGTGGTGACCGACCAGCACGCAGATCCATAAACGAGATGCTGGAAGGTCTGAGGGCACGGGAGAGGAACGTGTCACGACCAATCGATGCATGGGTCGAGAGTCAGAGCGGTGCAGCGGAACAAGGGCTGCAGGGCGGGTACAGTAGAACAAAAGTCGACCACGACCCAGACAAGGGCAGCACAACACACACCGTGACCGAACTCGACGACTCCACTGTTACGTGCACCCCTCCGCGCAAGGTCACATTAGTCAAAAGTCTGGAATTGCTTCGACGTGTCAGTGGCGCTACACGTACCACTGAAGATAATTCGACCTTGTCAAAGACCACACAGAGTCCAGGAAACAAAAGCGAGAACCGGTTTGCAGTGATCATGGATACTTCTGAGAGCGACAGTGGAAGTGGAGCTGAGGAATGGGAGAGCGTTCTGAGCGAGTTCGAGAGCCAAGTATGAAGCAGGATTACAGATGTGAGATTGATTTTTGCTTGAATGGTCTATCTTGCTGCTGATGGCATCTTGGGTGGCGGGGATATGGGAATGTGGCGAGCCTAGCTCCAGCTGATACTATAAATCAGTTAGCATCTGAATTCAATCAAATTTTCAGAGAAAAGCAATGACTTACCCCAACATGATACCTGCGCCTACAGCCATAGCCAAGAACTGCGTCGCGATGCCCTGAAGCTCCTTGAGCTTGTTTGGACCGGTCTCCAACATTTCGGGGATGACACCAACAGTGCCAACGTAGAGGAATGTTCCGGCGGTGAAAGGCAAAAGAAGGTCACCCCACTGCAAGCTCGTTCCCAACAGTCCTTGGTTGCCCATACCCTGTACCAACTCGACCGATGCACTGTTGCCACTGAACTCTTGCACAGCAACGCCAATGGCGGTACCCAAGACTGCGCCCATTGCGGTCACGAATTGCAAGCCCATAGCAAGTTTCTTGCTCATGCCACCCTGAATGAGGAGCGCAAAGTCGCCGACCTCATGAGGGATCTCGTGACAGAAGACGGCAAGCGTAGTAGTGGCACCAATGGTAGGAGATGCGTAGAAGGAAGAGCTGAGGGCCAGACCGTCGGTGATGTTGTGCGTGAAGTCAGCAACAATGTTGAGGTAAGCAGAGAGCTTGATCTCCTTCTTAGGCGCATCGATGCTGGGTGCCGCAACAGATGATGACTTGCTGTCGGTGCCTTTGCGGTTGCGAAGACCAGAATCTTTGTCCTCAAGTGCAGAGACCTTTGCCTTGGCATCGCCGAGGTGTCCATCGTTGGGTTGAGCAGAATGGCTGTGGTCGTGGCTGTGACCCTCACCGCCAGTAGCAATTCTCAGACCCTTGTCCATAGCAACGAAGGTCACGAATCCAACCATGATGGCAACTCCCAAAAGAAGGTTCTTGTTCGGCTCAACCAATCTGACCCTGACCTCTCCCTCTGGCACTTCACCAAGGAAGATCTCAGGGAGCAAATGGAACAACGTGTCTCCGAGCAGACCACCAACAGCAAAGGCAACCATAACATTCAATGAGCTAGGATCGACATTGGTAGGCACAAGTGCAAGCAGGAAATTGGGTGGGCCAGAGATATAAGCAGTAGCCAAGAAAGAGTTGATGGCTGGCGAGGAAGATGGGAAGAGCAACTTGAAAGTCTGCTGGAGCATGGACGATGGCTCTTCCGCTCCATCAGCAGCATGGTGGGCAGTCAATTGTTCGACGATGGGGCAGGCCTGGGTGATAGATTAACGAACGTATCAATCAAAAGGCCAATATCACATCAGACATACCTGCAAATGTTCCTCGATCTCCTGAGTGCTGAGAGAGCCGACATCAATCTTTGCAGCCGACTTCTCGGTAGCTTGTGCGTACACAGAGCATACTAGAATGGCCACAAGGGCAAAAAATGCTAGCCTCATGCTTCGAACGCCCATATTTGCGTGTATCTGTAAATCAGTGTAAATGTTCACACGTTGCGTGTCTGACGTCGAAGTGTAGATATGGCATTGGCTTGAACCCTGCATCGGCTAGGCTCGGCGCGTCGGCCTCAAACTACCCCGGTCTCCACCTTTCTCTGAGAAAAGTCCCAGAAGCGCATCTAGCAATCTTCGAAAGATCCAAGGCACCTTTCTGCAACAAAACCATACACTACACAAACATCCGCAACCATGGGCCGCGAAATCCAGAAGAAGAAGAACCGCTCTGGCGTCATGAAAAAGCGCCAAAAGCCCAAGTCGCAAAAGAAGATCCTCAGCAATCCCATCATAGCCGCAAACTGGGACAAGTCGCAAACCATCACACAGAACTACAAGCGCCTCGGCCTCACATCCAAGCTCAACAAGCACACTGGCGGCTACGAGCGCAAAGCAGACACCGATGAGCAGCTGGAAGCCGGCCACGAGGGCAGGACAAGGGCAAGGGAAGATGCGCTGAGCATTGAGGGCGCCAAGCAGAAGGCTGCGCTGAATGCGCTGGGCGAGGCAAAGATTATCAGAGATCCTGAGACTGGCGCGATTCTGGAAGTTATCGAAACCAAGGCGCCCAACAGGAACCCTCTCAACGACCCCTTGAACGAGCTGGACTCAAGCGACGACGAACAAGACACCAAGCTGCCCGGCTGGGCGACTCGCGGCAACCAGCACGGCAACATCGAGGAGGGCGAATTTGAAGGCTTTGGCGACGACGATGGCAAGACAGATGTCGTCAGGCAATTGGAGGCGCGCGCAAGCATGCCGGCGAAGAAGTACAAGCGCAAGCAGACCGAGAATGAAGTTGCTTTCATCGAAGAGCTGGTGAAAAAGTACGGTGACAACACCGGCAAGATGGCGCGCGATATCAAGATCAACTACATGCAACGATCTGAGGGTGACCTCAAGAAGAGGATCAAGACCTGGAGAGAGGCCGGTGGCAAGATCGAGGGCGAGTGAAAGTTCTGATCAATCACGATCGTAAAATTTCATTCATTGTATTTGTAAGGGGAAGGTGCTCTTCGAGGCAGGCCCTTTGCTAAGACGGGCGACTAAAGAATACAAACGGCCAGCCATGTAAGGCGGATTTATGCCTTGTTAGGTAAACGCGAAGGCGGGTGGCAGGCCACAAGAGAGTCGGCATCGCAATATTGCGACATACCTGCCGACACACCACCGAAGGGCCGATTCTTCACACTAGGAGACCTCGAGTGGCGCGAATGCGATGTTCTTGGGAACAAAGAGCTGGTTAACAGGCAATATTGGTCGTATAGAGGACGCCATAAGTGGCGCATCACATTTTGCATGTAGCTCATCAAAACTCCCAGCGCCAGCGCTCTTTCTCACACTCATCACCGAAAGCTCTTTTCGAGCATGATCAAACCCGTAAACGCCTTGTTGTCCTCGCGATGTGAAACTAACCCGCCGTCTATCGTCCAGTGATGCCATCCGTCCTGCCATCCGCACCACCCTCGGTGACCTCAGCGTCGTCTCCGCCACTGAGGTAGCTGGCCTTCTCGGCCTCTTCGTACTCGCCGATGAGCTCCATGACCACCTCTCGGGCGCTGTCGAACTCGCCCAAGCCGTCACGGAAAGGCTCCTCGCGCTTGTACTGTTCAAGGAAAGCATTGCGTTTGCGCAGACGGTCGTACTGCCCGACAATACGCTTGAAGAGTGTGTTAATACCGGTGTGGTTTGCGAGCATGAGACCTGACACGCGTGGAGGTGGTCGTGAGCTGTAGGGAGGTTGGAGGAATGGCGATGTTCTTGTGAGAGCGACCTGAATGCTTGCAGGGCCCCAGGGGATGAATGTGGCGAGTTGGCGTTCGCGAATGCGCAGCAGCGACTTGTGGACCTTTAAAGCTTGGTGTTAGTCGCTGATTTCCTGATTGTAGAAGTTCTAAGGTAAGTCTTACATCTGTGGGATCGGCTTCGCCCATGATAATGTTGAGAATAGAGATGTAACAGCTGTTCTTGCTGGGGTTTGCAGAAACCATGCGATTCTTGGGCTGCAGAAGACGGCGCATAACATCCAGCACGGTAGTCTTGCGTACCATTCTAGCAGCTTCGACATTGTCGCCTGTGAAAGGTGTGTAACTTGTTTGCAAGAAATGACACCTTGGTGTCGGAATAAGACTTGCGACAATGCCGACAAGATCGTTGTGCATGTAGCCCGGGTATCGCAGAGTCGTTGTGCTAGCGCACATCACTGTACTGACCAGCTGATTTGTTTGCTGGAAAGAAGGCTCTTGGACGTGAAGGGTGTCAGCTGCGATACGAGATAGGGCGCCGTTGTCCAACACGACAACCGAGTCCGCGTTTTGTGTTAGGCGCTTCAAGGCGAGGAGTGAGTTGTATGGCTGAACAACCACGTCGCCAGCATTTTGTGTGTCAGGGAACACCGAATAGGTCTGAATTAGCTTCTTCGGGAAGCGGTCGTTCAGCCTCTCCAGGAGGAAAGATCCGAGTCCAGATCCAGTACCACCAGCAATCGAGTGGAGCAGCATGAAGCCCTAGGCAAGTCAGTTTTGACATGCCACATTCTCCGCCCAATGTAATATCAACTCACCTCCAAGCTGTCGCTACCATCCGCCTCCCTGTCGATCATGTCCAGAACCTCATCTTGCACAGTTTCGCCCATCGCATATCCGGCCGCCCAATTGTTACCGGCGCCTGCACCCTCTTTGTGCACATAGAAGTTCTCCGGGTTGTAGATATTGCCGTAAGGACCATTGACGATACCATTGATCACTCGAGGCTCGAGGTCCAGCATAATCGCGCGCGGGACGTAGCGCGTGTCGTCGGACTGGTAGAAGAAGACATCCTTGCGATCGCCGCCGGCGTGCGGGCCTTCGGCGGCATATGGGTGTAGGTTTCCGTTCTGGTCAATACCGTGCTCCAGACAGAGTTGTTGCCAGAACTGCGAGCCGACTGGAAGTTGAGTTCGTGAGTGAGAGGTTCTTCTTAACGCGCGATTGTGCTTGCGGTGTGGGCAGGCGGGGCTCTGAACGTACCACTGTTACCGCACTGGCCGGCCTGGAGGGTGATGATCTCTCTGTGAGTATGTTAGCATGAGTCGCTCGAGCTATACGAAGGTACGGATATGCTTACCGAGGCATGTTGCTCGCCTGTGCCGCTCATGCGCCGTATTTTATGTGAAATGCTGGTGCTGGAGGACGCGCTGGGAAGCAAGAAGACGCGGGGAGTGACGCGACCCTGGACGACGTCAACAATTTCAATCAGGTACATGTAGTGATGAGCTGCAATATCAACACCGACTATCAGTAACTCTGTTGAAAGAGTGCTTTGAATTTCACTCTCTAGCTAATGATGATTCTGTTGATGATAAGCATCGCAAATGGATGTTCCGTCACCGAGACAAGACCGGAGACTTGCAGTCATCTCTGATGTGTAAGATTCAAGGTTCTACCATTCAATGCGGGAAAGGAGATAACACAGTCACCGGTCGGACTTCAGATGCACACCTTTGCAATCTTGCTACAAGCCATAATGATCCTACAGATAAGCATCGGTTCCGGGACTTGCTCCCCATGCAAGGATCTCGAACGTCGCATTCAGCCAACCGGACTGTCTTGCACCAAGTACCGTGGTGTTCAGTTGTCTGCAAACTCCTGCTCCTCCGTCTGATCACGAGTATTCACACTCAACTTCATTCTTTTCCTCCTGCCATTCCCCAGTCCAAGTTCGTAGGCAGCAGCATCAGCCGCTCTGACCTCGGCCTCTTCTTTGGTTTTAATACCTCCTACTCTCGTCACTTCTTTCTGGCCAACGAGAACGATACACTCCCACGTACCCGCCTCGCCATCCGTTCGCTCGGTCTTGTACTCAACGATCTCTCGGTCGGCCAAGATTCCGACTCTCTCTTTGGGGAAGCATGTCTCCACCTCCTTGTCCAGTATGCTACGCATAGCTGGCAAGATGCCCAACTTTTCCAAGAACGCTTCACAAACGTCGAGATCGCCGCGTGTGTCCAGATAGATGGCTCCAAGGATGGCCTCGACGATGTCGGAGAAGAACTTCTCTGGTTGAAGCGCAGTCAGATCGGGCCAAGGGTACACATCGCTAGACTGCAGTGCGGTTGCGATCGGACCGCTAAGAGCGTTGAAGCGTGCGATGGACTCTTGCTTGGCGTTTAGTAGCTGGCCACTCGCACGCAAGAAATCGTAGAGATGGTATGTGTTCAAGCCTTTGCGAGTCTCCATTTTCGGACTTTTGGTGGTACTGACGTCGACAACATCGAAGACCTCTTCTTCTCCGCTGAGAGACATGCAGCAGTAGCCGAGAAAGTAGCCATTGACGAGAGCTTCGTGGATGCGGTGAAGGTCCCAGTGTCTCAGTTTTCGTGCATGGGCGTGTAGTTTGGGCGTGATGATAAGGTCGAGCACCGCGTCTCCGAAGAATTCTAGCCTTTCGTATGAGGGGACAGTATTACTGGGCTGAGAAGCATGTGTTATCGCTTCTAGCAAGAGCGTAGGGTGCACAAAATGATGCCCGACCAGCTTCTCCAAACGGTCCAGGCAGATGGAGTCAGCGTGTGTCGCCTCATCGAGGATCGTGTCGAACAGAACCTCAGAGTCCCACCAACTCTCCTTGGGCAGCAGAGTCTGGATGCAAGTGTACGCTTTCTGTAGTCCGCCGTCAACATAGGCCGCTCCGATCAATGATTCGACGACGTCCGCAAGCACTTTCGTCGACATCTCTCTGGTCGACGTCTCCCCAGCCGTCGAGATCGTCGCAAGCTCATGCAAGTAGGGAGGCCGCCATTTTTTGCCAGTGAATGGAACAGTTAGGATGAACTGATCCAGGCCAGCCTCGCGTGGCGCTTGAGCTAGGTTACTGTTGCAGACAATTCTATCCTTTGCGGCACTCAGAAATGCTTCTGGAAAAGTAGGATGTTCCGCCACAAGCTGGAGTTCCGTGCAAAATTTGAGGATGCTGTCTCCGAGATATTCCAGCCTGTTGTAATCGCCGGCAGGTTCTTGAGCCACAGGTGCACTTATCGCTTCAAGCACCAATGTCGGATCCTTTATTTGAACTGAACCCAGTGCTGTAGCATTGAGATGAGCTACAACTTTCGAGGTTCCTATCTGATGAAGTATTGAAGGCAGAAGGACGGCCAAGGTTGAGCACTCAATTGGCAAGCGATCGACTGTACACTGAGACACGGGGAATGACTGCGTCGAAGTGTAGGCGTGGTCGCTGTCGGGAAGTTTGAGGAAGCAACGCCGTTTGGGAAACGAGCTAACCATCAGCTGCATTTCCAGAGGTTGTGTTGAATCTTGCGATTGTGATGACTGCTCACAGACATCTTTCAGAACATATGCTCGGCCGTGATGCCCTGCGACATGCACGATACCGCAACCCGCCCAGTCATTCATCTTTGGCTGGCGACCGCTGATGAACTCATTTCCGGCATGTGCTCCTGAGAAGTCGGACGCAATTTTGCCGTCTGGTTGACTCAGTAGCAGAGCAAAATCCTGACGCTCAACTGGTATGCTGTTGGCAAAGACTGAACGTAACACCAATGACGTCCAGTCAGCCGCTTTGCTACGACCGTCTGCGTCCAAAGGTGCGTGAGCCAATGGGCGTATCTGCGCTTCGTAGCAGACGCCAGCGTTCCAATGCAATCTGGTCGTTTGGACTGCACCTATACCAAACGGAAGCCATAGTACCTGAGAGAGCACCTCACGTCCCAAGAGTCTCAGTGTGATTTGCGAAGCATGCCATACTGGACCAGTGAGTGTATCAGGATCAGTACAGATGTCCCACGTGCTCCATTGTTTGGCAACCTGGACAAGGGATGGTTGCTCGGCATTTTGAATCCCCGGTTCTGGCGCCGGACTTTTGATTGCCGGCAGTAGGTTATCGTTCACTAGCCCTGCTTGGTGCAAAGCCTTGTAAGCACTGAAAGCGGCATCTTTTGTGGCCGCATGTTCTCCGTTCCAGGAGCGAGAGCTTTCTGCGCTACGGATGCTCTTATGCACAAAAGAGGGTAGTGCGACGGAAGCTGTCCAGGTCTTGAGAACCGGATGTTGCTTGGGGGTAAACTCGGGCCTTGGATCGATGTAACGGCTGTTGTGGCGAATCGCCACGGCACAGAAATGGTGGAGATGACCTCTTGCATTTTCCAGCGTGAGCAGTGCACCTGTAGATTCCACAATGTACTTGATGTAGCTTGCGTCGCCGTTGTCGTCTCCGTCCGTCGTTTCTGCACTGCCGGCTGTAGCGTCCTGCGCGCGGTTTTCGTCCATGTAAGCTTTTTTCATCTCCTCTTCTAGACCTTGCCATCTCGCTGGATCGGATTGGAGATCATCCCGAGGAACAAAGAGCATGTAGCAAGAGTCCGCTTGGCGAGCTCTACCGCGTCGCTGGACGAACGAGATCAGACTTTTGGGAAGGTCGAAGCAGATGACACGATTGCAAGCTGGAATGTCGATCCCTGCCTCCAGTACATTGGTGGCAATCATGAGGTTCCTTGACCCGTCGCGAAAATCTTTGAGGTCCTGGGCTTGAGATTTGGCATCGAAGAGATCAACTAGCGAGGATGCGCGCCCTGAGAATGTTGATGTTCCGACGAACGTACCAATCTTGTATTTGTCGGAGAGCCCTGAGCTGCGCAGGAGCTGTGCCAGAGCGATGACCATGGCTCTCTGTTCCACGAAAACGATGCTACGGAGGTTTGTCTGGACTTCTTTCGAAAGCACATCGAGCAATGCTTTCGCTTTGTCTGATGCACCGTATTTATCCAGGGCTGAGGCACTTGTGCTATCAGCACTGGGAACGACACTCATGAGGATCCCTTCGAGGTGCCTTCTTTCTTTCGTCTCTAAATCCAAAAAGCACAGGTCGACATTTTGGCGGCTTTCCAGGAAGTGAGTCACGCAAGTAGAAATGTACCAGTCGGCGTAGGCGGGTCCGAGATCGTTATTGATGTGTTTCGCTCTGTTGGACAGCAATTTGAGTTGATCTGTGCAGTACGTCTTGCCAGTGTCCTTGACCTCTTGCAGAATCCGGACGGCTTTGGAGTCACAATGCAGTGATCGTGATTTCAGCTCGAGGACGTAAGGGTCTTGTTCGAAGTCATAAGAAGCCAGTGCGATCCCTAGTGCCCAGCAGGCCGGTGATACGTGATCTGGGTAGCTTTCACCGAATTCAACCTTGACCAGCCTGGGTGAATGAACGTAGGCATCCAGCTCATCACGATACTGTACGGGAGTGACTGTCGTGGCGTCCAGATTTGATTCAATTATTTGCAAGCTGTTTTGGTTTGCGGCGGAGTTCATTACAGGCGAGGCAGATAAGGCTAGTACATGGGGTCTTGGGTCTCCAGCCTGCTTAGTTGGGTGGTAGAAGTTTCGCATGATTTTGTTCATTGGATCTTTCTTGATGCAGCGGTGACATTCGTCGAAGACCAGTAATGATAGCCTGCTCATTGAAACGAAACCGTGCGTAAGAGCATCCGCAAGAACTGCTGGAGTACCCACTAGCACGTGGACCCCAGTGAGAAACGAGTTCCAGAGCTCTTCAGTAGTCCATTTGTCGGCATTGTCGGCGCCAGTCAGTGCCCGAATATGGTACGCGGGAAGGTTTTGTTTGACGATGTGGTATTGCTGCTCGCTGAGTGATTTGTTCGGCGCCATAAACCATACGAGCTTGTTTCGGTTGTCAGTTTGAGGCTATGCAGCATGATCGAAGATCGCGCACCTTATCTGGCTGCGAGCGTTCTAGCTCGGCTTGAATCCGGGCAATGGCAATGTGAGTCTTGCCGCCTTCAGAGAATGATCAGCAACTTGAATCAACATCTGGTCCGAGGAGAGTGTCCTTACTTCCTGTGGGCATTGCCACAATGATATTCCCTTCCAGGCTCTTCTTCAGCATCTCATGCTGATAACAGCGAAAGCGGATCTTGAGGCTCCGATCGCCACCAGCATCTTCGCCAACCTGAGCCATATCGTGAGGAATACCACTAGTGTCCAGGGTGATTGATGTGTTGTGTTGTGGTAGTGGACTATCGTGTTACTGCGTTTTGATGTACACCGTTACACAGGCGCGTGTTGTTAGGCGCGTATGCAGGGCCGAGGGCGGCTTCCTCATGCAGGCAACTTTCCATTCACGTCTGCCTCCGCACGTGAGCGTCAACTGGTTAACACGAATGAGGTACAATAAAGTCGGAGCAGGTGCAGGTGGTGCAGATGTTACAGTTCTTACGCGGGATTTGTGTACGATTCCAGGGGCGCTATTGTTCTATTGAGTGCGTCTCAGTGGCAGGTGCACTGTTTCTATACTTGCGTCTTACAGTGTTAGCATGCTTGGTGCTGAGATTCAGACGAGGCTCTGGTTGTGTCTCAATGGTGATCTTGCTCAAATGCACAAATGCACCTCGATACCCCCAGTGCAATTGAGATAGCTATGCTTCCCGCATGCGCAGAGACTACATCTTCACACGCCGTCTCTCATTTTGATGCCGTGCCAAATTTAAGGTCAGAGATCCACTGACTGCCGATTGCGACCGGGCTGTCCCCAACAACATGAAAAGGGAGCCGTCTTTGATACAGGCGATGTTAAAATCACGGAGTGTACAACACAAGCAACGAGGACGTCGAAACTTGGATCGGAAACATTCGGGAGAGAGCAAAGACCGTGCATGTAAAATCGGCTCCAAACCTGTCCTCCATGGGGTCTCCACTCCACCACGCTACACTAGTGAAGTGTTCCACAATCGCTTGAACCACTTCTGATAACTTGTGCAATTCGAGTATCCCGGAACCGGTTACACCGGTAGATGGTCGGATCACTCAAACCGGTGGCTTGAGTTTAAAAGAATAAGGTTTCAAGGATGGAACGCCTCTCTGGTCAAGGCATCACACAGTTTGCATCCACGGAAGGAGTTCATGGTGAATGGCGAGCAAAATCCTGCCGAGTGCTAAGGCATCTGGCCGACAAAACCATGTGGTCCCGACTACTCAACCGCATTAATTCGCAAAGTTCTTCACAACTCCACTACATGCCGCGTACATTACGACCAAAAAAAACAGCCAAAGCTCCAAGCGCGCGGTGGCGCGCATGGGCCTTCCGATAGAAGCATCGTTCCTACTGCTTGCGAGCCTCTGAGCCGCGTAGCATGATACCATTTTCCTCGCACTAAGAGGTAATAAACACGCCACATAATAGTCGGCACACGAGCGTTGTCGCGTGCTCCAGGCAATCGCCGACCTCCGACTCGACGCAGGAGTGTGGAAGTTCGAATATTTTGTGAGTGGGTCTTCCACAATAATGCTGGCGACCTGGCCTGCTGCTACCGACATGCGCAAGCGCGCATGTCGCACGACGGGTTCGCTTGACTCACAGCGCTGTTCAAGCGGAGGATGGAAAGTCCGGTAGTTCGATCGGTTTGCTCTCAGCCATGTATCCGACCGGATAGGCCCCGTTCTACGCTCTACATTGTTCACGGAGTTCAGTGTCTAGGAATATCATCCAAGTGGAGTCCTCAGTTTACTGATACTACATCCTGGACTTCACGGGCACAAGTAATAGTGTCTCAACGGTCGATGCACATGTTCTCCTCACTCCAGCTTATAGTACTAGTGCACAGAAACAGCAAAGAAGCATCGGATAGTTGAGCGGTACATCCCAATGGAGGCTGACAGCCTCGATCTGAAGAGTCAAATGGTCTTTCTCGTTGAACAAACGCATAGACAATAGATACATATCTAACGCAGATCCAGACCGCTTCGCGATGGGGCTTTCACGTGCTGTTGGGGGGCCTTTGATCACACACCCTCCCGACTGCCCAATGTGCTTGCTTCTTCGTCGGAGGAGGACTCCACCACCATCTTCTGATTTATGTGGCTGCATCCTACACTAAGCCTCACGAAGTCCCACCCACGTCATCTGAGTTGAAGCTAGTAAGCCTAAGCAAGGTATATCTCTTGTACGCTAAACAAGCCGAGAAGAGGGGCCCCTTGGCGATACCCTGGCGTGTAACGTGGCGCGGAATGAAGATTGGCCATGTGGTGTACCCGTTTGCCATAAAGCTTGCCAGTGGCTTCCTGGACCTGGCTTCAGCAAGCGTATGGTAACACTACTTTCTACAGTCAACCATGGACTCGAAAATCTCAAGCATCGTATGCCCTGGGCGATTGAAACGCTTTCCGCGAGGAGACCACAGCGATAGATAATCGGACATGCCGAAAAGGCCGAAGGTTGCAGCACTAAATCAGCCGCTGTCCGCCACCCCCGCTAGCCAGGATCAACAACGCGTGGTACTGTAGAGGTAAAGGTCAATCTTTTCTCCAGGACCCACCTCCAGCTGAATGCCCGCCGGAGAGCAGCTGGGGCCCCAGACCTTGGCGTGGAGCATTATATATCAAGCACGATGCCAACGCTCTTGGATCGGCGCTCTCTCGTGCTTGTCCGCCTCAAACTTCAGTCTCCCAAGCTGCCGAGACACTCTATTCGTCATGTCTGACAAGCTTTCCGCCGAAATCGACAACGATGTCCACCACAATGAGAAGCATCAAGTCTCCGAGAAGCAGGAAGTCGACCTGAGCGAGACAGCAGGTCGTCGCGCCTCTGTTGCGCTGAACATCGTCGAGAATCCGTTGCAGGTGGGTCTCATACCATGTGGCTTGGCTAGGCTTACGCCCCAGCCGTTATCCTCTAAGACGCCAACTAATGCTTGTCTTCTCTTCAGCGCAAATCTCCACAGCAAGTGGTTGCCGATGCCCGTCAATTCGCAGAAGAGAATGGCATGGCCGAGCATGCAGAGCTCTTCGGCAATGCTGCACTCGTCGCACGCGATCAGTCACGCTTCGAAGAGCTTGGAAGTCTTTCTGAGCCTGAGCGCGCTGCCTTGATCTATGAGCGCGACCACAAATGGCACGGTCCGAAGATGTTGTGGTACTCGATCGCGCTCTGCGCTGTTGGAGCTGCCACACAAGGTTGGGACCAGACTGGGTCTAACGGCGCTAACTTGTCTTTCCCGCAAGAGTTTGGAATCGATGGCGGTGGTCGTGACAGCTGGATTGTCGGTCTTGTCAACTCGATCATTTTCTTGACAGCCGGTCTGATGTAAGTGAACATGGACCGTTCCATCGATTGGCAATGCTAACATGTCCATACAGTGGCGCCTTCATCGTCGATCCCCTCAACCACTACCTTGGCCGTCGCGGCGAAATCTTCGTGACCGCTCTCTGCCTTACTGCCACCCCAATTGGTTCCGGATTCGCACAATCGTGGCAACAACTCTTCGCGGCACGTTTCGTCATGGGTATCGGCATTGGAGCAAAGAACGCCACTGTCCCTATCTACTCCGCCGAGATGGCCCCCGCTCGCATTCGTGGTGCGCTCGTCATGTTCTGGCAGCTTTGGGTCGTCGCCGGTATCTTCTTGGGCTTCTGCGCCAACGTTATTGTCAAGGACACCGGACGCATCGCGTGGCGCCTCCAGCTTGGATCTGCCTTCATTCCATCGTTCATCCTTGGTGTCGGTATCTACTTCTGCCCAGAGTCTCCTCGTTGGCTCATGAAGCATGGAAGATTTGCCCAAGGTTTCAAATCGATGCAGATTCTGCGTGCGCACCCTATCATCGCTGCTCGCGACTACTACTACTCGTATGTCATCTACGTCGAAGAGTTGAAACTCGCCGGTGCTTCAACCTACTTCACCCGCATGCGTGACTGCTTCACGGTGCCAAGAATCAGGAGAGCCAACTACGGCGCATCAACTGTCATGCTTGCTCAGCAGATGTGCGGTATCAACAGTAAGTCCATCGGAAAAAGCTACGCGCTCAACTTTGTACTAATCTGTTACTTCTAGTCATCTCGTTCTACAGTTCCACAATCTTCGACAATGTGCTCAAGGACTCCAACAAGGCACTATTCGCATCCTTGGGTTACGGTGCCGTCCAAGTCGTCTTCACCATTCCTACCTTGTTCTTGATCGACACCAAGGGTCGCCGAACTTTGACTCTCATCACTTTCCCCATCATGGCTGTTTTCTTGTTGGCTGCCGGTTTGGCGACTCTGATGCCCGAGACTGCCAGTGCCGGTGCACGTCTTGGACCAGTCGTCCTGTGAGTCAAAGCCACCTACATCATCTCAACTTGCCTTTGCTAATGCCCCTTATAGCTTCATCTACTTCTTCACGATCGCCTACTCGCTAGGAGAAGGTCCCGTTGCCTTCCAATACTCCGCTGAAGTTTTCCCTACGATCCAGCGTGAGCAGGGTATGGCATGGGCTGTCTGCATCAACAACACCTTTGGTATGTATTCCGGAGATACGACCACTTCTTTGACACTTGCTGACATATCTCCATAGCTGGTATCCTCAGTTTGACTTTCCCAGCCATGGTCGATGCCATGACACAAGTCGGTGCTTGTAAGTTTATCCCATCCCAGACGTTGTCCACTAAATTCATGGCCAACATCCTAACAATCCAACAGTCGGATTCTACGCTGGCCTGAACCTCATCGCCTGGTTCATGATCTTCTGCTTCGTCCGCGAGACCAAGCAACTCACTCTCGAGGAAATCGACCGTAAGTCCCAACAACCTGCCTCTCAAATCAAGTCTCCCAAGAACACAATGCTGACATCCTTATCACAGAGGTCTTCCAAGTCCCGACCAAGAAGTTCATCGGCCACGAGCTCACCGTCTGGCTGCCCTGGTTCATCAAGGCCAAGATCCTCCGCCAGAACATCCAGAAGCCGCCCGCCATCATCGGCACCGAGGAAAGCGTCGCGGACGCTCTCAAGCACTAGATGCTCTCCGAGGTTGCAAGACGACAAAGACTCGTAAAATATACATCGCATCTGCGGTATATATATACACGTGGCAACGCCTTTAACGAATTTCACTCGTCGATGAGTTTGGTGTATAGTTCCGTATTGGGATAATCTAATCTACCTCTCTACCTGCATTTGTGTTCATCAAGATCTAAATCGTCCGCTTCATCATTCTAAAATCTATTGTCAAAGCTACCTGTCGTGCTGTAGTATCTATCGTAGAACGCTATGGACATCATGGGTATGTTGAGGAGGAACATGCATATCAATAAGACCAACGTGGAAAATATCGAGTGCGCCGGCAATGAGACATTTCAACTCCAAGTCACCAACTCTCACTTCCATTATTCTATTCAACAATCGGCAACCAGCTTGCCCCCAAACAACTAACAAAGGGTATCTCAAATCCAGCCGCGATGCAACTCGCTATTACAGTGGCACGTGCAAATCCCCCAGCCCGGCCCTGGCAAATGCTCGCAATAGTTAACTTTCGCCAAACGCTCAGACAAGCAAAAAAAACAGGAAGAAAATGTTAAAGTAGGAGAGAGGGGAGACAAAAGAAAAGAAAGGAGAAGAAGAGGGAATGGGGGAAGAAGAGAAGTCTCTGGCATATCCAGAACGGCAACCGAAACCAACAACATCACATAACCACACAACCGCCTCCCTCCTTTTTCTTTTTTCCCGCCATCCACTGCGTGTCGCTCGGACTTTCCTTCATGCCAGCTTGGCCCTCATACAAAGCCGAATCGCGCTCACCGCCCTTTCTCTTCCGCTTGAAGAAACCTAGTTTCTTCGCTTTGGTGGTAGGCGGGAAAGCAGTCTTGACAATGAGGTTCTGGCTCGTGCGACGGCTGTGACCACCAGTCGGGCTTCGAACATTTCCTCGAGGGACTGAAGGTGCTGGCGCCGGGGAGGAGGAGCGAGGAGGGTGCCAGGCGGTGACGGGGTGTGGAACCGTGCTCACGGGCTCAATCTGACGATAGGGGACGTGGTCTGGCGACTGTGCTGAGGAAAAGAGTGAGGCGGAACTTGATGATGCGGCGGCAGCGTCGCGGAATGCTTGGATGTGAGGCGGGACACGGCGATTGGTGGCGAAGTTGATGAATTGCTGGGGTGGAAGTGTGGTAGTTGCACTTTGTGGGTAGGTTGGATGAGAGCTCAGCGCCTGGTTTGCTTGATGGCCTGGTGGGTTGAGGAGAGATGTGCTGTAACGGTATTGATTGTTCCGTGGGGTATCGGGCGAAATTGAGTCCCACATTGCCTCGTTAGAGGTCGGAGATGCAGCACTTTGCTGGGCAGTATTACTGTTCGAGTTTGGCGGAAAGCTACGTGGATTATGTCCCACGACCGGGCTAACATTCATCCAATCACCAATTATCCGGGGAGGCGGGCCAACTCCAACAGGTCCCACTGCATTACTGTAAGCCCTCTGCAGTGAGCGTGGCATCTGGCGCGGCGCAGCATTATCGCCATTGTTTCCTGTAGGCGTCTGGGCTGCCACAGCAGCGATGTATGCTTCTTGAGAGCTGAAACCATCTGCCGTCGACACAGGCGCACTTGCTGGGCCCGAAGGCAACCCAGCTCTGCCGGCATTCGAGTTGGTGGTCACAGACGGTTTGACTGGAGGAGCAGCAGGAGTATCAAGGCCAGCCATTGCACGGAACCGGCTCGGTAGAGGCGCATTCGGCTCTTCCGTATACTCTGGCAATTGCAGAAAGGTAGCATTGCTATCATTACGATCATGGACGCGCTCTTCCAAAGCTTGAAAGCGATGACGCTGTGCGTTGGTCGCTGCTCGCTGGAGAGACTCTTGTGATCTTGGGACGGTATTCAAGAAGGGTTCATCGATGGCTGCATGTGGTATGTTGGCCTCATTTGCTTCCATTAGGTCTGGAAGAGAGTGCGCTGCATCTGGCTGAGCGGGATACGCCGACGTCACCGAGTTTGCTCTTCTTGGTGCAGATCCAGGTCCAGCAGATCGCGCGCCGTTACGAGCAGGGTTGCTAGTAGTCGCCGCTCTACCGAGAGTCACCGCACGCTGACTGAGACCACCTCCTCTGCTCTGGTTCACAGTCCTTCTGCGTATGAGAGCGACCTCAACAGCAAGGTCGATCTCAGGTTCCTCGAGAACTTGAGGTGGCGAATTTCCAAGTGTGAGTGAGTAAGTCTGGCCGGGCTGGCCAGCGAACTGCGCATCAAAGTCGAATATGATAATTCTGCCGCCCTCCACATCTTGTACCGACTCTTCGGGTATTCCAGAATCTCCCACGCCACCAGGGCTGGTGACAATCAAGCGGCCTTGCACATGAGCATGGTTGTTCGCTGAGTTCGAGGCGTTGGCATCGGAGTGAACCCACCGAGCGTCACTAAAGGGGCATCCGTATCCTACATCGAGTTCGTGATCGATACTGTGCGCTTCAACACTGACATCGCCATCCGCAGCTTTGTGAGGAACAATATAAAGTCTGATTGTTCGATCGTTGATAATCATGGCAACAGTATCACCGTATTCATCGATCGCTGGGACTGAATGTATCGCCGCGCCCAGACCACCACATGTCGAAAGAGGCGGTGATATGACCACGGGAAATTCGACATGGCCATACTGTAGACTCGTAGTATTCAGGATCCCGAAAGTATCCGCAAGTCCATTCCAAGCAAACAAACGATCGGTGCAGCTGTCTCTATTCTCTCGCATGAATGTGGCATGGCTGCTATTGCGGATGTTCTCTGGATGCAATAGTTCCGAGCACCATGCTTCCTTCAGCTCTTCACTCGTAGGCATACCGTTTGGTGCGGCCGGGAAAACGGGTACGTTGACAACGACACTCGAAGATGCGTTGATTCTGGTCGTTGTCCCCAGCAAAGTCGATCCATCCTGCGAAAAGCTCAACCTGTCCATCTTCTGCGATCGTACCGCTCGACGATCCGTTGGTAGCGCATTTGGGTCCAGCGAAAAGATCTCCACACCACCTTCATAAGCGACGGCAAGTAGTCCTCCGGTTGGTGCAAGCGCAATACAGTAAGTTGGAAAATCCAGTTTGATCGTTCGGGACCGTTGCAAACTTTGCTGAGAAAGGTCCCATACGTTGACCGTATGTTGGTCCGATAGAATTGCCAGGAATGTGCCATCGTCCAGAATCTCTACCGCTAGTGGTCGCCGCTTGAGCGCAAAGTCCTGACTGATTCCGACGGGCAAAGGAAGAGTCTGGAGTATGTACAGGCGTGCAGAGTTGTAAGCTGCAATTCTCCGTCCACCTGGAGAAACCGAGAAGCCAAATGCCTCTCCTTGAGGAAAGCCTGCACTTGAAGTCGCTGTGTTCGAAACAAGTTTGATGATGTTGATGCGAGGTCGATTCGGTTCGTCTTCTGGGGAAGACTGCCAGCTGTACCTGACACAATCTCTGTTTTGTGTAATTTGAGTAGTATTGCATGGGTTGTGTAGAGATGATCGCTGAGAGGCTTCTTCGGTCGGCGATGGCTTTGCGATCGAGCTCTTCCTTGCTTGCACTGTGGATGTCCCGTTCGTTCCATCCGCAACAGGCGATGTGCGCCGGCTAACTTGAGGAGTGACGTGCACAGATCCGTTTGGACTTGGAGTTGGTCGGGGTCGTTCCGCTGTGGGTGCAGTGGTGTCGTCGTCTTGCGGTGGTTCGACATTAATTGCCACACTCGAAGATACACTCGAAGACCTCGTACCATCTGCCGACAATCCACTCGTCTGCGTATCAATATTCGTCACTTTTGCCTCCTGCGTCTGTCGCTGTCTCACCGCTGAGGCGAACACCTCTTCAGCATTCGGTGACGACGGAGAGACAGAAGTGCCACTATCCCGACCCTTCCTCACACGCACCGGTGATTCCTGAGACCCTTCCTCATCCTCTCTAACCGGCAGCAGACCAGCCCGTCCACGCGGCCAAGTCCCATTGCCGCTCGCCCTATGACTCGCCCAAGTCTGCGGCGCCTCGTCAACACCATCATCGTCTGCCACAACCACCCATTGCGCCTCTGGCTCGAACGTAGCAACATCGGTGATATGGTGACTGCCCTCAACCACTACCGCGGCAGCGTTGTCGGAAGCATTCCCGCCGCTTTCCGCCGGCGGGCTGACGCTGACGGGACGCATCGGCCAGTCGCTGCGCTCATAGAGGCCAGTGCCGTCCAGTTCCTGGATTTGCTGGTCCTTGACCCGCTGGTCGTCCAGCAGTATCCGCTCGCGCGTCGAGTTCCAGCGTGAGACGATCTCGCTGCGCGCGCCCGCGCGGATGGTGGTGCTGCCATGGGAGAAAGTCGACACGGGCATTTTTTTGCGTTTCCCTCGTCCTACCCTGTGGAGAGAAGCCCCACGATCAGCGCTGGGGTTTGGGGCGACGGCGGCGAACGGGTGCCGACGGACGGCTGGCTGTGTGTGAAACGAGCCTAGGCGAGAGGCTTGCAATGAGGACGTGGAAGATTAATTATGATTATTTGTTGGTGAGACGTGGGCCTAGGGTCTCGGATGTAGTGGTGAGTAGTGAGTGTCACTGAGAGAGCGGTAGCTGGCGGCGGCGGCGACGGCGGCGGCTGCGGCAGGCAATGGTTGCACGACGAGGAAGTGCATTTGAAGTGGCTGCTGCGCGCCCGGAGACCGGGACGTGGGCGATAATAATAATACAGGTCGGGATGTAAGACGACGATGCGGGCGCAGCTGCGAGGGTCGAATGTGCTGCACTGACTGGCTAAATCGACTGCACGGCCAGGGAGAGGTCGAGGGCGGCACACCAATAAGACGTTGCCCGTATATCTGTTCGCGCTCACATATATCGCTAGATGACATGATCCAAGCATCGCGCCCTTCAGCCTCGTCACGTGTCGTCCATCCGTTGGGGCCGTTCTGCCTGCATGTGTTGGCTGGCGAGG
>Ga0265797_10003928_pt1 | contig 23248 bp, 36 predicted proteins | sample P2T30metagenome_FD_192433 | JGI IMG/M metagenome (GOLD analysis project Ga0265797, IMG submission 192433) | Plant litter microbial communities from East Loma Ridge, Irvine, California - P2 T30 | ecosystem: Environmental > Terrestrial > Plant litter > Unclassified | place: USA: California... | reverse complement strand
CCCCGCCTCCTATTACGACTCCGAACGACCTAGACCGCTCCCTACTAGACAGTTCGCCGCCGGAAGGTACGGAGCTACGGGAGGCAACGTCGCTAGTTAATAGGATCGTTCGTTCTTCTACTCTCGAAACTCCCGTAAAGCGGTATATCGAGCGATCGGGAGCGGCTTTAGGAAGGACCTCTTCCGAGAACGCTCTTTTACGGAGAGAACTAACCGAGGCTAGAGAGCTACTACGAGTACGTAAAGAACGTAAGAAAGGGAAGCGCGTAGCTATAAAAGGGAAGTTCGTCTTTAATACGTAGGAAATCCTCGAAGTCGTCGAGAAAGCGGAGGCGGAAGCGTCGAAGGGAAAGGCGAAAAAGAGACGAACGATAAAGGCTACGACTCCCGAAATCGAGGAAGAGGAAGAAGAGAGTATAGACGAAGATATATCCGAGAGTGAGAGTGATTGTATTATCGTAGCGAGTAGTAGATTGAAATCTAGATAGATAGTCTGAATTTCTGTCCGAACTCCCGTACTGTCCGAACTCCCCTACAATGACGTTATCAAAACTCGAACGAAGCCAAAGCCAACGTACTTGCAGACTATTTTTTCCCACCGCCAGTGAAGGCGGACCTCGCCGACATTGAGGGATATAGGTACCCGCCTGAGCTCTCAGTAGGCCAGGAAGTCACTACAGATGAGATCCTTAGCATCCTGACGACTATCGCACCGGATAAGGCTCCGGGGCCGGACAGTATCCCTAATCGCTTCCTCCGGGAATGTAGGGGCGTTCTCGCCGAGCCCTTAGCCAAGCTGTTCCAAGACTGCCTGCAAAGATCTTACCACCCGATGCCCTTCCGCCACTCTAAGACGGTGGTCCTCCGGAAGCCACAGAAGCCCACATATGACGTAGCAAAAGCGTACAGACCTATAGCACTGCTGAACACGCTCGGGAAGGTGCTCGAGAAGATCGTTGCCCGCCGGGTATCAGCTTTAGCGGAGGAACACGACCTACTGCCTGATACACAGATGGGCGCGAGGCCTGGGCGATCGACCGTCACGGCGCTAGAGATGCTCTCGGAGCAGATCCAGACGGTCTAGGCGAACGATGCTTCGTTGGTGGCGAGCATGCTCAGCCTAGATATCTCTGGAGCGTTCGACAATGTGTCCCACGAGCGTCTGATCTACAACATTCGGGACGCGAGGTTGCCGCAGTGGGTGGCCGAGTACATCCGCTCTTTCTTGACTAATCGAACGACGACCGTCATGCTAGGCACACACGAAGATGGGGTCCGGTCGACCACGTCAGGCATCCCCCAGGGCTCGACACTGTCACCAATTCTCTTTCTCTTCCTTGCTTCTACTATCCTACCACAGCTCAATGCCGGAGCAACGACCGCAATCGGCTTTGTAGACGACACAAACATCCTCACCTTCAGCAGATCCACCGAAGCGAACTGTCGGGTTCTAGAAAGAGCAAACGAGAAGTGGATGACCTGGGCACGTACTCATGGTGCGACTTTCGCCCCCGAGAAGTGTTAGCTAATGCACTTCACCCGCCGGCCTAAGAAGTTCAACATGCAAGCCACCGTACGGATACTTAAGTTCAAAGACGGTCCAGTTCCCGTGATGAGAATCCTAGGGATCCACCTAAACTCGAAGCTCAAATGGGGCCCTCACGTCAATCTGACGGCAGCAAAGGCAGCATCGCACATGGCGTCGATCACACGATTGACCAAAAGCACGTGGGGAGCCACATTTGCAAAGGCCAGACAGATATACGCGGCAGTCGTTCGCCCGGTGCTCGCATACGGATGTCCGGTATGGTTTTCGCTCGGGGATGAAAGGGCCAACCGAAACAGATTGATCTATCCACTGCAGACAGTGCAGAACAAGTGCCTCAGAACCATCACAGGCGCGTACAAGACGATCCAAGTGCTGGAACATGAGGCGAGCGTTGCACCCTTGGACCTACACCTCGAAATGCAAGCGATCAATCGTGTTCTCAGGACAGAAGACTCCGCGGGTAGCCAGGTGGTAGGGGAAACCTGCAAGGCTATAGACCAACGGGCTCAGCACCGTTTCCGGACGAAAGGCAACATTCCTGCGAGACACATAGATCAGTTTCGAACAAGGGCCGAGTCGATGCAACAGCAATCGTACCTAACTGGGCCTGACCGTGGCCGGAGCAAAACGGCTACGAAACGCGAGCTCGAAGAGACTTGGAAAGCCAGATGGACTAAGTATCAGCAGCAAACGCGCGCGATGGCGAACGATAACAAACTCTCGGTCGCAGCGCGTGCAACATGGACCCGAGGATTACGGACGAAGGAGAGTTTGACAAGGGCCGAGAGCACAGTCGCAACGCTACTAAGGACCGAGCGCATCGGCCTGAACGATTACCTATATCGACGGCGTGTGCCTGGATACGCAGAGCCAGACTGCGGCTGCGGCTGGCCACGACAGACTCTAAAGCACATCATTCTGTTCTGTCCTGCACACTCAACAGGACGAGCAGAGATGCTGTTAGAAGCGAAGACGACGGACTATATCAAGCTACTATCGACAGAAACGGGCTTGCGTGCGGTGACGAAGTGGTTCTTGCAGCGGGATGTCCTCACCCAGTTCTCGCTGGCAAGGACGATGGATGATGCGAAACCAAGGCGAAGGGGACGAAGGCCGGGGACGTATATGGATGAGGATGATGGTGATCGCTAAAGACATCTATATCGCAACCTCTCATGCCCAGACCCTCATCGCACGCGCTTCCGCCGACAGTTTTTCCGGTACGTACTCCAACCAACCGCCCTCTGGTCTGATTTTCCTGTCTAGCAACTTCTTCTGCAGTTCCTGGAAACCTATCCAGATACTCTGGATCAGCATATCCAGGTATATCGCCTTGTATCTGCTTTTGATCTCGGAAGGTGTTATAGCCCCAAATTCAGTCAAAACTTGACCAAGATGTTCCGAATCATAGGGATTGGGAATTCCGCAGCATGACATCACACCGATGGCAAGGTAATAGGCTGCAGACTTGAGCTCAGCGTCGATTTGCTCATTGATAACAACTCCTGCGGAAGGGTCAGTACAACGTAAGTTGCTCGTGTTTTGCCGACTGACCAGCTCGCATGTCCTTAAAATCATTGACGCTGATGTAGAAGTTTTGTCCCTCACTGCCAGCAACAGTAAGCCCTCCGGCGGCCAAGGTAAGATAGGCAGATCCTTTAGCAATAGCGGCGGCATTGGCCACTAAGGCGGATCCTGACGTAGTAGTGGCCACCACTCCGGCAGCCGCTCCAGTCGCTGGTAGGGTCGAGACGAAGAGAGTAGCTCCGGCAGCTAGCACGACGACGCCGACTGCGGCGGTCGCGCCGTGCGCCCAAAGACCTCCACCAGAAGAGTTTTGCCAGGCCTTCCAAGCGTCTGTGAATCCAGAACAGCCTTTGCGCAGCTGAAGCAAGTCGTGGACGGCAGTGCATACGGCAGAAGCGTCATCCAAATTATCACTGTCTATGGATGGTCAGTGAATGCTGAGATACTGGTGGAGATCTCATGGAAAAGATACTGCGAGATTTCTTCACGATGCTTTCGAGTGATATCAGACATCGCTCGACAAGAGTTCTTACGCCAGGGAAACATCCCTTCAGAGCGTCACCGGCGTCTTTGTATTGTATCACCACATCTTGAGGCTGAGAAATAGGTGTCAGATTTGACCATGTGAAAACCCGCATATGTTGTGCAGAAGACTTGGCTTACAAGATTCATCCCACCGATATAGTCGGAGCCCCATCTCGCATTATGATTGACACGAGAGAACTCGGCAAGGATGACGCCGATTCTCGTTACGGTCAACAACCTGATACTTCGGTCAACACTTCGCTGGTCCAAGGTTGTATTGTATACTGACACTCCTTTATACACATCAGGCGCCTTTTGGTCTTTTTTCGGTGGCTCTTGGCCAGTCCAGGGTTTGTTGGCAGTGCAGCGCGAGTAGTTGCGCTGGAATTGTCGCGTCGGATTTGGATGATACAGCATAACACTAGAGATACCGTCGATGAAAGACACAAGCTCCGGACCAAGGTTTTCTCGATGTACGTCCGGGTTTTGAAGGTCGGCAGGAAGTCGACTCAGCTCAGCCCAAAGCCTCGCAACTATCGGAGTTGCTAGCTTCGAATCGAGGTCTCGACATTTCAGGAACACTATCCGGTACTGCAAAGAGCCTTAGCTTTACGTTCGTTGAAGAACAAAACTTTATACACTGACCTCAACGGGCTTGATTCTACCTGTCACGCTGTAATCAGGAATGTTGACCGGTTCGACCAGCCATGGGTTGACGGAAGAAGTTGTGCGAACCATTCCATTCTGGCGCCCGATTGACCATGCAGCGCCAAGTAATTCTTGCAGGATTCCAGCGAAGACCCCTACATCTGGCCGTGTGCTTTGCCAGAACTTGAAATGGACTATAAGAGCATCGGCTTTGGATATTGAATCGTCGATACGCAGCGATGACTTTGATCGCAGTGCCAGTACTTCTAACATAGAAGACATTGGAGCTAGGATTGGGATGAGGACAAGATAGTAAGACGATGCAGTAGAACGTGGATCTTCACCTCGCTCAACGAGGTTCGACACATATTAAGGATCGCGAATGCTCCTCACCTCTTCCATGGGAGGCAGTGCATTGCTGCGCCAGGCCATTGAACAAGGCACAAGCAGCCACAATATTGAGAGGACGCCGCCATTCTCTAGAGTCATGCACACGGGACGAAATCGGCGAGACCGAGAGTGTTTAACCGTTTCCAAGCTTAGAACAGGAAAGGTTCGTCGGATTTACGCATGTGGCTGGTGATAACATGATACTAAGCGAACACGGATGGGTGATGGGTTGCAGCACTGCAGGGATGTGCGGATTCAAGGTTACAGGTCCCGAGGAGCTAAGAAGCAAGGGTGACGGCGCCGGCTTCTTGAGCCGCTTCCTAAGCGACCTCCGCGTTTTATCGTGGACGATTGCCAGCCGTTCGCGGATCGTGCCGGTGGGGCTGGCAATCAGGTGGCACAGCCTAAGGGTGACACTGAACGGTCTAGGCTCGGAGTGCCAGATGTGCCCCCAGCATTTGTAGACAGCATGTCCATCAAGCGCTTTGAGCCCATATCACTCAAGGTCAGACATCACTTCGCCCCGGAGCCACAATGTCGCCCAGATATGCCGAAAACGAGGAGCATCACCATCAATACGTTGCCACCCATGCGCCCCACTACTCCTACAACGATGGTGGTCCGGATCCCTACCAAGCAAACGAAAGCACTGCATCTACTCGCACCAGGTTTGAGGCATGTAGAAGATCCGCGATGCAGCACCTGGACATGTATCTTGACCACTTAGATGTCCTGTAAATCAACCTGCTTGGTATCGTGTATTGGACGAGTTCGAGTGCTGATCCATGCTTGAAGGGGCGAAGAAAACTACGACGACATTGTGGCCCGTATGATCGCACCAGCCCAATCTCAAATAGGAACCAGGAATCTGATCTTTGCTCTTAGAGACATCAAGCCGTGCTGACATGGCAGATCGGAATGATCGAGCTTATGTGGCACGTAAAACGCTGATTGCCGACCTTCAGATGATGGCTTACCACCTCGATGCTATTGCTAGCAGAGAGTGCTGTGGTGCACCAATTTGGAGGATTGTACTTTCTGCTTTGTGAGCCAATTCTTCTGACTAATGAAGCACGATCTGTATCTAACGCTTGACCAGCACTTTCGGTTTCGGACAGGACATGGCTCAGGCAGCAATGAACGAAGTTGCCCGGAAGGCCGCCGACTTGGCCGCACATCTGCAGACGATATTCATACAGTACGTGCGCAATTACGTCGCTCAACAAGCAAACTTGCTCGCCTTGGAACCATCTCAATCTTCTACAACTCGGACGGCCGCGATAGGTCGGCAAAAAGCGCAGAGTCTGATACAGGCCGTGGCGAAACGACACGCTGGATTGGCTGCAAAACTGCAATTCTACATGGATCAGGGCCTCCACGATCTGACGCTGCGAGATACAGGAAGTTCTCCGCTTGCGCCATCTTCAACACATCGCACTACGAGATCAAGTATAGATGACAATCACTTCGGGCAACCCAGTGACTCTGACAAAAACTGGGTCTTCTTGAACAATGTTGTTGGCATACAATCAGACATTGATCGGCAGAACGCCAATTACAATCGTTGGTGGTATCTGCGAAGTGCTCTGCTTGCCGGCCTGGGCATCACCCTTGGATTCGCGACCTACCGCGCAAGTCGCTATGCTACCATTGTATGGTGTCAACGCTCCATCAGGAGTCTTCAGAGCAAACTTGACAATGAGGAGGTGAGGGAGCGCAACAGACATGATCTGGAAGGGTTTGGCTTCACCTATCTTTGGTGGATCAACATGATGCTTTCCCGCGATTAGCGTATCGAGGAGAACTCTTGCGGCAAGGGCAGCTGGGTGTAGGTCTGAAGGTGTCGCTAGTCAGCCGATATGAGTGAAGCAGCAGGTGAAAGCAATCACCGAATAAAATTCTTGACCTGAGTCAGTGTACTGCAGCTACCATGTGAGGTGGAACTTTGCAATGGTCCGCCGCAGTCATGTAGCTCACGACGGTCTTGTTAATCTCTTAGGGCATGAAATGTGGATAAAGCTCACATCGTGATCGGTGCCCTGCAGTTGCAGTAACATGTGATGGTGTGGAGCTTTCCCAGCGTCTGCCGCAGCTTGCTGCGGTCGTGTCGATGCTATCACGGATTCACGGCATGACCTGCGGGAGAGAACAGCACAGCCGGCGAGGCGCTTCGCTATTTAGGGCCAGGCTGAGACTCGCATCTCCACATGGCAATGGAGTCTACACTACCATCAGCCCAATCTCAGGATACCTGATTTCGTTGTATCAGGACACGTCAACGTAAGCGTTGTGATCCCCACGCGCGTTAGTCTGGAGTTCCCAGATAAGGTGTTGTCATGACGTTTGCAGCCTTGTAGTCCCATATATGGAATTCAGTCTTCCAATGGAGTCCAAAGGAGTGTTATCTTCGTCTCTCCTTTCGTGCGGATCTAGCGCGAGTCAAACTTTGGTCGGAGCGTGGTCGTAAGCCGCCGCCGTGCTATGCGACGAGGTGATACACAATCTTGAATCTTCTCACGTGCATCATTGTTTCCGTCTGCCACATGGTTCTCGACTCCAGATAGATCCACAGTAGTGCTGTGCGGAGATGCAGTAACGCTGATCATGGTCTTGCAGTGGCCAATAGGGTTGTACACCGTGAACGTTTGGCGAAAGGCTCCACGTTGTCGAGACAACGGTGCCTGCACTTTGAGATCCGGAGATCCCGTGCCATACGTTGAACCTTCTTTTCTCGGTATCTCCCATTGATTCGAGCCTTCTTCGTTCATGAGCTGCATGCAACATGCAAGCCTAATTTAAAGCAGATCGTGTGTAGCGAGCACATGAGCCATTGCGAGTCCAGCCTCAAATCGAATGAGCTCCGTGGAAGCACCAAAACGCCGACTACGCATTGCACCGTCTGTACGGTGAGAAAAGGGCATCACATCACGCGGTCGATTCAAGCTTCTAGCCGCCTTTCATCAATCTGGAGCATTGAACGTCTAGCACTATGTGCAGTCGTAGGCATAAATGCATCCCTACAACGGTGATGCGATACAGCCTCAAATCTTTTGAGGGTTGTGGTTCTTGTCTGGACCGTCGTGCTGAATTGCGTACATTGATCAGGATTGATCGAAAGATCTCGATTGCAGTCGTTCATGCGCGAGAGAATGCGATACGCCACAGCTCCAGATTTGGCAATTGCATGGTTTACATCTAAGCTGTGAGCTCTCCGCATAAGAGTCTCGAGCTCTTCCACCAGCCTATCACACCCTGCTCTCATCCTATTCGAACAACGCGTGAGAGTTGTGACCTACGATCAAGTTGACTACAGAAGTGCATCCTCTATCATGGGTCCAGCTCCATCCAATATCACCCAAGGTATTAAATTACGGTATGGAACTCATCATCAAAGTCAGTGTCTGATCTAATGTACACAGGCATGCTTGCAGAAGAACGAGACAAACGTGGCCAATATGTGGTACAGCTTCTGAACGAGATGAGCAGCACACATCCGCATAAGAACGTCCTGATCATCAATCAATCATGTCGCCATCGGAAAGACTTTAACGGGACAACCACTGAACGCTCTGCCAGCTTTGATGCTGGAGAAGCTTTCGGCTACGGCGCAGGACGTGACGAAAGGCTTGTCACTCACTTCAAATGCTATGCATTCGATGATGGTGAGTTCACGCTGGAGGATGATGGAGGCTACTGCAACTGGGCTTTCAATGGCAATTTTCAGCGGGGTGGACGAGACAACAAGCATGTGGTGTTCAAGCGACGTTAGCCATTGTATGTGGCAGCTTAAACTGAGAATCAGCAGACACATGATCGCAAACAATTTGAACTAGGTTCCCCAGATCACGTCGCTTTCATCATCCGGTGCCCACCACATTGGATAGAATTCCACACGACAGCTCTCACCCCGTTCACCCTCCTTATCCTGTATATCCTTCTTGTCACAAGCAAATCCGTCTCCCGAGAATTGCCAATTGGCGAAGCTGGTCACAAAGTTAGTTCTGGTGGGTCTGTCACGAAGGCATCGAGATGCTTACCCCCGACCATAATGACCGTCCCCACCTCTGTTGGCAACCCTCCCGGCGTAAAATATGTAAACGTTGTATGTGTAGTGCAATGGCCATTGTGCATACATGAACAGCGGCATGGTATGTGACGCAGTAAAGACTGTGCTTGATTGCTCGATGATCTGCCCCTGTGGATTGAGAACATGTCTGAAGTCCGCATGCATCTTGAGAGCTGCGTTGAAGACCAGCACATGTAATGGCAGATTCACTATGTCAAGAAGTCTCCGATAGTGTTCGTGTAGCATCTCCAGAGTCTGCGTTAGAACTTGAGACGGGAGCGACGGGTCCTGGTCACCTACCTTCACGAATCCCGCACGGTCTAGGATGATGCGGGTATGGGGAATCCACGCGTTGTTGACTCTTTTTGTATATGTGTCGATATCTTGTATGTAGCTGACGATTGTCTCTGCGGCTTGCCTGTACTCTTGCATCAGGCCTAGGAGAAGCTTACATCAGCTTAAATGTCTGCAGTCATGTTGGAACACGCTGCTAACCTTGAGGCGGAGGATTGCCGATTGCTGTTGCAGATTTAGCGCACCATCGCACCATTCGAGGCTCTGTGTTCAAAGTCAGCATTTCTAAGTATGCTGCAGTCAAAGTGGTGTGATCAAGGGATCTTTGCATGAGGGTGGACTTACGTTCGGGCTGAGCAGAAACATTTGCTTGGATTTTGTCAGGTCACGCGGAGTGCAATATACTGATATCGTGGAGAAGACATTCATACCACTGAGCTCAGCAAGACTGTAATAAAGCTTTCCAAGTACGTGACGGCATCCATTCATCTAATGGTCAAGAAGGGAACGATCAGCTACTGTTCAATGTACGACCGGATGAGCCTGTGCCGACATAGGCGTACGCTGTCGCTCCTAGCGTAGCTGTGGTCACTCCCTCCTTCAGGTTCCTTACCTCTTCGCCAGGCCTTCCGCGCAAGAGAGCTTCCACAATGGCGTTGATCTTGAGATCCACCTCTGTGATGTCGAGGTAATCCTGGGTGTAACCATCCACTGCACCTAAGTGGTCCCATTCCTCAAGGCCGACGTCCTCCAGGCCTCGCTCAACATTCAGACGCCAATAGACAGGCTCTGCCGCGGCATGTTTTCTGCTCATTTCTTCGGCGACCTTCTGAGTGTCCGTCGCCAAGGCAGCTAATGCAGTTGCTAGCTGTGACGGGACGACTTTCTGGACGCCTTTCGGGTTCGGGTAGTCAATGGGTTTGGGCTGACCAGTACCAATGCTGACAATACACGAGATCTTCTGTGCGTCCCCAAAAGCTTGCACCGCTTCATTGATTACCTCCTTCACCGGATTGTTGTAGCCCAACCCAGCATCCAGGAAGGTCTGCTTGCGACCGGAAGGCCCTATATCGATAGACTTGAAGAATGTAGGCGCCGCTGATGTCGCTCTCCCGGCTTCCCAGATGCAGCAATTGTAGGATGGCCGACTGGATGTCCCGTAAGTCTTGAACTTGCGTGGGCCGCCTGGAGCACCAAGGTTCTGAGCTTGTGTTGCGCAGACAAAGCTTTCAGCTCAGTCAGTGGATACTGGCAGGACTGTGTGTTATGGCTTGAATTTCTTACACTTTGCAGCCAGCATTCGAGGGGTCGAGCATATGAGCGTCTTCATCCCCAAGCATTTCCTTGACCATCTTCTTGATCGCTTTCTCAAGATTCTCAGCCTTGAACCTGCCGTCCTTCCAGAAGGCCTTAGTATCACCAAATACTTCTTTGGCAAGTTCGGTGTAAGCGTCCAGAGCTTTGCTTACAGGCATTCTCAGCCTGCCTAGGAGCAGAGCGATGAGACTACAGCGACACGCCTTGTTAGCATCGTTATGTCACTCAACATCGGGCGGGACATGGCGAAGACTGACCCTCCAGTGCTGGTACCGCCTATCATGTCAAAGTAGTCAGCTGGCAAAGGTTCGTGATCCAGTTGAAGCTGGAACTTGATGCGATGCATGATTTCCGCGAGGATACAAAGCTCGGAGAGGCCTCTAATGCCTCCTCCGTCTGATGACTGTCAGCTCGAGGTAAGTGGGATCGGCGGAGATTGATTACCTAGAGAAAGGAGCCTCACTGGTCTGTCACGGGTGGTCATTTTGCTCAAGTCTTGTCGTGATCAAGAAATCTGTAAGGATAGAGGGACGAAGGCTCTAGTGCTGTCGAAGATCTCACGTCACAAGGCTGTGGACATTCTTATCATTCATCATTGGTATTGAGGTTAGTCTTCCGTGCAATCCTATCACCGCGGACATTAAGTAGCCTGGTCCTGACCAGCTTCGAATGCGAGGCGCAGCATTGCAAACTAGTGGCGGCGGTCGCTGACTTGCTGCCATGGCTGCGGCATGATCAGACTGTACTGTACAACCTACCATGTGGGCCAGGGCCCGCTGCAAATCCTAAGTCCTCGATTGGACTCACTTCGGAATTTGACCCGAGCTCGGTGTCCCCGATGAAAGAGAGTTGGCAGTGGAAAAACGCCATGCGCTGGTCGCTGTGATAGAGGCGCTTTATTGAATTGAGACGGGTCAAGGTCCCTGGCAGGTGACCCGAGAGCCGGGACAAGGGGAGTCTTGCAGACCCCAGATTGGCAGCTTCCCGCAGCGACTACCCGTGTAACGGTGGGGTTGAGCTGGCACGTTCCACCTACCCTAAAGCGGAGAAGCTGTAAAGCCACAAAGCCACGAGGCGGGAAAAGCGGGATCGTACCAGTGATCTAGGCTCTCAGAGTGCGGCTTCCAGATTGATTACTGCGTAAAATCGCAATGGCATCCTTGCGCTAGATGGAGAAAAACAACAGTGAGGCGCTATATTGTATAGCGGGCAAGATTTGAAGCGGATGTTTATCTTGTCCAGACCACAGCGTTTGGTGGGGTAGCAAGTACTGGACAGTCTCGGCAACGCCATGCCTCAGACGAATGGGGCGCGAAGGGCGGCATGACCAGTCTTGGAGCCTGAGACTGAACATTCGAGCAACCATCTCAGAAGCGTCGCGCTCACTGGCTGGTCGCTCGACGATCTGGCGGCTGTCTGCATCTTGACAAGGCCGTCTAGGCTACAAGGATGCAAGCTCGATCAAACGATGCATCAATATATCGAAAGAGATGTTTACAGGGCAGCGATGATAATATTAGATGCGCAGTCTGGCTTGTACGTGTCTTCAATCACGGCGTTGTGGAGATCTTCACAGCGTCCAGGCACATGTGGGGTGATCCCGCTTCGGGGTCCCCGGTGGCTGGGTCGTACCTAAGACGTGACGGGTCTGACTTGGTGTGATTGGTGTTAAGGACGAAGCAGAGCTGTATTAGCTGGCTAATATGTATGTGGTCGGGCCGGGTCTTTTCTATGCTCACCGATGAGGTCTCTCGCTAAGCATCTACCGTGCCAGCGGGGGGGCAATCAGGTCCTGCCGCGTCTTCGAGAACGCGGTGTGCGGTTTCTTGTGGGGAAGAGAAAGTCGACGAGCTTCCCGCGTGCGATAACGGCTGGGCCGTGTGCGAAGCGGAAAATGCGACGCGTTTCCCGGAGGATCTACCGTTTGACTGCACCTTTCTCCCCGCCTATACCGCCGGCCTTGGTTCTCGACATGACGACGTCTGAAATCGTACCTTATGACCCTCCGGCGGTGCGCCAGACGCGGTCGCAGGGTTTTTTAGGGTTTTTCCCTTATTAATCTCTCCCGGGCGCTCGACGTCGAGCTCGGTCGATACTTCGGAAGACGGTGATATAGATATACGAGCCCTCGTAGAGTCTCTTCCCGAGCGCGCTATAGACGGTGTAGACTAGCACCCAGTCGGCCTCGTTAGCAAACCTATAGCTCTAGTGAAATGCGAAGGGCGGAGAGTCGCTGCTATACTGCGGTATCTGGTCGACGCACTTTCTGCAGAGACGGACGATGCGCCTGCGATCGTCGGAATCGCCGGACGATGCTGCGAGACCTATAGTACCGACGTCGCCGTACTCGACGGCCTCGTTCGTGACTTGACCCGCGTCGCCAGATCGCTAGAGAGAGTGTCTCAACATTAGCTCGCCGGCGTCGACATCGGCTGCTCGCAGCCTTATGGTATTGCACCTTCGACGCCGCGTCGAGACCGGCGTCGGCATCACTGGCTACCTGTCGCCGATGATTCAGATGACACCCGATCGGATACGTAGATCCCCTCAATACTGATCGATCCGTAAGCCTATATACCTTTTTAAACACCATGAGATCCTAAACACATATGCTCGCCTATACGTAGTCCTACGCGAGTTTCAAAAACGCCGAAAAGTGCAGCTCGCCTGTCCGAGGCGGCTGCTGTATAATGTAGACAAAAAAATGAAGTCGTCCAACCAAGAATTGCTCATGCTTGCGGGCATACCAGCTCAATGCAAGCCAGGATAACCCACTCTAGAGCAACAACGTGCGCCTCGCATCTACCGATTAAACTTTCCCTTCTTGACATTGACACTGTACTCGCCAACAGCCATTCCGAGATCCTCCATCGTAAGCACCGTCCGTCCCTGTCCGCCTCCAGCTCCACCACCACCATAGCCAGCTCGTGGCCCACCCAGCGGCGCGTTCTTCCCAGCATCCTTCTTGCCCTTGCTAGGACCCTCTCCGCCCTTGCCACCACCTCCAGCGCCCATTCCAAAGCCCGCCGCGCCACCAAGACCAGTCAGCGGGTTATTGGAAGTCGTGTTCGTGCTACGAATGCGCGAGTACAGATAAGCGTCGGCGGCGATGTCGGCGAAGAATTTCTGCGTGGCGAGCGCGAGGAGGCGCGCTAGGCGGCGGTCGGTTTGCGGTGGTGGTGGGAGGCCGGCGAGGGTCAGATAGTAGTCTGTGACGGCGTCGGGGGTGAGCGGCGTGTAGTCGTCCATTTTGCCGAGGAACTCGCGCAGAGATGTGTCTTTCTTTTGATGGATACGAGGCTCGAGGACTGTTGAGGGGCCGTTTTGTGGAGGAGGGACGATTGGTGAGGCTGTCCCTGCGGCGGCCGCTGGTGAGGCTTGCTGGGCGGGTGGTTGGTCGGCCATTTCTTGGGCGGTGGAGATATCTAGGTCGGCGTCTGTGGGTTGCGCGGGTTGTGATTGTGGTTGCGACTGGGTTTGAGTCTGTGGTTATTGCTGGGCTGATGGCGGCTGTGATTGCGATGCTTCTTGCGCTGGAGGCGGTGCTTGCGCGGAATCGGCAGCAGGAGCGCTCACTTGCTGAGAGGACTGGTCTGGTGTGGACTGCTGAGTGGATTGTTCATTCTGCTGCGGTGCCTGGTCTGCGGTCGGCAATGCGCCGTTGGTGGTAGGCGCGGGAGCAGTTGGCTCTGCCATGGTGAATGCACTCCCTCTGCACTACTGGTGATGTTCAAGAGCACAGTGACACGTGATCTGCCGGATGGGGTGAAGGATTCGAGTTCAATGTCTGCGCAGGTGAGGTGGAGCTTGTGGTGCTCGTGGTGCTTGTGTTGCTGCGATTTGGCATGTGACGAAGTCGAGGCTGGAGATGGAGATGGAGATGGAGATGGAGAAGCAAGCGCGACGCACCAGCAACGCCGCGTCAAGCCCGAATGGATCCTTCCGTCCACGCTGCGGCTTCACTTCTCGCGACAGTTGAAAGAGGACGAGGTGTGTAAGATACTTCATGCTGATATCCTTCAATGCTACAAGCAATTATTTCTCATGCTCCAGCATGTCTAAACAGTGGGAAAGACGTCCCTTTTATCCTCCTTCCTCCGCGCCACCGCCATTGAACGAGACAGCAAGCGAGCAAGCAATCACTACCACACTGCAACGCAACACCGACACGCCTCACGTCTCTTCCAGGCTCTCATGTCATGCCGTGCCACGCGTCAACCGTATTCGCGCAATGATGCCATTCGTGCATGCACCGCGACTCTCTCAGAACCCACGCTTTGTCGCAACACTTGTGCAGCACTCGGGCTAACAGTCGTATGTGTGTCTCGCACGCCGGTCAACGCTCCGATCATAGATCGGGTGGCGGTGTAGCTTTCGGCCATACTAGCAATATACACAGTTCCTGGGACCTCTAGTAATGTATCTCATTGACCTTTAGCATGATGCCTAGCCGCAATGTGGTGCTTGGACTGATCCCCATCCCCATCCTCATCCCCGACGACCATCTGTGCCGATGTGACTTCTATTCTTACAGTGCCATCGCTTCAAGCACCTTATCTACAATGGAGTCAACCTTTCGTGCCGTGATGCGCGAAGCTCTGATAAATCTCGACATTGGTCGACAAAAGGAAGCCAATCCCACCTATACGATGCTACCTTAAACCCAGTACTGCCAGGCTCCCACCAACAGCAATTGGAAGTACCATGATCAGGATCATCAGCCAAATGATCCGCCTCGTGAGCCAGACGTCGACACCGAGCTGGGTACGCCACTTGAAGAAAGAGCTTTCCCCGACGTGCTTCGCTTCCGAGCAATCGAAATACGTCTCTTCCACAGCGTCAACATCTTTGCCTCCTGCAACGCCGTCTGCCTCCGTCGAGATTTCTGTGTCCGCCATGATGTCTTCTTCAACGCCTGCTTCCCGGGAACCCATGCACGCTGCCAGACCAACGAGACTATCTTCGAGCTCAAGCAAAGCCTTCGCGCCAAATTTTTTCCCAATCGAGTCCAAGGAAGATCGCAAATGTACTTTGCGTGCCGCCTGAATAAACTCTGTGCCGACTTCCAACGCATAGGTCATCGCTTCATCAATGCTCAGGCTGTCTGCCATTGTATCTTTAATAGTAACAAACTTGCACATACCCATGATGAAGAAGAGCGAGCGCTCATGGTCTCCGAGCAGTTCCATTTCGAAAGTCCGTGTCGAAGCAAACACAGCCTCAGAAGCCTCGAGCAGGGCTTTGGACGAGACTTGTGACCTGGCCAGAGCTGCTCCAAGCCTGGTCAATTCAAGTTCAGAATTTGAAACCGCTTGATGCATGCTATACGCCTCTTCAATCCGTCGCGTGGCGGCATCTATTTCAGTCTGGATGCTTTTACTACACTCGAAGCCCTTGAGTCAGAAAGGACCTATTCGGGAGCAGATAAATTTGACTCACGCCTTTGAGTTGAACACAAAAGAAGTCGCGGTTGATCCATAGCTACCGGTCATCAATGCCCAGCCTACAATTCCGGCCGGTGGGAACACGGGCTCCAGGAGCCAACAACCAATTCCGGCTCCAAGACAGATCCAACTGCTCTGTTCGGAAATCAGTATGTCGAAATGTCTGGTATGACTCAACGAGGTCGTCTCACCTTGACAGCTGCGGCTGCAGAATCAACTTTCACATCATGTCTTTCACATAGCGCGTCCATATCATCCGCGAGGGCGACCAGCCTCTGTTCAAGGGCATCAATGTGGCCTTGTGCGCCGTCGACTTGGTCGCGAACGGTCCCTAGCTCACGTGCGATCTGGTCTCTAAGCTGATTAGTTTTCTCGCGGTCTTTGAGGAAGACATCGTTGTGGAGCGTTTTCAATTCATGCGCGAGCTCGCCGTACTCTTTCAACGTGGAATTGAAAGCAGCATCGAGTCTACACCAGCTGTTCTGTACATTGCCGCAGCGCTTATCGACTTTCGCTTGTTGTTCGGACCACGGACGCGGTGGCCCGCGTTTGAGGTCGGCCAGAAGATCCAGAAGCGACGAGAGATTATGAACGGCTCGCAGACTGCCGTTTAATAGCTGCTTTTGCTTCTTGGCTAGCAGTGCGTCTCGCTTTCTCTTGATGTTTTCGAATAGAAAGTTGTTGTGGATCGCTGCTTGCTCAAGTCTAGAGACTTGGACCGAGTATGATGCGCTCATTGTTGAACCTGATGAGATGACACAGCCGGAAGCATTGGGATTGCGGGATTACATACTGTTTTGCAATGATGACCCTCCCGTGAGAGGTACACATGTTACGGACGTGACATAATTTGACACTGCCACAAGGCTATGCTGCCGGTATACATGCTGCCGGGGTGGTAGAGTTCGAGACCGCCATGAGGCTGTGCTGCAATTGAAGGCGTCGAGTGGCTTTCGATAGTGCGATGCACTCGTAAACATCATGCATTGTGAATCGTTTTGAATGTGTGATGAATTCATGGGGTGCATATCGTGGCGTCCTCAAGAGGCTGAGATCTGGATGTTCAGCCGTGGTCTTGGGTTTCGGGGCTTTCAACCGCATGCAGTGGCTGTGAGCTATCTAAGACCCTAGTCGAGCTGTCTCTAGGCTTTGAAATCTAGAAGTGTGTTAGACCTCTCCAGCAGCAATCGATCAATACAAGAAGCCTAGCGACCACCTTCAACGAACCCTCGAAATTGTTGTTCGTCGCGACTTCTTTGTGTAAAGTTCACGCTTTCAGGAATCAATTCATCGTCAACAAGCATCTGGCCATGGACCATGACGCAGAAGCCCAAGAGACTGTGATCAAGATCGGTCAGGAGATAGAAGATTCGACCTTGGTCAAACAAGATTGGTCAGAGACGATATGTGCAGTGCCTCACATCCTCGAACTTATGGGTGAGGCAATGGTGCTGGGTTCCGTTCCGAACGCGGCTCGAGTCAAATTCTCGGAAGACAACGTCAGGTAAAACTTCCGGATTGGTAGTACTTAGTGCAGACAAACATGGACTGACTCTACGTGCAGGAGCGTGGAAGTGAAATCCGAGTTCCGCGACATGCTTTCCACCAGCACGCTTCCTACCTGTCTCTTCACGTGCTATCAGATCGGCGAGCAATCCTTCGTCACCGCCCACACAGGGATGACGAAGATCCAGATGTATTCCGCGAGCATCCTTCCACTCGTTTGTACCACCTTCCTCGTCGCGAGGCCAGCAGGTTTGCTGATTTGTCTTAGGTTGATGGCATCCTCCGGGTCTTCGAGCAGCCTCTGACCACAGTGAGCAAAGCCATGTTGAATAAGAAGCTCGGCAGCCTCGAGAAATCGACAGCGACATGCACGGCGGAGTCCGCGCGTGTCAAGGCGGGCTTCGACAGGTGGTACCAATACACGAGCTCTTTGGCCATTACGGTGCAGTGCAAATCAGGTGAGTCTCGACAATCAATTCCCTACAGCCATCCAGCGGTTGACAACATTGTTTTGTAGGTCAAATCGGCTTGCGAAAGAAAGAGCGAGCCGAGCAGATCGAAACCCAGAAGGAGGTGATCCAACAAGCGGAAGTCGATGTGATTGGTGCAGAGGCCGCTCTCGCACAAATGCGCCAAAACTTGCAAGCTGCGTATGAGATACAAGCGCGGGTACGAGAGCAGTCGCTCGCTGAAAGTAAGTTTTAATACGAGGGATCCGGTATGAAGTATCATGTGTGGCTGACGCGCGGCCAGTACAATTCTGCATGGATGGCGGCATCTATGGATTATCCGCCGCGGCTACATTCGGCATCGTAGTCGCAGCGACCAATGTTGCACGGCAAGAAATTCAAGTCGCCAAAGCGCAGCAGGAGATGGAGAAGAAACAAGCAGCCAGCCAAGCAGCTGCCAAAGCTAGAACAGAGTTGTGCGTGAGCATGAAAGTTCTGCAGAATGAGAAAGCGGACCTGGTATGTATCATCTACTGTCGTTATATCTTCTGCTAGCTAACGAGCTCACAAGGATGAAATACTGAAAGTGCTGCATGCGGCCTTGAATCGTCTGATGAGTATTCAGCAAAAAGTGAGAAATCTTCTCATCTTCTTCACAAACATCGGCAGCTACGTTCATTTGCTCGCAGAGCGTGCCGTCGACGCCGACAACGATTCATTCTTGACGCAAATCAAGATGCCCATTGAGATGTCACTCGAAGAGAGAGATGCCATACTGGACCGTGAAGTGCACCTGACGGCCGTCGACATCAAGACACGCTTCCTTACGATGAACAAGATCGCGGAGACATATGCTCTGGCTTCGGAACACCACATCCTGCCTGGATTTGAAATCATTGGGAAGATGACGCTCTCAGAGAGGTTCCTGTCGGATGGCCAGGTTGCCAACAAGTCTGAAGAGTTGACTACTTACCGCGATAATGCGACACGGGACATTCGCGCTCTGGTCTTGAAAGTATGTCCTCCTTTGATGATCTGGGGTGCGTATGCTAACATGCTGCAGCGACAAGAGGAGTTGCGAAAGGGTATGGAGAAGATTACCCAAGACTGCTACAAATCCGTGATGCGAAGGGTAGGAATGCCGAAGGAAGAGATCGAGCAGCGTTCTGGTGCCATTGCCACAAGTTCTGCACTGATCCGCATGGCTACGTAGAGTATCAAAGATTGGCATGTAGTTTGGATAGATAGAACTTCACCGTACAACCATGGTCGTTCGATACTACGCCTTCTATTCGAAAAGTAAAGGTTTGATGGTCGTTCGATACCTGTCATCACTTGAAGAACTTTTCCATTGCATCCGGTGTCACATTGCCGCCGATACCTTTCCCAGAATTCCAGACCGTAGTGTCCTCGAAATGGTGTTGCCGGCCTGATGCTGTCCCAACGTCACCCATCAGGAACCGTCCTTGGTTTCTGATCGCAGTGCGCACGTAACGGTGTCCTTGACCGCCGTTTTTCGTGTCCGTGTCTTGTGAGGTCGATGCGGACGGCATCGACCGTTCTGCATTGCCTAGCAGTTCAATCGTGCTTGGTGTTTGTAAACGGCGAAACGTCTCTCGGAAGAGGCGCTCTTGGGTGCTCGTGGAGTTCAGTCGGTCGCTCAAACGCTCGAGGTTTTCGATGAAGAAAGACACATTAGCGATGAGAGTGTCGAACTTTTTGTTATCGTGAATGGCCCACCAGACCTTTTTTGACAACGCGGTTTCTCGCTGCCGACGCCTCCGTATGATCTCGAATCCCGCCTCGATCTCCTGCAGTTGCCTAGTGCGCGTTGTGCCGGAACTGAGTGCGGTCTCTTCAACCGCCACAGCCTTGAGTCCGTAGCGCTTCTCAAGTGTGGATTTTTCGCTAAAGCAGTTTCGGAGCCCGGCAAGGCTGCTCCCTACGGTGTTGCTGACGTGGGCCCATTCATCGCGCAGGAGAGGCAATTCGTGTCCTGGGCTCGCAACCGACAGACTTTTGCCCCATATGCCCAAGCGACAGTTTAGTAATTCGACCTTGACCAATGCAAGTTCGAAGTCGGCGCCATGGTTACGTGCCAGTGTAATGTAGTCTAAGCATTCGACCGAGGTCGTGAAGAGGGAAGCTAAGGCGATGCCGCCAACTACCAGGCCAGCTGTCTCTGCCATGTTTGAAGATGAGAAATAAGTTGGTATGAAGCAATCTTGTGAAATCGATTGCGCGATCAGACCGACTTCACTGCTGTACACGCGGACAAGCGATCGAAAGCATCAGATGCAAGCCGCTAGAAGCCTGGAATCTAGGCTCCGCCATTTGGAACAAGGGAAGGTTTCAAGGCTCAGCTTGCCAATTACCCCTCATTTCAACGAAAGTGTCCATGATGAGCCCCCGGAACATGGAAGTAGACTGATACGATCATGTCTTTGGACGAAACTGGCATCGGCACGCTGAACCTTGAGGACTTCCCGTTCCCGCCAAGCGGATCGCCCTCGCTACACCAAGCCCATGGCACTGACGCTAACGTTTCAGGCACAGCTAACCAGGATCATGCGTCAAGACATCTCCATTGTGATAATTGCGGCTGCGGTGACACTTTATTCGGGTTTACAATCTGCAAGCCTCGCAGTCTATTGAAGTATAGAGAAGCCCGCGTGGCACCGTTGTGCTCCCCCGATACCTTGCCTCATGATCATGCGACAAGCAAGCCACTATCACAGCCTCATCACAGCCACGATACACAGCCATCAGCTGCGTTCACCTGAAATGACAATGGGAATTGTCATGGACTTGTATCTTTCGTTCGTTTCGCGTACCTTCTGGACACACGAAAGCTCTGGAAAGCACAAAGATGGAGCACGGAACCAACTCCGATGACCTGGACAATGATGTGGTTGTACCGCAATACGAGACTCTATTCACTCCTGCGACCAAAGCACCTAGCATAGTCAACAACTATGATGGTCATCACTTCGACAACACAAACATCAGTCGAGACCGTACACACCAAGGCGATGTGATCCACCCTCCAACGCGTTAGTAAGACGATATGCTATTTCTTCCCGAAGTGAATTGCTGACAGCTTCACAGCGACCTGGGCCGTCTTAGCTACTGCTGCAGTCGCGGGATGCAGCATGTTGATTGCGCTTGCAAACACCGCTAATAACAAGCCATCATCCACTCCATGTGGTGACAACGCATTGCCTCGAATTCTGCCGGAGAAGAGCCTCCGTGACTTGTACCGCGAAGCTGCATACAGCCTTCCTGAGACAAAAGATAAGATCGTGGCATGGGATACGAACGGGTGTCGATCGTCGAGACCTGAGCTTAGGAGAGAAGGTTTCACTGAGGTATGATCAAGGTTGAATAATCCGTCATGACCAATCGCTGAAACCTCCCCAGGCCATCCTCTCCATTTACGTGGCACACTTTCGCAGCCGTGGTCTCATCCGGCTGCCGCATATCCTGATCGTTAATGATAATATTAACATCAACATTCGCTCTTTTACTGATGCCGTGGACGCCTCCGGAGATATCGTGGAAGGACAAAGTGGTACTCGATTTGCACACCACAAGATGGCAGCATGGCAGGGCTCGGCCAATCACTTCGGCTTCGATGTGTATATCTTCCGGGCGGGTACACTCGAGCACAGGGGCCTCCATCCTAATAGAGGAGACAATGGAGGAAAGGGGTAAGTCCATACCAGCAACTGCAGTCATGACGGTTCCATGCTCACTGTGATCCCAGGTTTGGCAATTGGAGATGGTATGCACATCCCCGTAGGCAGCTTTTCAACCGCGAGGACTTGGGTCTACAGCAGCATAGCTCTCGCTTTCAGTGCGAATTGGTTACTTTCCATGAATCATTCTAGACGAGACAATATCTCAGAGACCATCACATCGGTCGCATGGCCGCTCGGCCACATGGAGCCGCTACCTGGATCGATGGATTTCCCATCTTTAATCCTTCCCTTGTCCTGCTGGTAAGGCGTACGGTGGCGAACTAGTGGGTGTGGGCGATGCCGATCAGGCCGAATGGCTCGCTAGCTCCTCGGGGCCTTATATTCCCTGGTCTTAGTAGAGTGTTTGATGACTGTGTTTCTGCAAGCTTTTTTATACGATACATATAATAGATACAAACAGAATCGTCGTTCTGTAAGAATCATTCCAAGCTTCGATCGAAACCTTGTAACGTTATAATTAAAAGATAGAAAATCTCAAATCTATATCGACCGTAGAGCTAGTCCTGCTACTCGTACTGCATGTATAGCACTACTGCCTCCAAACCGAGTCTCTTCTCCGAGCCAGTCGAAGAAATTTTCTAAGTTATCGAAATGTCGGTCAAACTGCTCTTGTAGCCATTCTAGCCCCTCAACGCTCTCGAATACCCCGAAGCAGAGTGGTGGTACGATGTCTCTATGTTCACAATCTCTACCACCTTTGCTTCCCAGCTCTGCCTGTCAACAGATCGATTGTGGGTTCAGACACCAGAAGCAGCTCGTGTATGGTTGCAGCCATCTCTGCCCTCGTCCTTCGTGCCGCTGTCTGGCTTCGTTCCTTTCTTCAAAAACTTCGAATCGTCGCGGGCATGCCGAGAAGTCATGGTCCCAGTTCTGTCCAACTGCTCTAAAAAGCACGCATGTTCCCTTCACGCTCGCCAAGTCGAGGCGGTACTGCGATAGTTCCGTATGAGCCCGAAGCCGCTCTTGCTGGATGATGTGAAGTCCTGTGTACACGGGATTTTGCTCGGCCTTCTCGACCGGCCCGATCGTGTCTTGGTGAGCCTCTTTACAGACATCACATGGCACGTCTTCCGGCATGCACCATCTTCGATGGTGGGCGACGTCCAATTAATCACTTAGGGAAGTCCGATGGCACTGCCTACCTTGTAGGTATTGGTGTGCTGCTTGCTCATCCCGACGGTTTTCGAAGCGTTAGGTCGTCTCTGTGGTTGTGCACCTTTTTTGGATCGGCTGACGGACCTTCTATGGCCTGGGGCTGCCAGGTCCCTGGTAGCAGTACCACCGAATATGCGCGCTTGCCGTCAGCCTGTCAGGCGTGGTGCTTGCCCTGATAACGAATGCTCCGGATGCAGATGCAACCAAAGTAGGCATCTCTGTGAGCTTCGTACGGGAAAGCTGTACTGTCAAAGACAATGGCAGCGGGATTCCATCTACAGAGTTCGCTGAGCATGGCGGCCTGGGGAAGATATATCATACATCGAAAGCGGCGACCGAGAATGCCCTCCATGATAATGCCGGCACATATCTTGCCTCACTCGCAGCACTCTCATTGATCAGCATCACATCACGGCACGCCAAAGAAAATGTGAGCGCTACTTTGACCATGTATCAGGGACGAGTCGTACTTGGGAACCAGTGTCTGCATGGAGAAGAGTCAGTTGTCACGTTCAATGTGCCATGGTCGAATTGTGGTAGGATGCTTACTCTCCGCATTGCAACATTCCCACTCTTCCGACATCAGTGTCAAAGACTTTGATGTCTTCCACGTTGCC